>Ga0209456_10001859_pt1 | contig 10093 bp, 8 predicted proteins | sample COG_11_FD_184755 | JGI IMG/M metagenome (GOLD analysis project Ga0209456, IMG submission 184755) | Pelagic marine sediment microbial communities from the LTER site Helgoland, North Sea, for post-phytoplankton bloom and carbon turnover... | ecosystem: Environmental > Aquatic > Marine > Neritic...
CAGAAAGACGAACGAGCCCGAGACCAGCACGCTCGATCCCGGTCTGATGACCGGGCGTATCGCGCTGCGCTATATACAAGCGGTCATCGCCGGTAACGCGATCCCGGGCATGTCGATCGTGCTGGACGCGGTGGACGAAGGGCTCGGCGTGCCCGAGGCGATCTTCCAGGTGCTGCTGCCGGCGCAGCGCGAGGTCGGACGGCTGTGGCACTTGAACGAGATATCGATCGCCGAAGAACACATGGTGACGATGACCACGCAGCGCCTGATGGCCGTGCTCGCAAGTCGTGCGCCGCACGCGCCCGATCGCGGCCGCACCGCCGTGGCCGCCGCCGTGGCAGGCAACATTCACGAGGTCGGCATCCGCGCGCTGGCCTACCTGCTCGAGTTCGAAGGCTGGCGCACCATTTACCTGGGCTCCGACGTGCCGAAGAGCGAACTGCCTGCCGCGATCGAGTGTTTCGAAGCCGACATCGTATTGCTGTCACTGGCACTCAGTTCGCAGTTGCCGGCGTTGCGGCGCACGATCGCGGAGATTCGGGGGAAGGCCAGCGACCACATCAAGATCATGGTCGGCGGCAACGGCCTGAATGGCGCGCCCGACCTGTGGAGGGAGTTGGGTGCGGACGGCTACGCCGTGACCGCGGACGCGGCGCTGGCGGTCGCCGACGAACTCGTCCCGATCTGATCGTTGCCTGACTCCGACTACGGTTCGAGCAGTTCCCGATACCAGCGTCGAAACACCAGCGTCGGTTGGTCGGTCGCGACCGAGATCTCCGCCGGATAACTCAGTACATCGCCCGCCTGCGACTCGACGATGCCGCGGTCTTCGTCGAGGATGCGATGATCCGTGCCGCTCGCATGGCGCGAATAGCTGGGACCGTCTTCGGCACTGCGAATGCGTCGCACCGTCATGACGCGAGTGTGACGCTCGTTCACCGGAATGCAGAATACGTTCAGCCAGTTGTAGGGCGTCGGGCCGAAATGCAGGATCGACAGGTTGGGTCGATACCAGTCGAGCCTGAAGCCGCCACCGCCGCTGCCGACATAACTGCGCATGATCATGCCGAAGTCCGTGGCCTCCGCCTCGACACGGGCGGTGCCGCCCTGTTCGGCATAGTCGTGCATCCATGCGCCGATGGTCTGCTCGTGCAGATAGGGCGGATGCGCGAAGTCGATGAAATTCTCCTGTGCCCGCGTCCAGTTCGCCTCCCATTCCTGGTGATACGTCACGAACAGGCTCGGGTCCCCCTCGAGTGATTCTGGCAGCACCGGCTCGGGCGGGTCATCCGTCAGCGCGGTATAGACCCACAGCGCGCCGCCGATCTCGCGGGTCGGCAATGTACCCGCGCGAATCTTGTTGAGCGCGGCGTCGTTCAGTTCGTTGAGCGGCACGCCGGTGCAATGGCCCGCCCCGTCGAAGCGCCAGCCGTGATACTGGCAGCGCAGGTGTCCTTGCGCGTTGACCTTGCCGAGCGACAGCGCTGCGCCCCGGTGCGGACAGCGGTCGATGAGCGCGTGCCAGCGCTGTTTGGCGTCCGCGAACAGCACGATGGGTACGCCGGCGATTTCTGTCGCCAGCGGATTCGTCGTGAGTTCGCTGAGCGGCAGAACCGGGGTCCAACGATCGGGGAATCGTTCGAACATCTGGTCGCGTTCTCCTTACCGGGGTGTCGAACTTATTGTATGCGCGCAAGATGCGGGCGTTAACGCACTCACCTAGGCCGTCGCCCGGGCCTCGGCCTTTGCCGCCTGTCGGGCATCGTGCGCCCGCAGTAACCAGGCAAACACGAGCAGTGACGCCCCCAGTCCGGCCATCGCAATGAACGCCGTCTGGTAGCCCACCGTGCCGCCGCCTGCCGAGGTCGCGATGCTGCCGACAACGGCAGCGCCGAGCAAACGGCCGATCGAGGTTGCCACGCTGAGCAGCCCCTGACCGGAGGCGCGGTCGCCGACGCTGGTTTCGCGCAGCACGATGAAACGCAGCGGTGCGCCGAGCAGGCCGGCCATCCCGAGGCCGCTGAGCAGGTTGGCGACGACATACTTCGTCACGCTGAGCTCCGTGAATCCATAGATCAGCAGGCTACCGATCACGAGCGCGAGGCTGGCCAGGATGATCCGCCGCGAACCGATGGTATTGACGAGCCGACCGGCGATCGGCGAGGCGATAATGGACACGACGACGCCGGGGATCAGCAGCCAGGATGCCGTCGATTCGCTGACGCCAACCGCCGTCACCAGGAGCGCCGGCCCGAACACGCCGCCCGACTGCAGTGCGCCGATGCCGGCGCTGATCAGGCACGCGAGCGTGATCTGTCGTGACGCGAAAAAGTCCGGCTTGATGATCGGGTCGGAGGCATTTCGTTCCGTCCGCCAGAACCAGGGCGTGACCATGGCGGCAAACGCCAGCGCGCCGCCAACCGGCCAGGTCAGCAGGCTTGCGGTTACGTTAGTGGTGTCGAGACTGTTGAGTCCGAACACCAGCGCGGTGAGCCCGGTCGCGAGTAACGCCGTTCCCGCATAGTCGAACGGCTGATCTCCGTCCGAGCCGTTGGCGGGCAGCAGTTTAATGGCGCCGAAAATCAACAGGGCCGCGATCGGCAAGTTGATCAGGAACAGCCATTGCCAGGCGAACTGCAGCAGGATACCGCCGAGGATCGGGCCGAGCAGGAATGCGAGTCCGAACACCGCGCCGAGGATGCCGAGCGCCGGCCCGCGTTCTTTATCCGGGAGTTTGGCGGCGATCACCGCCGTCGCAACCGGGAAGATGCCGCCGGCGCCGAAGCCTTGCAGCGCGCGCCCGGCGAATAGTTCGCCGGCGCTGTCGGCGACGACCAGCAGCAGCGAGCCGCCGGCGAAGATCGAGATGCTGAGTATGTAGATCGCGCGCGGGCCGAAGCGATCCGATAACTTCGCCAGTAGTGGCGTGCCGATCAGCTGGCACAGCACGTAGGCATTGAGCAGGATCGCGAGCTGCCGGTCCGGCATCCCGAACTCTGCCTTGATGGCGGGCAGGGCGGGACCGATGATCGCCAGGTCCAGCGCGCCCATCAGGACGCCGACGAACAGCAGGGTCAGCAACAGTTTCTTGGGTTGATCGTGCATCGGGCTCTGGGCGCGTGGCCTTGCTTATAGATACGAGCCGTCAGCTGCGGCAGTTTGTTGTTCGATGACGGGCATCAGGCTAGATGTTCGGGCGTTCAAACACCAGCACGTGCTGCTGCGGCAGGAAGCCCAGCGTCTCGACCCAGCGCAGTCCGACGGCTTCGAGTTCCAGGCGCGCCTGGGCCTCCGTCATCTTGTGGAGTGGCTTGATGGGCACGCGCGGGTCCTCACCGCGATACTCGACGAGGTAGATCCGCCCTCCAGGCTTCAGGCTGTCGAACACCCCCGTCATGACTTCTTGCGGATGCGAGAACTCGTGATACGCGTCGACGATCAGCACCAGGTCGACGCTATTGGCCGGCAGGTTGGGGTCCTGTTCGGTGGCGAGTACCGGCTCAATGTTGTCGAGGTTCTCGCTCGCGCTGCGCGAACGAATGATGTCCAGCATCTCGGTCTGCAGGTCGACGGCGAGCACGCGCCCGTCGGTGGCGCGCCGCGCCATCGGCAGGGAGAAGTAGCCGGTGCCGGCGCCGAGGTCGACGACGACACTGTCCGGCCGCACCGGCAGGTTTTCGAGTAGCAGATCCGTGCGTTCTTCGGCGACCCGCGACTTGCGCTCCAGCCAGCCCGCGCCGAGGTGTCCCATGACATGCGAAATCTCGCGGCCCATGTACAGCTTGCCGATGCCGTCGCGGCTAGCGTCGACGTATTGATAGTCCGTCGCAGCGTCGGCAGCCGGTTTCGCGGGCGACTCTGCCGAGCAGCTGACCGTCAGCAGCAGGCTCGCGAGCAACAGCAGCAGGATCTGGTTGAGGTTTTGCGTCATATATATGTGTTCGTTGGCCGGGGTCGATTGGATCAACAGGCTCGCAGCGCAACGACCCGAGAGCCGCGGGAGATCAGCTTGCGCGCGATCAGGCGACCAAATCCGCTATCTGACGCCAGAGCTACGACGTGGATGCGAGCTCGGCCATGCCCTCGACCCAGGGCAGATCGGTGACACCATAGTCCAGCCCGCATTGACTAAGCAGCGCCGAGAGTTGCCCGCGATGATGCGTCTGGTGATTGAAGAAGTGCGTAACGGCAAGCCAGCGCGGAAACGTCAGCCGCTCGTTGAATGGCTCCGCGAGTCCGGCCGGCGTCACCGTATCGGCCCACGCGATGATTTCTGCGTCGGTCCGTTCGCGCCCTTCGCGCAGTTCGGCGAAGTTTGCATACAGTTCTTCGTCGAGTGAGCCGAAAGCGACAGTTTGACCGGTGAAGCCGCCGAGCCAGAGTCGATCGACCAGCAGCAAGTGGTTCAGCGTACCGTGTATCGACGTGAAGAATGCGCCGCGGTCCTGCTTGAGTTCCGCTTCACTCAGCGACTCGCACGCCGCATAGATCTGCCGATTGACCTGCCGGTTGTAGGCAGCCATGACGCGGTATTGTTGCTCTATCACTGATCGCCTCTTATACGGTGTCTGACACTGAGCTAGCGCCGCGGGCCGAAGCCTTCTTTCGGCAGCCCGGTGATCTTCTCGATTTCCTGCAGCGCTTCCTTGCTGCCGCGCCAGTGGCCGGCTATTACGTTCTGCTCCAGCTGTTCGGTGCTCGTTACACCGGCGATAACACTCGATACCTGCGGGCGGCTCGCCAGCCAGCCCATTGCGATGTCCAGCAGCGAACAGTCATGGCGCTCGGCGACCTCCTGCAGGGCCGCCGCCTTGTCGAACTTCTCTTCCGACGCGAACGCCCCGGCCGCGAAGTTCTCCCATTTCTTGAGTCGCGTGCCCTCCGGGAAGGCCTCGCCCTTCGTGTACTTGCCGGTCAACAGGCCGCTCTCCAGCGGGAAGAAGGGCAGGATGCCCAGGCCGAACTTTTCGCACACCGGCACGACATCCTGTTCCAGTTCGCGGGTCAGCAGGCTATAGCGATTCTGCGCGCTGATGTAGCCGTTCAGGTTCGCGGTACGCGCGGTCCATTCGGCGTCGGCGATCTGCCAACCACTGTAGTTGGAGCAACCGTAGTAACGCAGCTTGCCTTGGGTCACGAGGTCATCCAGCGCGCGCAGCGTTTCCTCGACCGGCGTGTCGGTGTCGTAGAAATGAATCTGGTACAGGTCGATGTAGTCCGTGTTCAGACGCTTCAGGCTCGCCTCGACCGCCTGCATGACGTAGCGGCGCGAGCCCCCGCGCATGTCGGCGCGCCGGTCCGACATCGGGCCGGCGAATTTCGTGGCAACGATGACTTCCTGACGCCGCGCGCCGAGCGCCGCCCCCAGGTATTCCTCGGACTTGCCGCGGTCGCCGTAGACGTCCGCGACGTCGAACAGGTTCACGCCGAGTTCCAGCGCCTTGTGCACGATCGCGGCGGACTCTGCCTTGTCGTTCATCGAATGGAAATTCATGCAGCCGACGCCGACGACGGAGACTTTGAGGCCGGAACGGCCGAGGTTCTTGTAGTCCATGTGCTTGCCCGGAAAATGGTATAGAAACAGCCTTGAATGTTACCTTTTCCGCTCAAGGAGAAGAACGATGGCTTACGATGAAGGGGTAACCCCGAGACGGTGCGGGTCTCGACCTGGCCACTCATGATTCGGGTCTGGCGCAAAACGGATCATTGCTGAATGAACCGCGTCAATCCGAAAAAGCTGCATCACAGTAAATGGACGGCCGTGGAGCCGCGCCACCGGGAGAAGCATTTCCTGGTCACGGATGTGATTCTCGATACGGATGGTCATCCAAAGGCCTGCATCCTCGAAGCGGTGCTCAGCCGTCGCGAAATACAACTCGACTGGCGCGAGCTCAAGGATGCCGCGCGATGGTTGACGGGCTGGCATTGATCCGAGCGAGTGCTGGATCGATGCCGTCACGGCACCTGGGTGGCGGACGAGGCCGCGCCGTGCGTCAGGACCGGTCGCCTGCCCGGGGGTGGCTGACCCGGCCTCGGGTGTCTGACACCAGGGCCGGGTTCTGCTACTATCTCGCCGCCCGAGTGGGCCTTGATACTCCCGAGCGCCCGTAAACCGGCGCTCTTCGGCCGGTAAACGCAGCCAGTTCGGCGCGTACGGCCCTCACTGACCTGGTAAACAATCGTGATTTCTACCGCAAATCTGTCGATTCAGTTCGGCGCGAAACCCCTGTTCGAGAACGTTTCCGTGACGTTCAACAACAGCAATCGTTATGGCCTGATCGGCGCGAACGGTTCCGGCAAGTCGACGTTCATGAAGATCCTGGCCGGCGAGCTCGAGCCGTCGGTCGGCAATGTTTCGGCCGACCCGGGCGCGCGCATCAGCCAGCTGCGCCAGGACCAGTTCGCGTACGAGCGGTATCGTGTGCTCGACACCGTGATCATGGGGCACAACGAATTGTGGGAGGTCATGCAGGAGCGCGATCGCCTGTATGCCTTGCCCGAGATGAGCGACGAGGAGGGCATGCGCGTCGCGCACCTCGAAGTCGAGTTCGCGGAGATGGACGGCTATGGCGCGGAAGCCCGCGCGGGCGAGCTGCTCGAGAATATCGGTATTCCGGTGGAGCAGCACGATGGTCCGATGAGCGAGGTCGCGCCGGGCTGGAAGCTGCGTGTGTTGCTGGCGCAGGCATTGTTCTCGGATCCCGACATTCTTCTGTTGGACGAGCCCACCAATAACCTCGATATCAACACGATTCGCTGGCTCGAAGGATTCTTGTGCGCCAGCGATTCGACGATGGTCATCATCTCGCATGACCGTCACTTCCTGAACAGCGTGTGCACCCACATGGCGGACCTCGATTACGGTCGCGTGCAGTTATTCCCCGGCAACTACGACGAGTACATGATCGCGGCCACGCAGGCGCGCGAACGGATGCAGACCGATAACGCGAAGAAAGCGGCGAAGAAGGCGGAGCTGCAGGCGTTCGTCAGTCGTTTCTCGGCGAATGCGTCGAAGGCGCGCCAGGCCACGTCGCGCGCGCGGCAGATCGAGAAGATCAAGCTCGAGGAAATCAAGCCGTCCAGTCGAGTGAGTCCGTTCATCCGCTTCGAGCAGGAGAAGCCGTTGCGGCGTCTCGCGTTCGAGGTCAAAGGTCTGACGAAGGGCTTCGACGAAGGCCCGCTGTTCGAGGACCTGAATCTGCTCATCGAAGCCGGTTCGCGTGTCGCGATCATCGGGCCGAACGGCATCGGCAAGACGACGCTCGCGCGCTGCCTGCTGCAGGAGCTCGAGGCCGATGCCGGCGAAGTGAAGTGGGCCGAGAACGCCAAGGTCGGATATTTCGCGCAGGATCATGCGCACGAGTTCGACATGGACATGAACCTGTTCGAGTGGATCACGCAGTGGCAGCCCAAAGGTGCGGACGAACAGCTGTTGCGCGGCACGCTGGGCCGCATGTTGTTCTCGCGTGATGACAGCGCGAAGTCGGTGCGTGTGGTCTCGGGTGGTGAAGAGGGGCGTTTGCTGTTTGGCAAGCTGATCCTGCAACAGCCGAACGTGATGGTCATGGATGAGCCGACGAATCACCTCGACATGGAGTCGATCGAGTCACTGAATCTCGCGCTGGAGAATTATCCCGGTACGCTGATCTTCATCAGCCACGATCGCGAGTTCGTGTCGTCTCTGGCGACGCGGATTATCGAGCTGACGCCGGACGGCGTCATCGACTTCGGCGGTACCTACGAGGAGTACCTGGTCTCGCAGGCCGGCAACGACAAGGCGCGCGTCGCCTAAGGCCCCGTAATCGTCGCGCCGCCGAGCGGCAGCCCCGCTATCGGAACAGTGTTGGTGCCGCCTTTCTGCTGCACGTCCATATTGAGGAGCGTGACCGTGTAGGTCCCGGTCGCGCCGCCAGCGCCACCGCCGGTTCCGCCCGTCCCGCCGGTGCCACCACCGCCAGGAACGCCCGCGGTGTCCTCGGTGCCGTCGAGGTCGAGAACGCTGATTTCCGGGTCGGCTTCGCTGCTGCACGCCGTCACCAGGACCAGCGCCGCCGCCATGAGTATCGTGCCGAGTATGTATCGCATGTTCGTCGACTCCTAGAACTGGTAAACCACGAACAGGTCGGTGCCACCGGGCGGCACCTCCCATGGCGTGGTGAGCGTCAAATTTAATGTGCCGTTGTCACTGTCGTAACGGCCCTCGCCGATCGTCTCGTCGGTCGCGTCCAGTAGACCGTTGATATCCTGGTCCACGACCAGGCGCACGTTCTGGATCGCAGCGTCGTTGCCGGACCCCGTCGCCGAGAGCTGCAGCGAAGACAGGATCGCGTCGCCCGAGACGCTGATCAATCGCACGCGCATCACGACGACCTCTTCACCCGCCTGCACCGTCCGGTTGGGCGAGTTGACGGGCGTGACGTTGACGGCGATCGGTACGGCGAGTCCGCTCGGGTCGCGAATGACCCCGTTCGCGATGCCGTCCGCGTCGTTCGGTCCGCCATCTTCGAGCGTCAGCTGCACGCAGCCGCGGCCGACGGTCAGGCCGGGCTCATAATCGCTGCTGTTCGGCGGTGGGCAGGCCCCGCCGGTGCCGACCGCGGATGCGACCACGTTGTTCTGGTCGACCACGAAGTCGGTCCACAACGCACCGTTGTACTTGCGGTATGCGCTGTTCGCGGGGATGCCGAAGGCCAGCGGGAGCACCACTCGGGCCCGGGCGCCGGGATCGAGGCCCAGCACGTCGAAGTCGATGACGCGGTTGGGGAAGCCGAAGGCCGCGGTCTCGCTGACCGTGGCCTCGTCGATTCCGGCGAACTCGCCGTCGTTGCGGAAGACCGTCTCGCCGAGGCGCAGTGTCAGCCCCGTCTCGGCCTCGAGCAGACGGCCGTCGTCGGCGATCCTGAGTTGATTGCTGTTCGGCACGTCATCGAGGTAGTCGGGTACGCGGTCGTTGTCCGCATCGCCCGCGCCTTCCGCGGCGTCATTGGTGCCGTCGCCGTCACTGTCCGTGCCGCCGTCGAGCGACGGCGCGGTCGCGATGACCTTGAGCAGCGTGTCGACGTCACTGACACCGACCGGGGAGCCGTCATCGGTGATGACCACGCGCAACCCGTAGATGCCGTCCGCGAGACCCGCGGGATCGAAACTGAAGCTGTTGTCCGCGAGGTCCGCCGGGTCGGTGACGGACGGGTCGCTATTGCTCCAGTCGAACACGTGACTGTCGCCCGCCGCATCGACGATGGCCGCGGTGACGGTTACCGGGCCGCCGTCGGCTGTAATCGTCGTCGCCGGACTGCCGCCCTGCGTCGCCGTGATCGCAACGATCGGTCCGGTGTTCGGTTCCGAGATCGTAATCGTGTGGATGTTCGCCATGCCGCTCGCGACCGCGTTGGTGGCTGTACCCATCGTCAGAATCAACGTCTCATCGGGCTCGAAGTTGAAGTCCTTGACGATGTTGATTGCGATGACGCCACCGATCCCGCTGTCGATCGTTACCTGGCCGTTCACCGCGTCGTGATCCGCGGGATTCGTTGCGCTGCCGCTGACCGTGTAGGGCACCGTGACCGGGTACTCGACCGCGACGCCGTTGAGTTCCACCATCACCTGCGCGACGACGTCCTCGGGTACGGTCTGGTCGACCGCGAAGCTCGCGATCGGATTGACGCTGATGTTCTGCGTGGCCGTCGCGGTGTTACCCGCGTTGTCCGTTGCGCTCCACGTGACGACCGTGGTGCCGGTCGGGAACGGACCCGTGTTGTCGGCCGTGGGCGTGACCGGTCCGTCCAGGACGTCATTGGCCGTCGCCGCGCCGATCGCGACGGCGGTCAGCGTCCCGGTCGCGTCGACACGAATATCCGCCGGGACAGTCAGGTCCGGCACGACGTCGTCGACGAGGGGATCGGTGCCTTGTGCGAACTCGTCGGCATTCGTCCGGCCGTCGCCGTCAGTATCCGCAGTGCCGTCGGCCGGATCGTTCGGGTCCAGTGCATTGTCGATTTCGAAGCCATCCGGCACGCCGTCGTCGTCGCTGTCGGAATCGCGCGGATCCGAACCGGCGCCGACTTCGACACCATCGTTCGCGCCGTCGTCATCG
>Ga0209456_10001860_pt1 | contig 10090 bp, 9 predicted proteins | sample COG_11_FD_184755 | JGI IMG/M metagenome (GOLD analysis project Ga0209456, IMG submission 184755) | Pelagic marine sediment microbial communities from the LTER site Helgoland, North Sea, for post-phytoplankton bloom and carbon turnover... | ecosystem: Environmental > Aquatic > Marine > Neritic...
GAGTTAAGTCAGGGGTGTAATCGACCCCGTGCCGTATTAAAAGCACCTATGGGACCCGCGCTACACAGGTCCCATTGAAATTCCTCAGAAAGTTGAAATATCGGAATTTTTAGTTAATTTCAAAAGGTCTTTCTGACATTAATGCCGATTGTACGCGGCCGGTTTATTGATGACCGCACCTGTATCCAGCGGTCATTGAATAAGCTGGAGGCGTGCTCATTGAACAAATTGGTAATAAAGAACTGCGCGGTCCAGGTGTCCCAATTCAGACCCGTCCGCAAATTCACGATATGTAAGGAAGGGTGCGTCCGCGTTTCGTTGAGGCTGGCGGTTCCGCCCAATCCGCCCAGAGAATTCAAGGAATCCCCGCGATATGACCAATTAGCAAGGACCCAGGGATCCCCCCCCCAAATCTGTCCTTGTGAGGTATATTTTACCTCCAGGTTGGTCTTCAACTTGGACATCAAGGGCAAACGCTGACCTTTCGGCAGATCCACACCCAAGTCTTCGTCTACGGCATCCTCTGACAGTTCCGCTTTGTTGTAGCCAAGCATTCCACTGATATTCCAGTTATCTGCCGGAATCCAGGAGAAGCTGCCTTCCACACCATTGATTTCTGCTTCGGCCAAATTAATGATACCCAGTGAAAAAAAGTCAGCGTCCGGGTCATGCACTTGTATTTGAATATCGTCCCAGACCATATGATAGAAGGTAGCGTTGAGCCGGAACCTGCCATCTAAGGTGGTGCCCTTGAACCCGGCTTCATAATTTTTGATGGTATCGGGGTTGTATGCGTGCAAGGCGCCACCTTCTGCAAATGAACCTTGCTTGGCTGAGTTGACGCCCCCCCTGCGAAAACCTTCTGAGTAGGTGAAATAAACCATCTTGTCATCATTGAAACTATAAGTGCCGTTCAATTTCGGAACGAAATCTGAATCCTTGCTTTTAGCTGTCGTGTCGTTAAAACAGGTATGAACGAATCTGTCTACCGCAACACCATTGCTCTGCCAATTGTCTTTTTCCTCATCTGTAGCACAGATTAATGCGGGGGAAGGGCGGGCACTGGCGAGATTAACGGTAGGTCCGTTTGCGTTGAAAAACGTTTGCTTGACTTCGAACCACCGACCGCCGGCAGTGATGCTGAAATTGTCGGTTACATCAAAACTGACTTCGCCAAACACAGCCGTATTTTTGGTGTCCGTATTGTAGTCGCCAGTCCACCAGTTGTCAGATGCTTCAGGGCCAAAAGTGCCGTAGTAGTAGTAGTGCAGATAGCTTGAACGGGTGCTGGAATAGGCGGCACAATCCGCTGCATATTCAGTCGTACAGCCATCCCCCAGGCCGATGCCATTGGCCGTGAAAACAGTATGGTCTTCCGTTTTGTTGTAGAAGAATCCGACTATGCCTGCCCAGCGGCTATCCGAATCGCCCGGTGTAGTCATGCGTGCTTCAAAGGTCGTGGTAGTTACCTTGCCGTCGTCATTGGAAAAGTGGGGTCTTTCACCAAAATCATAAAAACTGGCCTCGTAGCCATTATCTTGAGCATAGAGAAATGCATAGGCGGTTGAATCCATATCATAACGGGTCTTGCGCTCCATATACGCGCCTGTCGCCATAACATCAGCAAAGTCAAGCCTTGCCTCGGCCGTCAGGGCGAGTTGATACCATTCATCCTTCCACTTTTCTTCGCCATATCGTATCTGCTCCAGTTTGCCTATATCATCGTCTTCATGAGGTCCTTCAGATAAATCGACATCGCCCATTCCATCCAGGTCCAATTTCTGATAGATGGCCGAGGCGTCGATGGTCCAGGTCTCGTTAGGCGTCCAGCGCAGGGCAACACGGCCACCGCTGGTAGTTGCTGAATTGACGTCATCATCCACAAATTCGGAATTATCATAGGGTGCGCCGGAGGTAGGTCCGAATGGACCGGGTAGACCGGGAGCCAGGATGTTGTCTATAAAGCCTGCCTCTTTTACATGAAAGCCAACCAGGCGAAGTGCCAGTTTATCCTCCACCAGCGGGATATTTACCATGCCATTGATATCATAGCCCAGATCCCCTTTATGGACAGTATTTCCGGTGAGATCAACGAAGCCGGAAAATCCGCTGCTGTCGGGTTTGTTGGTAATGATGCGCAGGGTTCCACACTGGGCGGCGTCGCCGAATAATGTACCCTGAGGGCCACTCAGCGCCTCTACCCGTGAAATATCGACCAGTCGGGGATCCGGATTGAAGCCGGAAACGGTAATGGGTTGTTCGTCCAGATAGATTGAAGTGGTAGAAGATCCACCAAAACTTACAGAAGCGACAGCACAGCCGCGCATTATTACATTGGTGCCACCAGGTTGCCGCCGATTAACTGTCAAGCCGGCTATTTGGCCGGCATAGTCGTCAATTTGTTTGAACTGTTCAAGGACGATCTTCTCATCAGTGAAGGCGGTAACGGACATGGGAATATCCTGCAATGATTCTTCCCGTTTCGTCGCAGTGACAATGATCTCTTCGAGGATGGTCTCGGCGGCCTGTGCTGTGCCTGTGCCGGCAACTGCTGTTGAGATGGCTACAGCGAGTGCTTTACGGTGGTTGGGTATTAACGCGGATGTATCGGACTCATTACTCATAAAATTCCCCACTGTATATTCAACATAAATAATATCGAGTCAGTTGCAATATTGTTGTTAACAGGGGTGATAATGCATTTGAGAACCAATGTCAACTGCAACATAGTAATCCACAGGTATTTTAATTCATTTGAAAATCCAGATATTCCGTACGGGTAGGTAAGGAACTCATTAGGGCCTGTTAACAGGCCCTAATAAACTGAAAGGCTTCTGACTACAGAAGATCATCAATGAACCTGTTGATCGCTTCCATCGCATCTGCCATGTTCTCTTGCAGGCTCCGGCCGGAGGTTTTACGGGGTTTGAAATTGTTATCGCCATCGGCAAGCCAGTGAAACTGAATCGAATTTGAAAGTGAATACTGTTGAACCTCTTCCCGCCTGCCGTTGGGATCTCTTTCTCCCTGGCATATCAACGTGGGCGTCTGAATGGTTTGCAAGTGCGTGATACGAAGTGGTTCCGGTTTCCTGGGGGGATGGAAGGGATAGCTCAGGCAGACGACACCTCCAACTTGATGCTTATCGGCAATCATGGATGCAGCCCTCGCTCCCATGGATTTACCGCCAACGATAATGTATTTTGAGGGCACTTGTTCACTTTCAATGCAATGCAGGACCACATCACTGAAACACTTCCGCAGAACCTTGCCACTATTCGGTGATTTCTTTTTCCCGGTTTGCAACATTCCCTCCATATAGGGAAAGTTGAATCTCACCACCCGCACACCAGAATTGACTGCAGCTTGAGCAACTGTTTCCAAAAAAGGATTTGCCGCGCCCTTGCCGGCGCCATGGGCCAACAGGAATATGCCTTTCGGGCTTTTCTCGGGGGAGTTGACCAGAAACTCCTTAACTGCGATATGAGTCGGTTTCTGCATGAAAATGGGGAACGCTTCTAAAAGCCTGGGTCTTCCATGTTTTTGTGACTAAAGCAGGAGCGCCAATTTTTGCTTTGATTGGAGCATTAATCGACTTTCTTTGTTTTTAACGGGAGCACTACTTCTCTTTGTCATAAAATATACCAGTCAAATATTATGTCAAGAGAAGCTAACACCATGACAGTTTTGATTGCGAGTTCAGTTGTACGCGGAAGTCACCAGGGCGAGAGTCATGGCGGAATTTATTTGATTGATATTGACAGGCAACAATCCGCCCTGGCCATGGACTGGAATACAAGCAACATAGATTGGCAGGGAAGGGGATGGGATCGTGGACTAAGAGGTATTGCCTTCGATGGTGACAAAATTTACATTGCCGCCAGCGATGAACTATTCGTCTACACTCCTGAATTTGAATTGATCGGTTCCTACCGTTGTCCCTATCTGAAACATTGTCATGAAATCAGTCGATTTGAACGCAGGCTATACCTGACTTCTACGGGATATGATTCTATCCTGGGTTTCGACCTGGATCGCGAGAGGTTTTCCTGGGGCATGGAGATAGTGTTGGATGATGATGAATTTCGTGGCAGACCGTTTAACCCCCACTCTGGTGGTGGACCTTTGCCGCACAATGAATTGCATTTGAATAGTGTTTTCTGTACAAAAAATGCTATGTACATAAGTGGCCTGAGAACAGGAGCCAGCTTGCTATTTAATGGGACAACAATAACAGAGTGGGGCATCCTGCCATTGGGGGCCCATAATGCTCGACCCTACCGAGACGGGGTTTTATTCAATGATACCGTGGCCAACCTTGTTCGATATGTTACACCGGATACTCAATGTGCTTTTAAAGTTCCAATGTATGCGGATGAAAAACTGACTCACACAAACTTCGATGATTCCCGCATCGCGCGACAGGGATTTGGCAGGGGCCTGTGCGTAATGGATAATGGCATAATTGCCGCGGGCTCGTCGCCCTCCACCATTACGTTTCACAACATCGATAAGCAAAAGACAGTCAATGCGATTAATTTGACCTATGATGTCAGAAATGCCATTCATGGTCTCGAGGTTTGGCCTTACGACTAACCGTCTGGTCCTATTCCTGCGTATTTTTTGTAGCGTGGCAATAAGGGATCCAGAACTTCCTTTAGCTCATCCAGGTGCCGTTCATAATAACGCCACCTACCTACAGACTGAGAGTATATAGGTTGTCGTACCTGTTCCGAACTGGCGGTTCGAACCGGTCGGTCCGTATCATAATAATTCAGACAGCCTTCCTCAAATGGAAGACCGCAGTATTCAAGCAGACGACGCACCTGATTTTCAAAATCAGCGACGACTTCTTCGTATTGCATCGTTAATACCCGTCCAGGCAGGACTTCATGCCAGTGGTCCATCATACGTTGATATTGCAGATAATATTCCCCAATTTCAGTCAGGTCATAAGTAAAAGGTTGTCCCTTGGCAAATAATTGTCGATAGCAACTGAAACCGGCATCCATAGGATGTCGGCGAGCATCAACTATTTTTGCATTGGGCAGCATCAGGTGAATAAATCCGACGGCGGGAAAATTATTCGGATTTTTGTCGATAAAATGCCGTTTTCCTTCGGTTCGATGCATTTGACAAAAATTGATATAGTCCTGGCCCATGGTTGCGAAGTGCCTGTCATCGAGCTCAGCAACTGCCTTGGGATAATTGATACCATCGGCACGGTTTCTATTCAGAGATCTGGTAATACGAGCTATGTAGGGTAATTCGCTCGTGCCCTCCACCAGGCTGTGACTGGCAAGTATTTGTTCAATTAAGGTAGATCCGGAACGCGGTAAGCCTATGACAAATATGGGTGATGGATCGGCATTCCCGGCACCGGCATTCGTTTCCAGAAGTTCCCTGCTGAAAACATCCAAAATCATGTCATTGATAACCTCGGTGTCGACCGGGTCGTATAATTCCTGGATACGGCGCTGAGAATTGCCCTTATGGTAATAGTGCCATGCCCGGCCATATTCTTTTCTATCTTCCCAGGCCTTGGCGAGTGCGAATAGGAAATTCACTTCCGATTCAGCCCCGAGATCATCACGTTCGATTTTCGTCTCCATATCTTCAATTTCTTCATCCTTGAAGTGGTAGGTCTTGAGGTTGGCAAGACTCCATTGGATAGCACCTATATCCGGTTCCAGTTCATAACACTGGTGATAAGCCTCGATTGCTTCTTTCTGCCGGCCTACCGTCTTTAACATATGTCCCAGGCCCAGCCAGGCAATGGCCAGTTTTGGATCGAGTTCAATGGCTTTTTGATGGGCCTCGATCGCCTCATAGGTCAATGCCGCGGGTGCCAGAGCGTTAGCAAGTAAATCATGGAGCCGGGCATTTCCTGGTTCCATTTCAATCGCTTGCCTGAAGCACGCAATGGCTTCATCAAAACGGTCGTCATCCCGCAGCAATTTTCCCAGATCAACGATGACACCGGTGTAATCCGGTGCTATTTCCAGTGCCTTACGGTAGTGTCTTTCTGCGATCCCAACCCTGTCTTGTCGTGCCGCCATTCTCCCCATCAGGCGGAGGGCTTCTACGTTGCTGGGATTGATTCTCATGATTTCCCGGCTTATTCTTTCTGCCTCTTCGAATTGATTTTCCTGCAGACATTCAACAGCCTTGGCAAGAAGTTTGTGTTCCGGTGACAATTCAAATGATTTTTCAAATGCTGCGTCCGCTTCCTTTCCTTTTCCAACAGCAGCGAGAGCTTTGCCAAGGTTTAGAAAAGCCAGATTGAGTTTGGGATCAAGTCGGGTTGCCTTCTCCAGCGCTTCAATGGCTTCATGGGGTCTATTCAGTTCAAGTAACACGAAACCCAGGTCCTCATGGGGTTTGGCAAAAGTTGGCGCCAGTTCGATGGTCCTCTTAAGATGTTTCTCTGCTTCTTGGTATTTTTTCATCTTTACCAGGAGTGCACCCAGCAGTCCGGTTATGTTGGGGTCGTTGGGGTACTGCGATATAGTGCTATTGCAAATACGTTCTGCTGCTGCCAGTTGTCCGGAACTTATCAGTTCCAGCACTTCAGCAAAAACAGATTTGGATATTACCTGATGCTGCATTGCTTGCCTCTGAACCCGTAATTATCACCTTGAAGGAGCACCAGGTCACCATTCATACTTCATGGAGAGATACACTTAACAGATGGATTATCGAAATTATAAAGAGTTTAGCTTATTGATTCTCGCTAATGAATATTGAAGGCCTTATCCGCGAACTCGGACCGATTGACATTACGGCCTTGTCCGAAACCATTCTGGCCCAGGAAGAAGTCGCCTGGCATGAAGACCAATACCGCCAGGAAACCTATGATGTCCATCGGCAAACTGAAACGATAGCGCTGGTTTTCACAAAACTCGAAGCTTGGCCTGAGATCGATATTTGCAAGGAACCTGGTTGGGACCGTCTTGCTGAAGTAGCCATTCCCGTCATGCACGAGATCATTCGAAGAGCTTACCCACCGGGTGGCACTATCATCCGGGCCATGGCGGCAAAATTACTGGCTGGTGGCAAAATATTGCCGCATGTGGATGCACACCCATCTTTCCACAGGGGTCACCGGATACACATCCCGATCACGACCAATCGACGGGTCCGGTTCATGATCGATGGACGGCCGCACCAGTTGCAACCTGGCCAGGCTTATGAAATCAATAATCAGAAAAGACACAGCGTGATGAACAAGGGTGAAGAAGACCGCATTACATTTATCTTCGATTATGTCCCACCACAGGAATTGGGTCGTTCGAGCTAGTAACCGGTCAAATCGCCGGTTCGGGGACGCAATAGTTTGAAGCGCTCAAAGCCCAGTGATTGCAGGTAATCCAGGTCAAAATCATACATGCCGATGGTGTTGCGCTCTTTCATTTTCTGGGAGCACTGGAAAAGGCTTTGGTCTCCTTCTTTGTTGGCCTTTGAAACGCTGGGATAACAGATCTTCGACGGACAGGTATAAGCACACCCTGCGTTTGCAAACAGGGTGATATTTTTCTTGTTGTCGATGGCCTTGAGTAATTCCTCATCGTCGTTGGACGACATGGGCAGGATCACGGTGTCGTAGATGTTAAAAGCCTCGTCCACCTTTTGCAGCGTGTTGATGTTTTTAATAACGCTGGCCTCCAGCCGGTATTGGGGAAAGTCGCTCCGAATCCATCCGGCCAACTCGTCGTTGGTGATGATCAGGGAATTTCCGGGGCGGTGGTATTTTTCCAGGAAAGGCTGATTTTCCTCGTATTCTTCCGGCGTCGCATAATGGTTTGTGAGCGGCAACCTCACGTTGATGTTCATCCCGTACAGGGAACGGACATCGTAGCGGCTGAGTTCAGTGCTCGCGAAAAACCGCCCACCGTACAGCGTCGATGCCTCTGTGAAACCAAAGAAGCTGTCAATTTGCTCCAGCGGGATATGATCATAATTGGTCTTGATGAACCGCTGGATGGGTACCGCGGAAGCCTTGCCGCGTGCTGAAATCGTAAACTGCATAAGACGTCTGATTAATTTCCATACAAGATTCCACTGGCCGATATTGTGCCTCACTTGGTCCACTTGGTGTGTATTTTGTTTTCAAGTTTGCCACTCTGCGGTAGGATAAGCGGAACTACGTTCAGATGCCGAGGACATTTGAATGCGTAAGACAGAATTTGTGGAAAGCTATTTTAATGCCTGGAATCTTCGTGATCCGAAGGGTATAGCGGACCATCTGTCCGCTGATGGAACCTACCGTGATGTTCCGGAAAACTTACAAAGTTCACCCGACGAACTGATTATCAGCCTGGATGAATTTTTTGCCGAGTTCCGGCATCGCTATGAGTTGATCGGGGAAATCCAGAAGAGCGAAAATACCATAGCGTTCCAATACCGGATGTTTCAGTTCAAGAATAGCCCGAAAAATGCAATGCCCGCTGCCTACCATGGTGCGGAGTTCATAACCATGCATGACGAGACAGCGATGGCGATAACCGACTACTACGATCTCCCTGTCAAAATGCCGGTGAATAAGTACGCCAAGTCCGGATTGACCAGTGATCAGTTACTCACGCACAAGCAATGCCTCGATAAGCTCATGCAATCCAGGAAGGAATACCTGAGACCCGATTTGACGTTGCCAAAACTCGCAAAGGTGGTTGGTTGTTCGGTCAACAACTTGTCACAGGTGATCAATTCCGGTTTCGGCACAAGTTTTTTTGATTACCTGAACCGTTATCGAATTGAACACGCCAGGAAATTACTGAAATTCTCCGACGGGCAAAGCAGCGCCATACTGCACATCGCATTCACAGTCGGATTCAATTCCAATTCAGCGTTTTACTCCGCGTTCAAAAAATACGTCGGAATGACACCTGCCCAGTACCGTCAAAAGCACCTGAAGAGGTGCCACTAGGCTTCTTATTCGAGGTATGGAAAGATGATAAATGGACGCTGCGAATGCGGACGCGTTCGCTACGAGATCGGTGGAGACATAGAGGATTTCAGTCACTGCCATTGTTCGCAATGCCGCCGGCTTCATGGTGCGGCCTTTGCCACATTCGCCGCTGTTTACCGGGACCAGTTTCGCTATGTATCCGGCGAGTCCGACTTGAAGGTATACGCTTCATCTGAATTAAACGACCGGGTTTTTTGTGCAGAATGTGGATCCAATATACTGGTGGAAGCCAGGCAAGATCCTGATCTCCTCTACATCTGTATGGGTACGGTTGACGGCGACCCTGCCTGTCCCAAGGGATATCATGCGTATGTAGGCTCGAAGGCAGCGTGGTACGAAATTACCGACGGACTCGAGCAGTTTGATGCGGAGCCGCCCGACTAATACTTACAATCGCAATCCACCGCCTCCATGGGGCTGCAGTTGCCACATTTCGAATAATGGCCCAACCAGGCGTAGCTGAGTCAGATGGCAGCCATCGGTTCAACCAGGGACTGGGGCGTCTATGCTCACTCCCAAACTTTTGCCCAGCGGCACAGCTAAATGTGAATTCCACGACTCGCGCCGACAGTAATTTGCCGTGTGTTCGTGAGCGAGTTACATCAAAGGTGTCCGGGAATACGCCAATAGACAAGCCACACCGGAGAACAAAGGTATTTCAATCTTGCGGCAGAGTCTTCTGAGCCTATGCGCGCAGAAGACTTGCATTGAATTCCACTGTAGTGTCACAAAGCTGAAGTGAAACATGAAACACATTAGCAATAAACCCCGGTAAGGAGGGAATACGATTTGAATTTCAGGGAGGCGACTAATCTGTATGGTCCACTCCAGTATTTTGTGAGGCATCAACACAGCCTGAAGTGGATCATCTATGCGCTGTTAGTCCTCAATTTCGGGTACTATTTTTTTGACGACTGGCGCGCGGCACAAAGCACCCTCCTGCCGGATGCTTCATTCCTCGAAATCACCGGCGCTTACGCGACGACGTTTGATGAATTGGGCTGGTTTTTTCTCCTTTTCCTGCTGGAAGTTGAAACCTATTGGATCGAGGATGAATCAAGACGCGGACTTCTTTACTGGCTGATGCAAGCAGGGCGCGTGATTTGTTATGTCGTTGTCGGG
>Ga0209456_10001862_pt1 | contig 10086 bp, 7 predicted proteins | sample COG_11_FD_184755 | JGI IMG/M metagenome (GOLD analysis project Ga0209456, IMG submission 184755) | Pelagic marine sediment microbial communities from the LTER site Helgoland, North Sea, for post-phytoplankton bloom and carbon turnover... | ecosystem: Environmental > Aquatic > Marine > Neritic...
CGTAGGTCGCCGTGTAATTCTCTACCTCACCCGTCGATGGCACCGCAGCCGCGAGGAAGTGATGCTGGATCGACGCGATCCAGCCGCTGGTGACCGGCAACGACACCGGTTCCTTCACCAGGTCGTCGGCCTCGAGTTTCTGATAACTCTTGCCGTCATATAGAACCGGCCCAACGAACGAGTACGAATCTACATCGAACATCGACCGTTCGGGTGGTCGATGTATGCGCTGAATCTGCAGGTACCCGACCGCCTGATAAGGTTCCTCGCCGTCGTTGAATACGATTTGTTCGAGCGCGATCGCGTACTGACCGGGTCGAAAACGGTAGTTCTTCTGCACGCGGATGCCGCCCTCGCCGACCCATGTCAGAGGCACCACCAGTTCTTCCTGTCCGTCGCGGAGCTTGAACTGTGATGCTTCGGCCGCGAACAACGCCTGATGATTGGCCTCCGGCTTGCCACCGCCGGCGCGCAGACCGCTGCGCACGACGTAAAGATCTGCGGGATCGGCAGACAGCAGAGACACCGGAACGTCAGGCTGATCCTTCTTGAACGGATAGTCGAGGAGCTTGGCCGATACCACTTCACCGCCACGCAGGCTGATCGACAGCTCGAGCACATCGGTGCGAACGGTAATCACATTCTGCTTGGACAGCGCAGGCTCCGCGGATGGCAGCACGGGTACGTCACCCGCCGTCGCGCCGGCGGCCGGCGACTCCGGCAAGTCGGGCAAGTCCGGCACTTCAGGCAGGCCGCCGGGAATATCCGCCGCAGGCGTGTCGGTGCCAGCGGCCGCCTGCGTTGGCACCGTTTCAGGTACCGACGGAAATTGACGTTGCCAGGCGTCATAGCTCAACCACAGCATCAGGCCCAGTCCGACCCAGAGGAAAATACGCAGGTTATCCATCAAATCAGTGAATCTTTGTTGTTGTTTGCTCGTTCAGCACTCGCCAGTGGCGCTCGAGGCTCGCGAAGATCGCCGCGTTGTCCGCCGCGCTCGCCTGGTCGCGAGCCAGCACAACGATATCGATACTCGGGATGCCCGGAATGGCCTGTCGGAAGCTCTCTCTGATGAGCCGCTTCAGCCTGTTTCGCTGTGTCGCGTGTCGAACCCGTTTCTTGGCTATTGCCAAGCCAAGGCGAGGATACCCTAAAGCGTTGTCACGGTAGAGTACGGTAAAGAATGAATCGGCGGAGCGTCGGCACTTTTTGAAAACGTTATCGAAATCGGCGCCGGTCAGCAGGCGATTTTGTCGCGTGAACCTGGCAAACGAACTTGAGGAAATTAAACCTGGCGCCATCAAATCTGGAGTCAGTGGAGTCCGGGCCGCTGCAAGCAGGCCGATTGAGTCGAGGCCAATTGTTTCCGGCCCGCGCAGGCCGGAAGCGGTTTCGCTAACGGAGCTGACGTAGCCGTCTTAGCGAGACAGCTGCGCGCGACCTTTCGCGCGACGTCGCTTGAGGATCAGGCGACCGCCCTTCGTGGACATTCTGGCCCGGAATCCGTGCGACCGTTTGCGTTTGATGCGGCTCGGTTGATATGTGCGTTTCATGATCTTTGAAAAAAACTATCTGAAAACAATAAGATGGGCCGGAAAATCGGAGCGCGAAGGTTACGCGCGGGAACCGGGGTTGTCAATACCGTTCTCGGTTCGCCGTCCACCTGTGGATAACTCTTTTTAACCAGTATAGACTCTCCGATCGACTTCGACATAACAACAAATTCATACTCGGGACCCCAATCTTGCAGACCTCCGTCTGGAATCGCTGCGTTCGCCAGCTTCGCTCCGATTTGTCCGAACAGCAGTTCAACACCTGGATTCGTCCACTGCAGGCCGTCGAAGACAACCTGTCGCTCAAGCTCCTGGCACCGAATCATTTCGTGGTCGACTGGGTCAACGCGAACTGCATCGGGAAAATCAATGAACTCGTGCGAACGGAAGGGGCCGGAGACGACCTGGCCGTAACGGTCCAAGTCGGCACTCGCAGGTCCGAATCGGCGACGGCGGCGGCTCCACCCACGCTGACGTTCGAATCGGTCGCGCCGACCAGTCTGTTTATCGGCGGCAAGCTGAATCCCGACAATACCTTCGACCGTTTTGTCGAAGGCAAGAGCAATCAGCTCGCCCGGGCAGCCGCGATGCAGGTCGGCCAGAATCCGGGCAGCGCCTACAACCCGCTATTTATTTACGGCGGTGTCGGTCTCGGCAAGACCCACCTGATGCAGAGCGTCGGCAACCTGATGCTCGAGCAGCGCCCCAATGCCCAGGTCGCTTACGTCCATTCGGAAAAGTTCGTCGGCGACATGGTCAAGGCGCTGCAGCACAACACGATCAACGACTTCAAGAAAGCCTATCGTTCGCTCGATGCTTTGTTGATCGACGATATCCAGTTCTTCGCGAGAAAGGAACGTTCTCAAGAAGAATTCTTTCATACTTTCAACGCCTTACTTGAGGGTCAGCAGCAGGTGATTCTGACCTGCGATCGTTATCCGAAGGAAGTGGACGGTCTCGAGGAACGCCTGAAATCGCGATTCGGCTGGGGGCTGACAGTCGCCATCGAGCCGCCCGAGCTGGAAACCAGCGTCGCGATCCTGATGAGTAAGGCGTCTGCCGCCAAGATCGAGCTGCCGGAGGAAGTCGCGTTTTTCATCGCGCAAAGAATTCGTTCGAACGTCAGAGAGCTCGAGGGCGCATTGCGACGTGTGATAGCGACGGCCTCTTTCACGGGCAAGCCCATTACACTGGAATTCGCCAAGGACGCGCTGAAAGACCTGATCGCTTTGCAGGAAAAACTGGTTACGATCGACAATATTCAGAAGACTGTGGCCGAGTATTACAAGATTCGCGTTGGCGACCTGCTGTCGAAAAGTCGCCGGCGTTCGATCACCAGGCCGAGGCAGGTTGCCATGAGTCTGGCGAAAGAACTCACGACGCACAGCCTCCCAGAGATCGGGGATGCGTTTGGCGGACGTGACCATACGACGGTATTGCATGCATGCCGTCGAGTGAAGGAACTGAGGGAAACCGAAAACAGGATTCGCGAGGATTATCAGAATCTTCTGAGGACACTGACCGGGTAACAGGCTGTCGATCTGATGACTTGTGGATCACTCGCGGAGTAGCTGTGACAAACCTGTGGACAAGAATTGAACCGTTATTGCCGCACAAGTTATACACATGTGAATAGTGTTCTCGCACGCTGATTATCCACAGGTGAATAACTATTAAGTTATTGATTTATATTATTAAATATTGGTTATCAACATCTGAGTAGCTAGCTAATAATAATAATAAGTATATATATCTAAAGATTAGATTATTACAGGGGCTTCGAATGAATCTGACCACGTCCAGGGAATCCTTGCTGCGGCCATTGCAGGCAGTGATAGGTGTCGTCGAGAGGCGGCAGACCATGCCGATACTGGCAAACATCCTGCTGGTTGTCAGGGATAGTCAATTGTCGGTAACGGCAACTGATCTCGAGGTGGAACTCGTCGCGCATTCGTCCGTCGACGAGGTCAAGAGCGAAGGGGAGATCACGGTTCCTGCGCGAAAGCTGCTGGATATCTGCCGCGCTCTGCCGGATGAGGCGACCGTAAACCTCAAGCTGGAGGGCGATCGGATGATCGTTAAGTCGGGCCGCAGCCGGTTCGTGCTGTCCACGCTTGCGGCGGCCGATTTCCCGGTGATCGAGGACATCGATGCGAGCCGCGAGATCCGGCTTGCCCAGATCGATGTTCGGAGGCTGCTCGAAAAGACGCATTTCTCGATGGCCCAGCAGGACGTGCGTTATTACCTGAACGGGTTGTTGTTGGAGACCGGCGGCGGCGTCGTTAGAGCGGTCGCGACTGATGGACACCGACTCGCCCTGTGCGAGGTGAATCTCGAGGATGATAATGGTGCCACGCAGCAGGTTATTGTTCCGAGGAAGGGCGTACTGGAATTGCAGAGATTGCTCGGGGACGAGAACGAGGTCCAGCTGACCATCGGCCCGAATCATATTCGTGCGACCGTGGGAGATATCCGGTTCACGTCCAAGCTGATCGATGGGCGTTTCCCGGATTACGACCGTGTCATTCCAAAGCCAGAAGGCAACACGCTGCGGGCGGAGAAAAACTATTTGCGCTCAGCGTTGCAGCGAGCGGCGATCCTGTCGAATGAAAAATACCGTGGTATACGCCTCGATCTTCGTCCTAAGTCGTTGAAAATTCAAGCTAATAATCCAGATCAGGAAGAAGCCCAGGACGAGATCGAAGTCGAGTACGAAGGCGAAGAACTGGAGATCGGTTTCAATGTGAACTATCTGCTGGATGCGCTCGCCGCGGTTGACGCCGATGAGGTGGAACTGGGTTTCGTCGACGCCAACAGCAGCTGCGTTATCCGTGGCCCTGGTATCGAAGACGCGAAATTCGTCGTTATGCCGATGCGACTCTAGGCGCCAGCGGGCGGTCGGTCGGTCGATGCCAGTAACGATGTGGGCGTAACAAGGGTCAAGATCGAGCGATTCCGCTGTCTTAGATCGGTCGAATTTCTACCGGACGCGCGCCACAACGTCATCGTCGGCGCGAACGGCGCCGGCAAAACCAGCATCCTCGAAGCGATCTTTTTCCTGGGCCGCGGGAAATCTTTCCGTGGAGGAAAGGGATCCGGGCTGATTCAGACCGGCGCGGACAACTTGACGGTATTCGGCGAACTGGTCTCAAACGACCGTCGCAGCCGCGCGGGCATTGATTTGTCACGCAAGGGTCTGCAGATACAGGTAGACGGGAATCGTGATTGCACGACGGCAGACCTGGCTAGTGCCTTGCCGGTGCAGGTCATCGACCCACAAATTCACGAGTTGGTGCAGGGTGGTCCGAAAGGCAGGCGCAGTTTTCTGGACTGGGGCGTGTTTCACGTGAAACATGAGTTCCTGCCGATCTGGCGTCGATATCGCCGAGCGCTCCAACAAAGGAATTCGGCGCTCAGGGCCAGACAGCCCAGATCCGCCGTCTGCGTATGGGACAAGGAGCTGATATCAGCTGGGCAGCAGATAGACGAGTTGCGGCGCGAGTATCTAGACAGCCTGACGGAGGAATTCAGTTCGATGTCCAAAGAACTGCTTGGAATGGTTGCGGTGGGAAAATACCGGGGCGGCTGGCCCCAGGGAATCGATTTGGCGGCGGCTCTGGAAGAAACCTGGGCACGGGATGCCGCCTATTCGCAGACCCATGTCGGACCGCACCGCGCCGAGCTTGCGCTCGAGGTCGATGATCAGCCGGCGCGGCATCGGCTCTCGCGTGGGCAGCAGAAGCTGCTCGGAATATCTCTCGTTCTGGCACAGAGTCAATTCGTGGCGCGGAACCTGGATCAGGACGTCACGCTGCTCGTCGATGAACCCGCGGCGGAACTGGATAACGAGAGACTGCTGGCGCTGATGAACGTACTGAATAATGCTCGGGCGCAGCTATTCATTTCGGCGCTGGACCGGGAGGCGCTGCCATTGGAAAGGCTGGCACGGGTGTTTCACGTGGAACATGGGGAGCTGACGACTCTGGTATAATCGATCGGTTAGCGCACGGGAAATATAAATGGCGACTGAAGAAGACTATACCTCTACTAATATCAAGGTCTTAAAGGGCCTCGATGCCGTCCGAAAACGCCCGGGAATGTATATCGGCGACACGGATGATGGCACTGGTCTCCACCATATGGTTTTCGAAGTCGTCGATAACTCAATCGACGAAGCGTTGGCCGGACATTGCTCCGATATCTCGGTCACCATTCATCCCGACGAATCCATCAGTGTTTCCGACAACGGTCGTGGCATCCCGGTCGACGAGCATCCCGAGGAGGGCCGTTCCGCCGCGGAGGTGATCCTGACCGTGCTGCATGCCGGCGGCAAGTTCGACGACAACTCCTACAAGGTATCCGGTGGTCTGCATGGCGTCGGCGTCTCGGTCGTGAACGCGCTGTCCGAAAAGCTACAGCTTACGATTTATCGAGACGGGCACATTTACGAGCAAAGCTACGCAATGGGCGATCCGGTCGGGCCCCTGGAGGAGGGCGGCAAGACCGACAAGACCGGTACCACAATTCGCTTCAAGCCCAGCAGCGATACCTTCACGAATATCAAGTACCACTACGACATCCTGGCGAAACGCCTGCGGGAGCTGTCGTTCCTGAACTCCGGCGTCAAGATTCATCTCATCGACGAGCGTGAATCCAAGGAGGACATTTTCGAATTCCAGGGCGGGATCAGGGCATTCGTGCAGCACCTGAACCGCAATAAATCGCCCATACATGGAAATGTTCTGAATTTTCAAGATGAGCAGGATGGCGTCACCGTCGAAGGCGCGATGCAGTGGAACGATGGCTACCAGGAAAACATGTTTTGTTTCACGAATAACATCCCGCAGAAAGACGGCGGTACGCACCTCGCCGGCTTCCGCAGCGCGCTGACGCGAACGTTAAACAGCTACATCGATCGCGAATTCGCCAACAAGAACAAGTTCAACGCCTCCGGCGAAGACGCTCGGGAAGGATTGACGGCCGTACTTTCGGTCAAAGTGCCGGACCCGAAATTCTCTTCGCAGACCAAAGACAAACTGGTTTCGTCGGAGATCAAGGGCATCGTTGAGTCATCTTTCGCCAGCAAGCTCGACGACTTCCTGATGGAGAACCCGCAGGAAGCGAAATTGATCGTCGCGAAAATCATCGATGCGTCGCGCGCGCGCGAGGCCGCGCGCAAAGCTCGAGAGATGACGAGACGCAAAGGCGCACTCGATATCGCCGGACTGCCAGGAAAGCTCGCTGACTGCCAGGAGAAAGATCCGGCGCTATCGGAACTGTTTATCGTCGAGGGTGACTCCGCGGGCGGTTCGGCCAAGCAGGGCAGGGACCGTCGCACGCAAGCGATCCTGCCGCTGAAGGGTAAGATCCTGAACGTAGAGCGCGCGCGCTTCGACAAGATGCTCGGGTCCGCCGAGGTTGGCACGCTGATTACCGCGCTCGGCACCGGCATCGGCCGCGAAGATTTCAATCCCGATAAATTGCGTTACCACCGCATCATCATCATGACCGACGCGGACGTCGACGGCTCGCACATCCGGACGCTGTTGCTGACATTCTTTTATCGTCAGATGCCGTCGCTGATCGAACGCGGCCACGTGTACATCGCGCAGCCGCCGCTGTACAAGGTCAAGCGCGGCAAGCAGGAGCAATACGTCAAGGACGATGCGGAGCTGAACAGTTACTTGCTGAACGTTGCGATGGAGAAGGCGGCCTTGCACGTCAACGCGGAAGCGCCCGCCATTGCGGGCCAGGCATTGTCCGGACTCGCCGAAAACTACGTGCGCGTCATGAGCATCCTCGACCGTTTGTCGCGCAGTTACGATCGCAACATTCTCGAACAGATGCTGTACCTGCCGCGCGTCACGAAAGAAGCCATTGAAGATAAGCCCTTGATGTCGGACTGGGCGAATCGTTTGCAGGAAGCGATGCTTTCCGCCGCGGACGGATCCGGCGTTCGATACAGTGTCGAATTGGCGGCGGAAGACTCCACGATTGCCGGGTTGCGCATCAAGCGACATCAACACGGCGTCGACGATGAAAGCAGTCTCTCGATTCACTTCTTCGAATCACCCGAGTACGCGCAAATCACCGAACTCGCCGCCGAACTCACCGATCTGATCGGCGACGGCGCTTACGTCGTGCGCGGCGAGCAGCGTTGCGACATCGATTCCTTCAAGCAAGCGATGGAATGGCTGATGACCGAGGCGCGCAAGGGTCAGGCGATTCAACGCTATAAGGGCCTCGGCGAAATGAACCCTGACCAGTTGTGGGATACGACGGTGAATCCGGAAACTCGCCGGTTGATGCAGGTACGTATCGAAGACGCTGTTGCCGCCGACGAGATCTTCACAACGTTGATGGGTGATCAGGTCGAACCACGTAGAGAGTTCATCGAGAACAACGCGCTGGCCGTCGAGAATCTCGACATCTAACCGAGTTCCGGCGTCGATCTAATCGCCGGTCGCCGTCATCTCGGCGACTTTGCTCTCAATCCAGTCCTGTATTTCACGGTTGACGTCGCGCGCATTACGTCCGGCCGGGTCGATCGGCGGACCGACCACGAAACGAACGGTCCCCGGTTTCTTGCGCAGGCCGCGTCGTGGCCAGAAGTATCCGGCGTTATGCGCGACCGGCGTGATCGGCTTGCCGGCTTCCTGTGCCAGCAACGCGCCACTGACGCCGTAACGTCGCGTGGTTCCCGGCGCCATGCGCGTACCCTCCGGGAAGATCATCACCCAGATTCCGTTGGCGAGCCGGTCCATGCCCTGGTCGACGACCTGTTGTACCGCCGATTTTCCGGCCTTCCGGTCGATCGCTATCGGGTTCACGCACTTGACCGCCCAGCCAAAGAACGGCGTCCAGACCAGCTCTCGTTTGAGCACCCAGGTCTGGTCACCGACCAGGCGGAACTGGGCGAGCGTTTCGTACGCCGAAGAATGCTTCAGGTACATGACGCCGGCAGCATCGGGGATGTTCTCCGCGCCTTCGATCGTCATGCCCAGGCCGCAGATCGTCTTGCAGAACCACAGATTCATCAGCACCCACGACTCGGCGACCTTGAAGCTCGCGTGGCGCCCGAAAATGCGGGCGCAGATGACGCCAATCGCCCAGGGCGGCACCGTGACGAACAGGAGTGTCGTAAATATCAATGAGCGAATCACGTCGTTGGTCCTTCGCAGGCATCAATCAACGCCGCAGCCGCGGCTGCGAGATCGTCATACACGTCAATCCCGCTGTCTTCCACGAGTTCCCTTTCGGTCTTGAGGCCGTTACCCGTGCGCACGAGGATGGGCTTCGCACCGGCCGCGATCGCCGCATCCAGGTCGCGCATGGAATCGCCGATCACCGGCACGCCGTCCAGTTGACGGTGGTAGGTCGCTGCGATCTGCTCGAACAGGCCCGGTTTCGGCTTGCGGCAATCGCAGTGGTCGTCGGGCCGGTGCGGACAAAAGAAGATTCCCGAAATCATGCCGCCAGCGGCCCGGGCTTCCTCCCGCAGCTTTACGTGAATTCGTTCGAGCGTTTCGATCGAAAACAGTCCGCGACCGACGCCAGACTGATTCGACGCGACGATCACTTCGAACCCGGCGCCACACAGCGCAGCGATGGCTTCGAGACTACCGGGTAACGGGATGAATTCGTCGGGCGACTTGATGAAGTCGGGTGAGTCCTGGTTGATCACGCCGTCTCGATCGAGGATGACAAGCGTTCGTCGCTTTTCGCTCATTTCGGCACTCGAACTCAGCTCGAATGGATACACGACAGGTCGGCGATATCCAGGAAACGCCGCCGGAGCTCGCTGAGCAAGGCAATGCGGTTACGGCGCTGGTCGGCGTCTTCGGTCATGACCATCACGTCGTCGAAGAAAGCGTCGATGGGCTCGCGCAGGGACGCCAGTCGCTCGAGCGCTTCCTGGTAGTCACGACGCTCGAGGCTTTCCGCGTGCGCATGGGATACGTCCATCAGGGCCTTGAACAGCAACGTTTCCTGCACTTCGTCGAACAGCGTCGAATCGACCTTGTTGCCTGCGTCCGCATCGGCAGATTTCAGGATATTGGCGATGCGCTTGTTGGCGGCCGCCAGGCTGTCTGCTGCCTCGTGATTCATGAACTCGTCGACGGCTGACACGCGCTGGACGAAATCCAGCGGCGAGGACGGCGCACGCATGCGCACGGCTTCGAAGACTTCCGGAGAAATATCGCATTCATCGAATCCGGGCGCTTGCCCATCGAGTACGTAACTGCGCAGACGATCGATGACGAAATCGTAGATGTCTCCGGCCAGTGCGGCGCGGTCTTCGATGGTCACCGGCTGCGCCGCGACCGCCTTGTCGATATAAGCCGCGAGATCGAGATCGATCTCCTCCTCGACGAGGATGCGCAGAACGCCGAGTGCAGCACGTCTGAGGCCATACGGATCCTTGTTCCCGCTCGGCCGCTTGCCGACGGCGAAGATTCCAGCCAGTGAATCCAGGCGGTCGGCGATCGCGAGCACACGGCCAATTGGCGTGGACGGCAGCTCGTCGCCCGCA
>Ga0209456_10001863_pt1 | contig 10086 bp, 12 predicted proteins | sample COG_11_FD_184755 | JGI IMG/M metagenome (GOLD analysis project Ga0209456, IMG submission 184755) | Pelagic marine sediment microbial communities from the LTER site Helgoland, North Sea, for post-phytoplankton bloom and carbon turnover... | ecosystem: Environmental > Aquatic > Marine > Neritic...
TAGTTACCATCCGATATAAAACCAATATTCCATCATTCCAATATTCCATTATTCCAATCTCTGTCAGATACCGAAGTCTCAAAATACTATTTAGATTACCGACAAGACTCGCCGGCACCGGATCAGATCGCCCGGGCCAATGTCAATACATCAACCTGACGCGCCCCTCGGCTTAACAACAGTCGACCACATTCATTCACGGTGGCACCGGTGGTATAAACATCATCAATTAACAAAACTCTTTTATCTACTATCGCCTCTTCCCGGTTTAGATCAAAGGCATTTTTTATGTTAACGGCCCTTTGGGCGCGGCCAAGCGCCGTTTGCGGTGCTGTGGGGAATTTTCTTATCAAAACGTCGCGTTCTATCCGAATGGGGGAAAAATCACAAAACCTGCGTGCCGCCATGTCTGGCCAGTTTCGAATTAAAAGATCCGCCTGGTTGAATCCCCGCCGCCTGAACCGGCTGGAATGCAAGGGCACCGGCAATATAATATCGATGCTGTCTGTATCCCAAAAAAACATAAAGGCCGTCAAGAGAAGTTCACCAAGCGGTCTGGCCAGTTGAATTTTGCCCCTGTATTTAAAGCAATGAATGACTTCCGTAATAATCCTATCATATACCAGCGGTGCCCTGGCAATACCGAACTTTTTACCGGTTGCAGTGCATGCGCCGCAATAGTGATCCTGTCCCTGCCGGCTCTTGAACGGTATGCCGCAGCAAATGCAAAGCGGAGATTCAACCTTAACCATTGCAGCGAGACAGTTTGGGCATAGGTAAGTGGCCAGCGATATCTCCACCTGGTCCTGAACCGAAAACGATCGGGCATGCCCATCAGGACCGGAGTCTGCGGAAATCCCCTTGCGGCTTTGATCCGGAATCCGGAAAAAGGTTGCACACACCAGGCATCTAGGTGGAAAGACGGCCTCCTGGATGATCTGGTAAAATCTATTTAATAGATGAGATACCATCTATTGACCCTGTGGTGTCAAAAACCTTGGGATGCGGAAGTGGGAATGCGGAGTGCGGAAATTTGCAAGTCAGACATTTAACCATCTCCTTTTGCGCATTCCGCATTCAACTACCTTTGTCATCCGGTTTCCTTTCCGCATTCCGCATTCCGCATTCCACATTCATTTGCCTCTGCCGCAAGGCCTCATACATGGCCACCGCCGCAGCCACCGACACGTTGAGCGAATCCAGCGCTCCTAACTGGGGGATAGAAACCAGAAAATCGCAATTTTTTCTTACCAAGGGCCGAATCCCCTTTTGCTCACCGCCAAGAACAAGGGCGATTGATCCGGTCAAATCGCTGTCATAAAGGGACCGATCAGCTTCTTTGTCCAGGCCCATGACCCACAGACCACTTTTTTGGCAATGTTTGATGGTTTGTACCAGATTGGTTACCCGGCTTAAAAAGATATGCTCGAGCGCTCCGGCGGAAGCCTTGGAAACTGCAGGCGTCGGTGGTGCACTGCGATCTTTGGGCATGATGACACCGTCAATGCCGACACACAGAGCGGTTCTGATAATGGCCCCCAGATTCTGGGGATCCAGGACGTTATCCAACATTAACCCAAAATGCGTTCCGCCCTTTGCTTCAGCTGCAGTCAGTATGTCTGAGATCGCAGTCAGCGGAAAAGGATCGACCTTGGCCGCGACCCCCTGATGACCGGCCATACCGACAAGCGCTTTAAGATATCCGGACCCAACGGTTTTTACCCGGATACCGCTATGGGTCGCTAAAGACGCCAACCGGTCAATACGACCGGATTGATTGTCTTTTTGGAGATAAATCTCGTAAATGTTTCGCCGCCGGGAGGCCAGCACCTCGTATACCGGATGGATACCGTATAGTATTTCGGTTTTCACGAGCGATAGCTCTTAAAAATATTGACCATTTCCGCCGTGGCAGCCGGCAGTCGATCATTGGTGACGATATGACGATAAATATGTTTTTGGGTCATCTCTTTTTGCGCATTGCCCAGGCGCACCGCAATGATCTCCGGGCTATCGGTACCCCGGACTTCCAGGCGTTGCTTTAAGATTTCCAGTGAAGGCGGCAATATGAAAATCGTAATGCCGTCGGGGTAGCGTTCAAGGATTTGATGTGTCCCCTGAACGTCTATATCCAGCAAAATATCCTTCCCGGCCGATAATCCATTGTCCAAAAATTTCGCTGAAGTGCCGTAATAGTTGCTGTGTACCTCAGCCCATTCAGCCCATTGACCATGCCTAATACCCTTTTCAAACTCATCTTTAGGGACGAAATAGTAGTCAACGCCGTTTTGTTCCCCCTTGCGTGGGGCTCTGGTGGTATGCGAAATCGAGTATAAAAGATCTGAAAAATGATCCAGCATGGCACGGCACAGGGTTGACTTGCCGGCCCCGGATGGCGCCGAAATGATAAAAAGATGGCCCGGACGATTTAGCAAGCTATAATTTACTGTCGGTCGGGCCTTTTTGATTTGCCCCTTTTTCATTTTGATCAGGCTGGCTCTTTCAGCAGGGCATAGCGCTGGGAGACGGTTTCGGCCTGGATGGCTGAAAGCACTATGTGATTGCTGTCCATGATAATTATTGAGCGGGTTCGGCGCCCGTGGGTTGCATCGATCAGCCGTCTTTCTTCCCGGGCATCGTCTTTGAGTCGCTTCATCGGAGCAGAATTCGGGGAAACAATCGCAACCACCCGATCTGAAACCACCGCACTTCCAAAACCGATATTTAAAAGAGTTTGATCCATCCTACCTCCATTTCTGATGGTTGTCGCCTAAAAAAGGGTTCAATGTTCAGCGTTCGATGTTCATTTTTTAGCAAATCCGTCATATGAAGCTAGCCAAGGACAAAGTCTCTTTTTCGATTAGACTGGCCGCTTTTCAGGCCGGCGGCGGGGCTGAAACCTGAACCCCTGAACGGTTAAAACTATTCTACATTTTGGATCTGCTCTCTAATCTTTTCCAGTTCTGACTTAATATTGACGATTTTGTGAGATGTATCGGCGTGGCCGATCTTGGCGCCTATGGTATTAAATTCCCGATTGAGCTCCTGCAACAAAAAATTAAGTTTTCTCCCCCCGGGTTCCTGAGCCTTCATTATATGGCGAAACTGCTTTATGTGGCTCTCGGCTCTGACAATCTCTTCGGAAATATCACTCCTGTCAGCTAAAAAGGCTGCTTCCTGAGTAAGCCGTGCCGGGTCTATCTCAACCGTCTCACGGGTCAGCGCAGTAATGCGCTCCTTCAATCGTTCCTGATACTGTTGCAACAGCGCCTCGGATTCACCTTTTATTTCACCCAGGCAGCCTTCAATAAAATCCAGTCTGGCAGACAAATCACCGGCGATGAAATCGCCTTCTTTCTGACGCATACTTTCAAGTTCATCGAGGCCCTGGGTCAGGCAGTCCGTAATCGTTGTCCACAGGCTTTCGGGTTCATCGGTGGGCTCAACCGGTTTTATAATTCCACCCAAGCTTAGCAAATGTTCCACGGAGATGTCCTTACCCAGATTAAATTCCTTTTTTAACTGCCTGAGGGCGCTATGAATTGCCTTGGCCCTGGGCTGATCAATTTCAAAGGCAATGGCCTGTGCGGATTCATCTTTGATCTGAACTTTGATCTCTACCCGTCCTCTGGCAATGCGCGCGGCGACAAGCCCTTTCACCTTATCTTCGAGCACCATGTAGCTCGGAGGCATCCGCAGGACAATATCCAGATGACGATTGTTGTATGCACGCATCTCAGCCGAAACCGTAATTTCACCGGCATTTTTTTCAGCGGTCGCATAACCGGTCATGCTTTTAATCATAGGGATTGATCTCCGTATTTGATGATTGCAATGATTGTCGCATCAATTTTCAGGCAGATTGCATCAAGTCAGTTGCATACTTGTTGCGTACCTGCTCGAGGAAGCTGAGAATCGGCCGGTCCGCATAATCGGGATAGGTCCAGGGTAATTTCTTAAATGCTCCCCCCTGATATATTAGCGTTAAATCGGCAAAAATTCGGTGTCCGATATAAATTCTATGGCTGAAGTTCTTACCGGAGGCCAGCACAAATCGTTCGTACGACAAGTAACCCGGGTCAATGTTGACCCGACGTCGGCCGTTGCGAGAATACTGAGTTTCCAAACGGTTGGTTGTCAATTTAACCGTTGCAAGTTCCAGCTGTTCAATCAAAGACTTAAAGGCCAGCAGTCGCCGAAAAAGCGGTGTCCCCATTTCCTGCTCATAGTAAGTTGTATAATCAAACAACAACCATGGGCTGACCATGTCCAGGGAACCAAATTCGGATACAAGTTCAGCGGCCAGTGGTGCAAACAAAGCCCTGTCCTTCATGAAAAGCCCGATGACCAGTTTGGCAGGTTTTGGTTCCTGGGGTTGACTCATGTGTTTCGTTATTTGTTATTGGTTAAAACTCAAGTTTCGCAACGTGAAAACGGTGCGAAACTTGAGTTTTAACTATTCATCAAGCGGTTTGGCTTCCTCAATGAGCATAATCGGAATATCATCCCGAATTTCATACAGCAATTTACAATTGTCACACTGCAAACCATCTTGGGCTTCATTCAAATATATGTCGCCTTTACACTTCGGGCAGGCTAGAATATCTAAAAGTTCCTGACTGATTGCCATTGCGATCTCCTTGAAATTAAAAAATTTATCTTTGCGTTCACAATTTATATTGCAATCGACGATACGCTTGCATGGGTCGCTTGCGAATTCTCAGAAAACACGTCAAAAAATGCTGCAGGAAGTATTTCCGGTTGGCAGTAAGGCACGATCAGCGTTATTTCTGTCCTCTGTACCCCCCTGACCCGAGCCTATCGCAAGGAATAATATTATTTATTGCAGAAATCAGATGATATCAAGTACAAAATACGAAAGGCGTCAGGATGTAAAGAAATATATAGAAGTCTTAGCGCCTTTGGGGACCGCGCCCGTCATGCGAACAAAGCCAGGCGGGCGGGTTTGGGTGAGGTTATTTATACCCAGCCTTGAATTGGGCAATTGCTTTGACGATGTTATGAAACAGAGGGTGGCGGCTTGACACTCGATCATCTTTTTGCCATAGGTGAACCCTATAGATTATATCCCCTGTAGCTCCGGGCAAAAATGGGGCGCTACCGGAATATATTCACTAATAAAGTCAGTAGCGACATGCAATCGATGAATCATGACCGTGGGTCTATAGATGGATCCCCCCTGTCGGTCGAGAGAGATTCTCCCCGTCCGCGGGTGAGCTTCGCCATCCCCGTCTGTAACGCCGAACGCTTCCTCGGCCGAGCCCTGGATTCGCTCCTGGCACAGAATTTTAAAGACTTCGAAGTTGTCATCTGTGACAATGCCTCAACGGACGGAACCCAAGACCTTGTGCGCCGCTACAGCGAACGCGATGGACGCGTACGCTACATCCGTAACGAGGAAAATATTGGGCAGATCGAAAATTTCAACCGGGTCTGTGAATTGTCCCGCGGTGATTTCATTCGTTGGATGGGCGCAGATGACTGGCTGGAAGCCGACTATGCGCGCAAATGCGTGGCAGCCCTTGACGGGCGACCCGATGCTGTGGGTGTTACAACCCAATGGCGCTACATGGACGATAACGGAGAAGTTAATTTCCTCGATGTGCCCGGACCACGGGTCGATGCATCCACGCCGACCCGTCGTCTGCACCTCACCCTCAAGTTGCTGCAAAATGGAGAATTGCTATTCGACCCCATTTACAGTTTGATCCGTCGCAATGCCCTTGAGCGCTCCGCAATGCTACCGGTCAATCGCTGGACCGATCGCCTTCTGGCCTTCGAACTCTGTTTGATCGGTCCTTTCTGTCATTTAGACGATTTTCTGGCGACGCGACGCGACGCCCGCGAACCTCGCAAAATACGCATTGAGCGATGGCATAAGCGCTATAAAGGATGGAAAAAGCGCGAGCACCGCTGGATGCTCTATGTGAGCTACGCAAAAATTGTCGGCCGTGCACCCCTCACGATGTGGCAGAAGCTCAACTGTTGGGGAATCATTTTCTTTTACTGGCAGCGGGACGAATTCAGGCGCCGCGTAAAGCGTATAAAGCGCCGGTTGAAAAAAAACAGGGCCAACGCCCTATCTCCCCCAAAATAATATGGCCTGTTAGAGGGACCTAAGCTAAACACGTCCTTTTTTCTGATGGCGCCGTTTTCTGCGAGCCTGGTATTCAGGGTAAAGTTCCGGGTAATATTTCTTCCAACGCTTGTGTACCCAAAACCACTGGTCGGGATATTTGCGAACGGCTTGTTCGACGACATCTGTTATAAGTTGAGTATTGGTTTGGATGTCGGATCGCAAATCTCCCGTCCTTTTCATTTCAAGGGGGGGGTTCACCACAACGGTTAAGCGGCCGTTGTTGTCCCGGACGCAAAAAATCGGCAGCACCGGACTTTGGCACCGCATTGCCAGAAAGGCGGCTGCCGGGGTGGCTGTTACGCGGCGTCCAAAAAAATTCACGTCGACACCCTCCGATCGTCGACTCTGATCTACGAGCAGCCCTATAACGCCTCCCCGGCGAAGCATCCGGCGCATTTCAGGCAGGGCCCCCTTCTTATACACGATCGTTATCCCGAATCGGGTTCGCAACCGGTGCACCCAACGATTCAGCGGAGAAAAACGTATCTTCTTAGCCACCCCGAGGATCGGTTTCTGGATATAACAACAGAAAAACAGCAATCCTGTCTCCCAGCTTCCCAGGTGCGCAGAAACAATAATTAGACCCTTTTTGCATACTAACGCGGTTTGCAGGTTTTCCAGACCCACCACCCGAAGCCGGCCAAGCAACTGCTCTCTGGACAGGGTTGCCATCTGCAAGAATTCCAGAAAAGAAATGCCCAGGTTCTGAAAAACACGCCGTGATATATTTTCAGCTTTTCCGCGGGTCCAGTCAGGATGGGTAAATTGCAGATTGCGCTGGGCGATACGTCGGTGGGGCCCATCCAGAAAATAGGCGGCCCGGCCCAGGATCCTGCCAAGCCCGACTATATGCCGGTGCGATATTCTGCCGATGATGCTCTCGGAAACATGACCGGCTCCATCGGCCCTCTGAAAACCAGAAGGTTTGCGATCATCTGGATTGGAACCCATTGATCTCCTCTCCCAACGTATGCAAAAAGTGGCCTTTATAGTGGTTGTCAATAAAACGCTGCGGTTTTCCAACGTTTTATTCTACAACCACTTATGCCGCAATTCCGACTTCGTAAAATTATTATGGGAATCGGTGTACGAGTAACAAACAATTTTTAGACTGTCAATGATCTGCCATCCAGCATTTTAGAGACCGACCCTATCGCGACTTGCCAATTTTGGGTTGTTAAAATAAACGCGCCGAATGAACTACCCCGCCGCAGGCAACGGCTATCAATCGGAATATTTTTATCGCCCCAAGGGGCGGGGAATTAAACCCTTGTCCGCCGGCGGATTAAAAATTTGACAAACAATGGGCATTTAAATACGATTGATTGATTTATGGCGGAGGGTGTTTATCAAGCCTTTGGCGGCGAGTGCTTTCCATTTCATACCGCTTTCCTTAATTTTGTCGAAACCATATTAAATTGCCAGCCACCATGTCGGAAAATTTAACCCCAAAAATTGCTTTCGGATTGTACAACCTGCTCTGGGGTTGCGTGTTGCCATGGCTGCGGTTGAATCATCGCCTGGCCGAGGGATATCCACAGCGATGCTTAAAAAGAATGCTGCCGGCCACAGATATCTGGATCCAGGCCGCCTCCGTTGGTGAATCTTATCTGGCTCTGGAAATAATCAAAACCCTTAGATTCACCAGACCCGTGAAGATCCTAGTAACCTCCAATACCAGCCAGGGAGTTGATATCCTCAACCGGGCCCTGGCGGATCGAGAACAAACGGATGAGGGAATTCACTTCGCGGTTGGCTATTTTCCCTTCGACCAACCAGCCCTCATGCGCAGGGCCGTCACCGCCATCGGCCCTCGGGCCATGGTACTGTTGGAGACGGAAATCTGGCCGGGACTCTTGCGCGCTCTCGATCAACACAATTGTAAAACAATCATCATTAATGCTCGGCTAACCGACAGGAGTCTGAAAAGATATCTGCTGTGGCCTTCGATCTGGCCCAAACTTAGGCCCGAAAGGGTTTTGGCCATTTCGCCAGCCGATGCCGATCGATTCAAACAGTTGTTCGGACCGGACGGAATTGAGATCATGCCGAACATTAAATTTGATCGTGTCGCTTCTTCAACCACCTTCCCAGAGAACCGGAATACGATTAAAGACCTGGTGCCAAGCAAGTTGACCTTGGCAGTCCTGGCGTCCGTCAGGCGCCAGGAAGAACCCCTGGTTAAACAAATTATCATAGAAATCTTGCGCAGCCGTCCGGAAACTGTCATCGGGCTCTTTCCGAGGCACCTGCACCGAATCCAGTCCTGGCAGCAGATCCTCAATCAGGCCGGCATCCGATGGTCTCTGCGCTCGGAAGCCAAATCCCCGGCTACGGCCGGCACGGTGATGATCTGGGATACTTTCGGAGAGCTACTGCAGGCCTACAAACTTTGCAAATCCGCCTTTGTCGGCGGCAGCCTTGCGCCGCTGGGCGGGCAAAATTTTTTAGAAGCCCTTGTTTGCGGTACAAGACCCGTCATCGGGCCGTCGTGGGAAAACTTCATATGGGTGGGGACTGAAATCATCGAGGCCGGTTTGCTCCAGGTTGCCGGCAATTGGCAGGAGGTGGCCGCCCTGCTTTTAAAGGATATGGAAAGCCCTCCGCCCCGGAATGAGATCATCAACCGAACCCTTGAATATATCAAAAAACGCCAGGGCGGCGCCGCAAGGGCCTGCCGTGCAATTATCGCCCTCATGGAAGGTAATTGAAAAGAAAATGAGCCCGCAAAAAGTCTTACATCTATACAGCAATCATAAATGGACGGGTCCGGCGGATCATGCCCTCAATCTGGCCGCCTGGCTAAAGGCACGTGAAGACGTCGAGGCCTTCTTTGCATGTGGACGCCGGCGGGGGATACAAAATCATCTTTACGAAAAAGCCTGTCGGCGTCAGCTTGATTTTGTCAATGGCCTTTTACTCAAAAAGCATCTGAGCTGGGAAATTTTTCCGGACGTGGTTTCTTTAAAAAAAATAGTCGCCCGCAAAAAGGTCAACCTGATTCACTGCCATCAGGATAACGATACGTTAACCACCGTGCTATCCGGTTTCGGGAACCGTATGATTCGAACCTGTTACGACGGCGAACCCTCTCCGTTGAACTTCAGACAACGGTTTTTTTTTCGACGGACCGCAAAAATTATGACGGCTTCCTTAAAGCTGCAAACCCATCTTGCGGCAATTTTTCCTGACAAGGATATTCAACAGGTGGATATACCGGTAGATTCCGATCTCTTCCGCCCGCTTGACAAAAGCGCCCAACTGCTTGCGGAATTTGATCTGAAAGTTGATACCCCGATAGGAGGGATTGTCGCCCGGGTTCAAAAACACAGGAAATTTTCCCTTCTGCTGGACGCCATTGAACAGGTCGTTAAGGTAATTCCTGATTTTAGATTCCTGATTGTGGGCCGCGGCACGCACATTGACACCGTCGCCCGACAGCCGGTAAGCCGTCGGGGGCTGGACAAGCACATCATTTTTACGGGATATCGAAAAGATGACTACCGTGACGTTTTAAATCTTTTTGATTACAAGATCTTTTTGGTCCCGGGCAGTGACGGTTCCTGCCGGGCAGCAAGAGAGGCCCTGGCTTGCGGCAAGCCGGTGATTGCAACTCGCAGGGGAATCCTACCCGAACTGATCAAAGATGGGGAAACCGGCTTGCTGGTCCACGATAAACCGGAGGACCTGGCCCGGGCGATGATTACCATAATCAAAGAAAGGGACTTCCGGACGCGTTGCTCACAGTCAGCCCGACAATATGCGGAAACCATTCTCAGTCCTGAAAGATACATAGGAAAGGTGGTGGCCTGTTACGAATCCTTGAGCAGACCTACATAACCCTATCCGCATAAACCGGCTGTGGCGAAGTCAAAATCTTTTTTTTTCGGGAATGTTTGCGATTCTGTGGTTTCAGGTGTCGGGTT
>Ga0209456_10001864_pt1 | contig 10085 bp, 7 predicted proteins | sample COG_11_FD_184755 | JGI IMG/M metagenome (GOLD analysis project Ga0209456, IMG submission 184755) | Pelagic marine sediment microbial communities from the LTER site Helgoland, North Sea, for post-phytoplankton bloom and carbon turnover... | ecosystem: Environmental > Aquatic > Marine > Neritic...
ATCCTCGGCCCGGGCAGATCCCGGTAACAATGATTTGAAAAAGCGCTACGCATTCGCTATTTCAGGCGTCGCCCGTGTGCAAATTGTCACTGGCCGGCTTGATTCGGCTCAACAGAACCTGGAGCTTTCAATATCAATCCTGCAGCAACTGTCTGCTGCTGATCCCAGCAATGTAGCCTATCGCGAGCTGGTGCTTTTTTGGCGGATCAGGCTCGCAAGGCTGGTGGGAGATAGTGGTCAGCTTGAATCGGCAATAGCCATGATGAAGAAACTTGAATCGGAGTTCGGGTCAGCTGGTAAATTTACGGTTCAGGGTGGATTGCCCCCAAATGATTACATTGATTTCCTGCTCGCTCACGCGGATGTCGAATCCCAACTGGGAAATGTGAAATCAGCGAACGAGCTTCTGCAAGCCGTGATACAGCTGCAATTGAACAGTTCAAAACAACCGGCAGGAGACATTCTCGATACACAAAGGCTCGTAAAAGCCAGGTATCAATGGTGGGAGCTAAACAGAACAAATAATTTTGAACGATTCCCCATGATGCCCGAATTCGATCAGAATTCTGCCGGCGAGTTCCGAAGTTGTACGGAGGCGGATTCTGCGGCGCGCATGTATGTCATTGCAAACGAAAAGGACAAGGCGGCCGGCGAAGTCGCCTATTTGCAAGCCAGGGGTTACGCCGATCCAAATTTCATCCGGTTTTGTGAGCGGCATGGCCTTTGCGAGGGTTAATCTTCTACGGGCCGTAGATTTGCCCGAGTAACACCGGCTGCTTGGCGCCCGTGATTTTGCGTGTGTCCTGGGCATTGCCGGCGAGGCGCTCACGCGCCAGCCAGGCGAAAAGGACGGCTTCGACCCAGTCCGCGTGCAGCCCTTTTTTTGCCGTGGATAGGACAGGTATGCCCGGCAGCAGATCCTGCAGGCGGCAGAGCAGGTCTGTGTTGTGAACACCGCCGCCACAAACCAGGATGTCTGACGGGCTGGAAGGGGCGATGGCGGAAGCCACAGTGCTTGCGGTCAGTTGCGCCAGCGTGGCCTGGACGTCGCGTGGGTCGATTGAATTGACGAGTACCTGTTGTTTCAGCCATTGCAGGTTGAAGTGCTCCACGCCGGTGCTTTTCGGGGGAGGTTTCCTGAACCAGGGGTCCATCAGCAGCTTGCCCAACAGGATTTTGTTGACTGCGCCGCTTGCGCTCCAGGCGCCATCCCTGTCATACGGTTCGCCTCGCTGCTCCCTGATCCACCCATCCAGCAAGCAGTTCGCCGGGCCCGTATCGAACCCGGAGACTGAACCGCCGCTGTTAAGGATGGATATATTGGCGATTCCGCCCAGGTTGAGGATAACGCGCGTTCCGCTTTCCGGTTTGAACAGGGCGCGGTGCAGTAGTGGCGCCAACGGCGCACCCTGGCCGCCGGCTTCGATATCGGCGCGACGGAAGTCCCCGATCGTCAAGATGCCGGTGTTGCCTGCGATGCGTTGTGGATTGCCAAGTTGGATGGACTCTGGATTGGTTCCGCCGGGATCGTGCCAGATTGTCTGTCCGTGTGAGCCAATGGCGGTAACTGCTGATGATTCTATGCCCGCCCTTTCGAGCAGGGCCTGCACCGCCTGGCTGAAGAAGTCACCCAGGCGATCATCTGTTTTCTGCAGCTCATTTGCGGCCGGCCTTTGCCCGGCTTCGATCATGTCTTTCAGTGAATCAGCCAGATCAGGCGGGTAGGGCAGGCACAGCGAGTCGAGTAATCGGGGCTGATCGTCCTCCAAGCTCACCAGCGCTGTGTCAACACCATCCCGGCTGGTGCCTGAAATCATGCCAATGAACAAAAGCGCCTCACTCACGTTTGGCGTACAGCGACGCGGACTCAAGCCGGCTCAGCTGAGTCAGCATGGGTGCTGCATGCGCCTGGAAGGCTTTGAGTGTCTCACCCTTCAACGGCTCGACTTTGGGTAAAGACACCGTCCTCGGGTTTCGGTGCACGCCGTTGACCACGAATTCGTAGTGCAGGTGTGGGCCGGTTGCCAGGCCGGAGGAGCCAACGTAACCGATGGTCTGGCCCTGACTTACGCGCCGCCCCTTTTTCACCGCCCGTTTGGTGAAGTGCAGATATTTTGTCTGGATACTGTTGGCGTGCTTGATAAATACGTGGTGCCCGTTAGCCCTGGAATAATCGGAACGAATGACCGTGCCTTCACCAGCAGCATATACCGGAGTTCCGCGCGGGGCGTGATAATCGATGCCGTTATGGGGACGGATGCGTTTCAGGATCGGGTGCATGCGTCGCGGATTGAAACTGGAACTGATATACGAAAAATTCAGGGGCGCCCGTAAAAAGGCTTTACGCATATTACGCCCATCAGGTGCGAAATAAGCGGAGACTTCGCCGTGCTCGAAATAAATGGCCTGGAATCGCTCGCCCTGGTTGATAAAGGTAGCGGCAAGTATGTTTCCGTCACGCAGGAACTCGCCTTCGCGATAGAGTTTCTCATAAACCAGCATGAACCGGTCGCCCTGGCGAATATCCAGTACAAAATCGATGTCCCAGCCAAATATATTGGCCAGTTTCATGATCATCGGGTCGCTCAGACCGGCCTTCTTGGCGGCCAGGAACAGCGATGAGTCGATCACGCCCTCCGTCTCGCTGATTTCCGCAATGATCTGGCGATGCTGAATTTCAGCTGTCAGCACACCGTTTTCATTCCGGACCAGCAGATAACGCGCTTCATCCAGCGGGTAGCGCATCTGCAACAGATCCCCGTTGGCGTCTTTACGGAATTCGAAGGTCTCGCCAGGGCGGATTTTGGTCAGGCCCCTGGTGTCCTTGTTCAGGGCAAGGATTCTGTGCAGCAGGGAAATGCTGAAGCCCTGCTTCCTGAAGATTGTGTCTAGTGTCTGGCCGGAACGCACAACAACGGCATCCCATTGGTCAAACACCCGGTCATCAATCACTCCGGTTGACGGTTCCGGGTAGCTTGCATCTTCACGGCCTGGCTGCACCGCCTGAGGGGACAAGCGGTCAGGCAAGGCAAGCTCGACAATATCGGTGTAGTTTATGTCGTCAGGCGGCGCCTGGCCTGATTCGAAGACCCCTATGGAGATGCCGATAATGACCAGTGTAGCGCCGAAAACAGCCAGTTTCTGGCGCGTCAGCCAGTGGTGGTCATCCTCGATGCGGTGACGTATATTTTGGATAATTCCCGAAAGTTCCATGACGTGATCTGACAGTTTGCTTCCTGCTTGGTTCGGGCATCGTAACGATACTGACCGAAGGGGCAACGGTCAAGATGCAAAGCCGGATGCGCTCTGAACCCGAATAGGACAAAATGCACTATTGCTTGTGAGTTCTTTTACCCATAAGTTTCTGAATATGATTAAATCTAAAATTTACTGGCCCGCCTTCCTGCACATGCGGGCTAGAATGCATCGAATGCGATGATGGAAACCAAAATGACCGAGTTACAACAAGCGCTGGACCTGATTGCCCGGGGCACGGACGAAATTATCAAGCTTGATGAGTTGGAAGAGCGCTTCAAGCTGGGCAGGCCCCTGCGGGTAAAAGTTGGTTTTGATCCGACGGCGCCGGACCTGCACATTGGCCACACTGTCGTTATCAACAAGATGCGCCAGTTCCAGGATCTGGGGCATACGATCATTTTCCTGATCGGGGACTTTACCGGCCTGATCGGCGATCCCAGTGGGAAAAATATCACCCGCAAACCGCTCACGCCCGAGAAGGTCAAGGAAAACGCTGAAACTTATGCGCAACAGGTATTCAAAATACTGGATCGTGAAAAAACACAAATCCGCTTCAACTCGGAATGGCTGAATGAGATGGGTTCGGTGGGCATGGTCCATCTGGCAGCCAAGTACACGGTTGCGCGTATGCTCGAGCGGGATGACTTCGAGGCCCGCTACAAGAATAACCAGCCGATCGCCATTCATGAATTCCTCTACCCGCTGGCCCAGGGTTATGACTCGGTAGCATTGAAATGTGATGTCGAAATGGGCGGTACGGACCAGAAGTTCAACCTGCATGTCGGGCGTCACCTGCAACAGCACTACGGCCAGACACCACAGGTCATCATTACCCTGCCGTTGCTGGAAGGTCTGGACGGTGTGCAGAAAATGTCCAAGTCGCTGAACAACTATGTGGGCATCACGGAGCCGCCCGAAGAGATGTTCGGCAAACTGATGTCTATCTCCGATGAGTTGATGTGGCGTTATTTCGATCTGCTGAGTTTCCGCAGCAACGAGGATTTGGCGGCACTCAAATCCGAGGTGGAAGGCGGGCGCAATCCGCGCGATGTCAAGTTCCTGTTGTGCGAGGAAATCATTGAGCGCTTCCATGACGCCAGGGCGGCTGTAGCGGCCCGCGAATCATTTATCGCACGATTCCAGCAGGGACAAATGCCCGAAGACATTCCTGAAAAGACCCTGGGGACCGGGGGAGATGGAATTGGTATCGCGGCGGCACTCAAGCAGTGCGGACTGGTTTCCAGCAATTCCGAGGCGTTCCGGATGATTCAGCAGGGCGGTGTGCGCATTGACGGAGAGAAAGTCAGCGATCGCTCATTGAAACTTGAAGCCGGCTTCGAAGGGATACTGCAAGTGGGCAAACGCAAGTTCTGCACAGCACATGTCGAATGATTCGCCATTAACAGCCACTGAACTTCTCGAACTGCGCCAGCGTCTCGATAAGATCGACACGGGTATAGTGGACCTGATCGCCGAGCGACAGTCTGTGGTCACCATTATCGCTGATCACAAGCTAAAGGCCGGTTTGCCGCTTCGCCACTATGAGCGTGAGCGCGAAGTCATCGAGCGCGGCATGGCGCGTGCGCAATTCCGGGACCTGCCTGCCGCGGTGGCGCGCGACGTACTTGAAACCCTGATCCACCATTCACTCGGCAACCAGGAAACATATAAGCTGGCCCAATCCGAACATGGACAGGGGCAGCGTGCGCTGGTTATCGGCGGCCTGGGCCGGATGGGCGTGTGGATGTCCCGTTACCTCGATATGGTGGGCTACAGAGTAGACGTTGCCGATCCGGCTGTTGGCGATGCGCCGTTCAACAGGGTGGGTGATTGGGAAGCGGTGGTGGATGACTATGACCTGATCGTCGTCGCAGTCCCTTTGAGGCCCAGCAATGACATTCTTCTGCGCCTGGCCGCATTGCGGCCAGAATGTCTGGTGTTCGACATTGCCTCATTAAAAAGTCCGATGCGCGAAGGGCTGGACGCATTGCGCGAGAGCGGCTGCCGCGTGTGCTCGGTGCACCCGATGTTCGGCCCGGATGAAATCGGTCTTTCCGGGCGCCACATCCTGTTCGTCGATATGGGTAACCAGGAGGCTCTGCGTGAAGCCCGGGAATTGTTTGCCCATACCGCGGCTGACTGTGTCGAGCTGAGCCTGGAGGAGCACGACGAGGTGATGGCCTGGGTACTGGGGCTGTCACACCTGGTCAATATTGCTTTTGCCAGCACCCTGGCGCAGAGTGGCGAAGCGGTACCGCTGTTAAGAAAAATATCCAGTTCGACGTTCAACGCACAACTGGAAGTGGCGACCCAGGTCATTTCCGAAAATCCACACTTGTACTATGAAATCCAGCAGGGGAATGACAAAACCGCGGAGGTGACCGACCATTTCCGAAAAGTTTTGGATGACCTTGTGTGCGCCGTTGCCGGGGAAGACGAACCGGTGTTCACCCGCTATATGGGAGCCGCCAAACGGCGCCTGGCCAACGGCGAAAACGAAGAAGGGTCCCAGCAGTCGTGAAGCAGTCCGTAGAAAAACAGTCCGTGATAAAACAACCTAATTTCAAACGACTTGAGGAATTGGACTGGGAAAACTGGCAAGGCAAGGACCCGGCCACGCTGGTGTTCGTGGTTCGCGATGGTGAGATTCTGCTGATCAACAAGAAAACCGGCCTGGGCAAAGGCAAGGTCAACGGACCCGGCGGCAAAGTTGATCCCGGCGAAACGCCCGAGGTTTGCGCGGTGCGCGAGTGCCAGGAAGAGCTGAGCATCACGGTGTCCAACCTGGAGTATTGCGGCCAGCATAAGTTCCAGTTCGTTGACGGCTATTCCATCCACGTTTGGGTTTACCGCACCCGGAATTTCGAAGGCGTACCCACCGAATCCCATGAAGCGAAACCTTTTTGGGCGCCAGTGGATAAAATCCCGTACGAGCAGATGTGGGAAGACGATCAGTTCTGGTTACCGATGGTGATTCGTGGCGAACGTTTTACGACACGCTGGATCTTCGACGGCGACCACATGTTGGATTACGATATCCAGCCTGACGGAAACAATGAATCGTGGGGTGAAGTGTGTAACCCCAAAGTATGGAGTAACAAATGAATTTGAAAAGTCTCTTTTTTTTGTTGCCCGCGTTGGCCGCACCAGCATTGCTTTCAGCGGAAGAAACTGACCTCGCGGTGACGGCCGGCAAGCTTGCCCGGCAGGCAATAATAGTCGATACGCATATTGATGTGCCATACCGCTTGTTCAACGGCTGGGAGGATGTAACGCAAAGCACCGGGGACGGTGACTTCGATTACGAACGCGCCCGCAGAGGTGGCCTGAATATTCCATTCATGTCCATTTACACGCCGGCGGAATCAGAAGAAGAGGGCACCAGCTACGCACTGGCCAACCAGTTGATCGATAGTGTCGAGGCACTGGTGGGCCGTGCACCCGGGAAATTTGCAATCGTCAAAACCACGGACGATGCGAAGAAAGCGATGGAGAATGGCCTGATCGGCTTGGCGATGGGTATGGAGAACGGTTCTCCGATCGAAGGCAAGCTGGAAAACCTGGCGTTTTTCCATGACCGTGGCATCAACTACATCACCCTGGCGCATTCATTGAACAACCACATTTCCGATTCTTCCTACGACGAGGAACCAAAATGGAACGGTCTGAGTCCTTTCGGCAAAGAGGTGGTGGCCGAGATGAACCGTGTGGGCATCATGGTCGACATTTCGCATGTGACCGATAAAGCTTTTTACCAGGTTCTTGAAATCAGCAAGGCTCCGGTCATCGCATCCCACTCTTCCCCGCGGCATTTCACGCCCGGCTGGGAGCGCAACATGAGCGATGAAATGATCAAGGCGCTGGCGAGAAATGGTGGTGTTATCCAGATCAATTTTGGCTCGAGCTTTCTGAGCCAGGAAGCCTTTGAGTGGCATGAAACAATGGATGAGCTGCGATCCGCTTATCTCAAGGCGAACGGCCTGGATGAACATGGTGATGAAGCGGAACAGTTCCAGAAAGACTACCGCCTCAAGCATCCTTTTCCCTACGCCACGCTCGATGACCTGGTTGCGAACTTCGAGCACGTCATCAACCTGGTCGGCGTGGAGCATGTCGGCATCGGTTCGGATTTCGACGGGGTGGGGGACAGCCTGCCGGAAGGCATGAAAGACGTTTCCTACTACCCGGCGCTGATCGAGGCGCTACTCAAGCGTGAATACACGGTCGATAACATCAAGGCCATCATGGGCGGTAACCTGATGCGTGTGTGGCGCGAGGTCGAAGCGCAGGCCGCAGCCCGGTGAGTTGTGAAATCATTCCTTGGTCGACGCGTCAAATAAATATTCATTTGCTACACACAGCCTCGACTCGGCCACTGATCGCCAACGCAGGGTTGATGACCAGTTTACAGCGCTTGGGGCGATGAGCACGGTCCCATGCAGCTTGCTCTGCTCGGTTGGCTCGATAGTGCTGCCGGCTGCCGTTACGGTGCAACTCCCGGCTGATCGTGGAAGGCGAACGTCCCAGCGCGTATCTAGACGGAGCTACTATCTGGCTGAGATCACTTTGTGGATTGCAATCTCAATGAAAATCATACCTATCGTAAGACCGCTCTACGACGTAAAGCGAACGACATCCGGTTAACTCGCTTATAACGGCTCACGACCCACTGCGGAAGTTGGACAAGGCATGACCCACAAACTAAGCGACGCTATCTGTTGTCATGCCCGTATGCTAAATTAACTCACTCGAAATTACTGGAGCATTGAAAGCCATGGTTTCTCGAAAGGCAGCAACCTTTTATACGTTACTCGTTGTAAGCGTATTTGCTGTTAACACCCATGCAAAGGAAAAGCCCAACATTGTCTTTATGATGGCCGACAACCTGGGTTACGGCGATGTGGGTGTCTACGGTGGCGGTGAACTGCGAGGTGCACCGACGCCCAAAATTGACAGTCTTGCCCGTGAAGGGCTGCGGCTTACGCAGTTCCTGGTCGAACCCGGCTGTACTCCATCACGGGCCGCCACCATGACCGGAAGATACTCGATTCGTTCGGGCCTTTCGCTTGTGATCGTTCCCGGGACACCGAACACCCTCGCTGCCGAAGAGATTACGATGGCGGAGGTCATGAAAACCGTCGGCTACGACACAGCCTATTTCGGAAAGTGGCACCTCGGGTCAGAGTCCGCAAGCCTGCCGCACAACCAAGGGTTTGACGAGTTCTATGGAATACCCAACACGACCGATGAGACGCTTTATGTACCGACGAGTACCGAGAATCAGGCTCCACTCCCGGATGGGTTTTCAGAACCGTCAATTATTCGTGGCACATCAGGTAGCAATGTAGAACGCGTCAAGCCCTATAACTTCGAAACTCGTCGCCAGATTGACGTGGAATTGGCGGACTTGTCCGTTGACTTCATCAAGCAGCACGCCGACAGTGATAACCCGTTCTTCCTGTTCGTCGCATGGACGCGTCCGCACTATCCGAATTTCACATCGCCGGATTTTGAAGGAGCTTCTCGCATAGGAATTTACGGTGACAGCCTGATGGAGCTCGACCACAACACGGGTCGAATACTGGATGCGATCAACAAGGCCGGGTTGAAAGATGAAACAATCGTCGTGTTCATGAGTGATAACGGCCCGATGCGCACCAATACCTGGCCGGACTCCGGGTCAGCGGGACCATTCCGCGGAGAACTGGGCGACCCGCTGGAGGGGTCAATTCGGACGATTGGGATGATTCGGTGGCCTGGCAAGATAAAACCCGGCTCGTCGAACGAAATGTTTTCGACGATGGACTTCATGCCGACGTTTGCTCGGATTGTAGGCACGAAGATGCCAGAAGACCGCCCCATCGACGGTGTCGATCAGTTGGATTTCCTGCTCGGGGAGCAACAGCAATCGAATCGTGAACACCTCATCACATTTACCAGCGACCAGCTACAGGCGGTGCGCTGGCGTCAGTTCCGATACTATCTGGTCGATGTTATGCCTTCGGGAATTGGCGCCTCTCGGCAGGAAGGTCTTGCTGGAACATATGCAAAGCTACATTACCCACTCATTTATAACATCGAGGCCGATCCACGTGAGGAGTTTAATATAAACACGACTCGAGGATGGGTTGCCGGCCATGCTATGCGTATTATCGGAGAGTATTTGCAGTCACTTGAGGATCATCCGAACCCACCAGCTCCTAACTTAACGAACTTCTAGTTGTGTAACCATGTCCACTTGTGGCCGACTCCAGTCCTATACGAATCTGAAAAATCTGCTTGGTGAATAACCGCTTTCAAGGTGCGGAACATTGCATTGCTGAGATGCTAAAGACTCTTGTCGACGGTTCATGAACATTCGATTTCTGGCGAAAACAGATGATTGAGCCTTGCTTGATCGGCTAACAAGGAGGTTCCGGAATAAGGAACTGCGCTTTTGCGGTTCGTTCAAGCTGTTCATTTTTTTTCTTCCTTAAATACATTGTTTGCTTTAAACCGCGATCCAGTAAAGTATGGAAGGCAACGGTTGCGGCAGTCCCGCGATAGATACGTTTACCAAACCGCCGAATGACGTTCCAATCTATTTCTATACCTAATCCCGGCTCGTCAGGTATCTTGATCCGGCCTTCATGATCGGGTGTAAACCCGCCTTTGATAAAGCGGGCCCAGTATTCCGGTTTCCAGTGTCCTTCCAGGGGGTATTCGAGCAGACTGCGTTCTGCGGCGGGCAAAACGCCCACCAGTTGCAATGCCACCGCAAATCCCAGGCCCGTTGTCCAGGTATGCGGACAATATTTCAGCTTTTGATTATCGTCCCTGCCCCTCAT
>Ga0209456_10001865_pt1 | contig 10076 bp, 8 predicted proteins | sample COG_11_FD_184755 | JGI IMG/M metagenome (GOLD analysis project Ga0209456, IMG submission 184755) | Pelagic marine sediment microbial communities from the LTER site Helgoland, North Sea, for post-phytoplankton bloom and carbon turnover... | ecosystem: Environmental > Aquatic > Marine > Neritic...
ACGGGGTATTCTTTAGAATATACCATTGAAGAATCCATGGCCCGGGGAGCAAGTGATTTGATCATTAAACCCATACGATTGGAAGATCTCTTGCTTAGAATTAACGTCGTGCTGAAAAACCGTTCAGAAAAAAAAGAAAATAGCCGAAAATTGGAGGAATTGACAAATTTGACGATTAGAGACGATTTGACAGGTCTTTTTAATTCAAGACAGTTTTATAGCCATATCGCTCAAGAGGTCGATAGATCCAACCGTTATTTTCGTCCGCTTTCCCTGATCCTCATGGACATCGATAATTTCAAATCACTGAATGATACGTACGGGCACCTTTTCGGGGATAAGATCCTCTCAGGTATGGGTGAAATAATACAATCAGCTATTAGAATGCAAGATACCGCCTACCGGTATGCCGGGGATGAATTCACGATACTTCTGCCTGAAACAGAGTTAGAAAGAGCAATTGCGGTTGCCGAGAGAGTGAGACAGGCTATCGAAATTGAAACCCAGGTGCTATCAGATCCAAAACCGTTGAAAGTCACTGTAAGTATCGGTGTGGTTGAGTATCTGACTGATGAAGAAATAAAATGTTTCGTTCATCGTGCGGATAACGCAATGTATACATCAAAAAGAAAAGGGCGGAACAATATATCTTTCGTACCTGCCCTGCCTCAGTCCGTAAAATGATTTTTCCCTCAATTCTTATCGCCGCAGGGCGCTGCCGTGGGAGCATCTTTTTCGACCGGTCCGAAATATTAAGGAACAAATCCTTATGAATTCAAAGAAATTAAGTGCCTTGAAACTTCCGCGTATCAGTATTTTTCTCTTTATTTTCTTGCTGATAAGTATCATCATCATTGCGCAAATCCTTATCCGCCAGGAAGAAAAATACAAACTGCGGGATCTCCTGGATAGAGGAAATTACCTGGTCAGCCTCATTTCTCTGCACCCCCTAAATGATTTCCATGGAGATAAACGTGATTTTTTCCTGAGAACCTTCACAGAATACACAACCTACGAAGGCCTTGTGTATTTTTTTATACATGACGACGGAAAGCTCCCGATCGTCTCGTTAACCCCCAAAAGTATGGCATCTGAAATACCACATGACATCCAGATGGCATCCCTGAACGCAATGGGGTTAAAAAAACAGTCCTTTAAGGTCAGTAATACAAAGACTACGGTCTATGAATTTGCCAAACCCATCTTTGAACAAGGCAAAAAGACCGGTACAGTGCGTCTGGGTCTCAAACCCCCGCCGACCTCACCTTTCTCTTTTGAGTGGGTCAGGCTCCTGGGGATGATCGCTCTTTTTATGATTGCGATCATCCTGTTTCTCTATTATAGCATCACAGTTTCGTTGCGACCGCTCAAAAAACTCAATCAAGAATTCAAGACCACCTGCGGATCTTCCCAAGCAATGGTTTCCGATTCGGCTGATGGTGAAAGCATTGGGCTCACCATTAAAACCCTCGAGCACTCACTGATGCAAATAAAGGAAAAATTGACTAAAATTGAAACAAACAATGTGGCACTCGCCTCAAAACTGGGCGTCGCCACTTTTGAGAAAAACCAGGTCGTAAACATCCTCGATTCCATCAATTTTGGTATTGTCATCACCGATATTCAGGATAAGGTCAGTCTCATGAATAAATATTTGCTCAGACTGTTAAACCGGAAACAGGAAGATATACGCGATCATCCGTTGGGCGACATCCTGGCGCACGATGAGATTTTGGCATTTATTACCGAGCTGGAAAACGGACAGCAAAACAATAACACACGGCAGCTCGAGACCACTTTCCCAGAGCTGGCGCCGGGGGATATATTTTCGGTTTCCTTAATTATCCTCAAGGACCGTGAAGGCCGCTTTGTCGGTAAAATGATTTCGATCAGGAAGATAACCCGTGAGAAAGCGGTGGAAGAATCGCAGCGCGAATTTATTACTCACATTGCCCATGAATTGAAAACACCTTTGACGAGTATTAAATCCTACAGCGAAATGTTAATGGATGGTGAAATTGACGACGCCGAAATGAAAAAAGAATTCTATAATACCATCAATGTCGAGGCTGACCGCTTAACTGCCCTCATCCAGAATACGCTCAGTATCTCAAGAATTGAGATGGGAAGCCTCGCGCTGAATAGAGGACTCGTAAAAACCGACTTGCTGGCTGAGGATTCGGTAGCTGCCGTAGAAACGGCCGCCCAGAAAAAACACATTATCCTAGAGAAAAACTTTCCGGAGATCTTTCCAATGCTTGTCGGCGATAAGGAGCTGTTAAAGGTGGCGATTATCAATTTCCTGAGCAATGCCGTGAAGTATACCCCTGAAAATGGCGAAATTACATTCTCCATTACCGATCAAAATGGTCTGGCCGTTTTTGATGTCATCGACACCGGCTTTGGTATCTCCAAAGATGATCTTCCTCACATTTTTGATAGATCCTTTCGGTCATTAGACCCGAAGATAAGGGACCAATCCGGCAGCGGATTGGGGCTCGCCATTGCTTCGGAGATTATCCATCTCCACGGTGGAGAGATTGAGGTTGAGAGCGAACCCGGTGAAGGAACTCATTTTTTGATTCGATTACCAAAGGAGGAATATTACCTTGCGGAACAATAAAAAAGTCGTGATCATCGACGACGAAGCCCACATAAGGCGGGTGATCGAAATCAAATTAAAAAAGCATGGCTACCAGGTGATGACAGCCAAAAACGGCAAAGAGGGCCTTAACCTTATTAAGACTCAAAAACCCGATGTTGTTATCTCAGACATCATGATGCCGGAGATGGATGGTAAGGCCCTTTGTGAAGAGACGAATGTCCTCAAGAAGGACCAGCCCTTCTTGACTATCATTATGACCTGTCGGATTTCAGCTGACGAGGAAAGCTGGATAAGCAATATGCAAGACACCCTGTTTATGGAGAAACCTTTCAGCCCCAACAAGTTGGTTGAATATATTAATCATTATTTTGGAGGATCTTACGATTGATGAAATTAAGTCCATTTACGAAATTTTTGTTAAGCCTCTCCCAAATCAGCCGATGGAACTATGAGGTTTGGGATGCAGGCAAGACTGTTTTCTCATCAGGAAGTAAGCGGTCGAAAATACATGTTTCCGAGGACATGCGGAAGCTGTCAACCAAGATAATAAGCAATGGTATATTTCAGCATGCATTATCTCAGAAAAACTATGAATTATACGGCATTCCTATCAAAAATGGTGAGAAGGTTTTAGGCTCGCTGCTTGCTTATGCTCCAATTCGCAGCAAGGCGTCAAGAGCCAAAGACATTTATGGCCCCAAGAGAGGCCATGCAAGACAGATGGAGAAATTTCTTGCCAGCCTGGTTGGACTTATAGAAGATAAGTGGTCTTCCGAGCAAGAAGTAGAAGAAATAACCGAAGAATTGACTCAGAACTTGGAAGACATTAATTTATATTCCAATGTTACGACCCGCATAAAGACATTAAGGTTCTCAAGTACCATGTTGAAAGATCTGGCTGAGCAGCTCCTGGGGGCAATACATTCGGAGATGGTTTTTACCAAGTTGCCGGACCGCCTCGAATATGACATGCTCCTCAATAAAAAAGATGTTGGTGAAAAAATTTCCCATCCGAACGCTTTTTCAGATGCCCTCATCAACGCGATCCCCAAAAAAACCTCTTCTTTAAAGGAAAATTACTTTTTAGTTACTGATTCCAGGATGATGCCGGGATATGCGGCCTTGCACTCCGAAACTTTTCGTTTCCTTGCGGTAAGGATTCAGCATAAGGACATTTTTTATGGATGGCTGGGACTGGTTTCATTTAATTTAAAAGAAATATTCCGGCGAAGCGAACTGAAGCTCATGAGCACAGTGGCCGAACAACTCGCATTGGTCTTTGCCAATACCGACATGTATGCTGATTTAGAGAGTTTCGCAATTAACGTGGTTAAATCCTTTGTTCAGGCAATCGAAACCAAAGACAAGTATACCCGTGGCCACTCTGAGCGTGTCAACCGCTACGCCATGCTTGTGGCAGCCAGGCTCAATCTGAATGAGAAGGAAAGAAGGATCCTCAACTGGGCTTCACTGTTGCACGATGTTGGAAAGATCGGCATTCCCGAAACTATATTGAATAAGCCGGGTTCTTTAACTGATGAAGAATACAGCATTATCAAAGCACACCCTGAAAAAGGCTGCAATATTCTGAAACCCCTTGAACAATTGTCATCGTCTCTTCCCGGAATTCTTCACCACCATGAGCGCTACGACGGACAAGGATATCCTCACGGGCTGAGGGGTGAGGATATCCCGCTTTTGGCGCGGATCATCGCAGTCGCCGATACCTTTGATGCCATAACTTCAGACCGGGCCTATCGGCCGGGCAAAACCGTAAAGGAAGCAATTGAGATCATTGAAAAAGTCGCCGGGTCTCAGTTGACCCCCGATTTGGTTGAAGTATTCAAAGAGGCCATTAAGGAGGATACCAGCCTAGCGCAAAAAGGCCTCCAGGTTTTAGCCGCCTAAATCCTATTATCATTGCATATACAGCCATGGAAGATAAAATTATCGAGATGACAGCAACCAAAACTAGCACAGCGAGAGTCAGCTCTAGAACGATTCTGGCACCCAAGAAGTCCTTGACCTATCAGAATTGCGAAGAACTCGAAGCCATGTTCAACGATAGCCTGAACCAGCATAAAACAGAAATCATCCTGGACTTCAAGGCAGTGTCTTTTTTGGACAGTGAGGCCCTTGAGCTCTTGCTTCGATTTCATGAGGAGCTCAAAAACCGGGGTGGTAGATTTAAAATAATCGGCATAAACACAGTTTGCCGGGATATATTGAATGCAACCCGGCTCATCAATGTCTTTAATGTCTATGAAGATGTTCATCAAGCAATAAAAGATGTGTCATGAAACGCGATTTTTTTCCAAAGAAAAAGCGGGTCGGGGAAATACTGGTCAGCCAGGGCCGAATTACACCCGAGCAACTGACCAACATTTTGCGTACCCAGAAAAAAACCTCGAAACCTATCGGCCAGATCCTCATACAAGAAGGCATCCTCAAGCAAGAGGAATTAACGGAAATTTTAGGGGAGCAACTCGGGATACCACACCTGTGGTTGCGCAAGGGTCTGGTTGACCCCCGGATAGTCCATATTTTGCCCAAAGAAAAGGCCCTCCTTTTTCAAGTCATTCCCATGTTTCGGGTGAACAACGTTTTGACCCTCGCTACGACCGACCCTAACGCCATATTTGTGTTCGATGAAGTTTCTAAATTAACCAACCTTGACGTTCAACCTGTGATTTGTCGCACAGATGATATTATTGAAGCCATTCATGAATGCTATCGGCAAGATGTGGGCATTGATGAGGTAATGAGCAGTTTCGATGATTCCGCCATTGAGATTGTCCAGACAACCTCTGAAAAAGAGATCAGTGAACTCGCTGAGATGGCGGAGGGCAGCCCGGTCGTAAACTTGACCAATATGATTTTGTTAAGGGCCATCCGGGATGGGGCTAGCGATATCCACATCGAGCCCCAGCGGGGAAAATTTCGGGTACGAGTTCGCGTTGACGGCGTTTTGTATGAGCTACTAGCTCCCAAGCCGGAGATGCACCCTGCGGTGGTTTCAAGACTCAAGGTCATGGCCGATCTCGATATCGCCGAAAGGCGCATACCTCAGGATGGTCGTATTCAGGTAAATGTGGATGGCCGCACAGTGGACCTTCGGTTTTCTTCCATGCCGGGTATCCACGGCGAGAAAGTCGTTTTGAGAGTTCTGGATAAAAGCCAGGCGATACTGGATATCCATAAGTTGGGATTTGAAGCCGAGGTGTTGGATCGTTTCAAGTCCCTGCTCAGAATACCTTACGGCCTCGTCCTGGTTTGCGGACCCACCGGAAGCGGAAAGACCACTACGCTGTACTCAGCGATAACCAAGCTCAACAGCACTGAAAAAAATATCGTCACCATCGAAGACCCGGTGGAATACCAGTTGGAGAACATAAATCAAATCCCGGTCAAAGAGTCGATCGGCCTTTCCTTTGCCAAAGTGCTTAAACATACCCTTCGACAGGATCCGGACGTTATCCTGGTGGGCGAAATTCGAGAACGGGAAACCGCTGACACCGCAATCCAGGCCTCGCTGACCGGACATCTGGTTTTGTCGACGCTTCATACCAACGATGCCCCCAGTGCTATCACGCGTCTGCTGGAAATGGGTATCGCACCCTATCTGATTTCATCTTCCCTGCTGGCCTCCCTCGGACAGCGCTTGGTAAGGATGATCTGCCCGGATTGCAGAACAGTTTATTATGCGCCCAAAGGCGTACTGGCGGCACTGGACCTTGATGATGATAAGAAAATACAGTTATCCAAAGGTAAGGGGTGTTCCGCCTGTTACGATTCCGGTTTCAAGGGACGTATAGGATTATATGAACTCTTGGGGTTTGACGAGGGTCTTAAATCTCTGGTTCTGAACAATCCGACCATCGATATCCTTCAAAAATATCTCAAGGAAAAAGGACATCGAACATTAAAGGCGCTGGGATGCGAAAAAGTGCTGGAAGGTGTCACCACCATTGAAGAGGCGACACGTGTTACATCGATAGAGACATAGGAAGGGCAAAAGGCACAGGGCGTAGGGTCACAAGGCAAAAGGTACAAGGTCAAGCGAATAAAACCTAGTGCATCGTCTGATAGAAGCCGGAGTAATGGAGTGTTGGAGTATTGGATTTTTTCCCATCATTCCATCTCTCCACTACTCCACCACTCCGAGGTTGTCCCAATCAGGCATAGAGATTGCAATGAAGGAACCAGTGACTTGAGGTAAAACCCATCATGGCCATTACCGTCGATCAAAAAAGCTCAGGCTTAAGCACAAAAACTTCTAAGAAGAAACCTCAGTCTGTATTCAAACGACAGCTAGGAACGCCTCGTTTCTTTGGCAAATCGATCAAAACCGGAGAAGTGATCTTCTTTACTTCGCAGCTTTCCCTGATGCTGGAAATTGGAACACCCCTGAAAAATGCGCTGGAAGCCATACGAAATCAAACGAAGAATACTGATTTCAAAGAAGTGATAGGAACACTGCTGCACGATATCGAGGAGGGTCGCCAGCTTTCGGACGCTTTAAGATGCCACCCTCGTGTGTTTAATAGCACGTTTATCAGCCTGGTTAAGGCCGGCGAGGCTGGCGGTTTCCTGGCTGATACCCTTATCCGAAGCGTTGAAATGCAGGAAAAACGCCAGGCCCTGCTGGTGCAAATAAGATCGGCGCTGACCTACCCTATTCTTCTATGCGCTCTGGGCTTTATTGTGGTCGTTTTTGTTTTGGTCGGCGTTTTACCAAAATTTACCGCTTTTTTTGAGGGCAAGGAGGATATCTTGCCGCTCACCACCCGCTTTTTAATGGCGATGAGTGCCTCTTTGCAGCAATACTGGTGGGCTTATCTCATTGGGTGTATCGGAATCTTTCTTGGGTTAAAGTTTTTCAAAGACAGCGAGCAAGGGCAAACCCTGATAGACTGGTCGTTCATAAAGATACCGCTGCTATCCGGGCTGTCCAACAAGATTAATACCTGCAGCATGCTGCGCACACTCGGACACCTGATGGAAAGCCAGGTTCCTATCCTTCAGGCCTTGGATGTAACCCGTGACACCATCGATAATCGATATTTTAGAGATTTTATCCAACAGATTCAAGACCACGTTCGAGAGGGTGGTAAGTTCGCCCAGCTTTTTTCCAAATATCCTTTTATCCTCGACTCCGTAAAACAAATGGTCGCAACCGGTGAGGAGGTCGGCAATCTGTCGGATGTTATGCTGCGCTTAGCCAAATTCTACGATACAGAGGTGGATCGAGAGCTTAAAACAATCGCGTCTATGATTGAGCCCTTGGCTTTGATTGTCATGGGAGCGGTTGTGGGCGTGATCGTTGCGTCCGTAATCCTCCCGTTATTCAAGCTATCCCAGGCCCTGCACTAAATCCGAAAAAAGGTTTAAAGGTTTTTCCCTTTCTGCCGATATAATAGGGTGAACAAAACATAGAATAATTTAACCAAATAAAATCGCTATTGGAGAAATGTGCAATGTTTCAGAAAAAGCTGAGAGACCAGGCCGGTTTCACTCTGATCGAAATGCTCATTGTGGTTATTATTTTAGGGATTTTAGCCATGCTGATTATCCCCCAGGTGAGCGTCTCTACAGATGATGCCCGCTTAAACACGTTGAGTTCCAACCTGGGCAGCATGCGTAACGCAATCGAGCTCTACTATCATCAACACAATGAGACCTATCCCGGTCGTAATGATAATGCCGGCACGGCAACTGTAGACGCGGCTGTTGCAGCGACAGCAATGCTGGAGCAACTCACGCAGTATACGGATATTAATGGCGATGTTGCAGTTGCTAGGGACGTAACCCATATCTACGGTCCCTATTTGAAATCAAATACACTGCCGATGAATCCCTACAATAACGACAATACCGTGGTATGTGATACGACGACCAATGATATCACGGATAGAACTTCCGGCGGCACCAATGGTTGGAGATTTTATACGTTAACAGGCGTCCTGATGGCCAATGACGGCGCCCATGATCCGCTGTAAACATCTCATCACGCTATGGCGTTAAGATAGTGCAGGGATCGAAGATTACTGACCCTGCCGGGCTCATCGCAGCGGGAGTAATGGAGTGTTGTGCTTGATGTCGGCTGGATTGTATCAAGAGTTCTTTGAATGAGACGACAATTGGGTTATTTCCTCCGTATAACCGATCGAGTTTAATCAGATTCAAGGATACGTGTTTAAAAGAGTTCGAAACCCCGCTCAGGTTCGGCAATCAGATCCGCCAGACAGAAGGCGAATCTTCGATTTTCCAATCCTCCATTACGCCTCAGGTCTAAGTTCAGAGCCTCGAAAGCCAGCCTTGGAGGCAGATCAAAGCCACCTCCTCTATATTTAGATTATTTACCATGCAATCAACAAAATGCCGATTACATGATTTCCCTCCGAGACATAGCTTAAATCTGCGGGTCCCAGCAGGTTTTACCCTCTTCGAAATACTGATTGTAATATTGCTGCTGGGAATACTTACAATGCTCGGCTTGCCTACGCTTAATTCGGCGATGGTTGATTATCGTCTCACCGCAGCCGTCGAAGAGATCGTCAACGCTCTGCAGTACGCCCAATTGACCACCATGACGTCGGGCCGAAAGACCCGAGTGGTGATTGGGGCGCCACAAGACAGGATTGCCGTAAGGCATTACAAAACAAACGCTGACCTGTTTGGCGGCGGGGACGAGCTGGTTGCCGGTGATGTCGAAGGTGGGGCCTATGAACTCATGCAATACCCTCTGAAAAAAGGAACCGACTATGTGATTATCCTTCCGGATGAAAGTCGGTTCAGCGGTGTGGACATTACCGCATCAGATTTTAATGTCGAGGCTCCCGTCTTCTTCGATACGCTGGGCGCCCCCTCGAAAGGGGGTACCGTCACGCTTGCCTTGGGAGACCGTCAGATGGTTGTGACCCTGGATGCACTGACTGGCAAGGTCACCGTGAGCGAATGAGTGAATCCGTGGAGGGACTGGAGTGATGGAGTGTTGGAATGATGGAATGATGGGATGGTGGGGTGCTGGAGTGCTGGAGCGTTGGAGTAACGGATTAATGGAGTGATGGATTATGCGGAAGAATAAGAATCGTGGCTATAAAAAACTTAGAGTCTGGACCATAAAAGAGAACGTGGAGAATGGACAGATCACCTAATGGTAAAGGAAAGCAATGCTGCATATAAAAAAATATAATCATCACTCCATTACTCCATTAAAATCCGCAGGCGGCTTCACCCTCGTAGAAGTCCTTCTTTCGGTGGTGCTGTTAGGTCTCTTAGCGTCGGCAACAATGTACATGTATTCATCCGCTTATACTGTTATTGATAAAGATTCGATTAATATGCCTTTAGACGGTTATCTGCGCAGCCGGATGGAATTGCTGGTGGGAAAAGCGTTCGCAGAACTTAGCGACGGATCAGAGAACGTTACGGTGAAAGGACAAAATTATACGATCAATTGGAGTGTGGT
>Ga0209456_10001866_pt1 | contig 10073 bp, 7 predicted proteins | sample COG_11_FD_184755 | JGI IMG/M metagenome (GOLD analysis project Ga0209456, IMG submission 184755) | Pelagic marine sediment microbial communities from the LTER site Helgoland, North Sea, for post-phytoplankton bloom and carbon turnover... | ecosystem: Environmental > Aquatic > Marine > Neritic...
CCTGATCGCGCAACAAGGCGACGACGGATTCGCACGCATAGCCCTTCGCAATGCCGCCGAGATTGATGCGCACGCCCGGGCGCGAAAACCGAATCGTCATCGCGTCCGAATCGAGTTCTACCAGGCGGTAGTCGATCGCCGGCAACGCTTCCTCGATGGCCGCCGCTCCCGGTTTGCGGTTCTCGCGATAGTCGTACATCTGCCCGACGCTGTCGTACGTGATATCGAACGCGCCACTAGTCAATTCCGACAACTCGAGGGCGCGAGAAATCAGCGCGAAAAGCTCCGACCCGATGACGACCGCGCCGTCGGCCGCCGTATCGTTGACGCGCGAAATCTCGGATTCCGCTATGTACGTGCTCATCGACTGCTCGATGCGGTCGAACTCGCGCATGCCCGATGCGATTAATGCTTCGGCTTCATCGGCGTCGTCGTGCCAGATTTCGATCTGGACGCGCGTTCCCATCTTGTCGCTTGTATCGGAATACCACTCGGCGTGCGCCAACGCGGGGCACGCCAGCAAACACAACAAAAGCCATGAACACAACATCACGCGCATATTCTGAGATCCCGGCAACACCGGGGAACGATTAACGATCAACAACGGGGTCAGCGTAGCAGCGCGAGTGGCCGCTCTACAAGCGCGGAATTCGGCCAGATTTGGCCCTGCTCAACGAAAGCGGATCAAAACCAGATCGAGAAGAATACCTGGAAGACGTTGGCGCCGAAGCTGAACAGCGGCTCCTGTCCGGGCGGATATAGCGGCGCGCCATTCTCATCCTTGCCGCGCAGGTCCCGGAAGTCCTGATAATCAAAAAACATGTAGTCATACGCGAAATTCAATTTGGCTTTCTCGACGAATCGCCAGCCGTCCTCGAGCAGGTCATAGCTGACGGACACGCTGAACGAATTGCTGCTAAACGTCGCCATCTCCTTGTCGCGCGCGAGGAAATTCTGCGAGTCGGCAAAAGGGAACAGATCCTGGTAAAAATCGGCCGCACCCTGCGTGTAGTGGCGATAACCGAGATCGAGAACCCATGCCTGTTTCAGCGGGTGCGTGTAGCCAATGTTGAAGTTGTGCGCGTCGATACCCCACGTATCGGTGAAGAACCGATAACCGCCATGGACCGATGCCCGGTATGGCAGGAAATAGCGTGTCTGGAATGACATCGAATTGCTCGAACGCGTGCGCGGATAGACTTCGGCCTGGAACGAATAACCCGACGCCGAATTCGGATCCAGGTAGCGCGTCTGACGGTATGGGTTGTTCAGGAACCCTTCATCCGTGATCGCCTCGTAGTAGAGCCCGAGCAGCATGTTGCGGGTGATGACCTGCGTCAGGCCGACTCGATAGTTACGGCGATCGGCCTCGTCCTGGAATACGCCGTCCGGCTGTCCGTCCGGACCATTCCTGAAGATGTCGTCTGAACCACGGCCATACCCCATCGTCACGGTCGTCATCCCGCCGAACATGTCCTGCGATATGCTGATGTTGAGCGACTCGGCCTTGTAGTCATTCTCGGCGCTATTGGTATACGCGATGCTCATGATCGTGGCGTCATGCAGATAGTCGCCACCGATACTATATTCCTTGCGCTCCTCCTCGTAAGGACTCGCACCGGTCGTCACGACATCGATAGAGGCGCTAGTGATGCTGTCGACATAGTAATTGCCGAACAGAGAGACGGTTTCCTTGATGTTCTTGCGGAGCAGGATCGACGGGCCATCAATGGTCACGTTGTCGCCGCTGTAGTAGTGATACAGCGTATCCGCGCGGTCCTCCGGCAACACGGCCGCCTGGCTCGCGCCGGCAAGCAGCATGAGCGCCACGAACCGCAGGCCGATGCTCGAAAAACGAATTGCCGTGCGACGACTCATACGCTAGTTACACCCGCAGCCCCCGCCGCCGCTGCCGGATGCGCCTCGCGCACCCTCGCGGGCTTCGTGAACGTGATTGATGTACGCGGACGACACCGGATCGCGGTCGAGGAGCATGATCTCGTCGGCGAGGCGGTCGCGCTCGTAGGGCTTGACCCATGGCTCGACACTGCAACCCGTTAGCGACGCACCGATCAGCGCCGCGACCGTCGCTATGCGCAACGTTTTCATCAACCCCTCTCCCTCGCCAGCGTGCGAATCTGATTCATATAGTCGTTCTCATAACCCGGCTTGTAGCCATGATGCAGGTAGCGGACATTACCCTGCCGATCGATCAGCACTGTACTCGGCATCGCGACAACGTCATAGAGTTTACTGACGCCGTTTGCCGGGTCATACAACACCGGGAAACTCACCGGACGATCCTTGAGCCACGCCTGACCGTCGGACGGGTTTTCCTCGACGTTGACGCCGAGCAGCGTGAAACCGAGCGGCTCATATTTCTGGTAGATCGCTTCGAGCAGCGGCATTTCCTGCCGGCAAGGCCCACACCAGCTCGCCCAGAAGTTGATCATGATGACCTGCCCTTTGAGCTCTGCAATGCTGAAGGGCTGACCCGACGCATCCGTCAGCGTGAAGTCCGGTGCCGGCCCGGTGAACTCGTCGGACGCGCCGACCGCTCCCGGATTCAACACAGACATGACCATGACCATCAGCGCCACGCGCTTCGCAATATCTTTCATTTTCAGCATCATCTTTCCATCCTTGGAGAAACGCACCATCCGTAAAAAGAAAGCACTCAGAAAAACGCACTCAACCCGAACACGATCTCGAAGTTGTGCGTCGTCTTGCTGCTACCCAGCAAGTCCGAATCCCACATCCGGTCGCGAAAATCGACGTGACCGGCCAGCCAATCATTGAACAGCATCCGGTAACCCGCGCCGAGTACGAACGAAAAATAGTCATCGTCCGCGAAACTCGTATTGCCGGCCCCTACAATCACATACAGCGAGCTCGGGAAAGCCCGTTTCCGCCCGATGAACGTCTCGCCCGGCAGGATATTCCAGCCCAACGACAGGTCGTAGTAAGAGAGTTTCCGTTGATCATCGGTCAGAATCGGTGCGCCACCGCTCAGTTTTTCAAAACTGGTCTCGCCGAGCGTAGTCAGGCCGTAGGTGCCCTCGACGAAGAATCCCTCGCTAACGTGATATGCGAGGCGGCCACCGTAGCTGACGTTCGTCTCGAAATCCTCGACGCTCATCAGGCCGACATAGGCGCTGACCTCGAAGTTGTCGTTGTCGATCTTCGGCGGCTTGATGTCGCGCCGCTCGACCTCGGGCTGGATGACGCTCTCGGTTTCGTCGCCAACGGGCTGGGCGGACTTGTTGCGGCCGCCGCAGCCGCTGAGCAACGCGATCGCGAGTACAACGCCGGCCGCTCTCAGAAGAAAAATGAAAATCCTGCCGTCCATGCGTCCAGCTCCTCGTTGCTGTCTGTCTTGGTGAATACGACGTAACTCGTGTACTCGGCGCGCAGGAGGAATCTGCGTCCGACATGCGAGCGCAGGCCGAACCTGACATGCGCTTGCTGATTGGTGCGATCCTCGGCCTGAACGAGGGTCGCTTTCGGCTCGATCTTGATCATGCCCGTGCCGAGTGCGAAGAATGGCGACACGACCCAGCTCGGGAAGGGCTGATGCAGAAGATCGATACCCAACATCCACCCACTCGAAAAATCGCCGGTAATGTCCGACGCCGATAGCTCGACCGACAGGTTGTCGGTGAACAGATAGGCGCCGTAGGCCGTGATGATGCTGGCACCGTCGAAATCGCCAAGCTGGAAACCGAACTCGCGATTGCGCCGAACGTAGTCGTCCCGATCGGGGTCCTGAATTTCCGTCGGGGACCCGTCCGGATTCAGGGTTTTTGATAACTGCGCCGCCGACGCCCAACCCTCGATGTCGCGGCCCGTGCTGACTCTGAACCAGTCCGTGCGCCGCGTGTGTACCTCGACCGTCTCGCCGCGCTCGACGACATGGAATATCGGGAAGCCCTTGCCAGGCCCGGTGTGCAACTCAATATACGGATCAGCGATCTCAACTATGTAAGGCGCGCGTTTGCCATAAGCGTTTGCGCCGAGGCAACAGCAGGCCAATGCGACGATGAGAATCGCTTTCTTCATGGTTAATTGAGTGGCGCGTCGAACGGGTTATTGAAGTACTGGCCGCCGATATCCAGCCATTCGGCGATCAGTTTGAGTTCCGCATTCGTCAGGTAGCCCGCATGCGTGCCGGCATTGCCGAAGCGATCAAAGAAACGCGGCGAGGCCAGAGCTCCCCCGACCGACATCGAAGGCGGCACATTCACCGTCTGGAAGATCGGATCGCCCGTCACCGGGTCGACATCAACCTGGATCAGCACCGGCTGCAGCGCGCCCATATCCAGCTCGAGCTCCTCATCGTTGAACAGCAGCTCCCGATAGGAGTTGAAATGCAATGGCTCGTCGACCGACGGCCCATCGGTCAGCTCAAGCTGCCCGGCGGGTACCTGCAATTGCATCATCGCGTCCTGGCGGTTGTGACACAGCGTGCAGGTAACATCCGTTATACCGTCCGGCGCGAGACGCGGCTCGCTCCACATCGGATGGATGTTCATCTCGTAATTGATCAGCACGCGGCAGCTGGGCGCCCAGCTCGTCTGACAGGACGCCGTCGTCGGCGCGGACGTCGTCAGGTCTGCGTACTGGTAGGCGAAGGACACGTCTTTGAGGCGTCCCGCAGCGACCTCGTCGGTCCAGATGTCTTCATAGATAATGTCGACGCTTGGCACGATGTCGAAACAATCGGTCGCACAACTGATCCGCGCCTTCGCCTCGGCCATCGTCTCGCCGAAGTCGGCAAAGATTGCCGGATCCGTGTTCGGGAATGGCGAACCGGTCGTGGTCGCGCCCGCATAAGCACTGTCGAAAGCGTCGGCGCGCCCGTGCGAGATTCCGGTTCCCGGCTCGTGACAGCCGTTGCACTTGAGTTCCTCACCCGGACGCACCTGCAGCCAGGCCTGGTGACGCGGCGTGATGCGTTCGCCGAATACGTCGAGCACGCTGATCGACAGGGCGACGTTCGCCGGCACTAACGCGACGACGGAACCGTCAGGCTCCACCGGAACATAACCGATGATCTCGCGCATACCCTGTGCGGCGCTGCGGCCGAAAGCGGAGTTGTCGAAATCGTAAACGTCATCGTCAGGAATCGATACAGCCTTGACGATGCGCAGAAAACGGGCGGGCCGCTGATCCGCGGTCACCTGCGCCGGGTCCGCCAATACGGGGATATTGCCGAGATCCACGCCGTCGACGTCATAAACGCTGCGGATGTTGAGCAGACCGACGTTCGCGTCCACCAACGCCTGATCGAGCTCGCCCGTAGAATCCTTGTCATAGATGACCGGCAGTTGCCCGCGATCCTGGCCCGCGACGACGTCGGTGTACATGATGCCCTCTTCGGGCTCGAACACCGGCAACTGAGTGTCATTGGCGCGGTCGTAGAGCCAGATGCCGAACAACGGATCGGCGGCGGTGAAAGCCGGATCGGCGAGTCGCGATTCGGTGCAGGGAACGATGCGCTCGGTCAGCGCGACCGGGTCGATGATCTCGACGAGGCGACACTGGCTCCAGCTGACGAACACGCGGTCCGTGCCGTCCCACAGCGGATAGGCCGCGCTGAACACACCCCCCGGCGATATTTCACCGTTCGTGCGGACATCATTGACGACGGCGGTCGACTGCGCGGGCCCGCTCAGCACGCCCAGATTGGCAGCGTTCGCCTGCGTATTCTCGAGATAGTCGTTCGACTCGATGAGGACGATATCGCCGCCGAAGCCGTCGACGACGAACGGACGGATAACGGACATCAGGCGTCCGTCCTGCATTTCGCGCGGCTGCGTGAACTGAATCGTCGCGCCGTCAGTGCCCGTGTCGTGGCTGTTCTTGCCGTAGAACATTTGCAGGCCCGTGCCGTCCGGATTCATTGAATAGAGATGAATCGCGTTGTTCTGCGGCCCCATGTTGTCCCAGCGACTGAACACGATGCGGCCGTCGCTGAGTACCGTCGGATCGAGATCATGGCTCTGATTAAAGGTGACCTGGTGGATGTCGCTGCCGTCCTCGTTCATGACGTGGAGCACGAATGCGAACTCATCGCGGTTTTCGTCCAGCGCCTCGAATTGCGGCTTACCCTCATCCAGCAGAATCGCTTTCGCCTGGCGCTGGCGTGTCGATGAGAAAATGATGCGTCCGTCCGGCAGGTAATGCGGCGCAACATCGTGACCGGCTTCCGCAGTAATATCCGACACGATAATGCGGCGCAATAAATCATTGACGACGTCGTATTCCCAGATATTCCATTTCGGCTGGTCTTCTTCATCGGCGTCTTCGATGAATTGCGCGCGCATCGCAAATATGACCTTCGAACCGTCGAACGACATCTCCAGATCACGAATATCGCCGAGCCCCTGCGTGATCGTTTCCGTGACGTTAAGTTCTTCCGCGCTGGGTGAAGCCCTTTCGCGAACGAAAAGATCCGCGCCAATATCAAAGGTGATAAGCTCGCGAACATCAGACGTGGTAACGATGTCGCCGTTGTCGTCGACCGGCAGCGGCCGTTTAACATAAGCAATCGGCACGTCCAGCACGACGGGATCGGGGCCCTGACCTTCAGCCAGGGTGACCCTGTCACCATTGCCGCCCCGACAGGCGGACAGGAAAACCAGTATTAGTGTTAGCAGTACGCACGTGCGCGCGATGCGCGCACGTCGACCAAATAGCTGTAAGGCCATCAACATTTCAACAACAACTCAGCAAAACCCAGACTCCTTTGTACGTGGAACCGGGACGCAGGCATACCCGCGATATAACGTAATACAAAGGAATTTGAGCAATCCGTTAACGAGATCACAGAATCTGCATGCAGGAAACGAAAAGATGAATCCGCACGATTTACGTGCTCGTTGTTTGTTGGGGCTGGTCCACATGAGTTCTGTTTTCTATTTGCGGCGTTCATTCGCCAGGGTGCGAGAAAAATGCCGCGCGTACGCCGGCGTCGTTCTGACACTCTGCCTGCTTGGCACTCTGTCATCGGCGGCACTCGCCGACGCGATGGACCAGGCACGACGTATTCACGATCGGCTCGCGGGCGTACCGCCGACCGACCAGGTCCTCCTGGACATGACCGACGATATTAACGGCGTCGGCGGTCGTACGGAAATCGACGCGGCCAATCGCGCGATGGACAACCCGGGATTCTACAACGTCACGTTGAAAAACTGGGTGGCGCCATGGACGAACCGCGACCAGAGCGTCTTCGTACCGCTGAATGACTACACCGCCACGGTCATCGGCATGGTTCGCGATGATGTGCCATTCAACACCCTGTTGTCAGCCAATATCGTTTACGTGGGCGGCAGCGGCCTCGGGCTCCCCGCCTACTCGATGACCAACAACGATCACTACGAGCAGATGGAGGCCCAGGGCATCGACCTGCAGGCCAATCTCGTACAGATGGCGCAGACAGCCGTGACCGACCTGCCGGCGGCCGGAGTCGCCGGCATCGTCACGACCCGCGCCGCAGCAGAAGCGTTCTTCGTGGCGGGCACGAACCGCGCAATGTTCCGCTTCACGATGGTGAACCACCTGTGCAACGATATGGAGCAGGTGAAGGACATCACACGCGCACCGGACCGAATCCGCCAGGACGTGTCGCGCAGCCCAGGCGGCGACAGCCGCATCTTCCTGAACAATTGCATCGGCTGCCACACCGGCATGGATCCGCTGGCGCAGGCATACGCGTATTACGACTTCGACGAGACCCTGCAGCGCATCACGTACACGCCGGGCCAGGTGCAGCCGAAATACTTCAATAACGACGCGAACTTCCCCCCGGGATTCGTGACACCCGATGACAGCTGGACCAACTACTGGCGAGCCGGACAGGTCGAACTCCTCGGCTGGGACCCCAACCTGCCCGGCAGTGGCGTTGGCGCAGCATCGATGGGCGCCGAACTCGCCAACAGTCAGGGATTCGCGCAGTGTCAGATGAAGAAAGTATTCAAAGCAGTGTGCCTGCGCGAACCGGTCGATCAGTCCGATCGCGACCAGGTCGACACGATGGTCGGGTCATTCACGGGCGGCAGCTACAACATGAAGCGCTCGTTCGCGGAAGCGGCTGTTTTCTGCAAGGGACCCTGAGGTGACGATCATGAAGAATGCATTTAATTATCTTCCTGGTCGTTGCGCTCGCTGGATCGCGATCGCACTGGCCTCATTCATCACCGTCGGCTGCGGTGGCGGAGCCGATACGGAAGCGCTGCCGCAGCTCAACCTGCCGGCGGTCACGAATTACACCGGCGATCCGCCGGCGTCGGACGACGTCCAGACCTTCATGCTGAGCCTGTGGGCCAATGTCGCGCGGCCGGATCGCTGCGGCGCATGCCACAGCGAGGATGGCGGTCAGGCGCCGTTGTTCGCGCGTAGCGACGACGTGAACCTGGCGTACGACGCGGTTCTGCCGCTCGTGAACCTGTCGTCACCGCCGGACTCGCGCCTCGTCGTCAAGGTCGGCGGCGGCCACAACTGCTGGGAAGCAGTAGCGAACGTGTGTGCCACGATCATGACCGGCTGGATCGCCGACTGGGGCGGCGCATCGACGGGCGCATCCGCTCGTACGATCGACCTGGAAGCGCCGGTGCTGAAGGACGTCGGCGACAGCAAGACGTTCCCGCCAGATTCGTCGCTGTTCGCGACGACCGTGCATCCGCTGTTGACTGCAAACTGCTCAAACTGTCATAGCTCGAGCGCCGGCGGACAGGCGCAGACGCCATACTTCGCCGAGGCCGACCCGGACGCGGCATATGACGCGGTGCGGTCGAAAATCGACCTGGATGACCCGGAGAGTTCGCGACTGGTCGTTCGACTGCGGTCCGAGTTCCACAACTGCTGGACGAACTGCAGCGATGACGCCACCTCGATGCAGACGCAAATCGAGACGTTCGCGGGCTCGATCGTGCCGACATCAGTAGATCCGGACCTGGTCATCAGCAAAGCCCTCGCGCTGTACGACGGCCTGGTCGCGAGCGGCGGCAACCGCTACGAAGCGAATCAGATCGCTCTATGGGAGTTCAAGACGGGCGCAGGTACGACCGCGTTCGATACCAGCGGTGTTGATCCCGCCATCAACCTGACGCTGTCCGGCGAAGTCGAATGGGTCGGCGGCTGGGGCATCAATGTCAAGAGCGGCAAGGCACAGGGTTCGACTTCCGACAGCAAGAAGTTGCACGACATGATCAAGGCGTCGGGTGAATACTCGATCGAGGCCTGGGTCGTACCCGGCAATGTCGCACAGGAAGAATCGCGCATCGTCAGCTACTCGGCTGGCACGACGGCGCGCAACTTCCATCTCGGCCAGACGCTGTATGCCTATGACTTCTACAACCGCAGCGGCGAGACCGACGGCAACGGCGAACCGTTCATGCAGACGGATGCCGACGACGAAGACCTCCAGGCTACGCTGCAGCACGTCGTCGCGACCTACGATCCTATCGCCGGCCGCCGGGTATACGTCAATGGCGTATTCACGGACGACGCCGACCCGGTCGCGGGCGGCACGCTGAACGACTGGGATGATACGTTCGCGTTCGTGCTCGGCAACGAGGTGTCGGGCGACCGTCAGTTCGCCGGTGTATTCCGCCAGGTCGCGATCCACAATCGCGCCATGACGGAGGCGCAGATCCTGCAGAACTTCGACGTCGGCGTCGGCGAGAAATTCTTCCTGCTGTTCTACCTGTCGGACGTGGTGTCGATGCCAGACGCCTACCTCATGTTCGAGGTCAGCCAGTTCGACAGCTACAGCTACCTGTTCAAGGATCCGGTATTTATCAGCCTCGACCAGGGCGCGATGCCGGGCAGCATCCCGATGGCAGGCATGCGCATCGGCATCAACGGCGCCGAGTCGCCGGTCAGCCAGGCATACGTCAACCTGAACACGACGATCACGGATACGAGCTACGATCCGGCGACCGGGCAGGCATTGTCGGACCTCGGTACGATCATCGCCCTCGAGAAGGGGCCGGCCTCCGACGAGTTCTTCCTGAGCTTCGAGGTGCTGGGCGACGAAACGAACGTCGTGACTGAATCGTCACCGCTGC
>Ga0209456_10001869_pt1 | contig 10065 bp, 13 predicted proteins | sample COG_11_FD_184755 | JGI IMG/M metagenome (GOLD analysis project Ga0209456, IMG submission 184755) | Pelagic marine sediment microbial communities from the LTER site Helgoland, North Sea, for post-phytoplankton bloom and carbon turnover... | ecosystem: Environmental > Aquatic > Marine > Neritic...
TGCACCAGGCGATGACATCAGGTTGATGGCGACAACACCGTGGGCATTGAAATGTTCCCGGTTATGCAGGGCCGTATGGTCATTTTCATGAAGCAGGTCATGCAATACCGTCACCGCTTCACGGCCACTGTCCGTTTTCTCCAGCTTGCCACCGGTTGTAACCAGGTGTTCATTCCCGGGGGTAATATTGCATCCGCAGGTATCACACATCGTCAGCTCCAAATTTCTTTGTCGTTGTAAATATAGATGGTTCCGCTCACTTGCGCCTAACCGGCTGCCAGCATCTGGTCATATAGTTCCCACGCGGTCTGTGCCTCCTGGGGCGTGATTTTCTGTATTGCATACCCCACGTGAACGACGATGAAGTCGTCAACTTCCAGGGCTTCTTCCTGCAGCATGAACAGGCTGACATCACGATACACACCCTTGGCCTCGCAGGTGGCCATAAAGCCGTTGATCTCGCGAATTTGCATGGGAATACCAAGGCACATGGTTCTTTTTCCAACCTAATCAATGAAACCGCATATAGCCTAATGCACATATTTAGTCCGGCCAATGACTTGAATCAAGCTGGTGTCAGATCGCAATGGGCATATATTAGTTTTTCTTAACATATATTGACCTGTGTCAATTTGACGCAGCTTCTACAGTCTTATGATAAGGCCAATAAAATAGAGTGACGGGCGTGAAATCCAGCAATACGCTTATTCTTGGTATAGGCAATACCCTTCTGAGCGACGAAGGTGCGGGTATACACGCGCTTAATTTACTTCAATCCCGGCACCCCGATTTACAAAACATCACCTGTATTGACGGCGGCACGCTCAGCTTCACGCTAGCCGCCTACATAGAAGATTGTGACAGCCTGATAGTTTTTGATGCCGCCGAGCTTAAAGCACCACCAGGAACGGTAAGAACCATGGCGGGTGGGGACATGGACGCGTTCCTGGGTGCAGCCAGGCGCAGTCCACACGAAGTTGGCTTGCTCGACCTGTTTGATATTGCCCGCCTGACCGAATCCCTGCCCGAAAACCGCGCCTTGATCGGTATCCAGCCTGCCAGTATCGAATGGGGAATGTCACCCACACCCGACGTTGCAGATGGCCTGCCGGTCGCCGTGGAGCAGGCGGTCGAGTTACTGGGGCAATGGTCGCGGTCAAATGAGCAGTTACCAGGAGCCATGCCGTGTGGTCCAAAAAATTCGCCCCCTGCGAAATTCACGAAAGAGGTTACCACTTGAGCTGATGAACACTTCACCATTCAATATCCAGACAGGCAACGAACTCACCTGGAACGCGCGGCCGTTATTGTTCGAAGTCCTGCATGCCCTGGAAGCCCTGTTGGAAAGCGGTGAGACCAGCATCATCGACCTGCGTAGCATTCCGCTGGCGCCTGGGGAAGAGGAGACCATACTCGAGACCCTCGGGCAGGGTGAAGTGCACGCAAGTCTGAATGCGCTAGGCCCCAGTGAAATTATCGAGACCCGGTATGCCGGTGTCTGGCTGATTACTCATTACAACGATGAAGGAGCCATAGTCAGCCGCTTCATTGAAATTACAAAACTACCGGACATCCTCAATTCACAGGATGAGGATATGTCAAACGCGTTAATCGAGCTTGCACACGAGCTGGGGACACAAGACACATAGATACTCGCGGAGACGGAAACATGAAGAAGGATTTATCCATTAAAAAAGCAGTTCCGGAAAAAGGGACACTGGGTGAAGCATTAAGTAGCCAGGGGGTCTCCCGTCGAAGTTTTATGAAGTTTTGTGCGACAACGGCGTCAATGATGGCACTGCCGCCGTCCATGATACCCATGATCGCCAGGGCAATGGAAAATGCCAGGAGGCCCTCGGTGATCTGGTTGTCATTCCAGGAATGCACGGGCTGCACGGAGTCGTTGACCCGTGCGCATACCTCGACCATCGAGAGCCTGATATTTGACTCGATATCGCTTGACTACCATCACACCTTGCAGGCAGCTGCCGGTTCCGCGGCAGAGGCTGCCCGTGAAGCTGCAATGGAAGAAAATTTTGGGAATTACCTGTTGGTTGTGGATGGCTCCATACCACTGGGTAATCCTGGCTATTCAACCATCGCGGGCATCAGCAACCTGGATATGTTAACTGAAACCGCGAAGGGTGCTGCTGCGATCATAGCGGTGGGCACCTGTGCGACATATGGGGGTATTCCACATGCCAATCCGAACCCGACCGGCGCCGTCTCCGTCAAGGATATCATCACGGACAAACCCATTATCAATGTTCCGGGTTGCCCGCCGATACCCGTTGTCATCACCGGTGTGCTGGCCCATTACCTGACTTTCGGCTCGCTGCCGGATCTGGATCACATCGGCCGTCCGAAGGCGTTTTATGGTCAAAGTATTCATGACCGTTGTTACCGGCGGCCATTTTATGACAAGGGTCAGTTTGCAGAAACCTTCGATGATGAGGGTGCAAAAAAGGGCTGGTGCCTTTACAAACTCGGCTGCAAGGGCCCGACCACTTATAACGCCTGCGCAACGACCAAGTGGAACAACGGCACCAGTTTCCCGATCGAATCCGGTCATCCCTGTATCGGCTGCTCGGAACCGGATTTCTGGGACGGTGGCGGCTTCTACAAGGCGCTTTCGATGCCGACTGAGAACCTGTCGCAAACTGCCGTCTATGCTGCCGCAGGTGCAGCCGCAGCGGGTGCGGTGATCGGTGCGATGAACCGGGGCAAGAAAAACACCAGCAACAAAATTCATGTCAAGACCACCATAGAAGACCTGAACAAATAGCAGGCGGTGTGGGTATTGACGAGCCAGGATAAAATGAGGAAGAGACTATGACCGAAATTGAACTTCTGAGTTGGGCGCGTGGACCCGGACTGCAGATCGCAACCGTCATTTTTGTTGCGGGTGTGGTGATTCGCATCTTCGAGATCCTGGTTTTGGGCAGAAAGGCAAACCTGGCCGAAGCCAAGGGCTCGGAAATGTCCAGTGGCCTGAGAACGGCCGTGGCGAGGACGATTCCCGACCGGACAACATTCAGACGCTCCAGCGTTACCATAGTATCCGGCTATATTTTCCACATCGGTTTATTCGTTATCTGTTTTTTCTCGGCACCGCATATCCTGTTTCTCAAGGACATTATCGGTTTTGGATGGCCATCATTACCGACGCCGGTAATTGATGCCTTTGCCGTGGTCACCATCATTGCAATGATAGCGACACTGGTGAACCGGCTGACCAACAAGGTCATGCGTTACCTGACCAATTTCGAGGATCTGCTGACCTGGTTCGTGACCTTCCTGCCGGTGATTACCGGCTATATCGCGTTTCATCGAATAGGCTTTACCGCGCCGTCCTTACTTGCCATACACATACTGAGCGTTGAGTTGTTGCTGATCGTATTTCCATTTACCAAGTTGATGCATGCGTTCACGCTTTTCATTGCGCGTTGGTATAACGGCGCGATTTCCGGTTACAAGGGAGTTGCATCATGAGTGCGTCTATTGAGAAAGGCATCAATGCCTTAAAACGACAGGTCGACTCGACAGTCGCGGCCTTCTTCAGCAGTTGTGTCCATTGCGGCCTTTGTGCGGAGGCCTGCCTGTTTTACACGGAAACGGGTGATCCGAAACGGACACCGATCAATAAGGCCGAACCATTACGCCGCATCTGGAAATCCGAGTTCACCCTGATGGGCCGGCTCGGAAAAATGCTTGGGTTGACAAAAAAAGTTGACGACAAGTTCCTCGAGGAGTGGCAGGAACTTGTCTATGACAGTTGCACCATGTGCGGCCGCTGTTCAATGGTTTGCCCGGTCGGTAACGATATTGCCCTGATGATACGGAAAACCCGGGAGGGAATGGCTGCGGCAGGCCAGGCGCCCGAAGGCCTGATCGGTGCGACTACACGTGCTGTCACCATCGGCAGCCCGATGGGTGTGAAGTGGCCGGCTTTGAGGGCGCAGATTCGGCATGTCGAGGAAGATACCGGCTTAAAGGTGCCCGTTGACGTCGAAGGCGTGGAGTACATGTTGTTGCTGTCGTCGATGGAAATAATGAATTTCCCCGAGTTTATCGAAGCGGTTGCCAAGATATTCGATAAGGCCGGAGTAACCTGGACGATTTCATCCGAGGCTTTTGAGGCCACCAACAGTGGTATACAAATCGGCGTTTCTGACATAGCAGCGGAACTGGTGCAACGTATTGTCGATGTTGCCGAAAAGCTAAAGGTCAAAACCGTGATCAGCCCTGAATGTGGACATGCCTATACCGCTATACGCTGGGATGGCCCCAACCTGGTTGGAAAGGCGTTTAACTTCAAGGTGCGTCACATACTTGAAGTGCTGGATGAACTGCGAAAAGACGGGCGTCTGAAGATGGCCAGTAAGGAATCACAAAAACTCACCTATCACGACCCATGCCAGATATCGAGGCGTGGTGGTGTCGTCGATGAACCGCGCAACCTGATCGATATCGTCTCGGATGATTTCGTTGAGATGCCGGATACCGGCAAGATGAACTGGTGTTGTGGTGCGGGTGGGGGAGTCAGTGCAAATGAGCGTGCCGATGAGATTCGCCTGAAGGTTTTCGAACGAAAGAAGGCACAGATTGATGCGGTCAAACCGGATGCAATTATCAGCGCCTGCTCGAATTGCCGTATTCACCTTGAAGACGGTCTGGAGGAGTACAACATGGATATCCCGCTGTTGAGCCTGACCGAAACGCTGGCAGAACACCTGGCTGATGATTGATTGTGCAGGAGCAAGATGAGATGAAAGAGATAGGCAGTGACACGGATTTCAGAAAAGTGCTCGAGTCCCTCAGTGATATAAAACAAAGGCAGGTTGCAGCCTTGTTTGTTGAACACGTTCTACCTTTGAGTATTGATAAACGTCTGGAGCGTGTGGTCAGGATAGCCAAGGACGCCGATGCGACGGAGGAGGAGATAGCGGCCGCGTTGAAAACCGCGCACGCGGTAACGTTTGAAAGCCATGCCCGTTGCGGGGCAGAGGGGCACTGGAATGACCAGGCTGGTTACTTTGTCGGCCGTGCGGCAGTGGCTGCAACCACGGCAATGGAACATTCAAGGCCGGGAGGGCCTGCCTGGCTGGCGGCCATGAGCGCGAGAATGGCCTATACCAGTATGCTGATTGAAAGTGCACCCAATCAATCGGCGCACGCCGAATGTGAGTGGCAATACCAGGCATTGAACGACTATCTAAACGCATAAGCAGAGAGAATATAAAATGAGCGAGCGCATCGTAGTTGATCCGATCACCCGAATCGAAGGGCACTTGAGAATAGAGGCCCAAATGGAAGGCGACAGTATCGTCAGTGCTTATTCGTCCGGCACCATGGTGCGTGGTATCGAAACGATTCTCAAGGATCGCGACCCGCGCGACGCCTGGGCGTTTGCGCAACGGATTTGTGGTGTGTGCACGCTTGTTCACGGACTGGCTTCCATACGTTCGGTTGAAAACGCACTCAGTTACCAGGTGCCAAAAAACGCAGACCTGATCCGTAACCTGATGGCGGGAGCGCAGTACATTCACGACCACGTGATGCACTTCTATCATCTGCATGCACTGGACTGGGTTGATGTGGTCTCCGCCCTGGGCGCTGATCCGAAAGCAACATCGGAACTGGCACAATCGTTGAGTAACTACCCCAAGTCGTCACCCGGTTATTTTTCGGATATGCAGAAAAAGCTCAAGGGTTTTGTAGAAGCCGGGCAACTGGGTATTTTCGCGAAGGCATACTGGGGGCATCCGGCCTACAAACTGCCGCCGGAGGCTAACCTGATGGCGGTTGCCCATTACCTTGAAGCGCTCTCCTGGCAACGTGACGTTGCCCGGTTACATACGATTTTTGGTGGCAAGAACCCCCACCCCAACTTTGTAGTCGGTGGTGTGCCTTGTGCAATAGACCTGAATTCGGATTCTGCGATCAATGCGAAAAAACTCTCGCAGGTCCAGGACATTATCAACCAGATGAAGGTTTTCGTGGAGCAGGTCTATGTGCCTGATACCCTTGCGATAGCCAGCTTTTACAAGGATTGGGGCAGCCGTGGTGAAGGTCTTGGCAACTTCCTGACCTATGGTGATTTTCCGTCCAATGGCATGGATGATCCTTCGGGCTTCATGATACCCGCCGGTGCGATTCTTAACCGTGACCTGGGCACCATTCACGATGTAGACATGAACGCCGCTGATGAAATCGAGGAGTATATCTCGCACTCGTGGTATGACTACCAGGATGGCAAGGATGCCGGTTTACATCCCTACCAGGGGGAGACCAACCTGAATTACACGGGTCCAAAACCACCTTACGAGCACCTGGATGTAGAGCAGTCTTACTCCTGGCTGAAATCACCGCGATGGAAAGGTCATGCAATGGAAGTGGGGCCGCTCGCACGCGTGCTGATGCTCTATGCGAACGGGCATGAGCAGACAAAAGAACTGGTGAACATGACATTAAGCACCCTGGATATTCCCGTGGAAGCCCTGTTTTCAACACTGGGGCGCACGGCGGCCCGCACACTGGAGACCAAGATTTTTGCCGATGCGATGCAGGGTTGGTTCGACGACCTGATCGTCAACGTCAAGGCCGGAGATACACGCACTTTCAATGATATCCTTTGGCAACCTTCGAGCTGGCCTAAGCAGGCCCAGGGCGTCGGTTTCATGGAGGCTCCGCGTGGCGGTCTTGCCCACTGGATCGTGATTGAAGATCAAACGATCAAGAATTACCAGGCGGTTGTACCCAGCACATGGAATGCAGGTCCGCGCGACGGCAATGGCCAGGCGGGTGCCTATGAGGCAGCCCTCGAAGATAATCATCAATTACATGACGTAAATCAACCAATAGAGATACTTCGGACCATTCATAGCTTCGACCCGTGCATAGCATGTGCGGTACACTTAAGCGACGAGGATGGCGAAGAAATCATCAAGGTCAAGGTACGTTAGTCAGAACATATTTCAAACAGGAATATCAACCATGCGAGCAAGAATGTTTCTCACCACAATGAGTGTAATGTCACTCCTGTTTTCAACTTCGGTTTCGGCTCATATCGCTGAACCGGGTGGTGTATTACCGCATTTTTTGACAGGTGAACACCTATTGATACTTGTCATAGTTGGCGTATGTATTGCAGGTGCCAGAAAACTCTATCGACGCTACCTGTAAGCGTTTCATGGCCGGTGCCGGTTTCTTGACTGGCCGCTGTCCCGCATAGCCAGACAGGTCGCGACAAAGAAGGCGCAACGGTGTTGTCTGCTTATGGCACGGGATCATGACCGCCCTTGCAAAATGGCTGGCAGCGTAAAATTCGCTTAAAACCGAGCCAACTGCCCTTGGCTGAGCCATATTTTCTGATCGCCTCTTGTGTATATTGCGAACAGCTTGGTGTGAACCTGCAATGTTGCCCCAGGAAGGGGCTAAGCAAGAGTTGGTAAGCGCGGATAATGGCGAGAAGTATCTTTTGCATGTTGAGTGTTTTCCGGGCAAATCCCGCTTCAGAATAAAAAATACTTGCTGTCTCTTGCCAGTTGGGATATAACACTGCACCTTGATTGGGTCTACGAAAGGCCTGATTTCCATAAAAATATATATTAATCAGTAGATTACAGTATATATGCTCAGATTTTCAAGGAGTTATTGAACCTATATGGCTGCTAAACCAGTAAAATTGCCCAAAGGGTATAAGCCTTCCGAGAAGGAAGAGTACATGAATCCCAAGCAGATTGAGTACTTCAGGCAGAAATTGACAACCTGGAGAGACGACCTGATTAATGAATCCCGGGAAACTATCAGCAATTTGCAGACTGAAGTCAGGGACGTAGGAGACGAAGCCGAACGTGCTACCCGGGAAACTGAGAACAGTCTTGAATTACGCACACGTGACCGTTACCGCAAGCTGATCAACAAGATCAACAAGACACTGGCACGTATTGACGATGGCGATTACGGTTACTGCGAGGAAACCGGTGAGGAGATCGGTTTGAAAAGACTGGAAGCCCGTCCGATCGCAACCCTGTGCCTGGATGCCCAGGAACGATGGGAAATACGTCAGAAACAAATGGGTGACTCCGCTTAACGAGAGGCTGCATTGAGTCCCGGTCGTAATTCGGCTGTCTATTTTTCTTCCAAATAACCACTGGCGGCTTTGCTGATCGCCAGCAGCATGGCATGCAGGCCATTGGCCCTTGTCGCTGACAGGTGTTGTTGCAAACCGATGGCGTTGATGAATTCAGGTTGTGTATTGATAATCTGTTTTGCAGAGGCGCCGGAATAAACCCGTATTAACAAAGCAATCAGGCCCGAAACAATCGCCGCATCGCTATTGGCGCGTATGATTACTTCATCCGCACCGCCTTCGATTATCAACCAGACTCGCGATTGGCAACCATGCAACAGGATGTCGTCGGTTTTTTCCGCTTCATCCAGAGGCTCCAGCTTCTTGCCGAGGTCGATCAGGTACTGGTAGCGATCAAGCCAGCTGTCAAACAGGCTGAAATCACCGATGATCTCGTTTTGGGCTTTTTGCGGGTCGTGCATCGCATTTGTCCTTCCGTTATTGATCAACCCTGGCTGCCGCTCCTGCGCCAGCGGGTGCCGTCTGCGACATCTTCCAGGCTTATGCCCATGCCCTGCAGTTGATCCCTGATCTCATCTGCACGGGCGAAGTCTTTTTGTTTGCGGGCCTTATTGCGTTCCTCGATGAGTTGATCGATCAGGGTATCGTCGAGGCCCTCGGTGTCACCGGCTAACCAACTTGACGGGTCCTGCTGAAACAGGCCGATCAAGGCCGAGGCGGCCAAAAAGTTTCCGGCCGCAAGCTTTGCTGACTCTTCATCTTCCGCGTTCGCAAGACGCCGGGCTTCGTTATTGAGTTCGGCCAGGGCTTCCGGTGTATTGATATCATCCAGCAGCGCCGACATGAATTTTTCAGAAGGGCTTTCTGCCGGTTCAAACGGTCCGAACTTGTCGTTCGCGTCACGCAAAACGCCATAGATACGATCCAGCGTACGCTGTGCCCGGGTCAGGGCTTCTCCCGACCAGTCAAGCGGCTGGCGGTAGTGTGCGCTCAGCAGCAGGTATCTCAAGACTTCACCCTTGGTTTTTTCGAGTAATTCATGGATGACCAGCGTGTTACCCAGCGACTTGGACATCTTGCTTTTATTGACCGTGACAAAACCGTTGTGCATCCAGTATCGGGCAAAGGTCTTGCCGCCATGTGCACAGACACTTTGTGCAATCTCGTTCTCGTGGTGCGGAAATACCAGGTCCTGCCCGCCACCGTGAATATCGATGGTTTCACCCAGGTGGCACTCTGACATGACAGAACACTCCAGGTGCCAGCCAGGTCTGCCCCAACCCCACGGGCTGTCCCAGCCGGGCTGGGGATCGACCGAAGGCTTCCATAGGACAAAATCGCCCGGGTGGCGCTTGAAGTCGGCAACTTCGACCCTCGCCCCTGCGATCATGTCAGCAACATCACGGCCGGACAGGGCTCCGTAGCCAGTGAATGATTCAACGGCAAACAACACATGGCCCTCTGTTGCGTACGCATGACCGCTATCAACCAGGCGCTGAATCATATCGATCATTTGCGGGATGTGATCGGTGGCGCGAGGTTCTATGCTGGGCGTGCCGACACCTAACGCTGCCATGTCCTTATGATAAATATCAGTGTACTGTTTGGATATGACATCAATTGAAACGTTCTGCTCGGCTGCTGCTGCATTGATTTTATCGTCTACATCGGTGATATTGCGTGCATAGATTACCCGTGGGTAACGGGTCGACAGTAAGCTGTGTAACAGGTCAAAAATAACTGCTGGTCGTGCATTACCGATATGTGCATAGCTGTAAACGGTCGGACCGCAAACATACAGCGTTACACGCTCCGGGTCCTGTGGTACAAAGACCTGTTTTTCACGTTTTAGGGTGTTATACAGCAGGATTGGCTTTGTTTGAGTCATGATAGTTATCAGGTTTATGTTTTGGCGGCAAAGAATCCATTATTTTAACAAGTTTAATGAGCAAAGAGGCAATCACAAATGA
>Ga0209456_10001870_pt1 | contig 10060 bp, 8 predicted proteins | sample COG_11_FD_184755 | JGI IMG/M metagenome (GOLD analysis project Ga0209456, IMG submission 184755) | Pelagic marine sediment microbial communities from the LTER site Helgoland, North Sea, for post-phytoplankton bloom and carbon turnover... | ecosystem: Environmental > Aquatic > Marine > Neritic...
ATAAACCGCATAAATCACCACGGAAAGCAGCACAAGAGATAAAATCAGATCGATGGTGGTGAATTTAGTTTTTTGATTTATCAAGCCAAATCCCTGTAGGTTTCAGGTGTCGGGTGCTAGAAAAGAAGGTTTAAAGGTTCAGGGTTCACCGTTCAGGGTTGACGGTATATACGTCTAACGCTGCTTAGTCTTCAACCTTTGAACTCTGAACCTTGAACCTTATATTACTATTTGAGCATCCCTTCCCAGTCTTTGGTTTCAAACCAATAGTGTTTGCGCTCGGCAAGCCATCCCTTGGCTTCAATGACACGAATCCAGTTGTTAAAATAATTGAGGGTGTCATAATCGCCTTTTCTCAATGCAAAGCCGATGGGCTCTTTGGTAAATGTTCCATGAAACGGCAGAAAGAGTCTGTCAGGATATTTAATGGCCTGAAATGCCGGTAATGGCGCAGATGCCACGGCTGCATGCGCTTTGCCGTTGACAACTTCCTGAATCACCTGGGCTTCATCGTCAAAAAAGCGCTTTTCTGCATTGGGCATAAATCTTTTGGCAGCATCGGCGGCGGTTGATCCCAGTCTGGCTGCAATGACGACATCCGGGCGGTTAAAATCCTGCAGGTTGCTGAAACCGGCGGCCAGCTTTTTGTTGGCAACCAGGGATTGACCGGCATAATCATATGGGATGGTGAAGTTTACTTTCAAATTTCGATCCGGCCGAACACTCATACCGCCGATAAGTACATCAAATTTCCCGGTTAACAGAGCCGGGATGATACCGGCCCATTTTGTGGGTACAAACTCGACTTTAACTCCCATATCCTCCGCCAACCGGGTAGCCACATCGATTTCAAAACCGATTAGTTGGCCGGTTTTATCTTTCATGGCCCAGGGGACGAAGGTTGACATGCCCACTTTAAGGGTTCCGCGCTTCATTATCTGTTCCACCGCACTTTCCTGAACAAGCTCCTGTTGGAGTTTGCCGGCTGTTACCGATCCGGCCAGACCTAAAACCAGTACTGACATAAGGACAATACGTGTGCATATTCGGCTGTTTTTCATTGGATACCTCCTTTTTTTGTAAAGAGTGAAATGTGTTAGGAATCGCTGTTTTGCAGTGACTGCATCTTTAAATAGGTTGCTAGTTCAGTATTCTATTTTAAATTTCTTTTCCATGTAAAACACCGTTAATGACAACGCCAGCGTAACTGTCAGATAAATGGCTGCCACGGTGAACCAGATTTCAAAAACAAGAAAGGTTTCGGCGATGATCGTCTGACCGCGCATGGTTAAATCATAAATCGCGATTGTGCTGACAAGAGCCGAGTCTTTTATCAACGAAACTGCCTGGCTGGTCAAGGGCGGCAGAATACGTCGAATGGCCTGGGGCAAAACAATCAGGCGATAGGTCTGATAGGTGTTCAAGCCAATGCTAAAAGCGGCTTCCCATTGACCTTTGTGGATGGAGACGATCCCTGCCCGAAATATTTCCGATGCATAGGCACCTTCAAACAGGCTCAGGGCAAGGACGGCGGAAGTAAACGCACTGATATCAAATATAGGCGACAATACGAAGTAGATAAAAAACAGCTGCACCAGCAGGGGTGTGTTGCGAATGATCTCGACGTAGCCCCGGGCGAGTATCTTTCCTAAAAATGAGTTTGACAGCCGCAAAAGGGCGGTCATCAACCCGAAAAAAAAAGCCAGTACGAGACTGATAGCTGTGATACGAAAGGTCACTACCAGTCCATCGAGCAGCGGGCCGGATATAAACTGTCCATCAGTCACGGCATAAAGATATTGCGGTACCCGATACCACTGCCAGTTATATCCGAGCTTCTCCGTACCGCTTAGCATTAGCCAGGTAATGGCGGCTATCACCAGTAGGTACTTGATAACGTCTACTATTGATGGCCAAATCCAGGCTGATTTGAGATCCGATCGTAATATTTGAGAATTAGTATTCATGAAATCGAGTTTTCGGCTTAATTATCGGACTAGTTGGTCAGGCTTTGTATGGGTGCGGGGATTAAACCGCCGTGTCTAATAAATCGGTTGGATTGTTGAGCGTTGTTGACGGGTAATATGGTGGACTGGCCGAGAAGACCTCCAAAATAGGCGCTGTCACCCGCTTTTTTTCCGGGGACCGGGATCAGACGGGTTGCCGTGGTCTTATTATTGATAACGCCGATGGACATTTCATCGGCGATGATGGCTGCGATGGTTTCAGCAGACGTATTTCCCGGAATTGCGACCATATCCAAACCTACCGAGCATACACTGGTGATGGCCTCGAGTTTGTCAAGGCTGAGGTAACCCTTGCGGGCTGATTCCGAAATGTTGAGGTCTTCACTGACAGGGATAAACGCGCCGCTTAATCCGCCGACCCGGGAGCTGGCAAAGGCGCCGCCTTTTTTGATGGCGTCATTTAATAGCGCCAGTGCTGCGGTCGTTCCGGGCACTCCGATACTTAAAAGGCCCAGACTCTGAAAAATTTCTCCGACACTGTCACCGACGTTGGGTGTTGGGGCCAGAGAAAGATCCACCACACCGAAAGGGACTTTCAGGCTGTCGGCCACTTCGCGACCGATTAACTCGCCGACGCGGGTCACTTTATAAGCTGTTTTTTTAATTAATTCAGATATTTGTCCAAGGTCCAAGTCGGGATTGGATTCCAGGGCCCGATCGATCGCCTTTTTTACCACTCCCGGCCCGCTGACGCCCATATTGATGACAGCATCTGCTTCGCCGACACCCAGGTAGGCCCCGGCCATAAAAGGGATATCCTGGGGTATGTTGGCAAAAACACATAGTTTGGCACAGGCAAGGCCGTCTTTTTCGGCGGTCAGTTTGGCCGCCTGTTTGATGGTGCTGCCCATCATCAGCACCGCGTCCATATTGATGCCTGCCCGGGTGGATGCCACATTGATAGAGGCGCACACCCGTTCGGTGGCAGTCAAGGCGTGGGGGATGGCTTCGATAAGGGCACGATCGCCGCGCGCGATGCCTTTTTGAACCAGAGCCGAAAAGCCGCCGATAAAGTCGACATTGACCTCTTCCGCTGCTGCATCTATGGTTTTGGCGATAGCCACCATTTGTGAAGAAGAATGGGCGGCAGCCACGACGGCAATGGGGCTGACCGCAATGCGTTTGTTTACCACCGGGATACCGTATTTTTCACCGATTCGATCGCAGACCGGTACTAAATTTTCGGCAAATTGGGTAATTCTTGAAAAAATTTTGTTTTTAACTTTCTCCGGGTCGTGACTGGCACAATCAAAAAGACTAATTCCCAGAGTCACGGTGCGCACATCCAGGTTTTCGTTTTCAAGCATCTCCAGGGTGGAGATAATCTCTCGATCGGATAGCATGGGTACCTTTCTCCTACGGATGACAGAGCTCAGATTTCAGAGGACAGATGGCAGAAAACAAAGGTCAGAGTTCAAATAACCTGTTCAGCCGCTGACCATATGGGCCCGATATGCTGACGCTTATGCCCCAAGGAGACCATTTTTAACAATTCCAGTGTTTTAAAACAACCACGTATTCTCTATTTTATCTGTTATCCCTTCGTTCTTCTGTCCGCTGTCCTCTGTCCTCCATCATCTGTGTTCTGATCGCCGCGTCGTAGCCGAAGGGCGAAGACGGGTCTTCTGTCTCATATCCTGTTAATCGTTTCAAAAATATTGCGGTGCTGGATACTGATGCTCAGGGCCAGGGATTCGGCCTTGGCTCTGAGGGCCCGGTAAAAGTCCTGCCGGTCAATATCAACAGGGATATCCACTTCGTATATCATAATATTGTTGCCGGGATCATCGCCTCCTTTGAATACCGCTTGCAGGTTGGTGACGTTGGCGCCATAGCGGGCGATGATTGCGCTGATATTGGCCACGAGTCCTTTGCGGTCCGGTCCCTTGGTGGTAATAACAAAGGGTTCGGCCTTGCTGGAAACAAGCCCCTGGTTCTGTTTTAAAACGGCTTCAATGTGAATATGCATGTTCATGGCAGCCAGACCTTCATTCAGCGCCTGACGGAGTTCCTCCTGGGGCAGATCCGGCGGCATTGAAATAATAAAAGATCCGGCAAATTCCGTTTTCAGGATGGTTTGACTGACGTTTTCGATATTGCAATTGCACTTAAAAAGAATGTTGGCAGCTGCGGCTATAATTCCCGGGCGATCGTGTCCCAGAACCGACAGGATAACTTTATTCATGAATTACTCCGCTCAGCGTTGGGTGCCGAATTTGGTGCTCCTATTGCAGGTTGTGCATATCCGGTGTCCGTTAGAAAAACCGACTACCATCTAATTGACAGAAGTGCTTAATTAGCGACTGGATTGAGTTCTATACTTAATATCAAACCGACACGATCTGTCAACAGACGTTCTTTTGCTTCTTTTGTTTTTCTTTTTTCAGCAAACATGTGGATAGTCTGGCCGTTGTTGTCCGCATGTATCATGATATCGGCCGTCTTCCGGTCGTGGAGGAGGGCAAAATTATCGGCATCATCACCCGTTCGGATGGCATGCTTTGTTTTTATGACCTTTGGCCGAATTGAAAGCCGCTCAGTCTTTATTTTTCAGCCATTCTTCAAGTCGGCGCAAACCTTCTGCAGTTCCAATTTCAGGGATATATCCAAGATCTCTTTTGGCCGCGCCGATGTCAAACCAGTGAGACTTCGCCACCGCATCTGCCAGAAAACGGGTCATTTGAGGCTCTTTTGATATACCTAATAAACGATAAAAAAATTCCAGGACAGCTCCGATGGTCCAGGCTGTCCGGTAAGATATCGAGCCGTTGACCGGCTCCAACCCGGCGGCGTTCAGGATGGCATTGATCATATCCCAGGCCGGTATCGGCTCATCCTGACTGATAAAATATTTATGGCCGGAAATCGCGGGGTTTTCCGCCAGCCGGTCGGCCGCCAGCAGGTGCGCATCGGCTGCGTTGTCAATATAGGTCGTGTCCACCAGATTTTTTCCGTTTCCGATTTGTTTTAATTTTTTGGCCCGGGCGATCAGCCGGGGTACAAAATGGGGATCGCCTGGCCCCCATATTTGATGGGGCCTTAGCACCACCGTGCTTAGGTCCGGACCGGCGGCCTTTACGACATGGTGCTCGGCCAGGGCTTTGGTTTTTGGATAGTAAGCGCTGTGTTTGGCAGGGTAGGGTAGGGACTCATCCGCACCTTCCATGTCGGTACCATCAAAAACAACGCTGGGGGTACTGGTATACACCAATCTTGCAACGTTCTGGCGGTTGCAGCCCTCGATAACATTCTCGGTACCGACCACGTTGGTTTGATAATAGGCCTTATATTTTCCCCAGGGCGGCGGTTTGGCCGCCACATGAAACACAATGTCGGTTTCCTCACAGGCCTTGGCGACGACGGTTAGATCAGAGATGTCACCTTGAATTTGTTCTACTCCCATGGCTTCTAATTTTGGATAAAACGTTCTCGACAGGCTGCGAACATGGTCACCTCTTTGGACGAGCCGTTTGACAATGGCACCGCCGAGAAAACCACCGCCGCCGGTTACCAGGACCTTGGCGGGCCGGTGACCAGTCATCGAATGATTTTTCGCCATCTCAATTTTTTCTCCGCCCATACGGCTAGTTTTTCACGAAAGATTTTCGAATTGTGGCGTATATCCACCGGAAAGGCTTTGTGAAACAATATGGTTTTGATGTTTTTTGTCAATTCATTGGCGGCGGCAATTTCCAGGAGCTCATTTTCCAAATGGCCCCGGTTGGTGCCATCGTCGGTCTTCTGCAATTCAACGCAAATAACCGGCTCTTGGCCATCTGGCGGGCCAACCCCCACCAGGGCGCTGCGGAACACCCGCGGATGTTTGTTGAACAGGGTTTCACAGGGAATGGTAAACAAGGTTCCGTCGTTGGTAATGACCCGATGACTTTTACGGCCGCAAAACCAGATACGCTTTTTTTGATCCATCCAGCCGACATCGCCCATGCGATGGAGAATGTCGCCACCATCTTTTATCTTGCTGAGTCGGTTGGCAGTATGATTTTCAAAATACTGCCGGCTGACCAAATCGCCCGATACGGCGATTTCACCAACATCACCCGGGGAGACCAGCAGGTCGTCCGACCATTCGTCAATGGATTCATCGCTGATTTTAATGATACGGATATCGATGTCGTTTATCGGTCGACCGATGCAGGTACCATAGGCTTTATCGCTTAGCTCACGAGTTTCATTCAATATTTCCTTGCTTTTGATTGATATAATCGGGACCGCTTCGGTGGCCCCATAAGGGGTGTGGATTTCAGCATCTTCACTCAGCAGGGCGCTAAACTGTTCGATATTATCCGCTGACACCGGCGCACCGGCTGAAATGACACGTTTTAGAGAAGGCAGCTTGACACCATTTTTTTTGCCGTAACCGCCGACACGGTTTAAAAGCGCCGGTGAGGCAAACATGTTGGTCACACCAAGATTTTCAATCGCTTCGATGATGCGTTCAGGGTTCACCAAAGCCGGCCGGGTGGGATCCATGTCCGGGATGACCGATGTGACCCCCAGGGCCGGATAAAACAGGGCAAATAGCGGAAAAGTAGACAGATCAATTTCATGGGCCGACATTTGTAAATGGGTTTTGATCTGCTCGAGCTGGGCATCAAAATTACCGTGGGAATAAACGGCGCCTTTTGCCGGTCCGGTACTTCCTGTCGTAAAGAGCACGGCCGCTGCTTCATCCCGGCCGGTTCTGGCAATGGTGTAAGGCCCGGCGTGGGTTTGTCGGACCTGTTTTAGGGTGCGGCCTCCCCAGAACCAGCGTCGGCCGACGGTGATCCAGGTTTGGACGGTTTTAAAAAAACCGGGAAAAACGGTGCGCACCACATGGGCCAGGGGAATACCGATAAATGCCTGAGGACGCGTAGACTGAAAACAGGCAAGCATTCGCCGGACCCCCATTCCCGGATCTACCACCACCGGTACCGCCCCGGTTTTAAATATTGCGAAAATTAATGCAAAAAATTCGATGCTCGGTTTAACCATCAATACGGTTCGTATTCCCCGGGTAATACCGGCACCTTCCAATCCATGGGCCAGATAGTCCGACTCCTGATCAAGCTGCAAGAAGGTCAGGTGTGAATAGATAACCCGTCCATATTTATCCCGTCCGGCCGGATAGACGACCGCGCGTTTATAGGGTTGGGTTTCGGCCGCCCGCTTCAGATAGGCGGCGATATTAACGAAATCGGTGCTATGTGGGCTCGATGGGTTCATATGTCGGGTTGCGAGTTACGGGTTACGGGTTACGAGTTAAGGGTTTATGGCATAGGGCAGAGCGCATAGGGCTTGACGATATGAAACCGGGAATTCTGCTCTCAGTCATCTGGCTTCTGTTTTCTGCCTTCTGTCCTCTGTATTCTGTCCTCATCCCGGGGGTGCCGGCCCAGAAATCGATCTATCAGCGGTACGATTTTTTCGGGAACATCTTCAAGGACGTAATGGCCGGCATCCGGAAAGCGATGGATTTCGGCATCCGGGAAGCGGCGCTGCCATTCAGCGAGATAATCAAAGTCAAATACGAAATCGTGTTCCCCCCAGCAAATTAACATGGGTAACTTAGATAGAAGGTGAAGTTGTTCGCCGGTCTGTTGCACAACCATGTAGCTGGGGTCTTTTTCTCCCAGGGGAATATCCTGGACAAATTTCAAAGTGGCGATACGATTTTTCCAGCAGTTGTAAGGTGCGATCAGCCCGCGTTTGACCTCCCTGGCAAGGCCGCGATGGGATGCCATATAGAGGGCGCCGAGCGCAAACAAATTGAATCCCAGAACAGCAATGGCGGCCAGCGGGCCGGAATTGCGAATCAGGTGTAATCGCATCGGGATTTTTTTTGCATCCGGCGGCAAAAACGCCGCCGTATTCAAAACGATCAGCCGGCTTATTTTTTGAGGATGTCTGAGGGCATAGGCCATGCCGATCATTCCGCCCCAATCGTGAAGAATCAGCGAAATTTTCTCCGAGCCGGTCAGGCTTCCAATTAATTGGTCAAGATCGTCTATCCGTGTCTGGAGGGTATAGTTATACTGTGAAGGTGGCGGTATATCCGATAAACCGCAGCCGATATGATCCGGAGCGATCGTGCGATATCGTCCGCTCAGGGATTTAATCAATTCTCGATAGTAAAAAGACCAGGTCGGATTGCCATGGACCATCACAACCGGTTCACCACGGCCTTCATCGACATAATGATATTGGAGGCCGTCTAAATCCATGTAGTGGGATTTAAAGGGGTACAGGTGCCTGAATCCTGAAATGTCGATGGGTTTTCGTTTCAGCATGTTGTTTAGATCGTTTAGTTAGTTGAGGGTCGGGGAGTTTTTCCCCAACCGCATTTTGAGTGAAACGTCAGCGTTGCAGTGATCGTCAGCGGTCCGCCGGGGGAATAGCCCGTGCGAGCCGTAACAATATGATCGGGCAACTTTCGTAATTCCGAATTCCAAAATATCATTTTACCATTCCATCCCCAGCATCAGGCAGTTTAGTCCACTTCCGATTCCCAGGAATCCGACCCGGTCGCCGGGCAGCAGAAACTCTCTTTCATCTGCTATGGCCGCTGTGATCGGCAAGGACACTGTACCTATGTTTCCCAGATATTTAAAGGTTGTAAAATCTTTTGATGGCGGAATACCGATGGCATCCAGGATATTGCGCTGATGGGTCGCCCCCACCTGATGGCAGATTATTTTGTCGGGCTGATCGTCTGTCCAACCAATTTTCTGACGCAAGGCGCTAAATGTTTCGATACCAAGCGGCACACCCTTTTGAAGAACAGCGACGGAATCGGTTTCCATCAGGTGCAAACCGCTGGCAGGTATGCCGGTGTCCGGTCCCCACACACATAAGCGGTGATGTTCGGCGGCGCTGCGGGCAACGCCTCCCAGAATCCGATGGCCGGATTTGGATAAAGATCGATCCGCCAGCAGAACTGCAACCGCACCGGAGCCTCCCGTCAGGGTGGCGATGGTTTTTTTAAAAACTTCCATGTCCTGGGTCTTGAGCAGCCGATCGATGGTGATATCAATGATCTGACGCGCGGATTCACAGGATACGATCAAGCCGGCGCGAATCTGTCCCAGTTCAATGGCATTGGCCGTTTGCACCATGCCGTTTAAAATTCCCAGGCAGGCATTGGAAACATCATAAATCTGAGTGGCAGGGCCTAAATCCAGACCATGGGCGACCGCACAGGCGGTGGCCGGCTCTAGATTATCCCGGCAAACGCCGCCGTAAATCAGCATGCCGATATCATCAGGCGTGATACGGGAAACATCCAGCGCTTTTCGAGCGGCTTTTATGGCGCCGGTGTGCATGTTAAAATCCGGGTCCCAGAACCGGCGTTCCCGGATTCCGGTAATCGCCTCCAGTTGTCCTTTCTGGAAATGAAGGGCCTCATAAACCGGTTCCAGACGCTTTTCCAGATCGTCGGAGGTAATGACATTGGGAGGTAGCTCATAGCCAAAGGCGTCGATGTAAACATTAGAATATAACATATAATAATTTGCCTTAAATTTTTAGCAGTTCAATGCCAAAATTTTCCATTTTATAAATATAGAGTCCGTCAACTTGCAGATAGCCATCGGCGGTGATTTTTAGCAGCGGGTTTTCCTGGATGCCGGTAATTGAGGCTTCGACGGTAATCAACCGGTTTTGGGGCAGTATCTGGCCCCGATAGGTCCAGCTGTGTGCGTCTTCGGTTAACAGACCGAAACGGTGTGTTGCAATCAAATGCGGCCAGCGCTCCCGGGCCAGATACTTGAGCAGCTGAATAAATGATTCTATTCCCAATGAACCCGGACATACTGGATCCTGATAAAAATGGGCTTTGAAAAACCATTCCCGCAGATCAACCGGTTTGGTTCCGCGGATATAACCCAATCCCTTGGGACCCCCGTCCGGCAAAAAGGTTTCGATGCAGTCGACCATGCGAATTGCTTTGGCCGGCAGCGCCAATCCGGAAGCCCGGTCAAAGTGCGGATCCAGGGGTGACAGGGGCGCATAATCGGGTAGCTCCGCTGTCCGGC
>Ga0209456_10001871_pt1 | contig 10059 bp, 9 predicted proteins | sample COG_11_FD_184755 | JGI IMG/M metagenome (GOLD analysis project Ga0209456, IMG submission 184755) | Pelagic marine sediment microbial communities from the LTER site Helgoland, North Sea, for post-phytoplankton bloom and carbon turnover... | ecosystem: Environmental > Aquatic > Marine > Neritic...
TAACGATATGTGAAGAGGCAGATACGCAACCGAGGTGGGAACCCAGCTGTCTCTTCAGGCCTCGAGCTCGCCGCGGTGTGTCAGGACGCGACGGAGTGAGGCGGTGACGTCGGGGTCGAAGTCGTAGGCCGAACCGCGGTGGACCAATTCGAGCGCGTCTACCGGCGGAAGATCCATGTCCTGTCGCGCTTGGTCGTATGCGCTCACAACCTTGATGACCTTCGACGGCATCGGCACCGTCGGGTCCTTCACCTGACCCGCCTGCCGATACGGCCGGTGCTGCTGACGTACGTAGTCGGCGACGCGGTGAAGATACGGAGCCTCATCGACGATCTGTGCACCCCACCTGGCAATGTCCTCGTCTGTGTAGCCGGCACGAAGGATCGCCGGCTCATTGAGTGTGATCCGGCCAATGTCGTGTACCAGAGCCGCGTACTCGAGTTCGACTACCGCGTCGGGGTGCATCCCCAACTCCCGAGCGACGGCGAGTGAGAGATCAGCCGTGCGCGACGCGTGACCGGCCGGCGCCAGGCCCCCGACCTCGGGGATCTGCGCCAGCGCACGAATGGTCTGGCCGTAGGTGCGTTTTGTGTCGTGGTAACGAACGAAGGCCAGATGGCTGAAGAGGTAAGGCATCACCGCAATCGGCAGCGCCCACCACCCGACCGCTGGCCAAGCAAACCCGAACAAAGCGCCGGCAACGAAGATGCTCAACGCAGCCGCCCAGTCCTCCAGAGCCAGCAGCCAGAGGTAGCGGACGGACAGATCGGGCCGATCGAATCCGACCAGCGCTTGGAGGCCGGCACGCATGATGTACCAGGCAACCGCGGCCAACGAGAGCACGGCCAGAGTCGCCATGCCGGTCATTGCGTCCAGCCCACCAAAGGCCTCGGCGATGCCGTAGAAGACTCCAACGAATACGGCGAGAGACACGGTGTCCGATACGAACACCGCACTCTCGTCGGGTCCCGGCCGAAGCACGAGGCTCACGAGCCATGAGGTCGACATCCCGACGGCATAGATCGCGGCAACCGCAACCACATCTGGTACCAGCAGCACGACGGCCGTCGCCACGCCGAAGCCCAGATGGATCCGGGTTCCGCTTGGGGCAGGCACCGAGAGCGTCTGGGCAATCGCCAGCACCGCAGCCCACAAGCCGATCGTGACCGGGTCGGTCGTCGATACCGCTGCCAGGAAGACCCCGGCTACCAGGGTGAGGAGCCATAGCCCGATCGAAACCCCCTGTACCTGCCGCTCAGCCATCGACGACCGCCTTGCCCTCGGCTCTTCGGCGAGCCTCGGCCTCGTCGGCAACATTGGGGGAGCCGTATCGTTCCTCTCGACGTGTCAACGCGGTGATGAACGCCTCCACGACCTCCGGGTCGAACTGGGTGCCAGAACAGCGTCTGAGCTCGGTGAACGCATAGTCCTGGGTCAGCGCGACGCGGTAGGAACGGGTCGACGTCATGGCGTCGAACGAGTCTGCCACGCCGAGAATCGAAGCCTCTACCGGCGGCCGGCTATCGAAGGAGGTCCCTGCAGGTCCGTAGCCGTTGCCGTCGAAATGGGTGTGGTGATTGGCCGCGATCGACACCATCGGCTGAAGGAATTCGACCTCGGCGAGGAGATCCTCAACGAGGTGGGTATGCGCCTGCATCTCCTCGTATTCTTCATCGGTGAGGCGAGCACGTTTGCGGATGAGATCGCGCGGGACCGCCAGCTTGCCCACGTCGTGAATCAACGCCGCCCACCGCAGCCGTTCGAGCCTGGTACCACTGAAGCCCATCTCCTGGCCGATCAGATTGGCGAAGTACGCCACCCGCTCCGTGTGCCCGCGCGTGTAGAGGTCCTTGGCCTCGAGCGCTTTGATGAATCCCCGCAGGGTCGACTCCTGGGCCTCTCGGAGCTGCGCGTACGATGCAAAGGTCATCTGGGCCAGGTAGAAGACCGCGAAGATCAAGGGGAGCATGTGGGGACCTGCGTGGAGGTATGCCGCACCAAGCAGACCACCAAGCAACCCCATCCCCACCATCGGGAGAATGATCGCGCCCATGTTCGACCAGGGCCTGAGCCCGCGCTCACCGAACACCCCTCGTACGATCGAGCTCACTAGCAAGACATTCAGCACTCCGTAGACGACGGCTGCAAGGCCACCTGCCAAGGCAACCCGCCAGAGGGGCGCAGCGGCGAAGTCTGGCCCAAGAATGAGGGTCAGCACGGCGACGGAGACTGCCGACGTGACCACGATCTGCCCGAAGTTGACCGCCGGTTGGAACCAACGGCGTTCCCTGAGATCAACCGGAGTCACTAGACCGAGGGCGGCCATCGTGGCAACACCAAGAATCGCACTCTCGGCCGTGAAGGCGACAGCTGCGGTCATAATCACCATGAGGCTTGGACTGACAAAGAGCCTGTCGTTGACCTCGACGGCATTCCATTCGAAGTAGATCACCGCGACAGCGAAGATTGCCCACAACCAGACAGGATCCGGGAACGTCTGGCCGTCCCAAACGATGAGCGTCAGGAGCACACCAGCGCCGATCGCGGCGAAGCCGATGGCAAAGATGATGCGACGTCTCTGTTGTGTATGGGGGTCCACGCCGTACATGACGAACTCCTGAAAGAAAGGTGGGGAGCGCCCGAGTCGCTTATCGACTTAACCGACCCGAAGGTTGGCTGCACCGGACAGCAGAGCCGCCGCGAGACCGCTCAGCACGAGTGCAGCTTTGATCAAACGAGTACGCAAGGTGTTTTCACCCCAGAACTGAATTGCTCGTCGCCGGCATCATTTCCGCCGGTTCAGGCAAAGATTCCGCTTCGCTGAGTGTGAAATTCGTTATGCGAACTCGGGTGCTATCCCCGATCATCCGACGACCCCACTCTCGGGACCGCTGGATAAACCTTCAGTTGTCTATGTGCACGCCTGCCCCAATGCAGCCCGACCGCGTCTCAAGCGACACCCGTTCGGACAACACTCCACCTCGGCATGGGCCACCCCCTTACAAGAGGCCCGTGCTCGTAAGTTACGGGCAACGAGGGTTCGTTGCAAGGACAAAAACCTGCACTTGTGCCACTCCCCATGGCCGTCCGACTACGCTACGGTGTCAAAGAGGGAATGGGACAGTGCTCGATTACGAAGAATTCGAGGAATCGCTGACCAGGCTGGACTCGATCGACGCGGCCAGAGTGATCGGCGACGGCAAACGAGTGTCGGAAGTTCACGTGGTGGCGCGGCCTGAGAAGCCTGCCAAACAGGTGGTTCGCGACGTCCAATCGCTAGCCATGGCGCGCTTCGGCGCCAGCATCGATCGCCGGGTCGTCTCGGTGGTTCAACTCACGCCAGACAAGATCCGACATCCTGTGGTCGAACGCCCCGCACTCGTGGGAGTCAAGGAAGACCCTGCCGGGTCCCGAGTCGACGTGAAGGTGACCCTCGGCTGGCAGAACGAAGAACATGTTGGCAAGTCACACGGCCCGACCGCCGCATCCGCGCGGCTGCGGCTGATCGGTGAAGCGACCCTGGCCGCGGTGGAGTCGCTCTACCCGGATGCTCCCCCCCTCGCGCTCGACGCAATCGGGCCATCGTCGATCGGTATGCGCACGGTCGTCACTGCGATCGTTGTCACCACCAGCGACCGAACGAGCGAGGAGGCGAGTGTGGGTTCCGTCCTCAGCCAAGGGGACCTGACGGAGGCTGCGGTACGAGCCGTCCTGGACGCCTTGAACCGGCGGTTATCGTCGGGCGAATGACCGATGTACCGCGGCGGGCGGCAGCATCCACCGCAGACACTGGATCGCTTGAACCCACAGCTGCGATTGCGGCGACTCCGCATTTCCTAGCCAGCTCAGCAGCAATCAATGTGATCGAACGCGGCGGCAATGCGGTTGACGGCGCCATTGCAGCCAATGCAGTACTCGGCGTGGTTCTCCCGGACACGTGTGGGATCGGGGGTGACCTCTTTGCCCTCGTGCACAGAACCGGAGCCGAAGCTCCAGCCGCCCTCAACGCCTCAGGCCGGGGCGGGGCCGGGTGGTCTGCTGCAGGACTCCGCAGTCAAGGCCTCATCGAGATCCCCATCGACAGCCCCGCCTCTGTCACGGTTCCGGGATGTGTCGATGGCTGGCTGGCTCTGCTTGATCGCTACGGAACGCTTCCGCTATCGACCATTCTGGCGCCGGCCATCGGTATCGCTGAGGGCGGGTTTCCGGTCTCGACAGAACTAGCGGCGTCTCTAGCTCGCCTCCGAGACGGGATCGGCAGCCAACTATCAGCAGCTGCCCTCTATCCAGATGGCGACCCCCCGGCTGCCAACACAACACTGACACGGCCCGACCTCGCGTCGACACTCCGCCATATCTCGGAGGAAGGAAGGGATGCGTTCTATCGCGGCCGAATGGCAGAGGCGATCATCGAGGCGACGGACGATGGGATCACCCAGCTGGACCTCGACCAGCCACAGGCTGAATGGATCGAGCCGGTTGGTACCACGGTTTTTGGCATGCAAGGCTGGACCATCCCCCCCAACAGCCAGGGTTACCTCACTCTGGCGGCAGCCTGGATCTTCCAAGAGCTCGATCCCCCGCGCGACCCCGAAGACCCTGCGTTCCATCATGCGCTCGTCGAAGCGTACAGGTCGGTCGCGTGGGAACGCGATGACCTCGTCAGTGATGCCACCACCGCGCCGTTGCCGCCCGCGGTCCTAGTAGACCCCACCCGGCTGAGGGAGCGGGTCGACCGGCTCTCCATGACGACCGCAGCCAGCTGGCCCCGCCCTTCCGCCGCCCCCGGGGGGACCGCCTACTTCTGCGTTCGTGACGGCAGCGGAATGGGAGTGTCCTTCATCCAGTCGAACTATCACGGAATCGGGGCTCGCATCTCGGCGGGTGACACCGGCGTCTTCCTGCACGATCGGGGCGCCGGTTTCAACCTGGTACCGGGACACCCGAACGAGCTGCAACCCGGCCGCAGACCGCTGCACACGCTCTCGCCCACCCTGTGGACGCGGGATGGCGACCTGCAGCTCCTTCTGGGCACTCGTGGTGGCCAATACCAGCCACAGACGTTGCTCCAGGTCGCTGCAAACCGATTCTGGGCAGGGATGGATTCGCGGACTGCCCAGGAACGGCCCCGCTGGCAACTGGACGGCCTCCAGGTGGATCACGCACCCGAGCTGTTGGTCGAGTCCCGAATGTCACCAGGAGTGGTTTCCGGCCTGGAGAGTCGAGGGCACCGAGTGAGCACGGCCGGGCCGTGGATGGCTGGATGGGGCCCGGTTTCGATGATCGAAGCCGACGCTACCGGCGCTCGCGGCGTGGCCGACCCGAGGGTCAGCACCACCGACATCGCTTCGCGGCGACCCTCATTGCTCGAATAGTCCCTCTATCGGTGCGTCGGTCACCGGCCGCCGTTTCCCTTGCTTCCGCTTCCGTTGCCATTCGTAGCCACTGAGAACGAGTGCAAGAACGATGACGATCACGACGATCGCAAGCCCCCATGGCCAGCCGAATGAGCCTCCCACGTCGCCGAACAGCTCGTCGTTGAGTGCCAGCTTGTACTCGGTCTCGAGCGCAGCCCACCTTTCCGCGGCGGGATCGCGCAAGACACCAGTCCCGTGTTGAGCGACGGCAAAGTCGACCATGTCACCGACTGGTGTCTCTCCGAACTCAGGATTCCAGGCGAACAGCGCATCCTGTGAGCCGTCTGCGGCCCAATTCGCGGCCGACTCAGTTCCCGAAGGATCGCGCAAGAAATTGGCGCGAAGCATCACCACATGGTGCGCCTCGAGCTTTCCGGCAGCCCGAGACATGTACCACTGCCCGATCGCGTCTGCCAGCGGCTGCGGATACCCGGAGAGACCCGCGGTTCCGGCCGTCTCCCACAAGGCGGCGTAGGCGAGGCCATATGCAATTGCCGGTTGGACACGCCTGATGTCCGAGGTGTCGATCGCCACGATTGCCTCGGGGCCGAACGCTACCGAATGGACCCTCTGACCGAACGGAACGATGCCGGTGCGGTCGAGGGCCACCTCCGGCCCGGCGAGGCACAAGTGCGTGCGTCGGGCCACGCCGAGGTCTTGCTCTAGCCAGCCGGCGACTTGCGCAGCGTCAGCCTCGAACCGGCCGATGATGCCAGGCGTCAATCCGGCGCTGTGAACTACGAGGGTGGGTGTCTCCGACACGAGCACCCAGGGCACGCCTGGGAACACAGACGCGCAGCCGGATTCCTGAGCAGAAACGGAAGGAATGACAAGGAGCCAGCCCAGAAGGACCAGCACAGCAAACTGGCCAATGCGGCGAAACGCCATGATCGAATTGTAACGAGATGCCCGGCTAGGCCAGCCCCCGCGGCCGCCCGGGGGGTCGATGGCCCCAGTCAAGAGACATGCCGGGCTCGCGACGTTCTACACTTACCCCATGAAGAAATTCACCATTTTGCTCGCCCTCGCGATTGCGGCAGGCGCAGTCATCGCTTACTTGACCCGTGAGCAAATGCTGCCGACGCCTGAGACGTCACATGAGCCGCCACCAAAGCTCCGGCCTGCACCCACTCCAGAACCAGCGGAAGCGGTGGACGCCCCGGAATCCACCGACGACCTCACCGAAGTGAAGGGAATCGGGCCGACCTACGCAGCGAGGCTCGCTGCGATGTCCATTACTACAAGGGCCGCTCTGGCGACGGCCGACCCTCATGAGGTAGCGGAACGCGTCGGGACCAGCCCGGCCACGGTCAAGGCCTGGCAAGCAGACGTCACCCAGTGACGCCGGAAGCCAGGGCCGAATCACCCGGCCCGGCAGCCAGCCTCTACACCCCTCAACCGGAGGCCCTCTCCAGCCTCTTTCCGGAAGAGCCTGCCTACCGCAGCAGCCAGATCCACGAGTGGCTCTATGACCATCCAGTGCTCTCTGCAGACTCCATGACCAATCTGCCCAAGGTCCTGCGCGAGTCGTTGCGGGACCGTCTCTGGCCCTTCACGGTGGAGATTGCTCAAACTGCAGACGCCACTGCAACCCGCAAGTGGCTCTTCCGCACCCCAGACGGCAACTCGATCGAGTCGGTGCTGATGGGGTACCCGAAGCGCATGACCCTATGTATCTCGTCTCAAGCAGGCTGCGCGATGGCGTGCACCTTCTGCGCTACCGGGCAGTTCGGATTCGAGCGCCAACTCGATGCCGGAGAGATCGTGGCCCAAGTCGCATATGCGGAAGCTCACCTGGCGAAACACCCCATGCCTGGATCACCCGCGCGGGTCACCAATGTGGTCTTCATGGGAATGGGTGAACCACTCGCCAACTACGACAGGGTTCGCGAGTCCCTGCGCCGTATGATCGACGTCATGGGCAGGTCGGCGCGCTCGATCACCGTCTCCACAGTCGGAGTCGTACCCGGAATGCTCCGCTTGGCCGATGAACCCTGGCAAGTCAACCTTGCGGTGAGTCTGCACGCTGCAGACAACGACCTGCGATCGCAGCTCGTCCCTCTCAACAAGCGGTATCCGCTTGAAGACGTCCTGGCGGCAGCCCGCCACTACTTCGAAACCAAAGGCAGACGTATCTCGATCGAGTGGACCCTCATTGCGGGCAAGAACGACACACCCGACCAAGCCAACCAGCTGGCACGGATCGCGCGGCGCCTCGGTGCCCACATCAACGTCATCGCCCTCAATCCCACTCCGCTCAGCCCGGACCGGCCACCCAGCTCCGCCATCGTTCACGACTTCCTGGCGACTCTGGAGGATGCGGGCGCCAACGTCACCCTTCGCGACACGAGGGGACAAGAGATCGACGCAGCATGTGGGCAGCTGCGAGTCCGGGCCGCGATACTCGGCCCGGAACCGGCACGACCAGGTAGCGGTAGCCTTGCCGGGACTGCGAAGGAGTGATCATGAGGCTGGAAACGGGAGAAACTGCACCGTTCTTCTCGAGAATCGACGACACCGGGCGCGACGTCACATTGGGCGACTACGCAGGTCACAGCCTCGTTGTGTACTTCTATCCCAAAGCGTTCACCCCGGGGTGTACAACCGAGTCCTGCGACTTTCGAGATCGCCACGAGGCCTTCTACGCCTTGGGATACGAGATCCTCGGGGTCAGCCCGGACCCGATCGAGCGCCTGGAGCGCTTCCGAGCCGAGCATTCACTGCCGTTTCACCTGCTCAGCGATGAGGATCACTCGATGGCTCAAGCCTATGGGGCCTGGGGAACGAAACAGAACTATGGCCGGGAGTACCAGGGCATCATCCGCTCCACCATCGTCATCGATGCCGCAGGTAAGGTCGAATATGCCTGGTACAACGTGCGGGCCAAAGGTCATGCCGATCGCGTGGCCAAGGATCTGGTTACAACCTGACCCATCCCGAGATGGTCCACCACGTTGTGATCTGGGTCGACCGACTCATTTGCCGCACGAGAGGTTTCCCTCGTTGGTTGACGCTTCTACAGTCTGACGTGGAAAGGGGGGGAGCCTTTCATGCGCGAGAGACTCGATCGGCAGGGGGACCGTGAAATCCATTCGTAAAGCTGTATTCCCCGTCGGGGGGCGGGGGACCCGGTTCCTGCCGGCGACCAAGGTCTTGCCGAAGGAAATGCTGCCCATCGTGGACAAACCTCTGATCGAGTATGCCGTCGAGGAGGCCAGGGCGGCAGGTCTCGATGAGATGATCTTCGTGACGGGTCGTGGCAAGTCGACCATCGAAGACCACTTCGACGCCCATACCGAGCTCGAATCTGCACTCAAAGCTGCAGAGCAATCGCTCGAAGTGGACTCGATCAACGGCCAGGCCCAACCAGGCGAAATCGCCTACGTAAGACAGATGGAGCCGCTGGGCCTCGGACACGCCGTGTGGTGCGCCAGAAAACTACTGCGAGATGAGCCATTCGCGGTGATTCTCGCCGACGATCTCCTCCAATCCGACCGACCTACGATCGGTGACCTGATCGAAGTCCACCAGGACTACGGAGGCAATGTGGTGGCGTTGATGAACGTCGCGGATGATGAGACGGATCGCTACGGCATCGTCAACGGCGGCGTCATCGGCGATCGCATCGTCGAAGTCTCCGGCCTTGTGGAGAAGCCACCGGTTGGCACCGCCCCCTCCAACCTCGCCATCGTCGGTCGGTATGTGCTGCAACCTGAGGTCCTCGACTATCTGGCGCGGGGGCACCGCGGCTCCGGCGGTGAGATCCAGCTCACCGATGCCATGGCCGAGATGATCGGCAAATCGCCATTTCACGGACTTCGCATCGACGCCACTCGCTTCGACTGCGGCAGCAGACTTGGTTGGCTCGAGGCCAACGTGGCTTTCGGACTCGAGCGACGCGACATGGGCGACGTGCGCGGGACCCTGCAGCGCCTGCTCGATGCCTATGAGGGAACGGTTTGATCGTCCCGGGGACTTGCTAGCTTCCAGCGGACAGGCGACAGAGATTGGCTGGTGCCCGTCTTTCCCGATTCCGACGGGCGGGCACCCACCGAAGGGATCATTCACATGACCAAGCTTCAAGATCTATACGTGAACGGGCAGTCCGTTTGGCTCGACTTCATACGACGGGACATGCTCAGGAGCGGTGAACTCGCAGACTTGGTTTCCGCTGGGGTCCGTGGCCTCACCAGCAACCCGACCATCTTCGAACAGGCCATCTCGGGTTCCGATGCCTACGACGACCAGATCGCAGAGATCATCGAGCAGTCGCCCGATGCCGGCACCGGAGCCGTCTTCGAGGAACTGGCGGTGGTGGACATCCGTGGAGCGGCAGATGAGCTGCGAGGTGTGTACGACGCATCGGACGGCGCGGACGGATTCGTGAGCCTGGAGGTGTCGCCACATCTCGCCCACGACGCCAAGGGGACAGTGGCAGACGCCCGGCGACTGTGGGAGTGGGTGGATCGGCCCAACCTCATGATCAAGGTCCCCGCGACGCCTGCCGGCATTCCTGCTCAGGAGGAGCTGTTGGCAGGGGGCATCAACGTCAATTCGACCCTCATGTTCTCGCTGGCCGACTACGAAGCTGTGGCCCAGGCTCACATTCGTGGTCTGCGCCGATCATCCGACCCGACCGGTA
>Ga0209456_10001872_pt1 | contig 10058 bp, 9 predicted proteins | sample COG_11_FD_184755 | JGI IMG/M metagenome (GOLD analysis project Ga0209456, IMG submission 184755) | Pelagic marine sediment microbial communities from the LTER site Helgoland, North Sea, for post-phytoplankton bloom and carbon turnover... | ecosystem: Environmental > Aquatic > Marine > Neritic...
CGAGCTGTCGAGCCTTCTGGGGCATGGCGAGTGGCCGATCGTGGACGTATCGGCGAAGACGGGGCAGGGACTGAACGAACTGCGGGAGTCTCTTGCCGTAGCCGCGGCGGCGGCCAGGCGGCGTGAGGCATCCGATCTCTTCCGAATGCCAGTGGACCGGGTGTTCAGCATAAGAGGGGCCGGCACGGTAGTGACGGGTACGACCTGGAGCGGAGCGCTGAAGGTGGGTGAGAAGGTTCGCCTGCTGCCGAACCAGCTCGGCGCCCGAGTCAGGTCACTGCAGGTACATGGAGAGGAGCGCGAAGAGGTCGGACCGGGACTGCGATGCGCCATGGCCCTGGTCGGTATCGATGCTTCCGGGGTTGAGCGGGGGAGCGTGGTGCTCGGAAAGGGACAGTGGCGCTCCCTGAGCCGGCTCGGTGTCCGCTTCGAGGTGCCGCTGGCTTCCAGGCGAGCAATCGAGCACGGGCAGCGGGTCCGCCTGTTTCTCGGCACGAGCGAGTTGATGGCTCGCGTACGAACAGTGGATCGAGGCCCGGTATCCGCAGGCGAGAGCGGGTGGGGTGTTCTCGATTGCGAGCGGCCCGTCGTGGCGCGGGCTGGGGATCGGTTCGTCCTCAGGTTCTATTCGCCGGTGACCACTGTGGGCGGCGGGCAGGTATGCGCCCTTGATCCTCCCCGTGGGTGGAGGAGCCACGTCGAGAACTGGGGGTCGATCCTTGACGGTGGACCTGAGATCGCGGTCGTAGCCGCGGTAGCGGCGGCGGGGGGAAGGGGACTGGATGCCGAGGACATTCCCCTGGTGGCCGGGGTTCCGGCGGTCGCGGCCGAAGACTTCCTGACCGGCAGTTCAGCGGTGATCCGCGTCGGCGGGGCGTGGTATAGTCGGGTCGTCGCCGACGACGCCGCGTCGGCCGTGCTCGGTCATCTTCGGACAGCGCACGATCTGAGACAAAGGTCCTCGACGGAATCCCTCGAGTCGTTACGGGCGGGTCTTTCCATCCGATTCTCGACGGAGCTGGTGGACCAGGCTGTGCGGTCACTGGCTTCGGCCGGAGGCGTGATTGTGGATGGGCCGGGGATACGGATTGCCGGGCACGAGGCAAGTCTTACCGCTACCGAGCGTGAGGTCCTGCGAGCCCTGCAGGATGCCCTGGTCTCGGCCGGCCTGGCCCCTCCGACCCCGGGCGACCTGGCTACAGGTATCGGAGCGGATCGGGAGCTACTGAACGACCTTCTGAAGCTGCTTGTCGAGCGTGGGGAGGTTGTGAGAGTGACCCCCGAGATGTTCGTGACACGAGCCGCTGAGGAAACCGCGCGAGATACGGTTCGCCGCGTCGCGAGCTCCGGGGCCGTCGCCCCGGGTGAGTTCCGCGAAGCGCTGGGGCTCACGCGAAAGCACTTGATCCCGCTTCTGGAACACATGGACCGGGCCGGAGTGACCCGCAGGACGCCCGAGGGCAGGGTTTCGAAGGAGATCTGACGCGCGGGGCGGAACGGCGAGGAACCTCAATCCACGTAGTACAGAAACCTCCCGCAATGGGCGCACACGCCGATGCTGTCGTTGCGGCCGGCTTCGGAAGACCACGCTGTCGGTGTCGCGACGTAGCATCCGTAGCAGATCCCGCTCAAGACCGGCGCCACTGCACGCCCCTGGTTTCCGCTGAACTCGAGATACCTGCGTTGGATCGCCGGCTCCAGCCGCCCGACGAGCTCGGTGATCTTTGAGTCCAGGAGTTCCAGAGCCTCCTCGGGATGCAGATCGAAGACCGCCTCTTCCACTTCTCTCAGCGCATCGTCCTGCAGCGCTCGCCGCTGAGACTGAAGATCCTGCAGCTCCAGAAGAAGCTCAAGCTGCGGATGCATGGTCAGACTCCCTTTTCCTCCAGCAAGGCGATGAACTCTTCCGGACTCTCGATCTGTGCGAGGCGCTCAGGCACGTCCGGCTCCTTGCCGAACTGGGCGATGCGGCCGAGGACCGGCAGATACTGATTGGACACCTCGAGAGGAGGGGCCACGATCAGGAAGATGTGCTGGACGGGCTTCTTGTCGATCGCATCGAAGTCGATGCCGGACAGCTTTCTCCCGAACGCTACCCGCAGCCGGTTGACCACGAGCGAGCGACAGTGGGGGATCGCTATACGCCTTCCGATACCCGTGGACCCCAGGTTCTCCCTGCGCTTCAGCATCTTGAAAAGGATCCCCCTCGACTTCTCGTCCAGGCCGAGGAGCCCCACCAACTCCTTGAGAGCCTCGTCCTTGGTCTCCGCAGCGAGATCAAGACTGATAGCCTCGAGGGTGAAAAAGTCACGCAGTTGCATATCTATCTTCTCCTGGTCGTGTGCCAAGCGGCTCCCACGACCCGGTAGTTCACGGAACTTCAGGAACATGGAGTATATTCGGTCTGTCGAAAGGCTGCAAAGGCCGGAGGCAGTCCGCCCTGTCGGGGGCGGGTGGATTGACGGAACCGAAAGGCCGAATTAGTGTCACATATGTGCGAGGGCTGCTCCGGCAGCCCTTGTGTGCGCTCAGGCGCTGCTGATTGAAAATGAGGGGGTGAACTAGATTCGACACGTTTTCGGATCCTGAGGTAGCGTGCCGAGGTTTCCCGGAACCTCGTGAAACACCGGGAAAAAACACAACTGCCAACGACAACTTGGCTTTGGCTGCGTAACTAACGTAGCCCGTTCCCCGAGCAGCCCGCCCGAGGCGGTTCGGGGAGCGCCGATAATTCGGGCTGGTCTCCGCAGCAGGCCGCAGGCTGCGTAGGCGAGATGGCGAAAGCCGCGAGTGGCTGGCTGACGGCAGGCGGTCGAGGGGCCTCGTCGCCGGTAAGAGCTAATCCTCGAATACGCACGTAGAGACCGACGGTGAGGGCTTCGTGGACCCGGGTGCGATTCCCGGCACCTCCATCACCAATCCGCGGTCCGGCTCGATGCCGGGTCGCGGAGTTTTTCTTTTTTGGGCCGGCTCGCCGCCATGGCCCGCGCGGACCCTTGCTCGATCGGTCCGCTTACGGACGCAAGGAGATAACCAACGTGCTGGACGAACTTCTGGACCGCCTGAACGGGGAATCCGAGGCTCTGCTTCACGAACTCACCGTTGTGCTGCCACACGAGATCGAGACGGCCGTGGCCCAGGGTGACCTGAGCGAGAACGCGGAATACACGGCCGCGCTGGAACGGCAGCAGTTCGTGCGAGCGCGACTGGACCATATCTCGCGCAGGCTGGGGGAAATCAGCGATATAGACCTGGAAGCGGTGCCGAATGACCGAATCGGTTTTGGCTCGCGCGTCGAGGTACTGGATCTCGACGACGAAACCGTCGAGCGCTACACGCTCGCCTTCGGTGACTACCTGGATTTCGAGAAGGCCGAAATCTCCATGGCCTCTCCGATCGGCAAGGCCCTTCTGGGCAAGGCGGAGGGAGACGAGGTCGATGTTCCGCTACCGAACGGCAGGATTCGATACCGCGTTCTGACGTTCGAGACTCTGCACGACCTCGGCGAGGGTTCGGACTGAGCGCAGCCTCAGGGCGTCAGAATACCGATATCTCAGGGACGAATCGTGCCGGGTCCCGGCGTACGTCCTCCAGCATCGCGTTCAGCTCGACGAGGGTCCTGAGCAGCTCCTCGTACAGTTCTTCGTCGCTGAACAGACGTCCCGCGGATCCCTCACCTGCCAGCAGTCCGGCGAGCAGGGAGTCCGCCCGCGAAACCGTACCCGTCAGTTCGCTGTAGAGGCTATCCGAGCGTACCAGTTGGCCCAGCGTACCCTCTCCCTCCACCACGGATCGAGTCAGGGTGTCGAACGAGGTGACAGCCGAACGGACGGCCGCGTAAAGGGCATCATCGGTGAGCATCCGCATCAGCGCGCCTTCGGGCGCGGCCGCGGCCGCCACGAGAGTGTCAAGACTCTCGGCCAGTCCCACCAGGCGATCGTAGAGTGCTTCATCGACCACCAGCTGCCCCAGGGTACCGCGCCCCTCGATAAGTCCTCGGGTCAACTCCGACAGGTTTCTGGCGACACTGGTAAGATCTCCGACGGCCTCTGCCCCCTCGGCCAGGAGAGCGTCGTAGTCGAGCGAGGCCGCGGAGGCGACCGTGTCGCCGGGCTGCAGGATTCGCGAATCAGAGCCACCCGGTCGGATATCGATGAGCCGGTCACCCAGCAGTCCCTGCGTCCTCACCTGGGCTCGCGAATCCTCGCGGATCTGCTCCTGTACATCGACGTTGATCGCGAGCCAGATGGCCACGGACTCGCGGCTCTCCGGTCGCTGATCCGGAGGAATGAACCGTATGTCATCGACTTGGCCCACGGTCTGGCCGGCGAGCTGGACGGCCGCTCCGGGCACCAACCCAGAAGCGGACCGGACGAGGGTGACCAGGCGGTACCTCTCGCCGAACACGTTTCCAGTATCGCCGACCAGGAAGACAGCGACAGACAGCACCACGAGGGCCACGAGAATCAGCAGGCCGACCCGGACCTGCTCCCATGTCACTACCGCACCTCTTCTCACGGCTACTCCCCGTCGCGCGCGGGCATGGCAGCCCCGCGACGCCTAGCGTAGGAACTCACGCACATACTCGTCTTCCGACGCCACCATTTCCTCAGGGCCCCCAACGAATACAAGACGGCCTTCGAACAATAGAGCGACACGATTGCTGATAAGGAAGGCCGACCGAATGTCGTGTGTGACGACGATGGAACTGACATCGAGTTCGCTCTGCAGCTTTGATATGAGGTCGTTGATCGTTCGCGTCGTGATGGGGTCCAGCCCGCTCGTCGGCTCATCGTACAGGAGCAACCTCGGGCGGTGCACGATGGCCCTCGCGATTCCCACCCGCTTCTTCATGCCTCCGCTGAGCTCTGCCGGCAGCAGGTCCATTACCTGCTCGGCCTCGAGGTCGACCAGGTCCAGCGACTCGCGCACCCGGCGCCTGATCTCATCCTCCGAGAGCTTCGTGTGCTCGTGCAGGTAGAAGCCCACGTTGTCGTACACACTGAGCGAGTCGAACAGTGCCGCTTCCTGGAAGACCATCCCCATGTTGCGTCTGAGGGTGAGGACCTGGGTCAGCGGGACGTTCGCGATATCCTGACCCTCTACCCGCACCTCACCGGAGTCGGGGAGAGAGAGGCCCAGTATGAGCCTCAGGATCGTAGACTTGCCGGCACCTGACCCCCCGAGGACAGACAGTGTCTCACCCCTGTGCAGGTCGAGGCTCACGCCTTTGAGGACCGTGTGATCGCCGAATGAGAGAAAGAGATCATCCAGTTCGACGACCGGTCCAACACCGATCGGAGTGGAAGACTCGTCTCCCAGGTCCGCGAGCGCCTTGCGGACCTCCGCCCGGAGCTCCTTCCGCATCTGCGAGTCCCAAACATCCAGCGAGTCCTGTGTCATTCCATCAACAACGCGATCAGCACCTGGGTCAGGAAGTAGTCCGTGGCCAGGATGAAGATGGAGGTCGTGACGACGGCTCTCGTCGCGGCTCTGCCGACGCCCTCGGTACCTCCGCTCGTCTTGAGACCGAAGTAGCAGCCGGTGATCGCGATGATCGCCCCAAAGAACACGGGCTTCAGGAGGCCGGAAAAGAGATCGATGGGGATATAGCGGAAGATGTACCCGGTCTCGGCCATGGTGAGGTAGACCGAGCGCATGTACAGATCCATGGTCAGGTCCAGCTTGACCACGGCGATCAGCATGCCACCCAGGATCGCCACAACGTCGGTGATCACCGTCAGAAGAGGGAGGCAGACGACGGCGGCCACGAACCGCGGAACCACCAGCTTCCGCACCGGGTCCACGCTCATCGTGTACAGTGCATCCACCTGCTCGGTGACCTTCATGGCCCCGATCTCGGCCGCCATCCCGGATCCGGCGCGTCCAGAAACCATCAGTGCGGTGAGCACCGGACCGAGTTCACGCACTGTGCTGGCACCCACGAGACGGCCGATGTAGATGGTGGCGCCGAACTGCTTCATCTCCACGGCCGACTGCAGCGCGAGCACCATCCCCGTAAACAGGCCGGTGAGAAGAACGATGCCGATGGACCCCACTCCGATCGCGTCCATCTGGATCACGAGATCCCGTCCATAGAATGGTCTCGAGACGCTTCCGTGAAGCGAGCGGCCCAGGAGCCGAAAGTACTCCTGGGTGTGGAGTGCCCAACCCTTGAGGGCGTCGTTGAGGTATCGCAGCGGAGTGCGGGCCGTATCGCTCAAGCTCATGACGGGCTGACGGTCTCCCCGGCTTTGACTCCCCTGCGCCCTGCGACTAGTTTCGCGCGACGCGCGTCCTGCTCGACCATGACGTGTCGAAGTAGACTGCAGGACCGATTTTCTGCGCCGCTATCCTGCGGCGGGCAGCCTTTCGCGGCAGGTTACCCGGGATCCAGATCGGACGCAAGACAACATCGTGCCCCCAGAAACTCCATTCCTAGCGAAAGAGGAGGCGATCCGCTTCCTCGATGCGACCCGAGATGGGCGCGTTCTCGTCGTGGGTGACGCCATGCTGGACGTGTACCTCGGCGGTTCGGTCGACAGGATATCCCCCGAGGCCCCGGTTCCCGTAGTTCGGGTGGCGAGTGAGCGGGCGGCGCCAGGTGGAGCGGCGAACGTCGCGATGGGGGTAGCGGCGCTGGGAGCCAATTGCCGCCTTGTCGCCGCGGTCGGCACCGATGACGCGGCTGCCACGTTGGCCGCGCGGCTGACGGAGGCCGGAGTGCCCTCGGACGATCTCGTGTCGCTGTCGGGCAGACCGACCACGCGGAAGACCAGAATCCTGGCGCGCCACCAGCAGATGTTGAGAGTGGACCGGGAGGATCCCGCCCCGTTGACGGAGGAAGACCACGGGCGTCTGGCCAGGCATGCGCTGGACGCCGTCGAATGGGCGGACGCGCTCGTGATCGAGGATTACGACAAGGGAGTGGTGTCTGGCACCCTGTCGCGTGCGCTCCTTTCGAGGTCCGTGGCCAGGGGGATTCCATCGGTCGTCGACCCGAAGCTTCGGCATTTTTTTGATTTTCCGGGAGCGACGATCTTCAAGCCCAACGCCCGTGAGCTGGCGGCGGCTCTCGGACTCGAGAGGGAGCCGAGAGATGAAATCACGCTCCACCCGCTCCTCGAGCGTCTGAAGTGCGACTGTCTGCTCCTTACTCTCGGTGAGGAGGGAATGCTCCTGGTGGAGCCCTCCGCCGAGACGAGGTTGTTGCCACCGGAGGCGCGGGAGGTCTTTGATGTGACGGGAGCCGGCGATACCGTTACCGCGGTACTGGCAGTGTGCCTGATGGCCGGAGCTTCCGTCAGCCAGGCAGCGTATCTGGCGAACCTCGCCGCCGGAATCGAGGTCACGAGGCTCGGGGCCGTCCCGGTTACGGGGGCGGAGCTTCTCCAGGCGCTGGACGGACGCAGCACAGAAGCGACAACTGGAAGCAATTCATAGAACAGGGAGCCAGAAACATGCCTACCGATATCGATATCGCCCAGAAGGCGACGCTGAGGCCCATCCTGGACGTCGCAGGCGAGATCGGACTCAGCTCAGGGGACCTGCGTCCCTACGGCCACACCATCGCCAAGATCACTCCCGAGGCTCTGGGTGATCGTCCCGCGAAAGGAAAGGTCGTGCTCGTGACGGGCATGACTCCGACCCCTGCTGGCGAGGGAAAATCGACGGTGGCCGTGGGATTGGCCCAGGCGCTCCGGCGGCTCGAGAAGAGCACGATGCTCTGCCTTCGAGAGCCATCCCTCGGGCCCGTCTTCGGCATTAAGGGTGGGGCGGCAGGGGGCGGATACTCGCAGGTTCTGCCGATGGAGGAAATCAACCTCCACTTCACCGGTGACTTTCACGCCATCACCTCCGCGCACTCGCTGTTGTCTGCAGTATTCGACAACAACCTGCAGCGCGGAAATTCGATCGGCGTGGACACTCGAAAGATTAACTGGCGCAGAGCCGTCGACATGAACGACCGCTCGCTGCGGAACCTGGTGATCGGACTCGGGGGCCCGATGTCCGGCCTCCCGCGCGAGGACGGCTTCACTATCACGGCCGCGTCGGAGATCATGGCGATCTTCTGCCTGTCCGAGGACCTGGCGGATTTCGAGGAGAGGGTTGACAGGATCGTCCTCGGGACGCGCCCGGACGGGTCGTTCGCGCGGGCTGGAGAACTGAACATCGGCGGCGCGATGGCCCTTCTCATGAAGGATGCCCTCGGGCCAAACCTGGTGCAGACGATCGAAGGGGGACCGGCGTTGATTCATGGCGGACCCTTCGCCAACATCGCGCACGGCTGCAACTCGCTGATCGCCACGAAGGCAGGCACCCGACTTGGCGACATCGTGGTGACGGAGGCGGGGTTTGGATCGGACCTCGGGGCGGAGAAGTTCTTCGACATCAAGTGTCGCATGGGCGGGCTGGAGCCTCAGGCCGCGGTCGTCGTCGCGACGCTCAGAGCCATGAAGCACCACGTCACCGTGACCGGTGACCTGGACGCCGGATTCCAGAACCTGTTGGCGCACGTGGAGAACGTTCGCCAGTTCGGCGTTCCCGTGGTGGTTGCGATCAATCGCTTCGCCGAAGACACAGACGAGGACGTTGCGCTCGTGGCCTCGATGTGCAAGGCCGCGGGAGTCCGCTATGCGGACTGCGACATCTGGGCGAGGGGTGGGGAAGGTGGGATCGAGTTGGCGGAAGAGGTACTCAGCGTTCTCGACGAGGGAGAGGCTGACTTCCAGCCCCTGTACTCGACCGAGCTCAGCCTGCGAGAGAAGCTCGAGACGGTCGCTTCCAAGGTGTATGGTGCCGACAGCCTGAACATGACCGCGCCGGCGGCGAAGCAGGCCCAGCAGATCGTGGAGAACGGCCTCGGCGACTTGCCCGTCTGCGTGGCCAAGACGCAGTACTCACTGAGTGATGATCCCACCCTGCTGGGACGGCCTCGTGGATTCGACATCACGGTGCGCGAGTTCCGGATCTCGGCGGGCGCCGGGTTCATCGTGGCCCTGACCGGGGATGTCATGACGATGCCAGGCCTGGCGGCCCGGCCGGCGGCCGAGGGCATGCGGATTCACCCTGACGGGCGCATCGAGGGGTTGTTCTGAGTCGCGCAGTCTACCGGGAGAAGACTCTATGCGAGTGCTACACACAGACAGGGCTCCGGCAGCGATCGGTCCCTATTCCCAAGCTGCGGAAGCCGGTGGGTTCGTGTACTCAGCGGGGCAGATCGGGTTGGTTCCCGGGACCCCTGACTTTGCCGGAGATGACGTCGAGGCCCAGGCCGAGCAGGTTTTCCGAAACCTGGCCGCGATCCTGGAGGAGGCCGACCTGTCCTTCGCCGACGTAGTGAAGACGACTGTTTACCTTGCGGATATGGATGAGTTCGGATTAGTTAACGCTATATATGAAAGATGTTTCACTAGTCCGTATCCCGCGCGCTCGACCGTCGCTGTCGCAGGTCTTCCCAAAGGGGCTCGCGTCGAAATCGACGTGATTGCCCACAGGCCCTGACGTCCATCGAGCCCGCGCAGACGGGCAGAGTACTGGGGGGGCGGATGGCGGCCGGTGTCGCCTGCGGTCTTCAAAACCGTCGCGAGACGCGAGTAGCGTCTTGGGTGGGTTCGACTCCCACACGCTCCCGCCACTTTCGTTCGGCGTCTGTCGCCGCCCTGGCGGCCCTCACCTTGTGTGGTCCGCTGCGCGCCCAGGAGCCGGTTTTGCCGGATTCCGTCCCCGCAGCTGTCGTCGAGGTCGCGGATTCGGTTCCGCAGGTTCCTGACTCCGTTCCGGCTGTCGTTGCCGAAATGCCCGTCGGCGTCGGAGATTCCCTGGGGCCGCCGGTCACCCCCATGGGGGCCTTCTTCCGTAGCCTGGTCCTGCCGGGTTGGGGGCAGGCCGCGGTCGATCAGCCGGTGCGCGGAGCCTTCTACTTCACGATGGAGGCCACATCCCTGTGGATGCTCTTCAAGACGCAAGCGAAGCTGGACGCCGCTCGGCGGGCGGGCGATGAAGAGCTCGCAGCCGCCCGACAGGAGCAGAAGGAGGACTGGATCGTGCTGGCAGTG
>Ga0209456_10001873_pt1 | contig 10056 bp, 8 predicted proteins | sample COG_11_FD_184755 | JGI IMG/M metagenome (GOLD analysis project Ga0209456, IMG submission 184755) | Pelagic marine sediment microbial communities from the LTER site Helgoland, North Sea, for post-phytoplankton bloom and carbon turnover... | ecosystem: Environmental > Aquatic > Marine > Neritic...
CGATCCGGGCCTGGTTGTACCGAGCTGGATGATCTTCAGGTGGTAGACGGGCGCACCACCGGCCGCATTGCCTGAGCATGTCTGTCTTTACCCCGGTCGGGCGTGACGAGCTCGTTGAATTCCTGCGCAACTATTCCGTCGGTGAACTGCAGGTGCACGAAGGCATCAGCGACGGCATCGAAAACACCAATTACTTCGTCACCACTGACCGGCAGGAAACGGTGCTTACCCTGTTCGAGACGCATACCTTCGAGGAGATGGGTTATTTCCTCGACCTGATGGCACACATGGCAGAGCACGGCATTCCCAGTGCCCACCCGATCGCCGACAATGACGGCCATTACCTGCGCATGCTCAACGACCGGCCGGCGGCGCTGGTCGAGCGCCTCGCGGGCACCAGCCTCGATCATCCCACGGACAGCCAGTGCGCCACGCTGGGTGCGACACTGGCACGCATGCACCTGGCCGGCAGCAGCTTTGGCGGCCGGCGTGCCAACGGACGCGGGCATGACTGGCGCATGCAGACAGCAGAGAAGCTGCTCGCGCATGTCCCGCCCGCGGACACGGAACACCTGCGTGCCGAGATGGACTTCCAGCGCGCCAACCGCTTCGACACCCTCCCGGGGGGTGTCATCCATGCCGACCTGTTTCGCGACAACGCATTGTGGAGTGGCGACCGGCTGACCGGCATTATCGATTTCTACTATGCCTGTGACGGCGCCTGGCTGTATGACATTGCCGTGGCCGCCAACGACTGGTGCAACGAGGCGGACGGCGCCTTCGTCGACAGCCGCATGCGTGCACTGGCCGGCGCCTACCACGAAGTTCGCCACATCACAGCGGAGGAAAATGCCGCCTGGCCGGTCGTGGTGCGCGCCGCGGCCCTGCGTTTCTGGCTGTCGCGACTGCATGACTGGCACTTCCCGCGCCCGGGCGAGATCACCCACCGGAAGGACCCGAACCCCTTTCGCCGCATCCTGTACGTGCGGCAGAACCGTACGGACCCGCTGCCGCTGGCAGGCTGACGGGGACGTATGCCTGGCGTGGACACGGTGCACCGTATGCGAAAGATCGCCGGCCTGCTGGACGGCATCGCCGAGTCAACCGGCCGTGCGGTGTCCTGGCTGACGCTGGCGATGGTGCTGGTCACACTGGCCGTCGTGGTCCTGCGTTACCTGTTCGACATCGGCTCGATTGCCCTGCAGGAGTCCGTCACCTACCTGCATGCCGCGGTCTTCATGCTGGGCGCGGCGTACACACTGAAACACGACGGCCACGTGCGCGTCGATATCTTCTACCAGCAAAGTACGCCGCGCATGCGCGCCTGGATCAACCTCGCGGGTACCGTGCTGTTGCTCATGCCGGTCTGCATTTTCATCTTCGCCAGCAGTCTCGACTACGTCGGCGCGTCCTGGTCGATCCACGAGGGTTCGCGCGAGGCCGGCGGAATCGACGGCGTCTACCTGCTGAAGACCGTTATCCCGCTGATGGCCTGCCTGCTGATTCTGCAGGGCTGTGCGGTCGCGTTGCGCAGCCTGCTGGTGATCGGCGGACACGGCATGCCGGAAGATGCGGATTCCGGCCCTGACCGGGAGCTGTAGCGGTGTACGCACTGTTGCCGCTGCTGCTGTTTTTCATCGTCTGCGTGGTGTTGATGGCCGGCTATCCGGTCGCGCTGACGCTCGCCGGCACGGCGCTGCTGTTCGCCTTCGCGGGCGAGCTGCTCGGCTTCTTCGACATCACCTTTCTGCAGGCATTACCGAGCCGACTGTACGGCATCATGACCAACACCACGCTGATCGCGGTACCGCTGTTCGTGTTCATGGGCATCATGCTGGAACGCTCGCGCGTGGCCGAGAACCTGCTCGACACCATGGCCGAGCTGTTCGGACGCCTGCGCGGCGGTCTGGGTTATTCAGTCGCACTGGTCGGCATGCTGCTGGCCGCGAGCACCGGCATCGTCGGCGCAACAGTCGTCACCATGGGCCTGCTGTCGCTGCCGACCATGTTGAGGCGCGACTACGATCCGCGTATCGCGACCGGCATTATCTGCGCATCCGGCACACTGGGACAGATCATTCCGCCCTCGATCGTGCTGGTACTGCTCGGCGACGTGCTGTCGTCTGCCTATCAGCAGGCACAACTCGATATGGGCATCTTCTCGCCGGAGACGGTGTCGGTCGGCGATCTGTTTACCGGTGCACTTGTACCCGGCGTGTTACTGGTCCTGCTCTACATCGTTTACATCGCCGTCGTGGCCTGGCTGCGGCCGTCTACCATGCCCGCAATCACGCGAGAATCGGGCAGCAGCGGACTGGTGACGCGCGTGCTGCGCGGCCTGCTGCCGCCGGTGCTGCTGATTGTCGCCGTACTCGGGTCAATACTCACGGGCCGGGCAACACCAACCGAGGCGGCCGCGGTCGGTGCCGCCGGCGCCATACTGCTGGCCGCTGTTCGCGGGCAGTGCCGCCTGCATGTCCTGCGCGAAGTCATGGAAGGCACCACGCGCGTGACCAGCATGGTGTTCCTCATCCTGGTCGGTGCATCGGTCTTTTCGCTCGTCTTCCGCGGCCTGGGCGGTGATGAAATCGTCGCCAGCCTGCTCAACGATCTGCCGGGCGGCAGGATCGGCGCGATGATCGCGGTCATGCTATTGATGTTCCTGCTGGGTTTTGTGCTCGATTTTATCGAGATTACCTTCGTCGTCGTCCCCATTGTCGGTCCGGTCCTGCTGGCCATGGGTTTTGACCCGGTGTGGCTGGGTATCATGATAGCCCTCAACCTGCAGACCTCGTTTCTGACACCGCCCTTCGGTTTTGCCCTGTTTTACCTGCGCGGCGTGGCGCCGGCCGCTATCCGCACCGCAGATATCTACCGCGGCGTGACCCCCTTCATCGGCCTGCAGCTGCTGCTCATCCTCGTCCTGGCCGCCTGGCCGGCGCTGGCCACCTGGCTGCCCGATCTCGTCTACAAGTAGGGCACAGCGGCTTGGCCTGATAGCGCCTTCATGCGATTATGGGAAACATAATGAATAACAGGCAAGATTCCACATGCGAACCCTAGCAACAATCCTGCTGCTACCGCTCCTGCTGCTTGCGCAGGCCACCGCCATGGCCTCCAGCCCGGCAAACTGGATCGATGCCGTTTCCTTCACCCTTGGCACGGACGATAATTCGAACGATACCGACGTCTACCGTATCGGCTTCCAGAACAAGTGGGAGCGCAGCTGGTTCGAGGGCGGTGCCTGGTTCCTCAGCGGTTACTGGGATGCCGAGCTCGGTTACCTGGAGACCGACATCGGCACCTACAATGAACTGGTCGATGTCAGCGTGACACCGGTGCTGCGCCTGCAGCGCGATGCCGACCTGTCCAGCGGCGTGACGCCCTATGCCGAGGCCGGTATCGGTCCCCACCTGATCAGTGAAACCAGGCTGGGCAAGCGCATCTTTTCAACCGCCTTCCAGTTCGGATCGCTGGTCGGTTTGGGTGTAGGTTTTGGAGAACGCGGCCAGTACGAGCTGTCCTACCGCTTTCAGCACATCTCCAATGCAAATATCAAGTCGCCGAACGACGGGCTTGACCTGCACCTGTTGCGACTGGGCTATAACTTCGAATAACCGGTCAATTGCGTTACTGGAACAGCACACTCCCGCACGCCCTGGCTCTCCTGCTGGTACTGGCAGCAGTCTGCAGCGCAGGCAATGCGCTGGCGGCCGGGGACCTGCTCGAGCGCGGTCGCTACATCTTCAACGCCGCCGGCTGCATCAGCTGCCATACCGGCGATCGACCGCTTGCCGGGCGACGGCCAATCGCGACGCCCTTCGGGACATTCTACAGTCCCAACATCACACCGGACCGTGAACACGGCGTTGGTACCTGGTCGGCGGAGGATTTCATCAGGGCCTTGCGCGAGGGCGTCAGTCCACAGGGCCGGCACTATTACCCCGCCTTCCCCTACCCCACCTACACCCGGATGACGCGTGAGGACATGCTGGCCCTGTGGGCCTATTTGCAGGCACAGCCCGCCTTTCCGGTACCGGATCGCCCACACGAACTGCCCTGGCCTGTCACTTCACAAACACTGCTTGGCATGTTGAAGCGCGGCATGTTTACGCCGGGTGTCTACTCAAATGATCCGACGAAATCACCTGCATGGAACCGTGGCGCCTATCTGGCCACTGCACTGGGACACTGCACGGAATGCCATACCCCGCGCGGCTGGACCGGTATACCGCTCGGCAATCGCTATCTTGCCGGCACACGCAAGGGACCGGAGGGCGTCAGGGTGCCGAATATCACCCCGCACAGCGTGACGGGTATCGGCAACTGGTCACGACAGGAGATGGTCGACTTCCTGAACACGGGGAGGCGGCCCGATGGACGCTATACAGGCAGCCTCATGGCGGAGGTACTGGGTACCAGCGGCATGCACCTGAGCAGCTATGACAAGCATGCACTGGCAACCTACCTGGGTTCGCTGCCACCCATCCACTACGATGTCTACTTCACCTTCGATCCATTCCCGGCGGAAGAGTATCTCGACCAGTAGACGTGGCAGCAAAAAGGGGCCGGATACGTTTTAAAATTGTATCCGGCCCCTTTTTCTCACTGTGCGTATCAGGGTGTGCCGCTGCCCGGTGTTGATTGCGGCGGCGGAGCCGGTATGAAGGGTGAATGCTCCGCCCGCGGAGCCCTGGGTGCCATGGGTGCACGCGGTGCCTGTTGCGGGTAAGTTGTGCCAACATTTACTGGTGGATGTAACATTGGCGATTGACGTTTCATATAAAACACCACCGTCTCACTGGTGATGAGGACCTGATCATTCCGGTCGAGCACCTGTGCAGCGACCGTGTGCTCGCCGCGCTCGACACCCTCGAATGATTGTCCCACGGCCGGCGACGGCGCCCCCCTGGCCTTGCCGTCGAGCAACAGCTGGATGCGGTGACCCTTGGCAGTGACGAGCTCGGGCTCGAGCTTGACGGTTACCGCGACGATGCCCTGGTTATCGTGGATGTTTTCCTCGGCTACCGGGCTGGTGATGGCAAGCTGCTCGTAGGCAACCGGCCTGGGCTTGACCGCCCTGCGTGGAGTGAGTGGCGCCATCGGGCGGATGATTTTCGGTGGCACCCATTCCGGCAGCGTGATCCTGGTTGCCCCGGGACGGGGTTCATCGGCGTAGTGGACCGTCCCGTCCGGTGCGACCCAGCGATAGACGTCGCGGGCCTCGGCCACGGACAGACACAGTGCAAGCAGCAGGAACGTACTGATTTTCATTATTTAAGTGTACTCAATAAGCCACAGAAGGGAAGCTTGGTGTCAAAATATTTACGCCTGAAAATCAGGGTAATTACATCAATAATCATTCCCCGACATGCAGTTAACCCGCCCCTTTGCGTAAATTTAAATATGCCCGTTCGGAAATATCGTGCCAGTCGAACACCTGCTGCCTGAATTCAAGATAAGATTTATAGACCCTGGCTGACTGCGCATCCTGGTCAGCGACTTCCGCGACCACCTGTTCCGACAGTTCGCGCAACTTCGCGATGACCTCGTCCGGGAAGGGGCGCACGTCGACATTGTGTTCCTCGACCAGTGCGCGCAAGGCGGTGTTGTTACGCGCCGTGTACTCGGCGAGCATGTCGCCATTCACCACACGACAGGCGTTTGTAACGATACTCTGCAGGTCCGCCGGCAGACTGTCGTAGGCGTCCCGGTTGATCAGGCATTCCAGCGTGGTACCCGGCTCGTGCCAGCCCGGGTAATAATAGTGCTTCGCCACCTTGTACAGGCCGAATGCCAGGTCGTTGTAGGGGCCGACCCACTCGGTCGCATCGATGACACCGGTCTGCATCGAGGTGAAGATTTCCGCGCCCGGCATGCTGACCGGCAATCCGCCGGCCCGCTTGAGCACCTCCCCACCCAGCCCGGGAATGCGCATCTTCAGCCCGTTGAGGTCATCCACGGAATTGATTTCGCGGTTGAACCAGCCGCCCATCTGGACGCCCGAGTTGCCGGCCGCGGCCGGCAGCACGCCGAACGGTTCATAGGTCTCGGTCCACAGCTCCATGCCGCCGCCGTAGTACAGCCAGGCATTCATTTCCTGCGCATTCATACCGAACGGTACCGCGGCAAAGAACTGCGCCGCCTCGCTCTTGCCCTTCCAGTAATAGGCCGCACCGTGCCCCAGTTGCGCAGTACCGCCGGCGACGGTATCGAACACCTCGAACGGCGGCACCAGTTCACCGGCGCCGTACAGGGTAACGTTGATTCGGCCACCGCTCATCTCCGTGATCAGGCGTGCCACGTTGTTTGCGCCGGTACCCAGGCCGGGGAAATTCTTCGGCCAGGTGGTCACCATTTTCCAATCGAACGTCTGCTTCGCTCGCGTCGTTGCCGTTTTTGGTGCGGCCTGTTCCTGTCCACATCCCGTCAACACCAGCCCGGCGCCGGCAGCACCGAGAAAATCGCGTCGTTTCATAGCCTGACCCCTGTCATGGAATGGTGGCCATTGTACGTGTGCAACCTCTTGTATGCCGCATCGAATCGTACCCGCCGTCATAACGGACGTTGCCCATATTCATCTTGATATTACACACAGTTATCGAATAGTATTCAGCCATCGCTTACGGTATTGATGCCAGTTTACTAATTTAAATAAACTAACTCTCTGTACTCTCACGGACGCAGACTTTGGCACGCAGCACTAGAGAGTCCCGGGCAATGCCATCTTGAGCCAGCTCAATCGCATCCGTATGCGTTTCCTCGTCCTGGTACTGGTCGGCCTGCTGATTGCGCCGCTGACCGGCCTGTCTGCCGCCCTGCTGTCTGGTCTGGTCAGCGTTACCGAGCTGCAGGCCACCCGCACCCTGTTCATCATGGGCGCGTTCACGCTTGGCTTCACGATCATCGCGGTAATTTATTTTTTCAGATATTTCAGTTATTTACGTATTAATGCCCAGGCGCCCGGGCGGCTCAATCAGCTGGAGTCGCAGATGCGCGCCGTGGTGGAGACCGCCGCCGAGGGCATCATCGTCATCGATACCTACGGCACGATCGACACCTTCAACACGGCCGCGGAAAAACTGTTCGGTTACCATGCCGGCGAGATTCGACAACAGTCGCTGCGGTCACTTGTTCCACACCTGTTCGATGAACAGGGGCGCCTGATTCCCACCGACCATGAACGCGAGGTGGAAGGTATCGACCACGACGGCCGGCGCATACAGCTGGCCGTACGCATGAGTACCCTGCAGAACGGCAGCCGCCTGCTGTATACCTGCCTGGTCACCGACATCGGCCAGCGCAAGGCCATTGAAAAGCGGATGCGCGAGGCGGAAACCCGCTACCGGGACCTGGTCGAAAGCGCGCATGACATGGTCTGGACACTCGACACCGATGGACGCTTTACCTACGTCAACCCGGCCTGCAGTGAAATCTATGGCTTTACGCAGGATGAAATGCGCGGCCATTACCTGTATGAATTCCGCTCACCGGACCATCCCCCGCATGACCGTGAGGCCATAGGGCAGCTGATACGCGGCAAGGACAATGTGCAGTTCGAGACAGTGCACCTGGACAGCGAAAGCCGTCCGCACTTCCTCGAGTTCAGTGCACGCTCGCACAAGGACCCGGCTGGTTTCGTGCTGCGCATCAGCGGTACCACGCGTGACGTGACCGAACAGAAGGCGTTCCAGCACCAGCTGTCCTACAACGCCGAGCATGACCCGATGACTGGCATGTTCAACCGCAATTATTTCCAGGAAGAACTCGAACGCACAGTGGCACGTGTTGCACGCAGCGGCCTGACCTGTGCACTGTTCTATATCGATCTCGATCAGTTCAAGTACATAAATGACACGCTCGGGCATGCTGCTGGTGACCGGCTGCTGGTGGACATCGGTGCATTGCTTTCGAGCCATGTGCGCGACGGCGACCTGATCGCACGTTTTGGCGGCGACGAGTTCACGCTGCTTCTGTACAACATAGATCGTAACGATGTACTTCGTGCAGCGGAAAACTTCCGCCTGCTGTGCGACAACTACACGTTCACCGAAAATGACAAGTCGTGGAATGTCAGCGCGAGCATCGGCATCGCCATGATAGACCGCCACATGCACTCTGCGGACGAGGTCCTGTCGCACGCCGACCTTGCCTGCAATATCGCCAAGCAGCAGGGGCGCAATCGCATCAACCTGTACGATCCCGCCGACCTGGACAAGGCCGACATGGCCGCCGACATGAGCTGGGCCACGCAGGTGCGCGCCATGCTCGAGCATGACCGCTTCCAGCTGGCCTACCAGCCAATCATCGCCACCGATGGCGGCGAGGTGCTCGACTACGAGGTGCTGGTACGCATGGTCTGCGACGACGGCCAGATTATCCTGCCGGGCGGTTTCATGCCGGCAGCGGAACGCTTCGGCCTGATCCACAGCGTGGACCGGTGGATCGTACGTCGTGCCATCGAGCAGCTGCATACGCTGCACCTGCAGGGACACGACACGAATTTTTCCATTAACCTGTCCGGCAAGGCCTTCGAGGATGACACGCTGCTGCCGCTGATCCGCGACCTGCTGGATTCCACGGGGCTGGAGGCTTCCTGCGTGACCTTCGAGATCACCGAGACTGCGGCGATCGCGAACCTGGCTGCAGCAGAGGAATTCATCACTGCGCTGAAGGACATCGGCTGCCAGTTCGCACTGGATGATTTCGGCTCCGGTTTCTCGTCATTCGCCTACCTGAAGCACCTGCCGGTGGACAAGCTGAAAATCGACGGTGCCTTCGTTAAAGGCATGGCGCACAGCTCGGTCGACCAGGCCATGGTCGAGTCCATGAACCAGGTCGCTCACGCACTCGGCAAGGAAACCGTGGCAGAGTGCGTGGAGAACGAGGAAACCCTGCATATACTCAAAGAAATAGGCGTCGACCGCGCACAGGGCAATCACATCGGACGCCCCGACGCCCTGCCTGGTCCGCTAGCACCGCCCACGGATCCCGCCGGCAGCCTTTCTATGACACAGTAGGAGTGGACCGCGTCCGCGATCAGCGCAGGCCATAGTTATCGCGCTTGCGAAGCGCTCCTACACTGCATGTTTCAACGCCTGCATGATCGCGCCTGCAAGGTGCTCCTACATATTAATCAATGGTCGTAGGAGCGCACCGCGTGCGCGATAGATTTATATGTTGATGGGATCGCGGACGCGGTCCGCTCCTACAAGGATTGATCCTATTATGGCTACGCCCCGACTGCTTCCAGGTTGGCGTAGGCCAGCACCAGCCACTTGGTGCCGGCGCGCGAAAAGTTGACCTGCACACGCGCACTTGAACCCTGCCCTTCACAGTTCATGATCACACCATCGCCGAACCTGGCATGGCGCACATGCTGACCCAGGCGCAAACCACCGGCCGGGGTATCCCTGAAGCTGTCTGCAGCAGCGCGCTGCGATGTATGCGGCATGGAAACACCCGGTCGGGGCCGCACCTCGTCGACCAGCTTTTTCGGGATCTCGTCGATAAAGCGCGAGGGCAAACAGTAGGTCTCGGAGCCGAACAGGCGACGCCGCTCGGCACAGGTCAGCACCAGCTGCCGGCGCGCACGCGTAATCCCCACGTAGCAAAGCCGTCGCTCCTCTTCCAGCCGGCCAGGTTCCTCCACCGAGCGCTGATGCGGGAACAGACCTTCCTCCATGCCGCACAGGAACACCAGCGGAAACTCAAGCCCCTTGGCCGAATGCAGCGTCATCAGCTGCACGCAGTCTTCCCAGGCATCGGCCTGCCCCTCACCGGCCTCCAGCGCGGCATGCGACAGGAATTCGGACAGCGGGTCCATGCCGCTGTCGGGATCCGCTTCGAATTCGCGTGCGGCATTCGCCAGCTCCTGCATGTTTTCCAGACGCGCCTGGCCCTTCTCGCCTGTTTCCTTCGCGAAGTGGTCGACCAGGCCGCTTGGCTGCATGACATGCTCGACCTGCTCACCCAGCGGCAGCCTGCCGATGCCATCCGCAATATCATCAACCAGCCTGAGGAACGTGATGATGGCGTTGCATGCGCGTGCCGGCA
>Ga0209456_10001874_pt1 | contig 10056 bp, 10 predicted proteins | sample COG_11_FD_184755 | JGI IMG/M metagenome (GOLD analysis project Ga0209456, IMG submission 184755) | Pelagic marine sediment microbial communities from the LTER site Helgoland, North Sea, for post-phytoplankton bloom and carbon turnover... | ecosystem: Environmental > Aquatic > Marine > Neritic...
CAATTTTGGTTTCCGTGCTCACCGTGTTCATGGAACTGAGGCTGACATTAAATTCCGGTTTCGCGAAAAAAAGCATGACGAAGGCGAAAAGGAGGGCCGCCAGGGCGCCTTTTTTGCCCGTTCCGGCGAATTTGTTGACCAGATTTTGAAGCGGCATCCGCCTTGACTGGGCGGCAGGCATCTCAGGGAAAATCATGGGGAAAACAGTATGAACAAAAATAAACGAAAAAGAAATACCAAGGGCTGTGAATTGACCCAGTTGCTCCAGAATAGGAAATCCACTGAAATTCAGGGCTGCAAAAGCTCCGATGGTCGTCAGGGCCGCCACCAGTCCAACGGCCCTAACCTCTTGCGACGCATCTTTGCCATAGGTTTTATACGGGCGATCCAGAAATAACAGGTAGGCAATTCCGTGATCGACAGATATCGATATGATGGCCCCGCCGAACCCGAGCACCATGAGGGAAACCGAATCGTGGATCAGCGAAAACACAAAAAAGGCCGTCATCGCACCTGCAATTGCCGGCAGCAGGGATAACAATCCCAGATAGGGTCGCGGGAAGGTGAAGATGAGCAGCAGCACAATGCCGATGGTAGCGAACAGGATGGCATTGCGGACATCTTTTCTCACAATAAGCTCGTTATCCAGGGCCATCCGATAGGCGCCCATCGGCGTCAGGGTAACCTTCTGCCCGGATTTCGCATAGAGCTGCGCAACATCTGCCGCGATCGTTTCTATCAACGCAGCTGCCTGGCGGGCGAAGGCTGTATCGGTGCTAGATGCGGCTGAATCTGCGACGACCAGCAGGTGCCGGCTGTCGTTTGAAATGAGTTGGCCTTTGTAGACCCTGGCAGATTGGGTTGGTGCCAGGTGCACCAGCCGGGCCATTACGATATCCTTAAGCCCCAGGGGGTCTTTGGAAATGAATTCAGCCTGTCCGATGCCCTCGAGGTTGTAAAGTGCCAATTGCGTATCAGAAATTTTATGTCTAACTTTGTGAGGATTCAGCAACGGTTCGACTTTAATTTGCAGATCTTCAGTTGAGAACAGCAGAGGAAGATGGTTTAAAATATGAAATGCCAGATCCGGTATCAGGGATTGAAAATCCTGCAAGCCCACCTTCTTAAATAGTTTGCTTTGACGCAGGCTTTGTTCAACGCGCCTGCCGCATTCAACCAGGAGATCTAAATTTTCCTCCTCCAGACTGACGTCGATGATAAGCTGGTCTTGAATCGGGTGGTTTTTGAAAATATAGAGGGCGTCGGAAATTACGGAATCCCCCTTCGGCAGAAAGCTAACGATATCCGCTTCGATGTCTAAACGAGACAATCCGACAGCAAATAAGGTGGTTACCACAACCAGGGTTATGATGACGCGGCGCCAGTGAAAAGAGTTTGAATTCATCAATTAAACATCAGTTTCAAAATAATTAACAGTATAATAACATGTGCTGTGATGACCGGCAGTGTGTGGCGATGATAAAACTCATTCCATTTTTGGATGCGTGCGAGCCCGCCAAATAATCTTCGAAATCTATCAAGGCCCATTTTCCTGCTATTGTCCGTACGGGAGTTGCTCTGAAACGCAAAGGAGGGATAGGCAGCATAAAAATGGTCGGGCCAATTTTTCAAAAGATCATCATAGGGTGTTCCCTGCCATTGGGTTTTAATCAGCGATTCGGCGAATGGGCGATTTAAAACATAGCCATGGGCCAGACAGCGATACTTTATTTTCAGTACCGATCGGTTCTCGGTCTTCTTACTGTTTGAAACCAAACATCCAAAGAACAGTGCGTTCCAAGGGTCGGTGCCTGATAAAAAATCGACACAGTTTTTTAGACCGGCAGGGCTGAAGCGTTCGAACAGAATATCATCTTCGAATATGACGATATTGCCGGCCCCGGCCTGGAGCCCTTTTTTTATACAGGCCATATGCGAGTTATATATACCTTCTTCACAATTGCGCGGATGCTTTTGAACTAAGACAAATTCCACTTTATCGGATAGAGCGACTTTTTCGAATTGTATTTTAGCATGGGCGCGTCTGTCTGCCCTCTCCTCGATTGAGATACAGTAGAACTTGTCGAAATACCCCCAGTATGTATCAAGCGTCTCAGCGTTCATTACAGGAATTAATTCCGATAAGCTTTCTCAATGGCGTTTTGAACCGCATTCATAATCACGCGACTGCTGTTGGTCGCCCCGCTGACTGCATCAACTTTTGTAGACTGGTTGGCGATGATTCTTTCAACGATCGTCGCTTCGGCGATACCGCCCCTCCAGGCCTGGTGTTGTAAAATTTCGATATTGACAATGCTGTTGTCTTTAATGGTCACCTGAACCGAAGCCTTGTTCGGCCCGCCCCGGTAGCTGCCCTCATAGGTTCCGTCTATGAGTTTGGCATGATCTAGAGGCGCTCCGGTAACCGGGGTCTCTGCGCAGCCCAGCAACGTGGTGCCAATTAACAGCGAACCGATCGTAAAATACATCAAATGGCTTAGGTAATTTTTCCCCTGATGCATATGACTTTTCTCCTTCAAAAATTTTGATCCTGTGTTAAGATAGGTTTTACTAATTTATCTACCTAAATAATAAAATGAGCATTATCAAGCGAATATCCGAAACCGAATATGTTCGTTCCGCAATCGAGGATAAAGCTGATTTAAGCGCTTTTAAGGAAAAGCCCTCTATCCGCGTCATTCTTGGTGTATCGGCCATCTGTTTCAGCTATATCATCGGTTGGCCGGCCATCAGCGCCTTAGGGGCCCTGGCCATTTATTTTAACAGACCCTTGCTGATCGCTATTGGCGGGCCTTTGGTATACGGGTTGTCCCATCTGGTGTTTCTGCTCGGAATGTATCTTGCCGGTTACAACTACACAAAAATTTTTCTGCGCTGGGCCACCCGGGTTGCCGCGGAAAAATGGATGAGCAAAAGCCCCTAAACTTAATCACTCCGTAATTTGCAGAGCGGGCCTTGGAAACTAGTTGCTGGTCACCGGTACCTGTTACGGGTTGCGGGTTACGGGTTGCGTGGGACAATCAGACTAATCCGAAAACGAAATCCTCTGTCATCTGTCCTCCGGCTTCTGTCGCTGTCCTCTGACTTCTGTATTCTGTCCTCTGTTTTCTGATTTGGCTTCCCTCCTTTTATGTAATTGCTCTGAAATATTGCGCTTATGACCATAGAAGATCAACGCCACGGTAGCCAGTACGGCTGCGGTGGACAGCGGATCAAAATTACAGGCCGGCAGGGTTCCGGCGCCCAGAATAAAAACCATCACAAAAGATCCAACAAAGGGGAGGCGAAACAGTGCAAAGGTTGCCAGCCAGGCCAGAGCCGACATTCCGGCCGCAAGCGGCGCGATGATCGTAGTAAATCCGAGATAATTGGCCACCCCCTTTCCCCCGCGAAATTGGTGAAAGCAGGGGAAACGGTTGCCCAGTATCAAGGCCAGACCGCCGATGGGTACCAGAGCGGCAGGTAGCAGGTTAATGCATGCCAGGGCGACACCAATGGCCCGTCCCATATCCAGCAACCACACCAGAGCGGCCGTAAACAATCCGGCCTGCCGGTAGACATTGACGACACCCGGATTACCGCTGAATTCTTTTCTCGGATCCTCTTTGCCCGAAATTTTAAACAGCAGAATAGAAAAATTTATGGAGCCTGCCAAATAAGCGAGTATGATTGCTAATATAAGGTTTTTCATCCGCTCTTAACTAGATTTTCCTCCTGCCCTCGATAATCCATGAAGGCGGTTTCATCCGGCCGGCACTCACATCCCGCATGTGGACGCCGAGAGCAATTTCATAAAGGGTATTATCTTCGTCGTAAATAAATATGTCAAATATCAGCATATCCGGGTCCGTCTGCACTGGAATAGCGGTGCTGATATAGGTTTTCCCCGGCTGGGTCGGTTTGACGATAAGCCGCTTTTCAACTCCCACGGGAAACGCAACCACACCGCGATATCGCTGCCCCCAGACGCAGGCGGCATGAAAAGCTGCATCCAGGACAAACGGCGAACCCAACTGTCCGGTTCCATTGATGGCGTCGCTTATTTTCGGAGCTTGAAGTGTTGCAATCACTCCGTTTTTATGAATGGCAAGGTTTTCCGAGATATTTTGATAGGCCGGACCGAAAGGGACAAGCTCGTGGTAGATTTGATCCGGGGAAATTTCCAGAAAACCGCTTTCCCCCAGCGATAGGGGATTATGGAGATAGGCGGCAACCTCCGACTTTATACAGGGATAGTGGACGGTTGCATGCTCTTTGATACGGGTGATGGCAGAATTCTTCGACCTGGTTTTGGTCTGCAATACGGCGGTGATATCACCGTTTTCAAAGAGCGTAATGCCGCACAGGGCATCAATTTTTTTGGTATCGGGTGGAATAAAAAGGAATTTATCAAAGGCTGTGTCCGTAATGGCTGTGATATCGGTCTCCGGCGCAAATTCTTTGACTGCCTGCCCCAGAACTTGCATGGTTTCCACCGCCGGGTACACGGCACTTCCTTCAAAGCGATGGTCCTGCAAATAGGGAAGAACAGCGATACCAACCGGCAGACGAACCGTCTTATTTATTTTGGGAAGATCTGCCATAGGTGAGCCGTCTTTTCATCTACCTCTACCGGTATGCCGGAAGCCTTGATGGCACAATGGCGCGTGAAGCCTTGGCAGACAATTTCATGGGTCAATTCATGGGTAATCACATAATCAAAGCGCAACCTCACCCTCTCTAGTACCGACGGCCGGGTATGGATACAGATGGCATCATCATAATACAGGGGGGCGTAGTAGGTGATGCCGATTTCTATCACCGGATAAACATAACCGCTTTCCTCGATTTCTCGATAGGGGTAGGCGCTATCACGCATCAGTGAAGCCCTGCCGAATTCAAAATAGCGCAGATGATTGGCATGGTAGACGACCTGGGAGCGGTCCGTATCGGCGTAAAGGGTGCGTTGTTTGCAGCGGTGCCATACCAGACCGCCGGTTTTATCTCTTACATAGCGCTCGTCGCCGTCGAGTAATTCTGGGATGAAGGGTTGCGGCTTCAAATTATACCCCTTTAAATATGATACAGCAGTTGGTGCCGCCGAATCCGAAAGCATTGGATAAAAAGAATTCGTAGCGCTGCCGTCGCGCCTGATTGGGTACCACGTCAACATCATCCAATTCCGGATCCTGAATGTGGTTGACCGTCGGAAGAATCACTCCCTGCTGGGCGGCCTCGATGCTGAGGGCGGCTTCGATGGCGGCCGAAGCCCCCAGGGTATGTCCGATCTGTGATTTATTGGAAGAAACCGGTATTTTACCCAGGGAGCTTCCGAATACGGTTCTCAGGCATTCGACTTCCGTTGCATCACCTTTAAGGGTTGAAGTTCCGTGGGCATTGACATATTGAATATCATCCGGTTGGAGGTCGGCATCATCAATTGCTTCGTGGATGGCGCAGATAATGGTTTTGGCGTTTGGCAACGTAAAATGGTAGGCATCCGATGACCAGCCGACCCCCAATACCTCTGCCTTGGGGGTCAACCCGTAGGTTGCAAGACGTTCCTCGGCTGCTAAAACCACCACGCCGGCACCTTCGGAAAGTACGATTCCCTTGCGGTCAATACTAAACGGTCGGGATGCCTGGGTTGGGTCGTCATAGGCGCGATCATTGGGGCCGATCCGGATGGTTGCCATCATATTGGCAAACCCCTGAATTATTTCAGGGATCAGGCAGGTGTCGACACCGCCGGCCAGAACAAAGTCACAATCACCATCCCGGATCATCCGGGCCCCGATGCCGATGGCATGATTGCCGGAAGCGCAGGCACCCTGGGGTGAGAATACCGGGCCGGTAAATCCCAGTAACATTCCGGCTTTGCCCGATGGCAGGTTGGCACACAGGTTAGGAAGCAGATACGGACTGACCTTCAACGGCCCCTGGTTCACATACCTGTCCATGGCAATTCGAAACGAATCGGTACCGTTTAATGCCGATCCGATCAGGCAGGCCGTCCGGGGACCGGTTTCATCATTGATTTCAAGCCCGGCGTTGCCCAGAGCCTCTTGGCACACAGCCATGGTTAGAAAAACATAATCCGCGTTCCAGTTGTAGGCTTCCTTGCGATCAATAAAATCCAGGGCAGTGGGGTCCCAGTCCGGTATTTCGCCGACCACATTGGCGCGGGAATCTGTCTGGCATCTTGTCAGTCTTCGAAATCCGGCCTGACCATCAACCGCCCGCGTCCAGGTTTTATCAAAGGTTTTTCCAAGGGCGGTGGCCGCGCCGTATCCGACCACAAACACCCGTCTATTTTTTGGAGCTTTCATCTGGTACCTTTTAAAAGGTTCAGGGTTCAACGTTCAAAGGTTCAGAGGTTCTATGATCCGATCCGATTTTAACCCTGAACGCTGAACCCGGAACCTTTGAACCTTAAGCGATTTGCGTTTAGGCTACCCTACGAAAAACAATACAGGAGTTGCATCCGCCAAAACCGAAGGAATTCTTTAGTACATATTCCTGATCGAGTTTGCGTGCCCCTTCAGGCACACAATCCAGTATCAATTCCGGATCCGGTCTATAATTAATGGTCGGTGGTACCATACCCTTGAGCATTCCCTCCATGGCGAAGATGGATTCTATGGCGCTGGAGGCCCCCATGGCATGACCGAATAAAGATTTATTGGCCGTTACCGGCGGTATGTGATCACCGAAAATGGCTTTTATGGCCTCATATTCAACTTTATCACCGATTTTGGTGGAGGCCGCGTGGGCATTGACAACCGCAATATCATGCGACGATAGGCCGGCATTGTCAATAGCATCGGCCATGCATCGGGTGACGGTCTTAAAATTGGGGGCCACAAAGTGGTGGGCATCCGACGTCATGCCCCAGCCGGCGATTTCAACCTGATAATTCAGACCATGGGCCGCGGCAAATTCCTGGGTTGCAATAATGATGCTCCCGGCACCCTCGGATACAACAAAACCTCTACGGTCAATCGAAAATGGGCGACTGGCCCTGCCGGGAGGTTCATCAGGATGATCAGGCTTGATCTGATAGGCACCGTTCATGGTGGCAAATCCGGCCACGATCGGCTCGACAATGGCAAAATCCACCGCACCACAAAGGACGACGTCCGCCCGTCCCTGTTCCAGCATCATCGCTCCGATAATCATCGAGGTAACCCCGGTGGCACAGGCTGTCACCGTGGCGGTAATGGGGCCGGTGGCATTGGTTAAAATGGATATTTTGCCGCCCACCATATTGATACAGGAGTTGGGATTGGCGTAGGGCGGCGGCAGTTTGCCGGCGGCGATCATGCGCCGGTCGGCGTTGAGGACCGCATCCTGCCCGCCGACGGCTGAGCTGAAAGTCGTCGCTACGCGAGGGGATAATTCCGAGGTGATCACAATGCCGCTTTTTTCAAGCGCCCGGTGAACTACCAGCATGGCGTATTTGAAAATCGGCGAAGGCCAGAGTGCCAGTTTGCGGGCACTTAGAAAGGGGTAATCTCCGGTATCGATATCTTCAACTTGTCCGGCAATGTTAACCGGAAAATGGTCGGCAATTGCAAAGCGGGTCAAATTTCCCACCCCGCTTACGCCTTTAAGCGCCCTTTCCCACTGGGTCTTCATATCGGTCCCCAGCGCTGAAACCGCATCATATCCGACTATCACGGCTTTTTTAGCAGTCATAGGCAATTGTATCCAATATTCCATTTGGGGCGAAGCCCCTTATTACCAGGGAATAAACTGATACAGCTTGGCAAACATCTCATAGACCTCAATCCAGTTTTGAAGATCTTTGGTGGTACGGATGTGGGCCCGTTTGTTCACCATTACCCAACTCATATGGGCGGCACCGTCTTTACAGGTAGAACAGTCTCTGGTTTCAGAAGTGCAGCAGCGGTGCATGGTATTAAGATCGGAAGCCCAGCGAATAAATTCGATCAAGCGTTTGGGCTGGGGATCCCGCGTGTCCAATGGCTGGGTAACGGAAGGACATTCATTCCAGCCGAAGGACCGTCCCAGCATTTTGCCGGTGGTAATAATCTCATGATAATATTTGGAGGATATGAGGGTTTCCGGATACCTGTCCAGCATAGCGTCCATTTCAACCCGGATTGCTTCCAGCTGCTCCGGTTGCCAGCTGAAGCCATCCACCCCCTCATCGTTGGATAGCAGCTGCAGATGGACCTTCAGACCGGTGTCTCTAATTTTTCTGATGTTGTGTTCAATTTTACCAATTTGTTTAGGGGTCAGGGTATAAAGGTAGTAGACATTCGGATCGCCTTCATAATTCTTACTGGAAATACTGAAGGTGTCTTTGCCCCTGAGAATCTTTTCATCCGCTTCGTCCCCCCACAGGGAAATGCCCAGCATCAAATCCGGAAATCGATCGCGGGAGATTTTAATCAACCCGTTGGTGGCACAAAACGTCGGCAGTCGCTTATAAAAGGCCTCCACCCGGTCCAGATAAAGGGTCGGTTCACCGCCAATCAATATGGCCAGGTTAACACCGCGATCCATTTCTTTGTCGATAAAGGCTTTCCATTTTGCGGTATCCATTTCCTCGGCGGCGGCTTTGTGTTCGTCCGAGGAAAAAAAGAAACACCCCTTACAACGCAGATTGCACTTGTTGGTGACATCATAGATGGAGCTGCGGATGTTGAGTTTTGAAATTGCTTTATAGCGCGCGTACCATTCCTGATCCAGCAGGGAACTGACAGTGATCATGTATTACTCCTATATCCGGATAAACTGGAACAAGTCATGTTTTTTGTTTGGCTTCATTTTGTCTGATAAGCTTAAAATCCGAAATCTGAAATCCCAAATCCGAACTAGAAAACCTCATGTCCCGGCGGTGCGATAAGCTGATTGCACAAATTTTCACCTTTCTCATATCCCATCACCCAGACCGCCAGATAGGTGTCGACATAATCTAACCAGGCTTTAAACGTATCCGGATCGATAGCGTGTCGGAACAAACGGGCTGTTACAACGGCGCTGCCGGAGGCATAATGCCGGCAGTCAACACAGTCGGTATCCGGTACGCAGCAGGCGGCATCTCTATTCCATGAAAGATCGGTTCGATACTGTCGGAAAGACCGGCCCAGACCGATATCGGTGGAGGGATTCATGCGCGGGTAGGGACAGGCATAAAGATCATGCAGGCCATACCGGTGTGTGTGTGCCACCGCGTTGTAATATGAAAAAAGCAAATTTTCAGGATATTTTAACAACAGATCGATCATGATTTTGCGGGTTTTATCCAGGGAATCTGCCGTGTGGCGCAATGACCCGTCATACCCCACCGGGGCGGAGAACATGCTGAAGGTAAGTTTACAGTCATTTTCGGCCAGGTTGGCGGCAACTTCATAGACCTGGTCGATGTTGTTGCGGGTAAACGTATAGACAAAAACGGCCCGGGGGTCACCCTCATAATTTTCGATTTGTCTGTGCAGCATATTTTTGGCGCTGCGGATTTTCAAGCTGGTTTCATCATTGCCCCAGACGGAGATATGTAGTTTATATCCGATGGAGTCAGGGATGAATTTCAATCCATTGGTCGCAATCGTTCCCAGGGGCATTTCCTGGTAGCAGACCTCACAAAGCTCTGCAGCCATGGACGGCTCCGCTCCGGCCAGCACAACGTAGGTAATGCCGCGTTCCTTCTCGGCCCGCATGAGATCGCGCCAGGCTTCCGGGTCCCTGTTTTCCCGGGCAAACTGTTTATCGCCTTCGTAATAGTAGCAGCCTTCGCACCTGATATTACACCGGTTGGCCATATCATAGGTTGATTCACGCAAAAAGAAATATTGGCGAACTTTTTCCCATCGGTCGCGGATATTCTGGTCTGCCAGAATCTCTGAGAATTTCCATTCTCTATCCGGGCTCTTCGTGGCGGCAGCGGTTTGGTACCCTTCTAAGGCGTCCATCTAGTGTCTCCAGCATATTTTCGGCTTAGTCCATCGATTCGTAAATACGATGACGTATTTACTCACTCAGGACTTAGTGCTGAGTAAGCAATTATGTTGGACTGTTAATATTTAT
>Ga0209456_10001876_pt1 | contig 10047 bp, 6 predicted proteins | sample COG_11_FD_184755 | JGI IMG/M metagenome (GOLD analysis project Ga0209456, IMG submission 184755) | Pelagic marine sediment microbial communities from the LTER site Helgoland, North Sea, for post-phytoplankton bloom and carbon turnover... | ecosystem: Environmental > Aquatic > Marine > Neritic...
GCCCAACAGCAGGCTGACAAAACCGCTGCAGTCGATAAACAGGTCGCCGTTTACGACCTGTCCTGATTCCAGCACCACTTCAGAGATGTCACCGGATTCGGTCTGATGGACGTCAACGATCTTGCCTTCGACCCGGGTTACACCATCCTGCTCGGCCTGCTGGCGCAGCAGCCCGGCATAGGCCGTGGCATCGATATGGTATGCATAGCTCAGCGCATCCTGTTGCAGCAGGCCGAACTTGCCTGCTTTCGCGGCCATCAACTCCGGGGCGTAGCGGCCGTAGTCTTCGGCAAAGCCTTGCGCCTTGGCTTTGAGCCAGAAGGCTTGAAAACCTGCTGCCCAACAGCTCTGACCTGTGAAGCCAAAGGAATGAATATAGTCATGGCCCACAGCCCGCCAGTTCTCGAATTGGATGGCCAGCTTGAAGGTGCCCTGCGCCCTGGACAGGAATTCGGCCTCATCAATTTTTAGCAGACGATGCATCGTTCTGAAAGGCGGTATGGTCGCCTCGCCGACGCCAACCGTGCCAATGGCGTCAGATTCGACCAGCACTACGTTCAGGTTGGCCCCGATCAGCTTCGCTACGGCAGCCGCCGCAGTCCAGCCCGCGGTACCTCCGCCCACGATGACTATATTCTGTACCTTCGTTGATGACATTGGACTTTCGGCCTACAACAGTTTGTCTCTTAACATCTTGCGAATTTGCCGCGCGGTCTGTTCATCAACAGGATTCAGCACGCCACGCGCAGCTTCCGGAATGTGTTCAAAGTTTTCGGGTGCAGGATTGAACACATAAAAATCGAACAACTCCTGCCACTGTTTTCTTTGTGTTTCAGGCAGATCTCGAAGACCCAGTATCGCATGCTGCAACGCACTTAATGGTGGACCCATGTAGGACGGTGAGCTGCGCCACCAGTAATTCACCAATACGTTGAAAGCATGCAACGCTTCCATGTGATGCCACCACATACTGGGAACGATGATGGCATCCCCGGGTTCCAGCACTGACATCCGAGCAGTCTTGACTGCCTCCCGGAATTTCGGGAATCGCTCATAATCAGGCGCATGAAAGTCCACCAGGCTGATCGGTTGTCCTGCCGGGGTGAAGTCCAGAGGCCCAACATAGAGATTCGGTAACTGCTCCGGTGGAAAAAGGATGACTCGTCGCTGCCCCGCGACTACGCAAGCGATATTGGCAGGGAAATCATAGTGGGCTGATACCCGGCTCTCGTTGCCGATCCAGATGCTGACCAGGGGCGCCAGATGTTGAAGCGGAAGATCGTTCTGTTCCCGGAATCCCGGCAGCCAGTGATCGACATTGGTTGAGCCGACATAAAGTGACGGTGGTGACGGCAATTCAACATGAGACCGGACCTGCTGCACGGCCTCCTTTAGCGCCATCCGCCGATACTCGAAATTGAAGGCGGTCATGTCTTCGTTATAGAACATCCGGCCAGCCGCCTCAGGGGGCGCATGAAGCGCCGTGACCACATTATCCGAGTCGAATCCCTGCAGGTATTCAATTATCCGGTCCGCCGACTCGAGACCATGCTGGACGGCGGGCCAGTCCGCGGCCAGCCCGCGCAAGACCAACGGCTGATCAGACGCCAATAGGTCGTCGCTGAGATCTGCGACGGTGGTGTCAGTGATCTCCGCGATCGTCTGACTAATGTCATTCAGGACATGCTGGCTGGTCATGTGTACACCCAGACTTCGCGTTACGGTCGAAGCCGGTTGCGTCTTTCGATAAGGTCACGCGTCCGGGATAGCGAGGCTACCGCCATGAAGACGGGTTGCAGGTAACCTGCCTGGTTCAGCGACTCCAGCACGTCTCCCTTGAGCTGATAAAGTCGTTCTTCGGCGATGCAGTAAAAACCCTGCAAGCTCTTTTTTTCGCCATTATTGAAGGCGATGTCCAGTGTTATCTGCTCCAATAGCTCGTGCTTCAGCAGTGTGTCAATGAATCCAGCGCTGTGCTGTAGTCCGCGATGCAGCTTGTCCAGAATTTCGATCTTCTGATTCAGGAACCCCGATGGCTCACCTTCACTGTCAAACAATGCTTCGCCCTCATCCTGGCTGACTCGCGGGTGATCGAGATCCAGAGAAACCACTGGCGGTCTGTCGTCACCTTCTCCACCTGTGGCAATCAGGAACGGCTGACGTTGTGCCAGGGCAGGAATATAAGCAGCATCCCAGCCACCGTCCTGTAGATACAGGTTCTGATCCGAGTCAAAACCCAGTACCGCGGCGGCAAAAAAACCACCGGTATTCGGATCCTTGGTAAACAGGATGGGATAACAGCTTTGAACGTCCCTGAACTCCATGGGGTAGGTCATCACGTACATGACTGCGTCTCCCAATGCCGCGCCGTAGCCCGTCTTGATCCGCAGTTGTCCGTGTTTTTCCTTGTTCAGGACCTCGTACTGACTCATATAAACACTCTACCGAATTACTTGTTTTTTACAGCTTCTGAAATCCGAATTCTTTGACTTTGTTCAACAATTCCCTGTTGCTGGGCAAAGCCTGCTGAAGCTGAGCTGCCCGGGCGGCGTTCTTCTGGAACAGCTCAGATGCCATTCGCTGCTGCTGACCCTGCTGCCTGCTCGAGGTATACCGTGGCACTGTTTCGAATCCCATGCCATAAAGTATGTACTGGTAGCTCGCAGTAGGAAACAGTTCATGGACTCCTTCTGCGTCCTGATGCCAGGGACTCCGGTAGCGCCACAGCAAAAGCTGTTCGGTGAGCTTTTCCGGAATAGACTCGGCTGTGTGATTGTCCCGCCAATAGGGAGAGTCATCGCGAGCGCTCAGGACATAGTGCAGTTTCAGAAATTCGATAATCTGATTCCAATGACGCAGAAATCTCTGATTGTAACGTCTGGCGACAATATCCATGACTTCTCTTGTCGGGGGAAGCTGCTCTGCAATCATCCCGGCAGCCTGTTCAATCATCACCAGCGCTGAAGCTTCAAGCGGTTCAATAAATCCGGACGACATGCCAATCGCAACACAATTCCTGTGCCAGAATTCCTGCCGATGGCCGGGCTGAAACCGGATCTCCCGCGGCGTAACACAGGCCGCAGCCTCGTCACCAGCAATCTCCTTAATATAGGCCAGCAGCTGACTGGCGGCCTCATCGTTCGAGATATGAGCACTTGAGTAGACGTGGCCGATACCACGACGCGTCGATAATCCAATATCCCAAATCCAGCCCGCGGTCTGTGCTGTTGACCGCGTGCAAGACTGGATTGCCTGGTCTTCTTCTGTGTATGGAACCTGCGCTGCCAGAGCAGTGTCGTTGAACAGATACGCCTGTTGTGACTGAAACGGGACCTCAAAGTGCTCACCCAGCAGCAGGCTTTTCGTTCCCGTACAGTCGATAAACAGATCACCGGCAATGTCACCGGCACAGTCGGTTGTGACCGATTGGATGTCGCCGTTGTCAGCCGCATTTATCTGCAACACGTTCGCCTTGATGTGCTTTACGCCCAGCTGCTCAGTGCAGTGCTGACGAAGCAGTTCAGCAAATTTTCCGGCATCCAGGTGATAGCTATAGTTCACCATGAAGGCGTATTCCGGTGTTGTAATCTGCTTCGGGGCGAGGCAGTCAGCAAATAAGGCAGTCTGAGGTGTCACCGCATCCGCAAATTGAGGTGCATCGGTCAGCCCCAGCCAATGAGGCGCGAGATTGGTGTCAGCGTAGTCTATGGGGACGGTAAATGGATGGCTGTATGTATCTGCGCTGCCCGAATGCCAGTTGCGGAAATAGGTGCCCTGTTTGAAACTGGCGTCACACTCTCGGATAAAGTCTGTCTCGGACAGTCCAATGCGCTGCAGGGTGGCTCGCATGGATGGCCAGGTGCCTTCACCCACGCCAATGGTCGGTACATCCGGTGATTCAATCAGCAACAGTTCAAACGGCTGCTGTGCCTGAGAATCGATGCGATGTTCAGCTGCAATAACTCCGGCAGACAGCCAGCCGGCGCTGCCCCCACCCACAATAATTATTCTGGAAATCCTGTTTTCCATATTCCAACCAGTATTCCACAAGTCCGCAGCAAGATTGCACTCCGCAAAGGAAGAAGCCGCACACTGTTCATTCACTGCCGCCAGAGTCGAGTATTTGGGGCGGCCGCCTCAAAGTTGCTGCGGAACGGATTGATATCGATGCCGCCGCGGCGCTGGTAGCGCGCATAGATGCTTAGCTGCTCCGCGCCGCAACGCTCGCGGATGTCCATAAACATCCGTTCGATGCAGGCCTCGTGAAAGTCCCGGTGCTGACGGTAACTAACGATGTAACGTAGCAGGCCTGCTCGGTCGATGCGCGGTCCACGGTAGGACACCAGTACGCTGCCGATGTCCGGCTGTCCCGTCACCGGGCAAAGGCTGCGCAGCAGGTCCGAATGCAGGTCCTCGGACACCAGGTCGGCCGGATCGGCGCTGAGGAGCCCCGGATCCACCTCGTAGGCGTCGCAGCTTGCCGCCATGTCATCCATACAATGGCCGGGCATCCGGGAGACCAGAGCGCTGTCCGAGGAGGAGGGCCTGCGAATCGCGACGTATACGTCTGCTCCCGTGCAGGCTGTCAGGTCGCTTGTTAGGGCCGCGGCCACATCGGCGGCGGACTCGTACCGGGACATCGCAAATGAGCCAAGGTAGAGCTTCAGGGACTTCGATTCGATCAGGTTTAGTGAATTCGCCGAAATCTGTATCTCCGCCGTCGCCACCTGCGGAAGGCCCGCATTATCCAGCCAGCTCAGCTCCCAGGCATTCCAGATATCCGTGCCATGAAAAGGCAGTTCGGATGGGAGCCCAAGCGCGTTCCGGGCGTCGATACGTGCGATCGCGTATAGCAAATCGGGTGAATAACGGTCAGGGTGAGCAGTCGCCTGGCCCAGTGGGTTCTTCTGTGTCATTGCGGCCAGAGTTTACGCGTTTCCTCAGGTACAATACCGGGTTTTTGGAACGATGAGCCCTTCAAATAATCACCACGCGGACCGCGGGTACATCATCCCGATCGGTGGCGCCGAAGAGAAATTCCATAACCCGGAAATACTCGACCGCTTTATTGATATCTGTGGCGGCAAGGAAGCCCGGATCGGCATCATTCCGACGGCCTCGGAGCTGGAAGACACGGGACGCAACTACGAGAAGCTGTTCCGGCAGATTGGTGTCAAACACGCCAAGGTCCTGCCATTCGAGACGCGCGAGGACTGCGAATCGCCTGAGTATCTCGAGTACATCGAGAAGTCCGATGGCGTGTTCCTGACCGGTGGCAACCAGTTGCGACTGTCGACAACGCTTGGCGGCACGGCAACTGCACAGTTGATCCGGCGGCGGAATGCGGCCGGTATGCACGTGGCAGGTACCTCGGCAGGCGCCGCGTTTGTCCCCGAACACATGATTGCCGGCGGTCTGGAAGGCAGCACACCGACGCCGGATATGGTCACAATGGCGCCCGGACTCGGACTCACCAACAAATTCATCATCGATCAGCACTTCCGGGAGCGGGACCGTTTGGGGCGGCTGCTGACGGCGCTGGCGTACAACCCGTTCGCTGTCGGCATGGGCCTCGACGAGGATACGGCGGCCTTTATCTCGCCCGATGACGACATCGAAGTCGTGGGCAGCGGCGGAATTACCATTATCGATCCCAGCGAACTGAGCTATTCTTCAATGCACAAGGCTCGCCGCGGCGAGCCAGTCAGCCTGATCGGTGTGAGGCTGCATATTCTGGTTGCGGGCGGACGCTACAACACAGCGTCCCGAGAGGCCGCTCCCGAATAGTCCAAGACAAGACAGGATAATAAGAATGAAAATTGTCAGCACGAATGTCTACGTGGGCCCCAATTTGTTCGCCCACTTCCGGGTCATCCGCCATATCCTCGACCTCGGTGAGCTCGAGCACTGGCCAACGCTACGGCTAGGTGATGCATTCATCGAGCCGCTGCTCGAGAAGCTGCCCGGATTACACGAACACGGCTGCTCTTACGGTGAGCCTGGTGGATTCGTCCGCCGTTTGCGCGATGACGAGGGCACCTGGATGGGCCACGTCATGGAGCATGTTGCGATTGAGCTGCAGAACGTCGCCGGTTCCTCTGTGACCTATGGCCGGACGCGCTCTATCGACGGTCAGCCCGGTTTCTACAACATGGTGTTCGAGTACAAGGACGAAGCGGTAGGCCGCGAGTCCAGCGCACTGGCGATGAAACTGTTGCTAAGTCTCCTGCCCGCCGAGATCAAAGTCGATGGCCGGCCCGAGGCCGACTGGGTTTTCGAGGAAGAGCGTGATCGCTTCATTCGCTACGCACAATCACGCGCCCTGGGCCCGAGTACTGCGTCGCTGGTCGATGCGGCTGAGGAACGCGGCATTCCCTGGATTCGCCTGAATCGCTACAGCCTGGTGCAGTTCGGCCACGGCAAATACCAGCAACGCATACAGGCAACAACGACGGGTCGCACGGGAAACATCGCTGTCGAACTTGCGGGCGACAAGGAAGAGACCAACGAGATACTTCGCGACCTTGGGCTGCCTGTGCCCGAGCAGCGCATTGTGCGCCGCGAAGGCGATGCCGTACGCGCGGCGAAACGCATCGGTTTCCCCGTTGTACTGAAGCCGCTCGACGGCAACCATGGCCGTGGCGTTTCAATCAATCTGAAGACGGCCGACGAAGTCGAGGTTGGCTTCAAAAAGGCGATGGATCATGGTCGCACTGTCATCGTTGAAAGTTACATTGAGGGATTCGATCACCGATTGCTGGTCGTCAATGGCGAACTGGTCGCCGCTGCGAAACGTGAGCCGGGGCATGTCATCGGCGATGGCAAACACACAATTGAGCAACTCGTCGACATCGTCAACGAGGACCCGCGGCGTGGCGTTGGCCATGAGAAAGTTCTGACAAGGTTGGAATTCGATCACCAGGCCGAACGGCTACTCGGCAAGATCGGCTATGACAAGGACACGGTCCTGGAGAAGGACGAGGTCGTTTACCTGCGATCGACTGCCAACCTGTCGACGGGCGGCACCGCACTCGATGTTACCGACGTCATCCACCCCGACAATCGCGAGATGGCCATTCGTGCGATCAATGCGATCGGGCTCGATATCGGTGGCGTCGATTTTCTGACGAACGACATATCCCTGTCCTACCGCGAAGCCGGTGGGGGGATTTGCGAGGTCAATGCAGGACCGGGCTTTCGCATGCACGTGGCGCCGAGTGAGGGGACGCCGCGCGATGTTGCCGGGCCGGTCATTGACATGCTGTTCCCCCCCGATTCGCCGACACGCGTGCCGATTGCCGCCGTAACAGGAACCAACGGCAAGACCACAACCTCGCGCATGCTCGCGCACATCTTGAAGATGACAGGTTTCACCGTGGGCATGACGTCAACCGATGGCGTCTACATCGACGGCAAGTTGACGGTATCAGGAGACATGACCGGGCCGACATCGGCGCACATGATCCTGCGTGATCCGTCGGTTGATGCGGCCGTTATGGAAACGGCGCGTGGCGGAATGCTTCGCAGCGGCCTGGGCTACCGGCGCTGTAATGTTGCGGCGTGCCTCAACGTTTCGGCCGATCACCTTGGCATGCGCGGCATCGATACGCTCGAGCAGTTAGCCGAGATCAAGCGTGTGCCGATCGAGATTGCAAAAGACGCCGCGATTCTTAACGCTGATGACCCGCTGTGTTTGCAAATGGCGGATTACACGGAGGCAGAGCGCCTCTGCTACGTGACGATGAACCCTGCGCACGCACTCGTGAAACAACACATTCGCGCTGGTGGTGAGGCGTTCGTGCTTGAGCAGGCGCTGAATGGCCACATGATCGCAATTTATGCCGGCGAGACGCATACGCCACTCCTGTGGACGCACCTGATACCGGCAACGATAGAAGGTCGTGCAATGCACAACGTGCAAAACGCCATGTTCGCCGCGGCGCTGGCCTACAACATGGGTATCAGCATCGAAGATATTCGTCACGGCCTGCGTACCTTTGACTCGACGTTCTTCCAGGCGCCGGGCCGCATGAATATTTACGACGAGCATCCGTTCAAGGTGATTCTCGATTACGCCCACAACGCTGCCGCGGTCAAAGCAATTTGCAGCCTGGTGGACCGGTTCGATGTCGAAGGTCGAAAGATCATTGTCCTTGCGGCTCCAGGCGATCGCCGTGACGAGGACATTCGTGAGATCGCCGGCATAGCAGCGGGACACTTTGACCATTTCATCTGCCGCCGCGACGACAACACACGCGGCCGCGGGCCGGATGAAGTCCCTGTCATGCTCAAGGACAAACTGCTCGAGGAAGGCATCCAGACTGATTCCATCGAAGTTATCCCCGACGAGCAGGAGGCGACCGCGCGTGGTCTTGAACTGGCCAACTCCGGAGATCTCGTTCTCGTGCTCGGCGACCACGTCAAACGCACCTGGAAGCAGATCATCTACTTCAATTCGGGTGCGCATGTGGAAGAATCGGGCGCGAAGATGCCTGTCACAATCGAGTTGCCTGAGACAGACGACTTCACCTTCGACAGCAATCTCGAAATCATCAGCGATGAGCGCGGTGTTCGTATTGCGCGCGAAGAAAACGACTAGGCCGAGACAGGATCCAGGCCCATGGAGTTTCTCGACGCGCGCAGATTGACCGGTCCGAGCCTGTTGTTCGATGTACCGGGCACGATCCTCGACGTGGCATGCAGTGCTGAGAAAGCGGCACTGTTGGGACCCGTCTGGGAGAAGCACATTCGCCGCATGCTGGGCGAGATCGGTTGGCGGGGCTGTGAGTTCGCGACGCTCGAATTGACCGGTGGCATCAGCCTCGGGTTCACGGCCCCGATCGACGCGCTGTATGCGGCCTCCGAAATCAATGAATGGGCATGGGCAGTCTGCAATGCGGAACTGAACGGCGGCGAAGCCCCGGATTTTGACGAGGCAGTTGTGGCAACCAGGGCAGCGATCGCCGAGGAAGCCAACCCTGAACTGATGCAGCTCTGCAAACTCGCTGCTGAAAATGACGTGACCCTGCTGTGGGACGATGATGATGTGTCCCTGGGCTACGGGCGCTTTTCGCAGACCTGGCCGGTTCGCGAACTGCCGGACCCGGACTCCCTCGACTGGAGCACATTCCGTGACGTGCCGTCGGGTCTTGTCACTGGTACCAATGGCAAGACAACAACGGTTCGAATCGCGGCACACATCATGCGCACTGCCGGGCACAACGTTGGACTGAGCTCGACAGATTACATCGCTGTTAATGATCGCATCGTGGATCGCGATGACTGGTCGGGTCCCGGCGGTGCACGCAATGTATTGCGTGAGCAGGACGTCGACATCGCAATACTCGAAACGGCGCGCGGCGGTTTGTTACGTCGTGGTTTGGGTGTCGACAAAGCGGATGCCGCCCTGATTACCAATATCGCGAAGGACCATCTCGGCGACTTCGGTTCGCGGAACCTTGACGAACTTCTGGGCTGCAAGTGGATTGTCACGCGCGCCGTCGCGAACAGCGGCAAGTTGATCCTGAATGCCGATGACAGCCGGCTAGTGGCGAAGTCAAAGGAGTTTGGCGGAGAGCTCGTATGGTTTTCTCTCGATGCTGCCAATGAAACTGTGCTGGCGCATACAGCACAAGGTGGCATCGCTGTCGTTCTCGACGGCGAGGACCTATTATTTGTAGACGGTAGTTCGAAGGAGTTGATCTGCCGCGACAACGACATTCCCATCACGCTCGGCGGCGCGGCACGTCACAACGTGGCCAATGCACTTGGCGCGGCTGCGTTTTGTGCATCGCTCGGGATCTCCATCGGCGATATCCGCGCCGGGCTCACAAGCATGTCGCAGGACGACAATCCGGGGCGTTGTAACGTCTACGAGATCAACGGCTTTACAGTGCTTGTCGACTTTGCTCACAATCCGGAGGCGCTGCAGGCGCTACTGGACATGGCCAACCGCATTGCCACGCAACGTAAAGCACTGTGCTTCGGCCAGGCCGGTGACCGGCCAGACGACCTGATTCGCGAACTGGCCCGGAGCGCCTGGGAATC
>Ga0209456_10001877_pt1 | contig 10043 bp, 7 predicted proteins | sample COG_11_FD_184755 | JGI IMG/M metagenome (GOLD analysis project Ga0209456, IMG submission 184755) | Pelagic marine sediment microbial communities from the LTER site Helgoland, North Sea, for post-phytoplankton bloom and carbon turnover... | ecosystem: Environmental > Aquatic > Marine > Neritic...
GCCGGGCTCGGTTTCATCCTCCAGGATCGCGGTGAATTATTCAGTCTCGAAGACGGGCACCCCAATGTCTACGCGCCGGGCAAGCGTCCGTTCCACACCATCATCCCGGCATTCGTGAGCAAAGACGGCAAGCCGTGGCTGAGTTTTGGCGTTATGGGCGGCGCCATGCAGCCCCAGGGGCACGTGCAGATCCTGGTCAATCTGATCGACTTCGGTATGAATCTGCAGGAGGCCGGTGATGCGCCGCGGGTCCGCCACGGCGGTTCCAGCCAGCCGGCCAACGAAACCCTGGCCGGTGGCGCGTTCCGCTCGACCAGTCAGCGCATGAGCGACGGCGGCATCGTCTATCTGGAGACCGGTTTCCCGCTGGAGACCGTCAACAAGCTAAGCAGCATGGGCCACCGGCTCGGTTCCGACCCCGGCGGCTTTGGCGGTTATCAGGCGATCAGGCGTGACCATCACCAGGGCGTGTACTACGGCGCCTCTGAGTCGCGCAAGGACGGGCACGCCGCCGGTTACTAGCGACCGGCCGCAGCCCTGCCTGCGCCCGGCATCCAGGCCAGCACCAGACCGGCTGCCGTCCAGGCCCCGGTGTTGTGCACCAGATTGGTCAGCGCGAAGTCGCGATCCGCGTACCACCAGATCGTCGTGCCGTAGTCGATAAACAAGGCCGCGGTAAAACCCGCCAGGGCCAGGAAGCCGGCCCGGGCTCCATACCCCGACAGCCCCGGCGCGGCCTTGAGCAGCAGCACGGCCAGCAGCAGACAGACCACCCATTGATGGAGAAAGCCGTAGACCAGCACCATGGGATCCATCGGTGGCGCCCCGTCCTGGCGGACGGTCACCATCGCCAGCGGACCGGCTTCATGGAGCTGAGTCATCTGCTCCTCGGGCAGATTCGGGCTCGGCACGAAGTAGGTCCCGGACTCGGTGAAGTGTTGCCGCAGCATGGTCTGGGTCGCCGCGTCGTCCGTGACAGTCTTGATCGCCGAGTCCATGGCCGGACTGACGACGTAGAACAGAAATCCCCAAACGAACATGGCCACGGCCGCCAGAAAACTGCCGATCAACAGTCTGCGCATCACAACGCCCCCCGGACATTGGGTCAAACTCCGAGTTTAGATCATGCCAGCCGGGCTTGCCGGCCTTGTTGACCTCAGACGCTCAGGCCCGGCGCTTGGATTTCGGCTGGCTTTCAGCGCGCTCGAGAATCCGCTTGAGGAATTGACCGGTATACGAAGATGCCGTCGCGGCAACTTCCTCGGGCGTGCCGATGGCGATCACTTCACCGCCGCCATCACCACCCTCCGGTCCGAGATCGATGATCCAGTCGGCGGTCTTGATCACATCCAGATTGTGCTCGATCACGACGATGGTGTTGCCGTGGTCGCGTAACCGATGGAGCACATGCAGCAATTGTGCGATGTCGTGGAAATGCAGCCCGGTGGTGGGCTCATCGAGGATATACAAAGTCTTGCCGGTGTCGCGTTTGGACAGTTCCTTGGCCAGCTTCACCCGCTGCGCTTCGCCGCCGGATAGCGTGGTCGCGTTCTGACCCAGGCGAACATAGGATAGGCCCACGTCCATCAGCGTCTGCAGCTTGCGCTTGATCACCGGCACGTTGCGGAAGAACTCGAGCGCGTCCTCCACGGTCATCTCCAGGACCTCGTGGATATTACTGCCCTTGTAGCGGATCTCGAGGGTCTCGCGGTTATAGCGCTTGCCCTTGCACACATCGCAGGCGACATAGATGTCGGGCAGAAAGTGCATCTCGACCTTGATTACGCCGTCACCCTGACAGGCCTCGCAGCGACCGCCCTTGACGTTAAAGCTGAAACGGCCCGGTTTGTAGCCCCGCGAGCGCGCCTCCGCGGTGCCGGCGAACAGATCACGGATCGGCGTAAACAGACCGCTGTAAGTGGCCGGGTTGGAGCGCGGCGTCCGGCCGATCGGGCTCTGGCTTATGTCGATCACCCGATCGACCTTGTCCAATCCCTCGATCGTCATGTGTGCGGCCGGATTGGTGGCCGACCGGTTGATATGTTCGGCGGCGGCAAGATAGAGCGTGTCGTTGATCAGCGTCGATTTACCGGAGCCCGAGACGCCGGTGACACAGGTCATCAGGCTCAGCGGGATGGCAACATCCAGGTCCTTCAGGTTGTTGCCGCGAGCGCCGCGGATGCGGATTTCATTCTTCTTCTTCGGCCGGGTGCGGACTTCCGGCACCGGGATGCTGCGCCGTCCGGACAGATATTGCCCGGTCAGCGACGCCGGGTCCGCCATGACGTCGGCCGGCGTGCCCTGGGAGACGATCTGCCCGCCGTGGACGCCGGCCCCGGGACCGATATCGAGCACGAAGTCGGCGGCCGCGATCGCCTCCTCGTCGTGCTCCACGACGATCACCGTGTTGCCCAGGTCGCGGAGCTGAATCAGGGTGTTGAGCAGGCGCTGATTGTCCCGCTGATGCAGGCCGATCGACGGCTCGTCGAGGATATACATGACGCCGACCAGTCCGGAGCCAATCTGGCTGGCCAGACGGATACGTTGCGCCTCGCCGCCCGACAAGGTCTCCGCGCTGCGGTCCAGCGACAGGTAGTCCAGCCCGACATCCACCAGAAAGCTGAGCCGGTCACCGATCTCCTTGACGATCTTCCCGGCGATCTCGCCGCGCCAGCCGGGCAGATCGAGCTCGCCGAAAAAGCGGCCGGCTGCGCCGACCGACAGCGAGGTCAGCTCGGGCAGACTGCGCTCGTTGACGAACACATGCCGGGCCCCTTCGTTGAGACGGGTGCCCGCGCAGTCGCCGCATGGGCGCATGCTGAGATATTTGGCCAGCTCTTCCCGCACCGTATTGGACTCGGTCTCGCGGTAACGGCGTTCCATATTGGGGATGATGCCTTCGAAGCGATGGCGGCGTTTGGTGCTGCCGCCGCGACCGTCCAGATAGCTGAACTCGATCACCTCGTCGCCGCTGCCGTAGAGGATGATCTGTCTGAGTTTCTCGGGCAGCTCGGCAAAGGGTTGCTCGATATCGAACTTGAAATGCCTGGCCAGGCACTGGATCAGCTGGAAGTAATAGGCGTTGCGACGGTCCCAGCCGCGGATGGCGCCGCCAGCGAGGCTCAGATGGGGACTGGCCGCCACCCGCTCCGGATCGAAGAACTGCTGCACGCCGAGGCCGTCACAGGTCTTGCATGCGCCGGCCGGGTTGTTGAAGGAGAACATCCGCGGTTCCAGCTCCGGGATGCTGTAGCCGCAGACCGGGCAGGCGAAGCGGTCCGAGAACAGCAGCTCCTCCCGGCCGGGTTCATCCATAAACGCCACCTGGGCGATGCCGTCGGCGAGCCGCAGCGCGGTCTCCAGGGACTCCGCCAGCCTGAGCCGCAGATCCTCGCGTACCCGCACGCGGTCCACCACGGCCTCCACCGTATGTTTGCGGTGCAGATCCAGATCCGGCGGGTCATCGAGCTCGAACACCTCGTTATCGATCCGGGCCCGGACGAAACCCTGTGCGCGCAGCTCGGCCAGCTGATTGTGGTGTTCACCCTTGCGGTCGCGGACCACCGGGGCCAGCAGCATCAGCCGCGTACCCTCGGACAGCGCCAGGACCTGGTCTACCATCTGGCTGACGGTCTGTGCTTCCAGTGGCTCCCCGTGGTGAGGGCAACGTGGGGTCCCGGCCCGTGCGAACAGCAGGCGCAGATAGTCGTAGATTTCGGTGACCGTGCCGACGGTCGATCGGGGGTTGTGCGAGGTCGATTTTTGCTCGATCGAGATCGCCGGTGACAGACCGTCGATGGAATCGACGTCGGGCTTCTCCATCATCGACAGGAACTGGCGGGCGTAGGCCGACAGCGACTCCACGTAACGTCGCTGGCCTTCCGCATAGATGGTGTCGAATGCCAGAGATGACTTGCCCGAACCCGACAAGCCAGTGACCACGATCAGCTTTTCCCGCGGCAGGTCGAGATCGATATTCTGGAGATTGTGGGTGCGCGCACCCCGGATCCGGATCGTTTCCATGCACACTGCTGGCGGCAAGAAGTTAATCCTCAACTATACGCGGATTGACCAGCACGAGCCAAAGCCCGTCACTACCCGAGACGTCAACCCCGGGTTTCCCGGTGATCAGGGTGTGTTTTCGCTGATGCACGGGTTAAAATACGCGGTCTACACTTTGGCCTGCACGGCATAACCCTCAGGAGCGCTCATGGCCCGCGGCATCAATAAAGTCATCCTCGTCGGCAACCTCGGCGCCGACCCCGAAACCCGCTATACCCCCAGCGGCAGCGCGGTCACCAATATCCGCCTCGCCACCTCCGAGTCCTGGAAGGACAAGCAGACCGGCGAGCAACAGGAGCGCACCGAGTGGCATCGGGTCGTGTTTTTCGATCGTCTGGCGGAGATCGCGGCCGAGTATCTGCGCAAGGGCTCCCAGGTCTATGTCGAGGGCTCGATCCAGACCCGCAAGTGGCAGGATCAGTCGGGCCAGGATCGCTACACGACCGAGATCAAAGGCAGAGACATGACCATGCTCGGCGGTCGCGCCGGCGCGGGCGCCCCGGCGGGCGGGGACTACCAGAGCAGACCCAAGGCAAAACAACCAGCTGCCGCTGAACCGGCGCTGGATGACGATATCCCGTTCTAGGCGGACCGGGCCCACAGCACATTTCAGTTGCCGCGATCCGGTTGCCGGGTCGCGGCGCTTCTTTTACGGAGACAGGATTATGGATCGCCATGACAGCGCCCCGAAGCTGATCCCGCCGCACGGCGGCGAACTCAAGGACCTTTATCTTGACCAGGCTGCGGCTGACGCCGAGCGCGAAAAGGCGATGGACTATCTGTCGTGGGATTTGACGCCGCGGCAGCTTTGCGACATCGAGCTGTTGTTGAACGGCGCTTTCTCGCCGCTCGAAGGTTTCCTCGGTAAGACCGAGTACGACGGCGTAGTCAAGGATATGCGCCTCGGCGACGGGACCCTGTGGCCGATGCCGATCACACTTGATGTGAGCGAGGCCTTCGCAGCCAACCTGGAGGCCGGCGCCCACATCGCGCTGCGCGATCAGGAAGGCGTGCTGATCGCGACCATGGAGGTCGGTGACGTCTGGACGCCGGACAAGGAGGCCGAAGCGCGCGGTGTGTTCGGCGCCACCGATCAGGCTCATCCCGGTGTCCATTATCTGATGAACCTGGCACACCCGGTTTACGTGGGCGGCCGGCTGCGCGGCGTGGAACCCCCGATCCACTATGATTTCCGGCATCTTCGGGATACCCCGGCCGAACTGCGTCAGCGTCTGCAAAAGCTGGGATGGCGCAAGGTCGTGGCCTTCCAGACCCGCAATCCCATGCACCGGGCGCACCAGGAGCTGACCTTCCGCGCCGCCCGCGACGTGGAGGCCAATCTTTTGATCCATCCGGTCGTCGGGATGACCAAGCCGGGCGATGTGGACCACTTCACCCGCGTCCGTTGCTATGAGCGGCTGTTGCACCATTATCCGGAACAGACCACCAGCCTGAGCCTGCTGCCGCTGGCGATGCGCATGGCCGGTCCGCGCGAGGCACTGTGGCATGCGTTGATCCGGCGCAATTATGGTTGCACCCATTTTATCGTCGGCCGCGACCATGCCGGGCCCGGTAAGGACAGCAAAGGAAAGGACTTCTACGGTCCCTACGACGCTCAGGAATTGATGAACGAGTATCGGGACGAGATCGGTATCGAGATGGTGCCGTTCCAGATGGTCGTGTTCGTCGAGGACCGGGCGCAATACGTCCCGGTCGACGAGACCCACGAGGGCGAGACGGTGCTCAATATCTCCGGCACCGAATTCCGTCGTCGTCTGCAGGAAGGGCTCGACGTGCCGTCCTGGTTCTCCTACCCGGACGTAATCGAGGAGCTGCGCAAGACGCATCCGCCGCGGCACCAGCAGGGTTTCGTGATCTTTTTCACCGGCCTGTCCGGCTCCGGCAAGTCCACCATCGCCAACGCGCTGATGGTCAAGCTGATGGAGCAAGGCGGGCGACGCATCTCGTTGCTCGACGGCGACGTGGTACGCAAGAACCTGTCCAGCGAACTCGGTTTCTCGCGCGAGCACCGCGACCTGAACATCCTGCGTATCGGCTATGTCGCCAGCGAGATTGCCAAGAACGGCGGCATCGCGATCTGCGCACCGATCGCGCCCTACCAGACCACGCGTCGGCAGGTCCGCGAACTGGTGGAAGAAGTCGGCGGCATGGTCGAGATCCATGTGGCCACGCCGCTGGAGGTCTGCGAGCAGCGTGACCGCAAGGGTCTGTACGCCAAGGCCAGGGCCGGGATTATCAAGGAATTCACGGGTATCAGCGATCCCTATGAGGCGCCAGAGAAAGCGGAAATCGTCATCGACACCCGCGAAGTCTCTCCAGATCAGGCCGCGCACCGGATCCTGGTCAAGCTCGAGAGTCTCGGTTACATCCGCTGACCGGTTTGAATCGACGCAAGATCAGGTAGTACCTTTTAGCTTCCTGAGGCAGGCTCGGATGAAGGGCAAGCTCTATATCAAGACCTTTGGGTGTCAGATGAACGAGTACGATTCCGCCAAGATGGCGGACGTGCTGCGGGTCTCCCATGGTCTCGATCTCGTGTCCGCGCCCGAGGAAGCGGACGTGCTGCTGCTCAACACCTGTTCGATACGCGAAAAAGCCCAGGAGAAAGTGTTCTCGCTGCTGGGGCGCTGGAAGATGCTCAAGCAGGCGCGCCCGGAGATCGTGATTGGTGTCGGCGGCTGCGTGGCCAGCCAGGAGGGCGACGCGGTGATCCGCCGCGCGCCGCAGGTCGACATGGTGTTTGGCCCACAGACCCTGCATCGATTGCCGGAGATGTTGCAGCAGGTCCGCGGCAAGGGGCGCACCGTGGTCGATATCTCTTTCCCGGAGATCGAGAAATTCGACCGCCTGCCGGCGCCGCGCGCGGACGGCCCTACGGCCTTCGTCTCGATCATGGAAGGCTGCAGCAAGTACTGCAGTTTCTGCGTCGTGCCTTATACCCGCGGCGAGGAGATCAGCCGGCCCTTCGATGATGTGGTCGCGGAAGTCGTGGGCCTGGCAGAGCAGGGCGTGAAGGAGATTAATCTCCTTGGCCAGAACGTCAACGCGTATCGCGGCCCGATGGAAGACGGCACCCTGTGCGATCTCGGCAACCTGATCCGTTTCGTCGCAGCCGTCGACGGCGTCGAACGGATCCGCTTCACCACATCCCATCCGCTGGAGTTTTCCCAGAGTCTGATCGACGCTTACGCGGATGTGCCACAACTGGCCAATTTCCTGCATCTGCCAGTGCAGAGCGGTTCCGACCGGATCCTGGCGATGATGAAGCGCGGTCATACCGCCCTCGAGTACAAACAGAAGATCCGCCGGCTGCGCGAAGTGCGTCCGGACATCAGCATCTCGTCGGATTTTATCGTCGGCTTTCCGGGCGAGACCGATGGTGATTTCGCAGCGACCATGGATCTGATTGCCGAGATCGGTTTTGACCAGTCCTTCAGCTTTATCTACAGCAGGCGGCCCGGGACGCCTGCAGCGTCACTACCCGACGACGTTGATCACGCGGACAAGCAACAGCGCCTGGAGTTGCTGCAGGCGCGGATCAATCAGCAAGCCATGGCCATCAGCCGTGACCTGGTGGGCAGCGTGCAGCGTGTGCTGGTCGAGCGGCCATCGAAGAAGGATGCGCGTCAGCTGGCGGGTCGCACCGAGAATATGCGCTGGGTAAATTTCGATGGCCCGGCGGCACTGATCGGGGGTTTCGCCGATGTGCTGATCACCGAAGCGCTGCCGAACTCTCTTCGCGGCCGCCTCGCCGATCGCTCGCGCGCGGCTTGAATGGAACATGACTTGACGGCGCAGACCACCACTCTCGAATTCGAGCTCGAGCCTGCCGACAATAAGCGTCTGGCCAATCTGTGTGGTCAATTCGACCAGAACATGCATCAGCTGGAAGAGCGGCTGGGTGTCACCATCGGCAGTCGCGGCAATCAATTCCGCATCAGTGGTCCGGCGGAGCTGGTGGAACGGGTGGCCGGCATTCTCGGCGAGCTTTTTCGGCTGACCGAGTCGGAGGAGATCAGTCCGGAGCGGGTACACATGGCGGTGCAGGAGTCGGGCATGGTGCCGGATCAGGATACGGCGGCTGGTGACATGTTCTTCGAGACGCCGCGGCGCCGGGTCCACGCCCGCGGCGGCAACCAGCGCGACTATTTGCGCAATATCCGCCAACAGGATCTGATTTTCGGCATCGGCCCGGCTGGCACGGGCAAGACCTATCTGGCCGTGGCCGGTGCGGTCGAGGCACTGGACACGGATCAGGTCCGGCGCATCGTGCTGGTGCGCCCGGCGGTAGAGGCCGGCGAGCGGCTCGGGTTCCTGCCCGGTGACCTGGCGCAAAAGGTGGATCCGTATCTGCGCCCGATGTACGACGCCCTTTACGAGATGCTCGGCTTCGAGCGTGTTGGGCGTCTGATCGAGCGCAGCGTGATCGAAGTCGCGCCGCTGGCATTTATGCGCGGACGCACCCTGAACGAGTCGTTCGTGATCCTCGACGAGGCCCAAAACACTACTGGCGAGCAGATGAAGATGTTCCTGACCCGGATCGGCTTCGGCTCTCGCGCCGTCGTCACCGGCGACGTGACCCAGACTGACCTGCCGTCCGGCCGCCAGTCAGGATTGCTGCATGCCACGGAAGTACTGACCGATATCCATGGTGTCGCCTTCAATTTCTTTACTTCCCGCGACGTGGTGCGCCATCCGCTGGTCCAGCGCATTGTCGAGGCCTACGACAAAGCTGATGACGAGCAGGGTGACGGATGAGCGCTAAGGTGGTGCTGCAGCTGGCCTCGCCGGGCGAGAGCGTGCCGGCGGCCAGTCAGTTCCAGCGTTGGGTCGCGGCGACGACGGCATCGCACCGCGAGGCGGCAGAGCTGACCGTACGCGTGGTTGACGCAGACGAGAGCCGCGAACTGAACCAGCGCTATCGGCACAAGGACAGCCCCACCAACGTGTTGGCCTTCCCCGCCGATGTACCCGATTTTGTCGATGAGCCAGCGCTCGGGGATCTGGTGATCTGCCGCCCGGTGGTAATGCGTGAGGCCATGGAGCAGGCCAAGTCCGAAGAGGCCCATTGGGCCCACATGGTGGTCCATGGCACCCTGCACCTGCTTGGTTATGACCATCAGGACGACGAGCAGGCGCGGCAGATGGAGGCCCTGGAGGTGCAGATATTGGGCGGTCTCGGGTATGCTGACCCTTACCGGATTCCGGCCGGTGCAGCCCCGCCGGCGGTCCGCGCCGAGGATGGGACACCCTAAATGGCCGACGATCAACCTCCGAGTACCCGCTCCGCCGCCGCCCGGCCGCGTTGGCTGCAGTGGTTGTGGCGGACTTTCGCGCCCCATCCCAAAGACCGCGAGCAATTCCTGGAAGTCCTCGAAGACGCCAGCCGCGAACACGTCCTCGACGAAGAAGAGAGGGCGATGCTGGAGGGTGTGCTGGACGTCTCCGAGATGCAGGTCCGCGACATCATGATCCCGCGCTCTCAGATGGTCGTACTGGAACGCAGCGCGTCGCCCCGGGAGCTGTTACAGGCGATCCTCGCCTCGGGTCATTCACGCTTTCCGGTGATCGGCGAGGACCGGGACGAGGTGGTGGGCATCTTGCTGGCCAAGGACCTGCTGCGCTTTTTCGCCGAGAACGAGGATCAGCGCTTCGATATCCGCGAGGTGCTGCGGCCGGTCATCTACATCCCGGAAAGCAAGCGGTTGAACGTTTTGTTACGCGAGTTCCGCATCAACCGCAACCACATGGCCATCGTCGTCGACGAGTATGGCGGGGTATCCGGCCTGCTCACCATCGAGGACGTGCTGGAACAGATCGTCGGCGATATAGGTGACGAGCATGATCCGGACGAAATACCGGATTTCCGCGAGGAGGGTGACGGAGTCTATGCGGTGCGTGCCCTGGCCCGGATCGAGGATTTCAACGAGGAGTTCGGCACCGAACTCAATGACGAGGAA
>Ga0209456_10001878_pt1 | contig 10042 bp, 6 predicted proteins | sample COG_11_FD_184755 | JGI IMG/M metagenome (GOLD analysis project Ga0209456, IMG submission 184755) | Pelagic marine sediment microbial communities from the LTER site Helgoland, North Sea, for post-phytoplankton bloom and carbon turnover... | ecosystem: Environmental > Aquatic > Marine > Neritic...
CCGTTGTAGATGTCAGGCTGCAATGCATTGAGGGTGCACACCGACTGGTCCTGCATCGCCGCCAGCATATCGTTCCGGTCTGCCCACAGTCCAGGGCGTGGACTGGGGACCAACACCGAGGAGGGGTAGCGGGTGACCAAGCCGGTGGTCGGCTTGCCTTCACGCTGCCACTTTTCCCAACCGCCATCGAGCACCGCGGCATTATCGAAGCCGATCGAACGTAACATCCACCACACGCGGGTGGAGAACATCATGCTGCCGGCGCCATAGATGACCACGGCGTGGTCTCCACCGATTCCAGCCGCACCGGCGCGCTCGGCAAACAGTTCGGGCGACGGCATAGTCAAGGGCAACGGCACGGACTGGTCGCTGAATTCAGCAAGCAGGTCTACAAAACCGGCGCCGGGGATATGGTCCTCCGCCCAGGCGTCGCGACCACTGACAATGGTATAGCCCGGATCGGGGTCATTAGGGGTCAGAAATACGGTCGCATCGAAGATACGCAAGGACTCATCGTCGATGTGTTGTGCCAGCCAATCTGTACTGACAAGGGGGCCAGGAAGTTGCATGCTCTCCATCCTCTGTTAAGTTAATATCGAGTGCTTTTCATTCAGTTATAGTCGATTCACCATTGCCACGAGCGGGCGGTAAATACGGGTCGGGAGTGCCGGCCTTGATCGGCGGTTCCTGGGCAAGCGATTGCAGGTGTTCCCCTATAATTTGCGCCATAGGCCAACGTACCCAAAAATGTTCTGGCGTTTTCATGGTGATGGCATACGCCTCTTTCGGGTCGTTATAAAGATTATAAAATCGCGGCACACCGTAGTTCACTATTTTTCCGGTACCGCGGCGATCATCGAACTCCTTGGTCAGCATTTTCCAGTTGCGCCACTTGGCGCCGAAGACCTCCTCTCCGACATACACCACGAAACCATCACGGGCGGATTGTTCGCGCTTGCCAAGGAAAAAATCGCCCTGGTCGACGCCGTCAATGATGCGATCTCCTGGCACATCACCCCCAGTGATGTTCGCCAGTGTGGTGAACAGGTCCATCTGGTGAACAATGTCATTGGAGACCCTGCTCGCGGGTATATGTCCGGGCCAGCGCACAATAAATGGAACTCGCAGTGACCCTTCTTTCGCAGTGAAATAGGATCCGCTCCAGGGCCCGCTCCAGCCGTGGTTTTCCGGCAACATTTCAGGGCCGTTGTCCGCGGTGAAAATGAAGATCGTGTTATCGGCAATTCCCAACTGGTCCAGTGTATCGAGCAGCTCGCCGACATAGGCGTCGATCTGCATCAGCACATCACCCCAGTTGCCATTGCCGCTTTTGCCATCGAATTCCGGGCTGGGCACCACCGGCATGTGGGTCAGGGTATAGGGCACATAAGCAAAAAAGGCTTTGCCGGCTTTCGCCTGTCGCCTGATGAACGCCTTGGTCAGGTCGGTGATCTCGCGGTCGATTTCTCTACGCGCAGCAGCATCATAGAGTTTAACCTTTTCAGGTGGCGCGCCCCGCCGGCCCCGGTAGACGTACTCAGGCTCCAGGTAGGGAACAGTTCCCTCCGTCGCCACCCGGTTGAACTGCTCCTGTGCGGGCCAGAAACTCTCATCGGTAGAATTGGGGATACCATACCACTCGTCGAAGCCCTGGTCGGTGGGAAAACGACCGGGTGTCTGGCCCAGGTGCCACTTGCCGAACATGCCGGTGGCATAGCCCACATCGGCCAGCATCTCCGCCATGGTCACTTCCCACTGGGTCAGCCCATACAGGCCGGTGAGCCAGGGCACGCTGGCATTGCCGGTGCGCTTGGCATAGCGCCCGGTCATCAGGGCAGCCCGGCTCGGCGTGCACTGCGCCTCGACGTTAAAGTTGGTGAGGCGCAGACCCTCGCCTGCCAGCTTATCTATCCGCGGTGTTGCGCCACCACGAGTAATCCCGCCGCCGTAAACCCCGAGTTCGCCATAGCCGAAATTATCCATGTTAATCAGAACGATATTAGGCTTATCGGAGGCGATGCCTGACGTTGCGAGGCCAAGGGCCAATACCCCTAATAGTGAAAATATAACTTTCGATAGCATAGCCAGCCGCTGCCTCTGATCTTATGCGCCCCTGTCAGGGCGAAAATCGTCACCTGTTATAGATATGCAGAACGCGATTGTTCGGGTATCTGGCAAGAGATGTTATGGGCTGGATTGGATTGTTACTGGTCAATTCGCGTCAAGCGGCAATCAAAGTACGCCACGTCACCAGGTATTAGACAAATAAATGGGCTGTTGTGAGCAGATCACCTCATGGATACCAGTTACGAGGCCTGAAAATATCGTGAACAGTTGGTCTATCTTCCTGCAATCCGGCCCACGTCATGGCTGCGTGACGGTCGGTGGGGCGGCCATCCGTACGCAACCTGAATTCTGTATTGGCAAGATTCTTTGCTTTTTTGCCACGTGTGGATGGAGTGACGATTCTGCGCCATCGATGATTTGGTGCCAGGCCCGGGCGCGTTCAATAACAATATAGAGCCCAGAAAAAATCCGCTTCAGGCGCTAACCCCTTTTGACCCTCAGGCAGCGAGAGCGTTTTTGTCGATTCTGCCGGCCTCGCTGATGTTGAGCTCCTGACGCAGTTCTTCCATGTCACGATGCCACAGTTGCGACCAGTCCAGGCCTATCAGCGGCTCGGAGCGTTGGCCGATCTGGTAGCCTTCGGAGAACGCGCGCATTTGCTTGCCCAGTTGATCACGATCTTTCCATATATTTTTCATCAGTAGTAATGAGAGCATGAAGGCGAAAAAGGTGACATTACGCAGCTGAGCCATGTAGACGCCCGCAACGCCAAACTCACCCTCCATATCGAAACCGAACCCCGTCAGTACATGCCAGAAGTCATGGGTTTCATACATGTGCGCCATTACCCATTCACCATCATCGCTGTCGGGCAGCGGGTCGATCAGGTTGGGATCAATGCCTCGCTGCATTTCAAGTTTCGCCAGGGTGTGTCCCAGGGTGTTGGCGGGCAGGGCGATAAGGGCATCGAGATCCACCCTGGCCAGCCTTTTCCGGGCGGCGACGATGGGGGCCAATTGCGGGTAGTCCTCAATCAGTTCCTGCGCCACCAGGTCCCATCGGGCCATCTTTTTTCCCCAGCGGGAACGATTGAAGGTCAGCTCGACAATACCCGCTTCGGCGGTGTTCTCCGGGTCGCGCAGCACTCTCAGCACAGCCAGCCCGAAGCGGAAAATATTGCGTGGTTTGTTTTCGTACTGGTAACCGTTGGCCATGATCTGAACTCCACTTTTTGCAAGCAATTGCCTTACAAAAAGCTTAGGAGAATCCCCCGGCGAATTCTACTCACAATCAGGCGGGCTTCACGATACGCGCTATCTAACTGATATTGAGGGACTTATTCCAGTTTTCGCCAGCGGGTTCCAAGGTGAGCCCGGCGTTTTTTTCAGGTTTGTCAGTGCTGCAGCGGTGGCGATTCAGGCGGCGTGGCCGTGTTTGTCCGGCGTTTACTGCATCGTCAGGTAGGCCAGTTGCAGGCGCACGCCCTGCTCCAACAGATCAATGGCCGGGAAAGAAGCGGTGTTGGCGTTGACTGCAAATCCCTCGGTTGCGCTGACGATGGTTTCGGCTGCCAGGTGCAGGTCCTGGATTACGATTTCATCCCGGTGCGCCTCCAATAAGCCGACAACGCCGGCCACGGTCCGAGCCCGTGCGCTTGTGCGAATGTCCTGGAAGGGTCCGACAGTCAACTGGCCCAGCGACTGCACCAGCAGCGGGTCGTTGCCCAGTACCTCGAGCATCTGTGACATCATGCTGGTGAGTGTTTCCTGGAGGCTTGCACGCGCGACTGTCTGGTTCACAACGGCAACGATTTTAGCCAGTTCATCCGCGACCAGCTCCCGGTATACGTCCTCCTTGTCGTCGAAATACTGGTACAGGGTGCCCACGCTGTAACCCGACTTTTCCGCAATCTTGTTGGTGGTGGCCCTGCCGTAGCCCTGGTCTATCAAAACCTGAGCAGCGGCGTTCAGAATGGTCTTGATTGTCTGCTTTGAACGAGGTTGTTTTCCTTTATTTTTCAATCAGATAACCTGGTATTTTAGGGTTGGAGAAATATGCGAGTAGCCCGAAACTGAAGAATAACTTACCTTTGTTCCAGGCATTCTGGTTACATGAGAATGCACTTGTCAAGCGTGTGGATCAGGCGCAGGGGGAGGTCAGAGCCGCCCTCGGCATCCATATAATAAAAGTTCAACAGGGGGTCAGTGATGCCACCACCAGCCAACAGTATGAAAGCTCTGGCCCTGCTGGGCGGTGTTATCGCCGTCAGCCACAACGGTGCAATCCTGGCCGCCGATGAGGTTCGTATCCTCGAGGAAGTGGTGGTCACAGCCACCCGGCGCACCCAGACGGTGAGTGAGGTGCCACTGGCTATCACCGCCCTGACCGGTGACCAGTTGCAACTGCGGGGGGTGGCGGATGTCCAGGACCTGGCCAGGATATCTCCCAGCCTGGTTATTACCACCAGCAGCTCGGAAACCGCTGGCACCGAGGTCAGGATTCGCGGCATAGGAACCTCGGGCAATAACCCCGGCCTGGAGCCCTCAGTGGGCATTTTCATCGACAGTGTGTATCGCAGCCGCTCCGGGCTGGCGGTGGGCGACCTGGTCGATATCGCCTCGGTGGAAATCCTGCGCGGCCCCCAGGGCACGCTGTTCGGGCGCAATACCTCCGCCGGCGCTATCAGCATCAATACCCTGAAACCCGAATATGAGTGGGGTGGTTATGTTGAAGGTACCGTGCAGAATTACGATGGTTACAAGGTGACCGGTGGATTTACCGGGCCACTGGTCGACGACCAGCTGGCGTTCAGGCTCGCCGCCAGTTATAACGAGCGCGACGGCTATGTTTCTGACCGGTTGGTCAACGACCGGGAATTCTACGACCGCAACCGGGTAACGGCCAAGGGTCAGTTGCTATGGCAACCCAATGCGGATATCGATGTGCGCCTGATTGGCGATTACAAGCACAAGGATGAGCAATGCTGCACCGCAGATTATGTGATCGCTGGCCCCACCGCACCGGCCATCGAGTCGCTGGGTGGCATCGTGATAACCGACCCCTTCGCCTACAAAGCACAGTTGAACCGTGACAGCGAAGATGACCTCGATGAGTGGGGCGTGTCGGCGGAGACCAACTGGTCTATTGAGGAAGACCTGACGCTGACCTGGGTGGGTGCCTATCGCGATGCCGACGGCTATACCGACCTCGATGCGGACACGTCGAATGTGGACCTGGTACAAGGGGTGGACTGGGACCAGAACAACGAGTTTATGAGCCAGGAGTTGCGCCTCAACGGCTTGTCCGGTCGCCTGGACTGGCTGGTGGGGGCCTACTACTACACCGACGATATCGACGTCGACTGGAGCCTGCTGTACGGGGCTGACTTTGGCGCCTATTTCAGCCTGCTGGCCGGCGGGGCCATTCCGCCTGCGCTTTTTCCGGAAGGCGTCGGTGACCAGTCCCGTTACTTCGAGCAGGAGGGTAAGGGTTGGGCCCTGTTCACCCACAATATTTATGAACTCAACGACAACTACGATGTGGTGCTGGGTTTTCGCTGGTCCAATGATGACAAGGACGCCAAGGTCCGGATAACCAATAACGCCATCCACTGCGCAGTAGTGCCCTTTATACCCTATTGCCCCGTTCCGGATGTGCAGGGCTCGCGGAACGAGGATGAGCCCACCGGAACCATCAAACTGGTCAGGAACCTGGAGGTCGGCAATATCTACGCGGGTTATTCCAGGGGCTACAAGGCGGGGGGTTTCAACCTGGACAGGGACGCCCCCAACACCAATTTCGAATTCGAGCCGGAAATAGTGGATACCTATGAGGCGGGTTTGAAATGGGCCTCTGAAGACCGCATGCTCGAAGTCAACTCGGCGCTGTTTTACAGCCAATTCCAGGACTACCAGATCAATGAGTTCGACGGTGTCTCGTTTACCGTCACCAATGCGGGCCAGGTGAATTCCACCGGCGCCGAGCTGGAACTGAGCTGGCTGCCAGTAGAGCGCCTGAATATCGATCTTGGGTTCACCTGGACCAATACCCAATTCGACCAGCACCCGGGGGTCAACAACCTGGGCCAGAGCCTGGAAGGAAAACGGGTGCCCTTCGCGCCGGAATGGGCTGCCACCGGCGCCATTGGCTATGAACTGCCCATCGGCCGTTTTACCGGCTTCGGGGCGATCAACGCCTCCTACATGGATGATCACAATAGCAACGAAAACCTCGATCCCGAAGCCGTGGTCGAGTCCTTTACCGTAGTGAATGCCAGATTGGGCCTGCGCACGGCGGATACGGCCTGGGATTTTTCGATCTGGGGCAAAAATATCTTCGACGAGGAATTCCACGTCAGCTTGTTCAATACCCCCTTGCAGGACGGCAGCTGGAGTTCATTCCGGGGTGAGCCGCGCATGTACGGCGCAACCCTGCGCTATGAGTTTTAGGATCTGATAACCGCATTCACGGCGTATCCTGCTACTCGCGCCGAGAGCACACGGCCCGGGGCTGCCTTTCCTAAGTCAAATACATGCCGGCGCATATCAGTTTGGGCCGGTATGCGCTCACTCGCTGCAGAGTTCCAGCTTTAACTACTTAACCAGCTCGATCTCAGCTGGCCGCCAGCTCTGATCAATCCAGGCTTGTAATGGCCCATACATGCGAAGTGCGATAAACCAGCTCTTGCCCGGGATGGTCTGCAGCCAATTGTTCTCCTTGCCTTCGGGCGGTTTGGGCGCGAAGTAGATGTCGTAGGAACCATCAGCGTTTTTCTCAAAGCCCTTGTCCTGGCTACCCACCGTCGGGAACTGCTGGTCGGTCTGCAACTGGGAGCGGGTCTGGGTGTCGTATAGGGTCACGGCCCAGAAATCCTTGGCGGGCACGTTCGGGGGCAAATGCAGCCTGTAGGTTTTCGCTCCGTCCAGTGGTTGCTGCCTGGAATCGAGCATTGCCATGGCGTAGTCCGACCCTTTACCGGGAATCGTCACTGCCATGGCAGGGGATACGCAGATATAACCGAAATGGAACAGGATACGGGGATCGAGCCGGTAGGCGCCCTGTCTGGTAAAAGTCGTGTCCTTGTCGGCGTATGCCATAACCCAGGCGCTGTTCTTGTCATAGGTGAAATTGCCCGGGTCACGCGGATAGTAGCTGATCGCACGGGCGGCGCCGTTACCAATAGCGGCGGCGTCTTCGAGAATTTTCTTCATCCGCTCATCAGGCGTGAAGGGCTTGCCTTTTTCGATCCCGATAGCCGCCATCATGCCCCGGGCCTCGGGGCCGAGGTAATCTTCAGGTTCCTGTTGCATCACCGCGTGCAGCTTTTCAAACGCGCTGTAGTCATTGGGCAGGACCGTATTGACTGCCTTACCGGAGATATTGGTGAACTCCATCTTCGGGGGCTTTGATGCTCTGGCCAGCGGATAGACCTTCAGGTTGTCGCGAATATTATCCGATGCGGCCTTGATGCCTTTGTCCAGGTAGCCGCGCATGAACAGCCATACGCCACTGGTTTTCGATGGCACGATGAAATAACCTTCCGGCACGTCCCCCTTGTATCCCGGGGGCAGTACCAGGAACTTGCCGCCCTTACCCTTGTCCGGTCCCGCCACACCCAGGTCCGTCATGTAGCGAAAGGCCATGTCGTCCAGTATACCCAGCATTTTCGGAGGCAGGTCGATGACGGTCGGTCCGTCTTTTGCCAGGTCGAGAAAGCCTACCGCGTACATGGTGGACGTGTTTCCGGTGAGAAACAGTGAGGTCGAATCCATCAAGGTGTCGAAGATACAGACCTGGTGGCTGGCGGCACAGCCCGCGCTGGCCTGCCCTTCCCGCAGCGCATTGATCGACAGGGCGGGAATGGAGTTGAGATACACGTTGACCGCCCGTGAACGGTCGAGATAGTCATACAGTGTTTCGACCGTTTTCGTGGTCGGAACGCCATCGAAGTACTTGAGCTTACCGATAGAGGTCTGCGCCGTGTCGGGGGCTGTGATTGACTCAGGGATATCAGTGCTCATCTTTAATTTGAGCGGGCTCGATCCCGCCACGGCCATACTGGCACACATCAAGCCGGCTGAGATCAAAGTGATACAAGGTTTCCGTTCCATGGTGGTTTCCTGATCGCGTCGCTGCGTTGGTATGGAGGGAGTTGCGAAGCCCACAACTCCCGTTAGCTACATGTGCTTATTTCAGTAATTCAAAGTCGTTCATCACCCAGGTCTTGTCGATATAGCCCTGCATTGGCCCGTAAAACCTGAAGACCACAAAGAACCCCTTCGCGGGATCGGTCTGTACCCAGTTACTCTCTTTGTCCTTCTCTGGTGTCGGACCGAAGTAGATGTCCACCGAACCATCGGCGTTGATTTCGGGGTCACCCAGGCTACCGATAGTGATCTGGCCACCCGAGTCGAGCAGGCTGCGGCTCGTGGGGTCATAGGCGGTTACCGCCCAGAAACGCTTCACCGGTGGATTGGCCGGCACGCGCAGGCGATAGTTCTTGTCGCCCAGGAGATAGGCCCCAATTTTATCCCTGAAGGCCGTCAGGTAGGCCGTACCCACGCCGGGTGTCGTTGACAGGAGATTCGGCGAGACCACGATGGCCTGGTAATGCCACAGGGTGCGGGCGTCGATATCACTGTGCCCGTTGTACAGAAACTCCGTATTGCGTACGAACATTTTTTCCCAGCGCCGGTTCGGCCAGTAGTTGATTTCCCGCTCCCGGGAGCCGTAGAGAATGGCGCGGGACATGGCGACACCCTGTTTCGCTGCCTGGTCGAAAATGCCTCGCATACGCGTATCGGGTTTGTAGGGTTTGCCCTTCTCGATACCCAGGGTCGCCAGACGCCCCAGCAGCTCCGGGTTGAACAATTCCGTGGGTTCGTACTGAATAATCTCGTTCAGCCTGTCGAACGCGGAGCCGTCTTCCGGCGGCAGGGTGTTGGCCCCCTTGCCGGAGGTATTGGTGGCGGTGAAGTCCCGCGGGCCGCTTGCCAGGGGATACACCTTGAAACGTTGTTTGAACCAGGCCAGGGCCTGTTCGCCTGTTCCAACCTCGCCGAAGCCGCGCATCATCGCCCAGATCCGGTAGCCGGGAGAGCGTATCACCACGTAACCTTCGGGCACATCACCGCTATGCCCCGGCGGCAGGAACAGATAGTTACCGCCCTTGCCCTGGTCCGGCCCGGTAGGGCCGAAGTCGGTGAGGTATCTGAAATTGGCATCGTTCGCCGTGCCGTACATGCCCGGCGGGATTTCCACCACGGTGGGGCCGTCGAGTTTCAGGTCGATGGAGGCAAAAGCGTATACCGTGATGTCATTGCCGGTCAGGAAGTTCTCACTGGGGTGCATGAAGTTGGCCATCACCCCGATATCCGAGGGCGTCTCGAAGCCGAAGTCGCGCACCTGGGACTTGACGATGCCGTACAGGGACAGGGCCGGGAAGAAGTCCATATAGGCCTGGGTAGCGCGCTGCAGGTCCAGCTCATCGTAGATTTTCTGTACTGTGGCGTCGGTGGGAAAGGCGCCCCCCTCGAACTCCAGGGTGCCGAAGTGCGTCTTTATCCTGTCGGGCGCAGGCTTGAAGTCAGCGGCGGACTGCCTGGGGCCGGGTGAGCTGAACATATCCAGTTCATCAGTTCCCGCCGCAGCGCCCACTTGTAACGTGGTGGCCAGGGCAAAAACGCTGGTCATTACCAGGGTCGTAGGTCTCATGACAGGCCTCCCTTTGTTGAAGGTAAATGATCGATCTGCGAGACAGTTGGCAAAGGCCTCAACCCGCAGTCATCGGCATGGGCGCCCCCTCCCGGGGGGGGATAACAGCATAGGACTAGGGCGCGTACCAGATAGGACTGGTGTATGCCCGCTCCTGCCCGATGGTCGTCGCGCCTTCGGGAATCTCCGTACCAAAGCGGAAGGCGTCGTAGACGACCCAGCGCGGCGTGGGGATTTCCAGCACCCGGGCGTAGTAGAACGC
>Ga0209456_10001879_pt1 | contig 10037 bp, 7 predicted proteins | sample COG_11_FD_184755 | JGI IMG/M metagenome (GOLD analysis project Ga0209456, IMG submission 184755) | Pelagic marine sediment microbial communities from the LTER site Helgoland, North Sea, for post-phytoplankton bloom and carbon turnover... | ecosystem: Environmental > Aquatic > Marine > Neritic...
CCAATATCCCCGTGAACTCCAATGATTACGCCATGCTGCACCAGGCGGAACGGATCGTCGACCGGATCATGGCGCTGGCCCGCTCGCTGGACGGCGTGATTTCCGGTGAACACGGCATTGGTTTGACCAAGATCAAGTATCTGCAGCCGGAGGCCATTGCCGCCTTCAGGGCCTACAAGGAAAAGGTCGATCCCACAGGCCTGTTCAACCGCGGCAAGCTGCTCGACGGTGCGGGGCTGGACAATGCCTATACGCCGTCCTTGCGGCTGGTGGAGCAGGAGGCATTGCTGCTGGAAGCGAGCGAACTGGGTGCCTTGAACGATGACATCCGACACTGTCTGCGCTGTGGCAAGTGCAAGCCGGTGTGTAACACCCATATTCCACGCGCCAATCTGCTGTATTCGCCGCGTAACAAAATTCTCGCCAGCGGCGTGGTGATCGAGGCGTTCCTTTACGAAGAGCAGACGCGGCGCGGCATTTCCACGCGGCATTTCGATGAAATGAATGATGTGGCCGATCATTGCACCGTCTGTCACAAGTGTCTCAATCCCTGTCCGGTGGATATCGACTTCGGCGATGTATCGGTGCGTATGCGCAGCATCCTGCGCGAACAGGGCAAGAAACGCTTCAGCCCGGCCAGCTGGATGGCGATGTCATTTCTCAATATTACCGATCCGGCTGCCATAAAAGTCATGCGTAAGGGCATGATCGAGTGGGGCTACAAGGGGCAGCGCCTGCTGCATCATGCGCTGAAGCCTGTGTTAAAAAGCAGGCAGCAGGCGTTGCCGGCATCCACCGGCGGCGCCATGAAGTTCACTGAACAGGTGGTGCACTTTATGAAGAAACCGATGCCGGGCGGACTGCCGTTGCAGACAACACGTGCCATGCTGGCGGTGGAGGACAAGGAAGTGGTTCCGATCGTGCGTGACGCGGCCCGGGTCAATGAGGAGTCGGATGCGGTGTTTTATTTTCCCGGCTGCGGCTCAGAGCGCCTGTTCAGTGAAGTCGGGCTGGCCACGCTGGCCATGCTCTACGAGGTGGGTGCGCAGACCGTATTGCCGCCGGGTTATCTGTGTTGCGGTTATCCGCAGACCTCGGCCGGCGACACCGCCAGGGGCAGGCAGATCAGTACCGATAACCGGGTATTGTTCCACCGTGTCGCCAATACGCTGAATTATATGGATATCAAGACCGTGATTGTGTCCTGTGGAACCTGTATGGACCAGTTGCAGCAATACCGGTTCGAACAGATTTTTCCGGGTTGCCGCTTGCTGGATATCCACGAGTACCTGATGGAAAAAGGCGTCAAACTGAATGCCGTTAAAGGTCAGCGCTACCTGTATCACGACCCCTGCCATACACCGATGAAGACCTATGCACCGCTGCAGGTGGCGAATCGCCTGCTCGGCGCCGAGGTGCGTTTGTCGGACCGCTGCTGCGGGGAGGCGGGTACCCTGGCGGTATCGCGCCCCGATATCGCCACCCAGATCCGTTTCCGCAAGCAGCAGGAATTACAGGACGGTGTACGCGCCTTCACCGGCAGCGACCGTGTTCACAACGGCGAAGTCAAAATGCTCACATCCTGCCCGGCCTGTCAGCAGGGTCTGTCCCGTTACCAGGCAGATACCGGGCTTGAATCGGACTACATTGTGGTTGAGCTGGCCAACCGTAAACTGGGAGAGGGCTGGCAACAGCGTTTTGTCGAACAGGCAAAGTCAGGTGGTATTGAGCGGGTGCTGTTATAGTGATGGGGTTCTCTAGATGGTACAGCACCCCAGCTGGAAATCGATGTTTTGCGCGGTCTGTTTGAGGTGGCCCTCTTTTCTGGAAAGCTCCAGAAAACGCACCGTAAATCGGTGCCGTCCGCCGCTGATCTCGGCATAACAGGGGATTTTCTTGTCCACCTCAACGCGTATCAGCTGACAAGGGTGGTTTGAATCCAGTGTCTTCTGGAAAAACCCTGCGTCGGCGGTGACCGGCTTGAGTATGGTGCTGTCGCGCACCAGTTGCAGAATGAGCTGAACAGCCTGGCCAATGGCTGCAAAGCGTCCCAGCCAGTCGGTCAGGTCGCGGGTGCGTTTCTGGGCGGGTTGCTGCAGCCAGAAGTGGTAGCTGGGCAGATCGAAATCACAGGTGCCGCCCGGGATGGCGGTACGCTGTTGGATGCTGCTGAGAAACTCGTTTTCTTTCAGGTCGGCGCCAACGGGGCCGCCGATTTTGTGCAACTGTGTGCCGAGCTTTTCCAGATTGCCGAGAATCTGTTCCAGGCGAGCGCTGTCGACGCCCGGATTCTGCTTCAACTTGTTGAGGGTGGATGAATGGCGCTCCAGTTCCTTCAGAACCTCGGTCTTGAGGTCGGTCCGACCGAAAATGCTGAGTATGTCCAGCAAGCTCGCCAGTGTGCAACGGCTGCCCCACTGACTGTCGTCGCGCAGATGCTGGGCGGATTGAGCAAACAGGAATTCCAGGCGCAAAAACGCCCGTATGCGCTCGTTAAGGGGTTGTTCGTAGATGATTGTCGTGGTCACCGGGCGCAATAAGAGTGTTGGTTCAGCAATAAGTGTATCCCTCAAAAAACTCATGGTGTCACCGCCCGTTTCGGGCGGTCCAGCGAGAAATGCCGGTTAAGGCTGCGCTATTGTCCAACAGGAGGCAGGCTGGCGCAAATGTCATTAAATGGGGACAGATTTCAACTCTGTCCCATGGGGTACCATGCCGCAATAACTTGTATGTTGTTTCCGGTGCGCACCGCGCACCCTGCGATGATCCATCAAATAAATCTGAGTGATTTAAGTCAGCACCATTCGGGACAGTTTCTAAATCCGTCCCGCGGCGAGTCGCAGGTAGAAATGATGCAGGCGCTCAATCTCGTTGTGCAGCTGTTCAAGATCACTGTCATTGACGACAACATCATCCGCTATCTGAAGGCGTTCTTCGCGGCTCGCCTGGGTGGCGAGGATGGCATCAATCTCGCTTGTGGTAACAGCGTCCCTTGCGGCAACCCGCTGATATTGCAGTTCCCGCGGTGCGTCTATGACCAGGATGCGATCCAGGGGATAGTCCATGGCGGACTCCACGAGCAACGGGATAACGAGCATGGAATAGGGCGTCTCGACCTCATCTGCCAGGGTGATGGCCCGTTCACGGATGCGGGGGTGGAGGATATTCTCCAGCTTTTTGCGTTGTCCAGTGTTGTGAAAAACCGCCTGGCGGAGCTGGCTGCGATCCAGCTTACCGCTTTCATCAATGACCTGCTCGCCAAATGTCGCGCTGATTTCAGACAGGGCGGCCTGGCCGGGTTCCACCAGGTCGCGGGCGATGAGGTCGGTATCGATAACGGTCGCACCCAGGCGGGAGAATTCACGGGATGCTTCTGTTTTGCCGCTGCCGATGCCGCCTGTGAGACCGATGCACAGCGCTCGGCTCATATCAACTGGCCATACCGGACCAGCGCAGGTAAGCGCTGGAAATCTGCTCGCCCCATAGCAAGGCGATCCAGCCGGCGATCGCCAGGTAAGGTCCGAACGGGATCGGTTGGGCCCGGTCCCGTCCCTGGATGGCGATCATGGCGCCGCCAAGCACGGCACCGACCAGCGATGACAGCAGGATGATCATCGGCAGGGATTGCCAGCCCAGCCAGGCGCCCAGCAAAGCCAGCAACTTGAAATCGCCAAAGCCCATACCTTCCTTGCCGGTGAGCAGCTTGAACAGCTGATATACGATCCATAACGACATGTAACCGGCGATGGCACCGACCAGGCTGGAGCGCATATCGGCAAACACCGGGAACAGGCTCAGGGTCAGGCCGAGCCAGAGGAAGGGGAGGGTGATGGCATCCGGAAGTAACTGGTGATCGGCATCGATCATGCTGAGTGCGATCAGTGCCCAGGTCAGCAGCAAGGCGGTGCCGGCCTGCCAGCCGAATCCGAAATGCCAGGCGATCACGGCGGACATGACACCGGTCAGCAGCTCGATCAAGGGGTAACGTATGGAGATGGCCTGCCGGCAGGATGAGCATTTTCCGCGCAACCACAGGTAACTCAACACCGGGATATTTTCGTAAAAACGGATTTTATGGCCGCAATGGGGGCAGTGCGATGCCGGTTTTGCCAGCGTGAGCGGGTCCTGTTCTACGGGTGATTCGCCCAGATAGTCCTTGCACTGCGCCTGCCAGCCGCGTTCCATCATCAGCGGCAGGCGGTGGATGACAACGTTGAGGAAGCTGCCCACCAGCAGGCCGAGGACAAAGACAGTCCCGGTAAAAAACGCCGGGTTGTGCTCCAGTAAGTTAAAAAGTTCCATGGCTTCCGAATGTACCCCACGGCTCTCCGGCCGTGGGTTTGTCAATTAAATCGCCGAACCCATTTTGAAAATAGGCAGGTACATAGCAACCACCAGGCCGCCTACCAGGATGCCGAGAATGGCCATAATCATTGGTTCCAACAGGCTGCTGAGGTTGTCAACCGCATCGTCGACTTCCTGTTCGTAGAAATCGGCGACTTTGGAGAGCATGGCATCCAGCGAGCCGGATTCTTCACCGATGGCGACCATCTGTACCACCATATTGGGAAACAGTCCCGTCTGTTGCATGGACAGCTGCAGTTGTTGACCGGTCGCGACGTTGTCGCGCATTTGCAGGATGGCGTCGCAATACACCGCGTTACCCGCGGCACCGGCCACGGATTCCATCGCTTCGACAAGCGGGACACCGGCGGCGAACATGGTCGACAAGGTCCGCGCATAGCGGGCTATGATCGCCTTGGTCAGTATTTCTCCGACAATAGGTATTTTCAACGTAATACGATCCAGGCCGTGTGCAAACTTGGGCGATCGCAATTTCGCCTGGCCGAAACCATAGATAGTGCCGCCGACGATCAGCAGTGCCAGCCACCAGTTGGCCTGCATCCATTCTGACATACCTATCACCATCTTGGTGAATGCCGGAAGGTCTGCGCCGAAGCTTGAAAAGAGTTCTTCGAACGTGGGGACAACAAAAATAAGCAGTATAGCGGTTACAATAAAGGCTATGACAATAACGGCTGTCGGATAGGTAAGTGCTTTCTTTATCTTCGCTTTCAGCGCTTCGGTCTTTTCCTTGTAGGTGGCGATCTTGTCCAGCAGGCCTTCCAGGATACCGGCTTGTTCACCCGCCACGACCAGGTTGCAGACCAGTTCATCAAAGTAAAGGGGATGCCTGGCCAGTGCGCTTGCCAGCGTGCCCCCCGATTCCACGTCAGCTTTGATGGTCAGAACCAGCTCCTGCATGGACGGATTTTCGTGGCCGCGACCGATGATTTCAAAGGACTGAACCAGCGGAACACCGGATGACATCATAGTGGCCAGCTGTCGCATGAATACCGAGATGTCCTTTGGGGTGATTTTCTTTTTCTTTGCGCTTGAAAACAGCGCGGACTTCTTGCGCACCTTCAGCGGCTTGATACCCTGCCGGCGGAGATCCGCCTTTACCACGGACGGGTTGGCGGCATTGGATTCGCCTTTTACCTTTTTGCCTTTTTTGTCGGTGCCTTCCCAGGTAAACACGTTTCGTTTGATTGCTGCTTCGGCCATGATCTAGTCCTTCGTTACTCGGTTAATTTCTTCGAGGCTGGTAGTGCCGTCCTGCACTTTTTTCAGTCCCGACGTCCTTAAATCGGCGACGCCTTCTTTGCTGGCCTGATCGGCCAGTTGCATGGCGTTTCCATTCTCCATAATGATGCGCCCTATTGCTTCGGATACCGGCATCACCTGATAGAGGCCCACCCGCCCCTTGTAGCCGTCCGCACACTGGTCGCAGCCTACCGCGCTATACAGGGTCAACTCATCGAGTACCTCTTCTTTGAAGCCTTCTTCCAGTAACGCTTCGCGGGGAATGTCCACTTCTTTTTTGCAGCTGTTGCACAGGCGCCGGGCCAGGCGCTGGGCGATAATCAGGTTGACCGATGACGCGATGTTGTAGGGTGGAACACCCATGTTGGCGAGCCGTGTCAGCGTCTGCGGTGCGTCATTGGTATGCAGTGTCGACATGACCATGTGACCCGTCTGCGCCGCCTTGATGGCGATCTCGGCGGTTTCCAGGTCGCGAATCTCACCGACCATGATGATGTCCGGGTCCTGGCGCAGGAAGGCGCGTAAGGCTGTGGCGAACGTAAGTCCCGCCTTGGGATTCATGTTGCACTGGTTGATGCCGGCCAGGTTGATTTCCACCGGGTCTTCGCAGGTGGAGATATTTCGATCCGCAGTGTTCAGTATATTCAAGCCGGTGTAGAGGGACACCGTTTTACCCGAGCCGGTTGGTCCGGTAACCAGGATCATGCCGTAGGGTTTATTCAGGTTTTCCATGTAGAGGTTCTTCTGCTCTTCCTCGTAACCCAGCATGTCGATGCCCAGCTGGGCGCTGGTCGGGTCAAGAATACGCAGTACAACTTTCTCACCAAACAGGGTCGGACAGCTGTTGACACGGAAATCGATCGCACGTTTCTTGGACAGGGCCATTTTGATGCGCCCGTCCTGTGGCTTTCTGCGTTCGGCGATATCCATTTTGCTCATGACCTTGAGGCGGGAGACGAGCCGGGTTGCCATGGCGACCGGTGGTGAAGCGACTTCGTGCAGTACACCGTCCTGGCGGAAGCGGATCCGGAAACTCTTTTCGTAGGGTTCTATGTGTATGTCGGACGCGCCTTTATTGATGGCATCGAGCAGGACCTTGTTGACAAAGCGCACCACGGGGGTGTCATCGATGTCGGCATCCATACCGTCATCGGCGACGTTGTCCTCATCACCCGCGCTGATCTCGAGATTGTCCAGATCCTCATCCAGCAGATCCGTCATGCTCGTATCGGCTGAATCCAGCGCCAGGTCGATCGCTTTTACCAGCTTGTCTTCTTCAACCAGGATGGTTTCCGTGCTGATGCCGGTGTGGAACTTGATCTCATCCAGCGCCTGCAGGTTGGTGGGGTCGGAAACAGCAACAAACAGGCGGTTGCCGCGCTTGAACAGCGGCAGCGTATGGTGCTGGCGAATCAGCTTCTCATCGACCAGGGACACCGGGGCGGCATCCAGATCCATGGCATTGAGATCGAAAAGCGGTGTGCCGAATTCCTGGCAGGCCGAAGACGCAATGGAGGAACTGTCCAGTATCTTGTTTACCACCAGATAGGAAACAAACGGTTCGCGGCTTTTCAGGGCTTTTTGCTGGGTGTCTGCAGCCAGTTCTTCCGCCAACAAGCCATCCATGACCAGCCGTTTGGCCAGTCCACTGAGTTGTGATATGGGGCTGTGTGTCGCCATACTAAAAAAAATATCCTTATTTCATTTGGACTTCCGTGATCCGTCACCCAATTTATCGACATTGGGTTGTGAGTTCAAAACATTTTTCAAATATGACGGTGCTGGATACGAAAGCCAGGAATTCAATAGGGTTTCGTCAGTTAGGGGAAAAACTTTATGGGTGGGGTAAAGCGGGATCAATGCTGTCCCGTTAGCTCCCTCTCCTTCCGGGAGAGGATTGGGGAGAGAGGGGTTTGAAACTTAAAGCACACTGCCCGTCAGCACACTGTAAGGACTGAACGGGCAGGCTTAGACGCGACATTCAGCCGGAACGTATTTGTTGTCGGCAGCCGCTGTGACATCACAGTCCCATTCAATACCCTGTGGATTGAAGAATGGTTGCAGGGTAAGGGCGACGTTTTGTGCAGAACCATCCATGGTGACGGTTAAAACGCCCGTCACATTGTCGCAGCTGATAGTGGCTGCGCCCAGCGCGCCGAAATTGCCGCCTCTGCACAGCGTGACGGATGACGCATCGTTAAAATAGTTGTCGGTAACGACGTGTTTGGCAACCGTGACGGCTGTCAGGCCTTCTGTGACTCTGGCTTTTACCGTGGAATCCTGATACGCGGGAAGCGCGATAGAGGCAAGTATACCGATAATCGCCACCACAATCATGAGTTCGATCAGCGTGAAACCTTGTTGGATTTTAAGCATTCGATTTTGCATGATTCTGACTCCTTAAGTTACTTAAGGACATCCCTGATCCTGACAGGTTTAAAATGAAAGACCCCTCGCAAGGAGGGGTCTTGTGACGGCTTTCCAGCCCCCCGGATAGTGCTTACGCTAGATCCGGGTTACGCCGGATACGCTGATTAGATACGACATTCAGCTGGAACGTATTTATTGTCCCCGGCACCCACTACAGCACAAGTCCAATCAGTACCCTGGGCATTGAAGGCCGGTGTTAGGGTCAGCGAGACGTTTTGTGCAGAACCATCCATTTGGATTGTGAGAACACCGCCGGCTGGGGCGGCGCCAGCCGCACAGGTTACAGTGGCTGCACCGGCTGCCGCACCAAAGGTGCCGCCACGACACAGGTTAACTGACGTTGGATCGTTGGAGTAGTTTTCAGAGACCACGGTTTTACCGGAAGAAGCGATGGTCAAACCTTCCGAGACCCTGGCTCTGACGGTGTAATCCTGATACGCGGGCAGTGCGATAGCGGCCAGGATGCCGATGATCGCAACCACGATCATGAGTTCGATAAGGGTAAAGCCCTGTTGTGTCTTTTTCATGAGTCATTCCTCTTAAACGTTAACGTAATGTCAAATAGCGTTATTGATCAGAAGCCTTGCGGTGCCGCCACATCTGACTCCATGTCGGGACCGGGCTGTACCGTTTTTGTCGGCTATCCCTTGCCAAGCAGCATGCGTGCCAGTTTCCTGACGCCAGACGCTGTTTGTGACGGCACCGTGCCGGGATTTATTAAATGCGCATAAAAACAGGGGGATAAAAACAGGGCGGGGATTCAGAGTGGGTGTGCTGTGTCAGATTCCTGCTGGATGTTGCGGTCTGATCGAGCCTGATCAAAAGTGTCAGTCTGACGTGATTGGGACGCCAATTGACGCACTGCGTCACATTTTAGCTATTCCAGGCCCAGCTTTTTCAAACGATAGCGCATGGCGCGGAAGGTGATGCCGAGCAGCTTTGCCGCCGCCGTCTTATTATTATGAGTCTGCTCCAGGGCTGCCAGTATGGTCTGCCTTTCTATACCCTCCAGATAATCTTCCAATGACACCCCCTCCGGCGCTGGCGCAGGCTGCTCGAACGTCTGCGTCTGTGGTTCGGCAACATCCGCGGTGGGCAGCGCCAGTTCTTCGGGCTGGATTTCCTTGCCGTCACTGAGGGTCAAGGCGCGTTCGAGAATATTTTCCAGCTCGCGGACGTTACCGGGGAAGGCATGGCGTTGCAGGGCTTCCAGTGCTGCGTGACCCAGAACGGGATGCTCGGCACCCTGACCCTCGGTCAGCCTGTTGAGCATATGTTCCGCCAGTTGCGGGATGTCTTCGCGGCGCTGGCGCAGGCTGGGAACCTTCAGCTCAATGACGTTGATCCGGTAGTACAGGTCCTGGCGGAAATCGCCGGATTCCACCAGATTGGCCAGATCCTTGTGGGTTGCAGACAGGATGCGGACATCGATGGGTACTTCCTTTTGTTCACCGACCGGGCGTACCGCTTTCTCCTGGATGATGCGCAGCAGCTTGACCTGCATATGCAGGGGCAGTTCAGCCACCTCGTCCAGAAACAGGGTGCCGCCGTCGGCGGCCTGGAAAAGTCCCTCCTTATCGCTGACCGCACCGGTGAAACTGCCTTTTTTATGCCCGAAAAACTCGCTTTCCATGAGTTCCGAGGGGATGGCACCGCAGTTGACCGGCACAAACGCCTTGTCATTACGTGGTCCCTTGGCGTGGATCAGGCGGGCCACCAGTTCCTTGCCGGTACCCGATTCACCGCTGATATAGACGGGAGCCTGGCTGCGCGCCAGTTTGGCAATGGTGGAGCGAATGGTCTGCATAACCGCCGAATCGCCGAGCAGGGTATCGCGACTGCGGCGGTCGCGCTTGGGGAAGCTGCCCAGCTTGAGCGCACCCTTGACCAGGTTGCGCAGTACCTGCAGGTCAACGGGCTTGGAAATGAAGTCGAAGGCACCGACTTTCAGGGCCTGGACGGCGGTTTCCATGTTGCCGTGTGCAGTGATGACGGCAACG
>Ga0209456_10001880_pt1 | contig 10033 bp, 8 predicted proteins | sample COG_11_FD_184755 | JGI IMG/M metagenome (GOLD analysis project Ga0209456, IMG submission 184755) | Pelagic marine sediment microbial communities from the LTER site Helgoland, North Sea, for post-phytoplankton bloom and carbon turnover... | ecosystem: Environmental > Aquatic > Marine > Neritic...
TGAAGAAGACCTTACGGACGCGGTTCGTACGGTAGAGCCAACCGTCGATATACTGATCGCCAACGCGCGTGACGCGGTCACGGGCCCCATGCCCAGGGTCCAGGTCGGCACCCAGTGCAGCAAGCCCTACGAGTGCCAGTTCATGAATTACTGCTGGCCGACAGATGCGGAGTACCCGATCGCCGGCCTCGGTGGCAGTAAAGCGAAGCTTGGCAATTTCGTGTCCCTCGGCTACACCGATATTCGCGACGTAGATGCCGGCAGCATTTCGGCCGAGACCCAGTTGCGTATTCATCGTGTTACCCAAAGTGGGGAGCCCGAGATTCTCAGTGGTGCCCGCCGCGCGCTTGAGGCTTTGCCATACCCACGTTATTACCTGGATTTCGAAACGATAGGACCGGCTGTGCCGTTTTGGCCGGGAACCCGGCCGTACGCCGTTGTTCCTGTGCAATGGTCCTGTCACATCGACGACGGGGCAAGCGATGGTTCCTGCGAAAACATGCGTCACGAGGAGTTTCTCGACCTGTCGGGTGAGCCGCCGATGCGGGCGCTGGCCGAGAGGATGATCGAGTGTCTTGGAGAATCAGGGCCGGTGCTGACGTATACGAATTACGAAGAGAGGGTGATCGAGGGTTTGATTCACCTGCTCCCGGACCTGGAAAAGCCCTTGCAGGAGATTATCGACCGCCTGTTTGATCTGCATCCGATCGTCAAAGCCAACTACTACCATCCGAAGATGCTCGGCTCGTGGTCCATCAAGGCAGTGCTACCGACCATGGCACCGGATATGGATTACGGCAATCTCGAGGGCGTCAAGGAAGGCACGGGCGCATCGGATGGCTTTATAGAAGCAATAAACCCGGAAACCTCGGCCGAGAGGAAGGCTGAGTTGGAGGAACAGCTGTTACGGTATTGCCGCTTCGACACAGAGGCAATGGTGGAGATCGTACGATTTTTGGGGACATTCTGCATTTAGCGTATTAATACGCTATATGCAGAATGTCCCCAATTCCAGCAGTCAGTTCATCTGCACAATTGCTGAAGGATCGACATGCGGAAGATGGTGCTCGCATTCCTCCGTCAGGTGCTCGGCGTTCCTGATCCAGATACAGGTCTCGCAGGTACAGGTTGTCTCATCGTGTCGCAATTCGCTGTGCAATGCCTCGACCAGCTTTATCCCTTCGCGCAAAGAAGCGCTGAGAATTGCCGTCGGTTTTTCTTCGAAATTTCTGAAGTCCTGCAGGCATTTGGACCATTCACATTTCCCGTCACCGTCGCAGTGATTGCAGCGTTCACCGGTTGCCTCGTAGAGGTTGTCGTGTTGGAAGTTGCCCTCTTCAATAAGTTCCTTCACCAGTAACTTGGGAAAAGTGAGCGCTTCTATTAGTTGTCGTCGCATGACTCTCTCCTACTAACTGTGTCTCCATAGTAAGGGGATTGGCCGGCGTACTCAAATTCGGATTCTACTGACGGTCTCCCGGTGCCGGACGGGGACATTCTGAATTTAACGTATTAACGTGCCAGGAGCCGAATGTCGCCGTTTCTCGTTTAGAATCAAATGATGGACACTAATCCGCTGCTGGCCCGAAGGGCGATTTCCCGGAAAGAAAGGCTCCAAAAATCGCTTTCTTGTCTGTTCGTGACTGCTCTTGCTGTGAGCGTTGTCTGGGTATTCGCCGGCGGTTTTCTCGAGGGCGAGCCTGTTTATCTGATCGTGACCGGATCCGTCGCGTTGCTTGGCTTGTGCTTTTCCGCCTACTTCTGGTTCAAGAAGGAAGAAGTGGCGCATAACAGAGAGGTGAGTCGCTTTATCAAGCGTCGCATCGAGGATGACAGGGCAGGGCGCAGCTGGATCAGTCGAATCGGGTACAACACCAGGAGATTGCTTTGCGGGATCATCGTATTCGTCGGAGTCCTTTCCATCCTTGCAGGGCTCGGTGTCCTGGGGATACAGATATACGGTTACCTGAGGTTCGGCGAATGGGAGTCGGTGTCAGTTTTGTGGACTGCATCCCCGTACTGGCCCTGGCTGAAAAATCCACAGACGTGGTTCGGACTGCATAGGATTGTCCGGGACGCGTTCGGCATCATGCCATTGTCGCTCGCGTTTGTGCTCGTCGGTTGGTTGATCGCAGGATTTGGCTCTGCCCTGAGGGAGCGCGTAACCAATCGGGGACATTCTGCTTTTAGCGGCCGGACCCGCTAAAAGCAGAATGTCCCCTGATCGCGGCAGAATGCCGGCAGGTAAGTCGCTAGCCCCGTTGCGGCCGCAATTGATAGTCGCCAACGAGTATCTTGTCGCCGGAATATAGATTGCAGCGAGTTATTTTCTTCGAGTTGACGATCGTGCCGTTAAAGCTGTTCAGGTCCTCGATGCAAACACCCTCAGGGGTACAGAAGACCAAAGCGTGGTGGCGACTGACGAATTTGCTCTCGAGGCGCAGCTCGCAATCGTCACCCCTTCCTATCATGATGCGCGACGGGACATCGGTCATGTCAACGACTCGCTCCAATTTTCCGCCCTTTATGATCTCGATTGTGAAGTCGGGTCGCGTGGCCGGAACATCGGGTTTGGATGTTTTTGGATGAGACGCCGTCTCCTCCTGCAGCTGTGGTTGAATCGAAGTGTCCAAATTGCTGTAAGAGGCCAGGTCTGCTTCCAGATTCGCAACGCGTGCGTCTCTTTCGGATAAAGCTTCCTCCAGATCCTGTACAGCAGCGACGCTGGACCGCAACACCTCGCAGTCGTTCTGCGATTCCTGGAGCGACGTTTTGAGGCTAGCGAGCATTTCGTCCCGTGATCTCAGCTGTTCCTCATTTTCTTCGACCTCCTCCTTGAGGGCCGCTGTGGCCTTCTCCAGAGAATCTATCTTCTCGGATCGCTTCCTGAGCTCCCTGAGTTCACTCGTGAGGTCGCTGACTGACTTTTGAAGTTCCGACTTTGTGCGCTCCAGCTTATCGATTCTGGCGTTGGCTTTGGTGGCACCGGTCTCTGCGCTCTTCGACGCACTTTTTTCTTTTTTGAGAGCGTCGGCGAGTTCGGTCGCGGCGTTGTCACTTTTCTGCAAAGCATTGTCTTTGTCGGTCAAGGCTTTCTCGCTCTCGGCGAGTGCATTCTCCTTGTCAGCCAGGATCTGCTCGCTGTCGGCAAGCGCTTTCTCCTTGTCAGCCAGGATCTGCTCGCTGTCGGCAAGCGCTATCTCCTTGTCAGCCAGGATCTGCTCGCTGTCGGCAAGCGCTTTCTCCTTGTCAGCCAGGGCCTGCTCGCTGTCGGCGAGTGCTTTCTCCTTGTCAGCCAGGTTCTGCTCGCTGTCGGCGAGTGCTTTCTCCTTGTCAGCCAGGCTCTGCTCGTTGTCGGCGAGTGCTTTCTCCTTGTCAGCCAGGCTCTTCTCGTTGTCAGACAGGGCTTCGTTCAGTCGCTGGATTTCGTCCACGTTGTCATCAACGGTAGCCGCCAACTGTTCGCTTTCCGTCGTTTGCGCTGCGAGCTGGTCGCGCAGTTCGCTGATATGTTTTGCCATTTCGGAATCGTCGCGATTCTTCAGCGCGTCGGCACTGGATCGCAGCGATGCGCATTCGTTCCGGGATTCCTGGAGCGACTTTTCGAGCTCCGCGAGCGTATCGTCTCGTGACTTCAGCTGCGCCAATTTTTCCTCGATGTCGTCCTTTAGGGCAGTGGCATCTTTCTCGAGGCGATCCATCTTCGCAGCTCGTTTATTCGCAAGCTTCAGGTCAGTCTTGAGTTGTTTTACGGTCGTCTGCAATTCAGACGTCACGCGGTCCTGCTTTGCTATTTTCGCCTTGGCTTTGTCAGCTTCGGCCGCCGCGTTCTTCGTGGCACTTTCTACCTTCCTCAGATCGTCGGCGAGCTTCTTCGAGGCCTCTTCACTTTCCCGCAGCTTTTTCTTGCTGTCCGATAAAGCCTGATTCAGGCGGGAGATTTTGCCCACGCTGTCCCCGGATGCCGTGGATAGCTGCTCGATTTCTGCGGTCTGTGCTTGCAGCTGCTCGCGAAGTTCGCTGATTTCCTTGTCACGCGCGCCAACGTCCAATTGGGCCTGCTTGGCCGAAGACCTGGTTTCCCCGAGTTGCTCCGAGAGCTGGGATATCTTCTCCAGCAGGCTCTCGACGTCTATATCAGGCAACTTTGTGGCTGTCGCCGAGCTATCGATTGGCGTGGAGGGATGAGTCTCTCGAGCGGTAATGCGTTCCGCTGCTTGTCGTTCCACCGATGAAACGTCGAAGTCAGGATCAGTTTTACGCCGCCCTTTGCCTTGCAGTGGAACCACGTGTGGCAGCAGTTGGTGTCGGTCTGCAACGGCGCGAATAAGCTCCTCCGTAATGACGCGCGTCTCCAGAGTGCAGGCTTCTGTGAAAACCGCGTTGCATAGCATATTGATGGAGTTAGGAATACCGCCCGTAAACCGGTAAATGAGCGGGTGCGCCTCGCTCGAAAACTTCGCCGCATTAACGGCCCCGGCCAGCCTCAGCCGATGCCTGATGTAATCCTCTGTTTCCGCTTCCGTAAAGACACGAATATTGAAATCGACATGAGCGCGGAATTTCAGCAATCTCATGGCCGGTGATTGCATGATGCGAGGAAGATCGTTGTTACCGGCCAGGACGACACTCAGCACGCGGCGGTCGTCGACCTTGGTCTCGCAAATCCACCGCAGTTGTTCCAATACTGCCGGACTGATCAGGTGCGCGTTATCGATGATGACCAGGACAGGATCGCCGGCTATCGCGCGGTGGATGACGAATTCTCGGGTGATACGCCGCAGCTCCCGCAACTTGCCGGCAATATCGCTGAAACCGAGCTGTCTCAAAAACGCGAGGTAGAATTGCGTTCCATCAGCGCAGGTTTCATCGAAGGCTGCATAACACACGTCCTCATCAAGGCCCGCGATATAACGATTCAGTAATGTGGTCTTTCCCGACCCGTCGGCTCCGCAAACGACGATCAGGCAATCGGATCGTTCCGTCCCGCTCGCCAGATGCGACATAAGCAAGGAATACTGCTCGGAATGAAAGATCGGGGTCGGTCCGGTCAGCTTGGAAAAAGGCGGCCGACTCATCCCGAAGAAATCGAGATACGTTGGAACAGCGTCAGGGTTCTTCAGCGCTCGTGCCACGCACCAACTCCCATACTTATAATTATTCTCATCGGCGGGCACGTGAATTCCGAAGTGCCCAGACTGTTGTACGGCTTCCCTTTCACGCCCGCCCCCCACGCAGGCGCAGCACCTATTTTTATACAAATTTCGGCGAGTATGAAAGCCTATTTCGAAAAGAATTGAGACATTAACGCTAACTTTTTGAAAATAAAGATAACTTTGTCTTAAATATCGCCATGAACGCGGTAATTTACGGCGTTTTGCGCAGCGTGGGACATGCCGGAAATGAAGCAGCTGGTCGTGCTCTGGATCACATGTGACAGAGACGAGTGAGCTTACTTATGTAACATGGGCGGCTATTTTTGCTTGGAGATATTCTTGTGTTGGCGTATTAGTACGCTGAATTCTGAATGTTTCCGTCCGGTATTTGGTTGCAGAGCAGCAGGAGAATCCATGAAGTATCGCCATCTCGGCAAGGCAGGAATCCAGGTCAGCGAACTGTCGTTTGGTTCGTGGGTGACGTTTCATACTCAGGCCGGCATTGAGTCCACGGTCACGATGATGGCGGCCGCCTATGACGCCGGCGTTAACTTTTTTGACAACGCCGAGGGTTACGCAGAAGGCAAGTCGGAAGAGGTGATGGGAGCCGCGCTAAAGAAACTCGGCTGGCGACGTGGCAGCTACCTCGTGTCAACAAAACTGTTTTGGGGTTTGTACGCCGGTCCGAACGAACAGAATACGTTGAATCGCAAATATCTTCTCGAGAGCATCGATGGCTCGCTAAAACGCCTGGACATGGATTACGTGGATCTGCTCTTTTGCCACCGTGCGGACCCGACGACGCCCATCGAGGAAACCGTATGGGCCATGCACAACATCATCGAACGGGGCAAGGCGTTGTACTGGGGCACATCCGAATGGGAGGCGGCGGACATTCTGAGCGCGATTGATATCGCCGAGCGTCATCATCTGCACAAGCCGATCGCAGAGCAGCCCGTATACAACCTGTTCCAGCGACATCGCTTCGGGTCGGAATACGAGCGCGTATATCGGGACCGCGGTTACGGTTCGACGACGTGGAGCCCGCTCGCATCTGGTCTGCTGACGGGCAAATACAATGCCGGGGTCCCGAGCGACAGTCGCGGCGCCCTTGAGGGCTATGATTGGCTGCTTAAAGAACTTACCGACAAACAAAGGCTCGCCAAAGTGGCGATGTTGGAACCTATTGCCGGAGAAATAGGCGCAACGCTTGCTCAGTTCTCCCTGGCGTGGTGTCTGCAGAATCCGCAGGTAAGTACGGTCTTGACTGGCGCCAGCCGAGTGGAACAGGTGCACGAGAATATGAAGGCCCTTGAATTCGTAGACTGTTTTACTCCGGACGTTATGAATGAGATCGATCAGGTCTTCCGGGAAAAGTAGACCAAAGGCATGGATAAATACCTGGCAGTCGCAATCGATGAAGCCCGAAAAGGGCTGCGTGCAGGTGGCATTCCCATTGGTTCCGTACTGGTGATTGATAATCGGATCGTCGGGCGGGGGCACAACCAGCGAATACAGAAAGGCAGCTCGGTACTCCATGCCGAGATGGATTGCCTCGAAAATGCCGGCCGCTTGAAAGCGGTGGAATATCGAAACGCCGTACTGTATTCGACGTTGTCACCCTGCGACATGTGTAGCGGCGCCGTTCTGCTCTACGGAATTCCCAAAGTCGTTGTTGGCGAAAATCAGACCTTTCGGGGGCCGGAGGAACACTTGCGTTCCCGTGGCGTGCAGCTGGAGGTCCTGGACGACGAGCAATGCAAGGGAATGATGCGCGACTTTATCGCCGCGCATCCTTCATCGTGGAATGAAGATATTGGCAAGAGCTGAATTTCGGCCTTACGAGCAATCAGGCAGTTGTCTTCCAAACGGTACAAGCGATAAGCGGGTTCGCGTCGCGGGGCATCTGTTGCGGTGACTATTTCGCGCAATCACTGTATAGTTTGAAGCGCCCTCTGATTATCCGTTCCGTACACCTCACCGCAAAATGCCGTTCCCGATGATTGAACACGACTTCGAAGTTACCTCAGTACTGCCGATGGAGCCTCCGCAGGATTCGGATGCATCAGAATGGCATTGCTACGTCATTACCCAGGGCAAGAATACGATTCGTGGCTATCGGGAAGGCAACTTGAGATCGGTAACCAAAGCCGCTGAGGTCATTGTCGCCCAATTGAACGAAAGGCGGATGGGCAAGCGCGCTCGCGCCCAACTCGTGATCGCCACGGAAAAGAAGTCTTGATCGGAGTTAACTGGGCCCATGTCCAACGCGTCTGACAATAACCTGGCGTTGTTTTGCGACTTCGAGAATATTGCACTTGGTGTCCGCGACGAAAAACAAGCGAAATTTGACATCAATTGGGTTCTCGAGCGATTGCTGGTCAAGGGAAGCATTGTCGTAAAGAAGGCGTATTGCGACTGGGGACGCTACAAGCAATTCAAAGCAACCATGCATGAGGCTGCGTTCGAGCTCATCGACATTCCGCATGTACGGCAATCCGGCAAAAACTCAGCGGATATCCGCATGGTCGTTGATGCCCTTGACCTGTGTTATACGAAGTCTCACGTCAATACGTTCGTCATCATCAGTGGCGACTCGGATTTTTCGCCGCTCGTCAGCAAGCTACGCGAGAATGCAAAGACCGTTATTGGCGTTGGCGTCAAGAACTCGACGTCTGACCTGCTCATCAGCAATTGCGATGAGTTCATTTTTTACGATGATATCGTTCGCGAACAGGTTAAGAAGAGCAAGAAACCGAAGCGGGTCAAAGGGCCCGGAACAAAACGCAAGACAGCCAAGGCGAAGCCGAAGGACAACAAGCAAGAAGGCATCGACCTGGCGCTTGAAGTTGCGACTGCGCTGGATGCCGAACGTGGCGATCAGGACAAGCTCTGGGGCTCGATGGTCAAACAGGCGTTGAAGCGGGTGAAACCGAGTTTCAATGAGGGCTATTACGGGTTTGAGTCGTTCAGCAAGTTGCTGGAGGAAGCCCAGGCAAGAGGGCAACTGGACCTGGAACTCGACGAACGTTCGGGCGGCTATATTATTCGCCACGTCGTCCGCTGAGGTCGTAGCGCCTATCTCGCGAAAACGCGTTTCAACAGGTCCGTGGTGCGCTTCGCCGGATCCTGTCGGATTGCAGCCTCTTCCCTGGCGAGATAGTAGAAGATTCCATCCATACCTTTCTCGACGACATAGTCACTCAAATCAGCATCGACTTGCGGCACGAATGGCACGGAATTGTACCGATCCATGACCGCCTCATAGGACTTGGCGGCGCCGACTTCGGCCAGGCTCGCATCGACGACGGGTTTCATCTCGACCGCCAGTGGCCCCGACATCCTGGATTTGAAATATTGCGTCGCGGAATCTTCGGGGCCGTTGTAAATAGCCATGACATCGTCCAGAGTCATGTCTCGGATGGCCCCCATAAACAGCTGCTTGGCTTTTGGAGTCGCAACTTCCGCTGCTCGGTTCAGCTGCGTCTCCAGATCGGTCAGCATTGAGTCCATGCCGATCTTGCCCAGTACTTCCTTGACCTGACCGAGTTGCTCGGGGAGCGGTATATGAATCTGTGGATCGAGATTGAATCCATCGGTGACCCCGAGATTGCTCACCACGTTTTCTGTTCCTACCCTTAACGCTTCTTTAAGACCTCCGCCGATTTCATCGGTGCTTAACGATTGTTGTTCTTCCTCGTCGCCGGACACCATTTCCTTCAGTTTGTCCAACCATCCCGCCGATGCGCTCCCATTGCCTGCGATCAATACCAATGCCAGCAACGCTGTGACAAATTTCTTTGGACGCATTCTTTGTACGGTCGTCATGCCGTTGGCCATGATACGAGCCCTCTCTGCGGGAAGCAGCGGGCATTATACAATGCAGTTGGGGACATGCCGATATTGCGCAATTAGTGCACTAAAGCAGAATGTCCCCTGGCCTACGCGTAATGTGGGTACACGGGCTGATACATGTGCTCGTGAATATCGGCCAAAATATCTTCGGGCTCCTCCCGGTCCGTGAAGCCGTTGTCGTACGCCATTTTGGCGACGTCTCGCGCAATCAACGCCGAGACCTGGCGGATGAGTGACAGCGCCGGGTAAATCCGGCCTCTCTCGAGGTCTGAGTCGGTGACCTGGTTGGCCAACGAATGCGCAGCGGCCAGGAACATCTCGTCGGTGACAACGCGGGAACGGCTGACGATCACACCCAATCCGACGCCGGGGAAGATATAAGCGTTGTTGCCCTGTCCGGGTACGAAGGTCTGATTGTCGAGCTTCACAGGGTCGAATGGGCTGCCGCTCGCGAAGACCGCTCGTCCGTCGGCCCAGGTATAGGCTTGCTCTGCAGTGCATTCCGCTTTTGACGTGGGGTTCGACAGCGCGAAGATAATTGGACGCGCGTTGATCTTCGCCATGGCTTCGACCACGTCCTTGGTAAATTCGCCAGGTTGACCGGAAAGGCCAAGGATAGCGGTCGGCTGCAGTGCGTTTACCGCGTCCAGGAACTCGGCGATGTGTTCATGCTCTTGTGCATAGGGTTTCTTATGCACCGCGATATTGTCGCGGCCGGCGACCAACAGACCTCTGCTGTCGAAAAACCAGCAATGCTTGCGAGCTTCTTCGGTGCTCATGCCTTCTTCTTTTAGTGCTGCGACAAAGACATCAGCGGTGCCGATTCCAGCCTCGCCGGCACCGAGGAACAGTAATTTCTGCTCGGCAAGTCTGCTACCCGTGATACGCGTTGCGGCGATGATTCCCGCGACCGCGACGGCGCCCGTTCCCTGGATGTCATCGTCGAAAAGGCAGGTATCGGAACGGTATTTTTTCAGCAGTCTAAATGCGTTGGTATTGCCGAAGTCTTCGATCTGGATCAA
>Ga0209456_10001882_pt1 | contig 10027 bp, 12 predicted proteins | sample COG_11_FD_184755 | JGI IMG/M metagenome (GOLD analysis project Ga0209456, IMG submission 184755) | Pelagic marine sediment microbial communities from the LTER site Helgoland, North Sea, for post-phytoplankton bloom and carbon turnover... | ecosystem: Environmental > Aquatic > Marine > Neritic...
CCTGACCCAAAACAGTAACCGCGGTAAGAAGAAGGAGACTTAAAATAGGTATTCTCATAGGTGCTATGTTGATGCGAATTTAATTAATACCAGTTAAACTTGGAAGAAAGGTCTGTTAACAACCATAATTTTCTCTAATATTTAGTTTAATTTTTGGAATAGTCCAAATCATTAGATTTAAAGTATTACTCCAGGAATAATTGCAAAAACTATTGCTAAGTCGCCGCAGGTGTGTTAACTTTGTGTAAAACGTATTGTAATTTGCATATGAGCGAATTGGTTGAAATCGTTGATTCCTTAGAAAATAAAATTAGCAAACTTCTGCATAAAATAGAATTGCTAAATCAGTCTAAAATAAGGTTGGAGCAGGAAATTGTTACACTTAAAAATGAGGATGATACAATTAGGAATACCATTTTGGAATGGGAAGAAAGATATAATTCTCTCAAGCTTGCAAATTCAGTGCTGGGCAGTGATAATAATAAAACTGAAGCAAAGCTCAAAATAAATACATTGATTAGAGAGTTGGATTATTGTATAGCTCAACTAGCTGAATAAGGTTACTAAGAAATATGGGAGAGAAGCTGAAAATTAAGCTCTCTATCGCAGATAGGGTATATCCTTTGACCATTGACCCGAGTCAGGAAGAAGGACTAAGAAAGGCTGCAAAGAATATAGAACAGCTAGCCAAGAAATTTGAGCAAAATTATGCCGTTAGAGATAAGCAAGATGTATTGGCCATGTGTGCCTTGCAGTTTGCCTCCAAGATTGAACAAAAAGGCATTGATAATTCGGAGAGTACCAAAGAAGTTACCGAACGTTTAAGGGCGTTGGATCAACTGGTAAACTCTAAGCTTAGTATAAAATAAGTTCTTTAACATAGTACAAAGTTACTGCCCACATTGGTATTTAATTTTTGACGAACTCAACACTAATTTGTTTGAAAAGGGTGAGTTTAGGTTGTAAAAGCAAGCCTTCTTGAAAGGATCCTTGATCAACTTGTTAGCCCTAAACCTGTTTATTGGAGTTTGTACAGAACTTCATCAATGTGGGTTTTTTATTTAAATTGGTTTTATAAATCATTTTGAGACCTGATCTCAAAATGCTTTTTACCCGTTGGGGATTAAAGCAATAATAGTTTTAGAGTCATATTATTTGGTGGAGGCTGGCTTCATATTCAAGCATTGCATTCATACTTTAACAAAGGGCAGGTAAGTATTAATTATTAAAATAGGTTATGGATATTACAACAATTGCAATAGTAGCTTTAATTGGTTTGGTTATAGGATTTGTTGTTGCAAAGGTCTTAGAGAAGGGTAAGGCATCAAGGACCGTTACAAATGCAAAAAAAGAAGCGAATTCTATCTTAAAGGCCGCCAACATTGAAGGCGAGAGTATTAAAAAGGACAAGATTTTCCAGGCTAAAGAGAAATTTTTAGAATTGAAAGCAGAACACGAGAAAGTAATCATAAACAAAGACAAAAAGATTGCTGAATCTGAAAAACGAACACGGGATAAGGAATCGCAGATTAGTGGAGAACTGGCTAAGAATAGAAAGCTAAATGAACAACTTCAAATAAAACTTAAAGATTTTGAACACAAATCTGAACTTTACGATAAAAAACATTCTGAACTTGAAAAACTTCATAAAAGTCAGGTTCAGCAGTTAGAGGTTATCTCCGGCTTATCTGCGGAAGATGCAAAAAGTCAACTCCTTGAATCTTTAAAGGAAACTGCTAAAACAGATGCTATGGTTTATTTGCAGACCACATTGGAGGATGCTAAACTTACAGCTCAGCAGGAAGCGAAGAAAATAGTCATAAATACTATTCAACGCATTGGTACTGAAGAGGCTGTTGAAAACTGTGTATCTGTGTTCAATCTTGAATCTGATGATGTTAAAGGTCGTATTATTGGTAGGGAAGGAAGGAATATCAGGGCACTGGAAGCTGCAACGGGAGTAGAAATAATTGTTGATGATACCCCTGAGGCCATCATACTTTCCTGTTTTGATTCAGTTCGAAGAGAAGTGGCTCGACTGTCTTTACATAAGCTGGTTACAGATGGTAGAATTCATCCGGCCAGGATAGAAGAGATTGTACGTAAAACTGAAAAGCAGATAGAACAAGAAATTGTTGAGGTTGGAAAACGCACTGTTATTGATTTGGGCATTCATGGATTGCATCCAGAATTGATCAAAGCGATAGGTAGGATGAAGTATAGATCTTCCTACGGACAGAACTTATTACAACACTCAAGGGAGGTAGCAAAACTTTGCGGGGTAATGTCCGCAGAATTAGGTTTAAATCCAAAAATAGCAAAGCGAGCAGGTTTATTACACGACATAGGTAAGGTGCCAAATACAGAAGCAGAGATAGAAACACCTCATGCCATTTTGGGGATGCAATGGGCGGAGAAATTCGGGGAAAAACCGGACGTCTGCAATGCCATTGGTGCCCATCACGATGAAATAGAAATGAAGACCTTAATATCCCCAATTGTACAGGTCTGTGATGCTATTAGTGGTGCCCGTCCCGGAGCAAGGAGACAGGTGTTGGATTCCTATATTCAAAGACTAAAAGATCTAGAAGATATCGCCTTTGCTTTTGGAGGTGTGCAAAAAGCCTATGCTATTCAGGCAGGAAGGGAATTGAGGGTTATTGTAGAAAGTGAGAAAGTGAGTGATGAAAAAGCTGCACAGCTTTCTTTTGAAATCTCGCAGAAAATTCAGACCGACATGACCTATCCTGGTCAGGTAAAAGTTACCGTAATACGGGAAACACGTTCGGTTAATGTAGCCAAATAAGGAACCATTTCATACAAATTTAAAAACGAGCTTTAAGCTCGTTTTTTTGTTTCATATATATTTGTTTGTCCTAATAAAGGATATATTTTTATTACGTTGATCTTTTTAATCAACTACAAATTTAAAACCAGCCGTAATAATTCCTGCGTTTAAACCAGTACTTCTTTTGTAATAGTCATACTTTAAATCAATGCTCTTCAAACCTAATTTCAATTTGTGTTGTTTCATAATTATGTTGGTATAATTAAGTCCGAAACCGAATTGATTTGCAGTGTACTCTGACAAATCATAATCTGAAGTATAGAATTGCGAGTTGGAAAGATGTTCGTTATATGGGGCAAAATAATCCGCCGCCTTTTGGTTGTAAAAGCGATATGAAGGATATAAAGTGAATTTTTCAGCAATTTTTACTGGGACTTCAATACTTAGCGTATTCGAATTTATGCCCCAATCATCAAAATAATATCTATAATACGATCGCACAACCAGATATTCATTTATAAAAAAGTTAAGTCGGCCCCCCAGTGCAACTTTAAACCTGGATTCGGGCAGGCGCTCAATGTCATCTGCCAGATGGAAGTTATCAATAAAGGAGTCTGCTATGTCACTAAAGTAAACCCTTTGAAAAGGTGTGGAAAGTAAGCCTTGCTGCAGTACCAAATCGGCCAAAAAAGCCCCCTGTATATTTTTGGTAAGGATTTGCGATAAACCAACACCAAAAGAATAGGAGTTGCGATTCTGATCCGTTAAAACTGTAAAAGACGGGTTGTAATCGGGATTTCCCGTGATGGTATTTTCCAAAAATAAAAAATCATTTAGCCCGCTTCCACCCGGGGCAAAAGGACGAAGTTCAAAAGGGTAAATAATCTTCCATTTATCTAGAAATACATTTGCACTAAGTCCAAGTTCTGTATTTTTCTCATTGAATAACATGGTATAACTGCCTCCAAAACCCAGTGAAGAGTAATCGTACTCCGTTGAAAATGAAAGTTTTCCGCTCCATATAGAATTTCTATCATCCGAACTATGGCTGTAATTTCCTGTTAGGTTAAACCAGGTATCATTCTGTGAAGCGCCAGAAGAAGCAATAAAGGGATCTGCAAAACCATTATCAAATGGGTTAACGTTACTAGAAGAGGCAGAGGTATATGCCGATATACCGGCATCGACTGTTAGTACGTCATCATCACTTAAAGGAATGGCAATTACCAATGTTCCGGTAATATCGGTTAATTCTTCGGTGCCAAGTCCACCTGTTACTGCTGCATTATTGCCTTCCTGGGAATAGTAACTAGCTAAAATGTCTATTTCGGCGGTTTCCAAAACCCTTTTTTTATAATCTCCGTCATTTTGTCCCGGATTCTGAGCGTGGCAAATACCACTGACCATAAAGAGAAAAATAAAAAGAATGGGCTTATATGTTGTCATAGTTTTTGTAAGAAGAAGAGAGAGTTGAATTATTCTCATCCTTAATTAATTGCATCCACAACCGCCACCAGTTTTACCTCCATTTGCGCCGACTGCAGCTTCCCTATAGGAATGAAATATGGTTATGTTTCTGTCCGATAACTTTTCCGATAGTACCATATCAGGATCATTAATATTCACTTTTTCGTATCCCTTTACTGCAACACAGCTACTTAAAGCTATTGGGATACATGCCACTAAAACAATTTTTTTAATCATATCCTGTCTATTTCTATATTAGCGGAAGTAAATACTTTCCCTTTTTCGTCTATAATTACGCACTCAACTTTCGGTAATTGATTAATTCTGTTTAATCCTGTTTCAATGCCCATTACAAATACAGATGTTGCAAGGGCATCTGCCAATTCTGCTTTTGGAGCAAATACAGTTACGCTCAAAATACCGGTAGCGGGATAACCTGTTCGAGGGTCAATAATATGCGCGTATCGAATACCATCAAATTGCACAAATTTTTCATAATTACCCGAAGTTACTACAGCACCATTGGTAATTGGCAAAATGGCAGCTGCTTTGGTTTTATTTAATGGATTCGTAATAGCTACGGTCCATTCCTTTCCATTGGGTTGTCTGCCCCATGTATTCATATCTCCTGAAGCATTAATAATACCCGCTTGTACGCCATTTTTGAGCAATAAGGCCTTCGCCTGGTCAGCTGCATATCCCTTTCCTATGGCTCCGAATCCAATTTTCATTCCTTTTTCTTTAAGGAAAACTGATTTATTCTTGGAATCCAGAATTATTTTTTGGAATCCTACCTTTGAAACGGATGACTTTATTTCTTCGTTTGAAGGTGTTTTTTTCATGCTGCCATCAAATTTCCAGATTTTGTCCATAGACGCATAGCTGATATCAAAAGCGCCATCGGTTAATCCGGATAGGCCTATTGCCCTGTCAATTAAGCCATATAATTCTTCGTCGACTTTAACCGGCTTTAATCCGGCATTTCTGTTGATTTCAGAAGTCTCAGAATTGGGATCCCAGGAAGAAATGAGTTTTTCAATTCTTGAAATCTCATTAATGGCAAGGTCCATTACGCTATTGGCCTCCGTTGAATCTTTAACGACCACAGTGATTTGAAAACCACTGCCCATTAGTTTTAGGCTTCGCTGAAATGATTGTTGTGCCGATAAGGGAACAATAACCAACAAGAGAATAATAAGGAAGCTACTAAGTTTCACCATTTACCCTTTAAAAGATTCTAAAAGATCGATATATTCTTTAACCGATATTTTTTTATAACCCGCTTGTCCTAGAAGATTCCCGTTTTCATCCAGGACTACTACCAATGGAAAGTATCCATTTCGATTATAGGTTTCGGCCAATTGCTGATTCTTTTTCTGCTGTTCGGCCGGGAGCATATTTTGTTTTTTACGGGGAAAATCAGCCAATAGCATGACAAAGTGATCTGCAGAATAATTTATGAATTCTTCACTACTCCATATTTGCTGATCAAGTTTTATGCAAGGAGCACACCAATCTGAACCCTGAAATACCAGAATTATTGGTTTATCACCTGATTTGGCCAATTCTTTGGCATAATTAAAATCTGTCTGCCAATCCTGGGCTAAAATTGTTCCGGAGGCAAAGAAGATAGCTAATAATACTGTTTTCATTTTCATATGCAACGTTAACGTCAGTTTCGGTATTTTCGTATTCTTTATCAGAGTCTTAGGTTCTTTTAAAATACAATGACTCAAAAAATCAACTCATTAAGTACCAAGAATATCGACGAATTATAATTAGAAATCAGTAGCGGTATTATCTGCTATCGTTCTCTCAAAAAATTCAATATTTCTTTAGTTTCAATTACAGTTGCAAATTCATTATGTAAACTGGCCAAAGCAATTTCATGAATCAATTCTGCTTCATATTTTATGCCATTTGCACCAACCTTATCAAAAGTAGCTGTAGCGTCTGAGACAACATATGTAGTATACCCCAAATTTCCTGCCATTCTTGCGCTACTCGATATGCAGTGATCTGTGGTAAGACCAGCAATTATCAATTCATTTATTTCCAATTCATCCAATTGTTGTTTTAAATCTGTGCCCATAAAAGCACTGTTAACTTTCTTTTCTACAATTCTTTCATTTGCAATGGGCATGACGATCTCTTTAAATTCGTTACCGCCTTGTCCTTTTAAGAGCCTGGAATTTGGATTGGTTGCGTTATGTTTAATATGAAAAATGGGAAGCTTACGATTTCTCCAGAAGTCCAGGATTTTTCTTGCATTAGCTTCGGCTTGAAGATTATTTCTATGGCCGCCATAATATTCAATATCATCTAACCCTTTCTGAATATCGATAAGAAGCAATGCCGGTTTACTATCAGAATTCATATTATTCAATTTTGTAGAGAATTGGATTAAAGGCTTTAGAGGCAACCATTACTTTATCACCAAGCTTTAGGGTTTGCACTTCAGATTTATCAGCAATTACTTTAACCACATTGTTTTGAATAAGAACCGATACAATAACAACAACATCCTGGGGTTCTATCTTCAATACTTCCCCTATAAATTTAAACTTACCGCTGATTTTTTTGTTAGAAAAGATCTCATTTGGAATGCCTTTTTTGGCAATTTTTCCCTGCTCAAGCACAAAAACCCGATCAGATAGTTTCATAATCTCGCCTATATCATGACTTACCAATAAAGTGGTCAGTCCATATTCATTATGAATTCTTGTGATGTAATCCTGGAGTTTCAAACGAATTTTATAATCCAGGGCGGCAAGTGGCTCGTCTAATAAGAGAATATCTGGTTTACCAACCAGAGCTCTCGCAAGGGCCACTCGTTGTTGTTGCCCTCCTGAAAGTGTTTGTGGTTTTCTGTTCTGCAGTTCACCAAGTTCCATCATTTCTATAAGATCTGTAATTGCTTTTTTATCCTGTCCTTTATTAGATGCATACTCCAGATTTTGTAGTACCGTCATATTTGGAAATAAGGCATAATCCTGAAAAACATATCCTATATTCCTATTTTGGGGAGATAAAAAGATTTTCGTTTTGGTGTCAACCCAACTGGTGTTGTCTATTGTTATTTCACCCTTATCAGGCTTTAATAAGCCGGCAAGGATTCTTAATGTTGAGGTTTTTCCGGCACCGGATTCACCGTAAAGAGTAACCAATTCGCCTTTTTCAATTTCACATTTTATGTGAAGTTTCATTTGTCCGTCAGAGGCACTTAAACTTTTATGAATATCAATTTTAATCATTTCCAAAAGCGCTTTAGATACCCCCCGTTTATTAAATAGACCATCAGCAGGATACAAAAGGTAATGATAAATAATACCGTGGCATAGAAATTAGCCGCACCATAATTCATCGCTTCTACTTCATCATAAATAGCAATCGATGCGACTTTGGTTTTACCGGGAATACTGCCTCCTATCATCAATACAACCCCAAATTCACCTACCGTATGCGCAAAAGCCAGCACAATTCCGGTTAATAACGAAGTTTTACAATTGGGAAGGAGTACTTTGAATAATGTCGTCCATTTTGATTTTCCCATAACCTGGGAAGCTTCCGTGAGTGAATGAGGCAAAATGCTAAGGCCCGATTGAATGGGGTGAACCATAAAGGGCAGGCTATAGATTATGGAAGCAAGTACAAGTCCGCCAAATGAGAATACCAGTTTAAGGCCCAGCCATTCATTTATCCAATTCCCAAACGCGTTTCCCGGGCTGAAGGCTACGAGGAAATAAAATCCCAATACTGTAGGGGGTAAAACCAAAGGCATACTAATAAGAGTTTCTATAAAAGGTTTGGATCTGGATTTCGTGTTAACTAACCAATATGCCATTGGTATTGAAATAACCAATAAAATTGCCGTAGTAACAACAGCAAGTTTTAAGGTAATAAAGAGTGGATCCCAATTCATCATTCAGAGAGCATAATTTCATTAGTTTTAATCATAGCACATACGGTTAATTCTTCTTCTAAACCAAGCTGATCCACGGCATTGGTAGTAATAATGGCACTTATGTCACCCGCAGGGGTATTGATCAGGATATTGCTTAATAATAAACCGCGTTCAATACTCTTGACTAGCCCTCTAACCTGGTTTTGAAGGCTTATTAGATGCTTTATGTCCTTACCAATAATAACTTCTGTTTCCTTAAATAAAATCTTAACCAAATGACCTACTGTTAAATAGGAAACTGTTTCCGGAGTTTCTATGATTATGGCCTTAAACATTATTTGATCAGAAAGTTCCACAGTTACAAGCGACAAACTACCGTTTACCTGCACTTCTTTAATATGACCATTTAAACTATTCATCTACCGAATATCCGAATTCTTTTAATATAATCTTCGCCTCTTTGGAGAAAAGAAATTTATAAAATTTGTAAGCCTGCGAATTATTTCTATTGGGTTGATTTATGACCACTACACCCTGTGAAATTCGATTATAACTGGAATCATTTACTTTAACCCAATTACCCTTGCCCTTCATTTCCGGTGCAAGGACCACAGATTGGGCTGTGAATCCAATTTCAGCTGATTTAGAATATATAAATTGATTGGTTTGGGCAACACTTTCCCCGTAGACCAATTTATTTTTAAGACTGTCCAAAATCCCATGTTTTTCTAATACTTCTAAGGCTGCTTGTCCATAAGGTGCTGTTTTAGGATTTGCCAGCGCAATGTGATTAATGGCATAATCATTTAAGTTTTCTATTGATATGTGTAGTCCGTCAACCATTGTCCAGAGTACTAATTTTCCATAGGCATAGATTTCAGGGGATGCGGTGGTTAAACCTTTTTTATAGAGCATTAAAGGATATTTCATGTCAGCCGAGACAAAAACATCAAAAGGAGCGCCTTCTATAATTTGAGCGGTATGCTTTCCCGAAGAACCTATGATCAATTCACAGCTTATACCAGTCTTTTCAGAGAATTTTTCTAGTATTGGCTCGAATGCGTATTGCGTATTAGCCGCAGCCGCAATTGTAATTTTAGAATGTTCATTATTTGCGCCATTACAGGCATAAACAAGAGCTATTAAAACAAGTCCTATTACGTTAAAAACCAAATTTTTTTCAATCTGTAATTTATTACATGGAACGACTTTAAAATTCCAATTCGGCATAGGCTACTTCTTTAGTGATATCCTCTACATTACCCGGATATTCTTTTCCCCTTAACCGGCTTACAGTGTGAGCTTTTAGTTCGTCTTCCGGGTAGGACTGTATTAAATTCTGAATAGCCTTTATATCTAAATCATCTTCAATTGGCTCCAGCCATTTGTCTACAAGTTCGTCCGGTAATATTAAAGGCATTCTGGGTCCTGCTGCTTTTGGATTATTATGTATTTTGGACATCATGGAATTACCCACAGTGGTAACAATAGAAAAAGTATTGATCAATTCCCCAGTTTCCGTATCAACCCATTCGCTCCAGAGCCCGGCCAGGGGCATAGGTTCATTGTCCTTCCTGCTCACATAAAAGGGATATGTTTTACTGGCATAATGATGATGTTCATAAAAGCCGTCTACATAAATAATAGATCTTTTATTTTTCGCCGAATTACGAAAGGAGGGCTTTTCAAAAATGGTTTCCCCTCTGGCGTTAAGAGTATTGTTCCAGAGTTTTTTTAATTGTGTCTTATCTTTTACCCAAAACGGAACAAGGCCCCAGGTTGCAAGAGTTGGTTCATGTGGAGAACGATCCGGATAAATAAATAATTTTGGGTGATTAAAACCCGATACATGATAAAGCGGCAGGTCT
>Ga0209456_10001883_pt1 | contig 10024 bp, 6 predicted proteins | sample COG_11_FD_184755 | JGI IMG/M metagenome (GOLD analysis project Ga0209456, IMG submission 184755) | Pelagic marine sediment microbial communities from the LTER site Helgoland, North Sea, for post-phytoplankton bloom and carbon turnover... | ecosystem: Environmental > Aquatic > Marine > Neritic...
TCAGGGCCAGTGTGATGACACGGCGTTCAATGAAAAACTGTGCGATATTCATGCAGTCGCACCGGCCTTCACTCGCCCAGTGGACGCACCTGCATCCCCTCGCGCAGATGATGCACACCGGAGATGGCGATGCGGTCGCTACCATTTAGACCGCTCAGGACCCGCACCTCATCACCGGCCATCGGCCCCAGTTCCACAGCCACACGCGAGACCTGCATGCTGTCCGGATCGATCCGCCAGGCATAGGCATTGCCCTGCTCGTCGGCGGCAACGGCTGAAACCGGCACCATGAAACCGCTCACGCCGACCTCGGCCAGTTTTTCCTGGCGCAGGTGCAGAACGGCCTTCGCTGTCATACCGGGCAGCACAGTAAGTTCCGCCGGGTTATCGAAGGCAAAGGTGACTGCATAGGTACGGGTCACCGGATCGGCCGTCGTCGAGACCGATTTGAAGCGCGCCGGGAAGCGGCGATCCGAAAACGAACTGACTACGATCTCCGGCTTTGCCAGCGCGGTCCGTTCCTCGAGCGTGATCCCCGGTGTGGCCAGCGCAAAATCCTGCTCGGGCACGGTGACATCCATCTCCAGGCTGGAAATATCCTGGAGCAACAGGATCTGTTCCTTGGCCTGAACATTCTGGAAATTGTCGGCGGTCTTCCTGGCAATCTCGCCGCTGAAAGGCGCCTTCAGGGTGGTGTCATCCAGCGCCTTCTGAGCCTTTTTCAGGTCCTCCTTGGCAACCTGGATATCCCGCAGTGTCTTGTCCACCTCGGCCTGTGAACCCGCGCCCTGGTCAAAGATCTTTTTTGCCCGGCTATAGGCGGCACTCAGCGCCCGGCGATTTGACTCGGCTGCATCGCGAGCGGCCTCGTAATCCGTCGGGTCCAGCTGGCCCAGCAAATCCCCTTCCGTAACTTGCTGGCCTTCTTCAATCGGCAACTCGATTATCTTGCCGGGCACCTCGAAACCCAGCTCCACGCTCTGGGTCGCGCTGACCGTACCCGGATATTCCAGTGTGCTTCCTCCGCCACCGCCGCCCAGCGTCATCATCTTGACCGGGCGCACGACGTCCCTGACCTCCGGCTCAGGCGCCTCGCCGCAGGCCTGCAGCAGTAATACCGAAAAGGCGGCAATGAGGAACCTGTTAGGAATTGAACTCAACTGACTCGCTTTCATAGCCCCTCCGGGGGAGATTCGATTCTTATATTTGGTGCGCAGAGCACACCCTACCCTCTTAAACGATGCGTCCCCTCTCCCTCCGGGAGAGGGTTAGGGAGAGGGGATCAAATAAAAAGCTTAAATTTAAACCCCCTCACCCCGGCCCTCTCCCGAAGGGAGAGGGGGTTCTTAGTTCAGCAACGGCACCCAACGTGTAAAAGCAGCATCCGTTTGTTTATCTTCGTCATGGTGCGTGAAACGCACCCTACTCGAACGATGCGTCCCCTCTCCCTGCGGGAGAGGGTTAGGGAGAGGGGATCAATGAAGATTTCTTATCCCCTCATCCTGCCCTTCTCCCGGAGGGAGAAGGAACTCTCTGTTTATACACATTCGCAGTAAATTTAATCGGAGCTTATTTCGCCGCCTCCGGCTCCAGCAGATCACCCCAGTTGGTCCGTTCCGCCATCTCATTACGGTTTTCTTCGGAGACGAATTCACGTCCCTCGCGAACCTCCCAGCCGCCGCCGAGGGCCTTGTACATGGCAATCAGATCCAGTGCGACATTGCCGCGCACTCTGGTCCAATCGTCCTGCTGGGCGAACAGGAAACGCTCGGAGTCGACCACCCGCTGGAAGTCGACGGACCCTTCACGGTACTGGATGTTGGCCAGCTCGGTGGAACGCGCTGCTGCCTGCGCACTGGTGGCGCGGTACTCACTCTCCCGCTGTGACTGCACAAATGCCACCATGGCATCCTCGACTTCCTTGTAGGCCGTGAGCACGGTGTTGCGATAGTTCACCAGCGCCTGCTGCAGCCGTGCGTCCTGCACGCGTATATTATTCTTGATGCGCCCGTAGTTCAGGATATTCCAGCGAAATGCCGGACCGGCGGAATAAAACAGACTATCGCCATCGAACAGGTCGCCGGCATCACTGCTGCCGGTGTCGCTGCTCTGTACACCAATCGAACCCAGTAATGAAAAACTTGGATAGAGGTCGGTCTCTGCCACGCCGACCAGGGCACTCCGGCCGGCGGCGTCCATCTCGGCCGCCTGCACATCGGGGCGCCGGCGCAGCAGGTCGGTGGGTACCCCGGCCGCCACCTCGACCGGTGCAACGGGGATGGTACCGGCACCGCCCAGCATCTGCGTCAGGTCTGATGGTGGCATGCCCAGCAGGACACTGAGTCCGTTGTTTGCCTGGCGCAATGATTTCAACAGGACCGGTACCAGTGCCTGGGTATTGGCCAGGTTCGCGCTTGCCTGCTGCACATCGAGTTCACTGGTGGCGCCGTTTTCAAAGCGCACCGTCGCGATGCGCAGGCTCTCCTCCTGCAGGACGATATTGTTGCGCGCCAGCTGGATGCGTACCTCCAGTGTGCGGATGGTGACATAGGTTCGGGCAACCTCGGCCGTCAGGCTGACCAGCGCGTTGTCGTAGTCGGCCACCGTCGCCGAGAGGTTGGCATCGGCGGCCTCGATACCCCGTCGGAAACGTCCCCAGAAGTCCAGCTCCCAGGCTGCATCGAAACCCACCTGGTAGTTGGCGAATTCATCGTCAAACGCCGGGCTGAAGTTCGGGCTGTTATCACTCAGCCCGTTGGCGGTGGCTGAACCAACGGCCTGCTGCACCTGTGGGTACTGGTTACCCCGGGCGATCCCCAGCTGGGCACGCGCCTCCAGGATACGCAGACCGGCAATCTGCAGTGGCAGGTTCTGCTGGTGGGCCGTCTCGATCAGCTGATCGAGCACCGGGTTATTGAACACCTTCCACCACTCGGCCTGCGTCGCGGGCTCACCGGTCAGCGCCTCATCGCGGGTCTGCCAGCTGGCCACGTCCGGGGTCTCCGGGCGCTTGAAGTCCGGCCCCAGCGTGGTGCAGCCGCTGATCGTTAGAAGGAATGCGAGGCCGACAGAGATGCGCCACGCACACACGGTACCGGCCGCACCCTCAGTATTTTCTGGTTTAGGTAATACACGCATGCGGATGATTTCTTGAAGTTATTAATCGACCAGGAATGAAGCAATGCATGATTTGTTCTGCGTCCAGATTTTACACTGTGCAGCTATAGAAACAAGAAGATTGGAAACCTTTTATATGGCTCTTTCCTGTTATATGGCTCTTTCCTGGCTTACCAGGGTCACTCTCAACCGGCACTCTCCGGGTTCTCGACCACCATGTAAACGACGTCCGAGCCGCTGTAGAAAGGCCGGTAGTAAGTCTCGTTAAAGACGAAGTAGACGATGCCATCGACGGTCTTCGATGCCGCGCCGTCCGGTACATAATCCACCTTGGCGCCATCCGGCCTGACCACGTCAAACTGTTTTTCGATGTGCATGCTAAAGGTGTTTGCGCTCGCGAGATGGCCGTTCAGGCTGCGGCACAGATCAAGCGGGTTAGGAGTGGTGTTGTCCGCGGCCGCGTTGAGCGGAACGGCGAACATGGCAAGGAGAGTCAGCCCCAGAAAAAGACCAATGCGTGGGTGGCCAGATTTCATTTCGGATTCCATCCTCATAAGCGATTGTCCGGGAAGCAGGCAATACGGCGCACCCTTCTGCAGGAGCGGTATCAGCCGCGAATGCCATAGTAGAAGTGGCTTCTGCATTATTTCACTATAGATGAAAAAGCTTCTCAAACAAGCAGGTTTCATTCCCATACAGCATCGGGAATGTACCGGGCTGATTCAACATAAATGGCTGACAACGCGATATTATTGCTATCCGTATGCCTGTGGGCTATCCAGAATGCGCCAAATTTCTAGCCCGGATTATTGTCATGGATAGCATCCGCTACTTCAGCTCCAGATATACTTCCCTTATTGCTGTCATTCCCGTCCCCGCCTGCGCGGGGACAGGCTCCAGCGGGAATCCAGTCAGAAACAGAACACCTGTAATCGATAGCTAATCTGGTTGGAAACAAATCCTGGCCTTATTCCCGAATCCAACCCTGATGAATATGCATATCGATGCTCCGCTCCGGACTGGATCCCCGCCTTCGCGGGGATGACGGATACATTTCATACGTAGGAGCATCATGCGGGCGCCATGTTTGTCCGGCAGTCGCATCAATTGAGGTAGGAGTGCACTGCGTGCGCGATATTTTTATGAGTCCAAATTAAACCGCGCCAGTACGCGATGAAGCACCGGGTATAAACAAGCCGTCCCTGCAGACTGAACGTGAAATACAAGCGCTTTTCGGTTTAATTCAGGTCAGATTATTGATACAGTAGCCCCCAGTTTTATCGGGAGCCCCGGCGTGAAACAACTGTTCCTCCTATTGGCATTAATCACCCTCCCCTTCGGCGCCCATGCCGAGAAAGGCCAGTCCATCATGTTCGGTGACCCGGATCCGATCTACCAGGAAAAGACCCGTGACACTACGAACGAGGAACACAGCGAACACTGCAAACAACTGCGCCAGCAGATGGATGAACTGAAAGGCAAGCCGCAGCGGCGTCACGCGGTCGTAGAGCGCTACAAGCTGGAATGCCAGCCACCAACACAATAAGTTGATCTGCAAGTTGCGCCTCATGATGCATCCACGATCAAGACTGACAGGTTTGTTAGTCGCTTTACCGTTCGTCCTGGCAAATACGGCCCTGGCCGAGCAGCCCTGCCGCCCGGAAGCCGGTGCCGAACGACCCGCCATCGGGCTGGTGCTCAGCGGTGGCGGTGCCCGCGGCGCCGCCCATGTGGGCGTCATCCGGGTACTGGAGGAACTGAACATCCCGATCGACTGTATCACCGGGACCAGCATGGGCTCGATCATCGGCGGTCTGTATGCCTCCGGCATGACAAGTGATGAACTCGAGCAGACCCTGCTCACCCTTGACTGGGACGATGCCTTGCAGGACAACCCGCCGCGGGAAGACCGGCCGTTCCGGCGCAAACTCGAAGACGAAGATTTCCTGGTCAAGGCCGCACCCGGTATCAGCGACAAGGGCGAACTCAAGCTGCCCTCCGGCCTGCTCCAGGGACAGAGGCTCGGGCTGGTCATAAAGCAGCTCACCCTGCCGGTTGCCGAGATCAATGATTTCGACCAGCTGAGTATTCCCTATCGGGCCGTTGCGACCGATATCGTCACCGGTCACGAGGTGGTACTCGGTTCCGGAGACCTGGCCACGGCCATGCGCGCCAGCATGTCTGTACCCGGCGCCTTCTCGGCCGTGGAGATCGACGGCAAGCTGCTGGTGGACGGCGGCATGGCCAACAACATCCCCGTTTCCGTGGCGCGCGAGATGGGTGCCGACATCGTCATCGCGGTGGATATCAGCACGCCCCTCGCTACCCGGGACGAGATCAAGAACGTCCTCTCGATCACGGCCCAGCTGAGCGGCTTCCTGACCAATGCCAATGCCGAGGTCAGCCGCGCCTCGCTGACGGACAACGACATCCTGATCGTGCCGGATCTCGGCAACATCACCTCGGCCGACTTCGATCGCGCTGACGATGCCATCCCGACCGGACGCGTGGCCACCGAGGAAAAGATTCCGCAACTACGGCGTCTTGCCGTGACCGAGGAGCAGTACACGGCCCATGTTGTGGCGCGCAGTAAAAGGATTGATGAACCACCGGTCATCGACTTTGTGCGCATCGATAATCGCTCCCGGATATCCGATGACGTCCTCAATTCACGCCTGCGCATCAAGATCGGGGAGCCGCTGGATGTCCCTGCCCTGGAAAAGGATCTCAACAACATCTATGGCACCGACCTGTATGAGAATGTCAGCTACGACATCGTCGAGGAAGACGGCAAGACCGGTGTCGTGGTAACGGCGGTGGAGAAATCCTGGGGACCCAACTACCTGCAGGGCGGCCTCGCGCTGGAAGGCAACTTCAGTGGCAGCAACAGCTTCACCATTGCAGCCTCGTATACCCGCACGGCCATGAACCGGCTCGGCGGCGAATGGCGTACCATCGTGCAGCTGGGCAGTGAACGGCGGCTGTTTACCGAGTGGTACCAGCCACTCGACATCAATACGCGCTGGTTCGTCAACCCCAAGCTCGAATGGCGAAGTCAGATTATCAACCAGTTCAACAGTGGCGACAAGATAGCCGAATACGATGTCTCGCAGTTTAGAGCCAGCCTCGAGGCCGGGCGTGGACTGGGCTTCTGGGGCGAACTGCGCGGCGGTGTCCGCTGGGCCACAGGTGAAGCCGACCTGGAAGTCGGGGATCCGGCCCTCCCGGAAGGGGACTTTGACCAGGGTGAGGCCTTCCTGCGGTTGTCACTGGACACCCTGAACAACCTCTATTTCCCGCACACCGGCGCACGCGGGAGCATCGAGTACCTGGCTGGTGTGGATGCACTGGGTGCCGATGAGGAATACGAACAGGTGCTCTCGACTATCTTAGGGGCGTTCCCGCTTGGTGAGCGCAACTCCCTCGTCCTCCTCGCCCGGTTCAACACCACGCTGGACGACGACGCGCCTATCGAGAGCCTGTTCCGCGGTGGCGGCTTTCTCCAGCTGTCGGGTTTCGAGGAGAACGAGATCACCGGCCAGCACCTGGGCCTGCTGGAAGCCATCTACCTGCGCCGCATCAACGACTTCAACCTCCTGCCGACCTATCTCGGTGCCAGCCTCGAGTTTGGCAATACCTGGAATGACACCAGCGATATCACCTGGGACAACACGCTGGCCGCCGGCAGCCTGTTCCTCGGTGTGGATTCCTTCCTTGGCCCTGTCTACGTCGGCTACGGCTATACCGAGGGCGGCAATCACGCCGGTTTCCTGTTCCTGGGTAATCCGTTCTGACAGGTAATACCAGCCTGCTGATGGACGCGAACCATTCGAACAGAGCCTGCATTCGGTGCGCATAGCGCACCCTACGGTCCTGGGTGATTAGATTTATTATTCGCGCACGCGGTGCGCTCCTACCCCAATTGATGCGACTGCCGTACAAACATGGTGCCTGCATACCGCTCCTGCGTATGAAATGTATCCGTCATCCCCGCGAAAGCGGGGATCCAGTCAGTAACAGAGCACCTATGACCAATAGCCTGGTCCGGCTGGCAATAAATTCTGACCATATTCCCGAATTCAATCCTGATGAATATGCAGATCGATACTCCGCTCTGGACTGGATTCCCGCTGGAGCCTGTCCCCGCGCAGGCGGGGACGGGAATGACAGAATTAATGGAGGTATAACCTGGGTTGTAGGAGCGGACCGTGTCCGCGATTGTCGGTAGCACATTCGCGCACGCAGTGCGCTCCTACAGGTGTGTCAATTGGGGTAGCCGGTAGGGTGCGCTGTGCGCACCATGCATCAAACAGCTTGCATGTTATTTCCGGTGCGCATAGTGCACCCTACGTTGGCTCATTGAATAAATCAGGGTTTCCCTAAAAGATATACCGCAGCGTCGCGCCAAGGAACAGCAAGGTATTGCTGTCGAACTCACCGGCCAGCCATGACGTAGCCGGAGGCCCCTGCAGGGTCTGATCGATTGCGGCATCACCGATAATCATCAGCGCTAAAAAATGTAACGCACCGTGCCGCCGACAAACAGGATCATGTTGCTATCGAACTCTCCGACGACCCGGGTACCGTCAATGCTGGTCTGGTCGATTTCGGCATCACCCACCAGGTACAGGGTGCCGCCTACGGCGAAGTCCAGATGTCTATCGCCTTTCCAGAAATAGGACATGGAGGCCTTGTATATCTCGTCAAACGGCAGGTCCAGTGTGCGGTCCCTGTCATCGACCGGGGAACTGTCGTAAGAGAAACCGATGCTGGTACCGTGATCACCCTCGACGTGTGTAAAGGCGATACCTGCATACCAGGTGTCGTCAAAATTGCGCTCAAGCGTGGCACTCGGGTTGACAAGGCCGCCGGAGAACTCCAGGGTGTTGGTGCTGAAAGCCGACCATTCCTGCCAGCCGGCATTGAGGAACATGGTGTTCTTGTCATCCAGCTGGTACCTGAAACCGGCCTCCAGCCACTGCGGATTGTCCCAGTCGATATCGATGGAATTGGCCAGAATCGGCACAGCCACATTCTTTACATTGACATCACCCTCGAGTTCCACATCCATCTCAGCCCGGTAAACCAGTCCCAGCAGGGCACGCTCCGACAACTGGTAGGTCAGGCCCAGAAACGGCTGATAACCCCAGTCGGTCGCCTCTTCGATCTGCACTTTGCCATCGCCGGGTCCCGGCGTATTGATCATGATGTCCTGGTCAAAGCGGGTGTAGATAATGGAAACACCGGCACCGATCGACAAGCGGTCATTGACCCTGTAACCGAGCGAAGGCGAAAGTGCAATCGCACCCAGCTCGGCCTTGCTGACTGAATAACGACCGACAAAGTCATCGCCGTAATTCACACCGCCGCCCTGGATGCCGGCGACTGAAAACCCGAACCGCAGGTCATCCGACAACGTCTTGACATAAAAGAAGCTCGGCGCGGCAAGCACATTGCCGGCGTTGTCACCATCACTGCCACCGGAAGTGGCAACTGATGAATCAAACTCGATCTTGGGCAGGACAAGCTGAAGTCCACCCACAATGGTGTCCTCTTGCAGGCCGGTCATACCGGCCGGGTTGGTCCAGGCGGCATCGGCGCCAAAGGTATTGGTCGGGTTTGCCACACCGGCGGTCCCAAGGCTTCCGGGGGTTCCCACCTCGGTCAGGTAGAAGCCGGCGGCGAGTGCAGTCTGTGTGGCCAATGTCGCAGTCACGACACCCAGCAACCCGGTAACAATTTTATTTAACTGGTTCATTCTTGACCTTCCTCTTCAGGTAGCCCCGGTATGTGGCACAGGGGCAGCGTATTTACTGGCAACAATTAACCTCACTTACAGGCCCCGGGACGATAGCCGGTAACAGCTGTATTAGCACATGCGGTGCAGGCATTTCCGTAAGTCCTGAATTCACCGTTTACAAGACTACCGCATACCGGATCATAGTGCTGGGTGCAAATTTCAGGTCGCGGATCCTTGCACATGATCAAGGGGGCACCTGATACATTGCCATCGGTCTGCCCTGGGGATGATGTGCACCCTGCCCCGGCCAGGCCGATGAGAGTGATTGCGAGAAGCCTGTAACGATTTTGGTAAATTATCTTCTCCAAAGCAGAATCATCAAATTATGGCTTGTTGAACTTAACTGACGATGGCTACCAGATTGGGTAACTACCGCCCTCGTTGAATCTGTCTCAACCGCTGCTCATTATCCTGCATAACCGACAGGAAGTCCCCCTGCTCCGGACGGTTGCCACAGGGGTCGAAAACCACGCTCGCGATACCCATGGTCTGCAGCTTGTCTATTGATGATTGCAACGGCTGGCCTTCCCATATCATCCATTCTGCATGATGTTCTTTTAGCAGCAATTCCAAATCATTCCACTCTGTTTTGTCCGGCTCCACGTCCGGCTCCCACAGGAAACTCTGCATGCTCAGCCCGTAACGCCTGGCAAAATACTGATACACCGGATGAGAGGCCATCAGCGGCTGTCTTGTGCTCGTTAACGCAATTCTCTTTAGTTGATCGTCCAGCGCCTGAAGGTCCTGCGAAAGCGAATTGAAGTTGCGCTCGAATTCCTCCGACTGTTCCGGATGGCGTTTCACCAGCGCATCCTTGATCGTCCTCGCCTGTTCCACGGCCTGGGTGAAATCCAGCCAGGTGGTGAAGGCCGTGCCGGCATGCGAGTGATCACCCCCCGGGCCATGACTGTGTGTCGTGGTAGTCTCTATGTCGATGTAATCATCACTGAAGCCAGCGGAGGTATTCACCAGCCGCGACGGCGGCAACGACACGTTCTTCACCCAGCGCGCATAGTTGGCCCCGTTGAGCAGGACCAGGTCGGCGCGCTGGTACTCGAGGATGGTCTCGATGTCCGGTTGCCAGAATGCAGGATCGACATCGGGCGG
>Ga0209456_10001886_pt1 | contig 10019 bp, 6 predicted proteins | sample COG_11_FD_184755 | JGI IMG/M metagenome (GOLD analysis project Ga0209456, IMG submission 184755) | Pelagic marine sediment microbial communities from the LTER site Helgoland, North Sea, for post-phytoplankton bloom and carbon turnover... | ecosystem: Environmental > Aquatic > Marine > Neritic...
GCCGACCTACGGGCGGATCTCGCGCTTCGGCATGATCGCTTTTGCCTCGAGCCTGGATCAGGCTGGCACGCTGACTCAGACCGCCGAGGACGCGGCCTTGATGCTGGCGGCGATGGCCGGTCACGATCCCCGCGACTCCACCAGCGTCGACGAGCCGGTCCCGGACTACCGGGCCACGCTGGGCGATGATCTCGAGGGGCTGCGGGTGGGCGTGCCGCGGGAGTTCTTTGACGAGGGCCTGGACGCGGCCAACGCCGCGGCGGTGCAGGCCGCGATCGACGAGTTCCGCAAGCTCGGTGCCACGGTGGAGGACGTCAGCCTGCCCAATGTCGGCCTGTCGGTGCCGACCTACTATGTTGTGGCACCGGCCGAATGTTCCTCCAACCTGTCGCGTTACGACGGTGTGCGTTTCGGTTACCGGGCCGAAGACCCGGTGGACCTGGAGGATCTGTACAAGCGCAGCCGCGGCGAGGCCTTCGGCGCCGAGGTCAAGCGGCGCATCATGACCGGGACCTACGTGCTGTCGGCGGGTTATTACGACGCCTACTATCTCAAGGCCCAGCGCGTGCGCCAGCTGATCGCCGAGGATTTCCGGCAGGCCTTCGCATCCGTGGATCTGCTGCTCGGGCCGACCACGCCGACGCCGGCTTTCGCCCTCGGCGCCAAGACCGACGATCCGGTGACCATGTATCTGAACGATATCTACACCATCGGCGTCAATCTGGCGGGTCTGCCCGGCATGTCCGTGCCCTGCGGCATGGTCGACGGACTGCCGGTAGGGCTGCAGCTGATCGGCCGTCACTTTGACGAGGCCCGGCTGTTGAACGCGGCGCATCGCTATCAGCAGGCCACCGACTGGCACCGGCTCGCGCCTGGCGGCGAGTTCGCGTGAGCGCGGCCGGATCTGTGCTTACGGAGGAATACGCATGACTTGGGAAGTGGTCATCGGGCTGGAGATCCATGCCCAGCTGAAGACGGCCAGCAAGATATTTTCCGGCGCCGCCACCGCCTTTGGCGCCGAGCCCAACACCCAGGCCTGTCTGGTGGATCTGGGCTATCCGGGCGTGTTGCCGGTACTCAACGGGGATGCAGTACGGATGGCGGTGCGCTTTGGTGTGGCCAGCCATTCGACGGTGGCACCGCGCTCGATTTTTGCGCGCAAGAACTACTTCTACCCGGACCTGCCCAAGGGCTACCAGATCAGCCAGTTCGAACTGCCGGTGGTCCACGACGGCTGGGTCGATATCACTCTCGATGATGGCGCAGTCAAACGCGTCGGTATCACCCGTGCTCATCTGGAGGAAGACGCCGGCAAGTCTTTGCACGAGGACTTCCACGGCCTCTCCGGTATCGATCTCAACCGTGCCGGCACGCCGCTGCTGGAGATCGTCTCGGAGCCGGATATGCGCTCCGCGCGCGAGGCCGTCGCCTACATGAAGCTTATCCATCAGCTGGTGCGCTATCTGGATATCTGCGACGGCAACATGCAGGAAGGTTCGCTGCGCTGTGACGCCAACGTTTCCGTGCGCCCGCTGGGGCGACACGAGTTCGGCACCCGGGCCGAGATCAAGAATCTCAACTCGTTCCGTTTTATCGAGCGCGCGATCAACTTCGAGGTCGAGCGGCAGATCGACATCATCGAATCAGGCGGCAGCGTGGTCCAGGAGACCCGCCTGTATGACTCGGCCAAGGACGAGACCCGCCCGATGCGCAGCAAGGAAGAGGCCAACGACTATCGCTATTTCCCCGATCCCGATCTGCTCCCGGTGGAGATCGATCGCGCTACCGTAGATGAGATCCGCGCCGAGCTGCCGGAACTGCCCTGGGAAAAGCAGGACCGCCTGGTCAGCGATTACGGTCTCTCCGCGTATGACGCCTCGTTGCTGAGCGCCAGCCGCGCGATGGCGGACTATTTCGAGGCCGTGGCCAGCCGTGTCGGCGACAAGAAAGTGGCTGCCAACTGGATCATGGGCGACCTCTCCGGCGCCCTCAACAAGGACGGGATCGGAATCGAAGCGAGCCCGGTGAGCGCCGAAGCGCTGGCCGGAATGTTGTGCCGGATCGAGGATGGCACGATCTCCGGCAAAATAGCCAAGAGCGTGTTCGAGGCCATGTGGGCGGGCGAAGGCAGCGCCGACGCCATCATCGAAGCCCGCGGTCTGCAACAGATCACCGATAGTGGCGCCATCCAGGCGGTGATCCAGCAGGTGTTGGCGGACAATCCAGGCCAGCTCGAGCAATACCGGTCGGGCAAGGACAAGCTGTTCGGGTTCTTTGTTGGTCAGGTGATGAAAGCGACCCGCGGCCAGGCCAACCCGGCGGAAGTGAACAAGCTGCTTAAAGAGATGCTGAATGGTTGAGTCGCGCGGGCTCAACGACGCGGATTGTCTGCATCGGTTCCTGTTTGAACACATGCCGGTCCGCGGTGAGCTGGTCCATCTGGACGAGAGCTGGCAGCAGATCACCGCCCAGGCAGATTATCCGCCGGCCATCCGCCGCGCCCTCGGCGAGGCGCTGGCGGCGGCAGTGTTGCTGGCATCCACACTCAAGTTCGAAGGCAAGCTAACGCTACAGTTGTCCGGCGACGGCCCGATGCATCTGCTGGTGGTCCAGTGCACCAATCAGCAGGAAATCCGCGGCCTCGCGAAGTGGCGCGGCGAGGCTCCCGAGGGTGATCTGCGCAGTCTGTCCGGCGAAGGCCGGGTCGCGATCACGATCGAAACCGGTCAGGGTCAGGAGAGCTATCAGGGTATCGTGCCCATCACCGGCGCCAGCCTGGCCGAGTCGCTGGAGACCTATTTTCAGAACTCGGTGCAGGTCCCTACGCGGCTGTGGCTGGCCACCGGTGCAAACGGCGCCGCCGGCATGATGCTGCAGCGTTTGCCCGATTCCTGGGGTGATGAGGCCGAGCATGCATGGGAACATCTGCAGGTGCTGGCGGACACGCTGTCGCGCGACGAGCTGCGGCATCTGACCGATCGGGACATCCTGCGACGGCTGTTCCACCAGGACGACCTGCGTCTGTTCGAGGCCCAGCCGGTCCGCTTTTGCTGTTCCTGCAGCCAGGGACGTGTGGAGAGCACGCTGCGTATGCTTGGCCGCGACGAGATCACCGAACTGCTGCGCGAGGAGGGCCGGGTCGAGGTCCGCTGCGAGTTCTGCAACCGCGCCTATCGCTTCGACGCCGTGGATGCTGAGTCCCTGTTTGTAGATGTGCCGCCCGGATCCGGTCCGGAGGTTTTGCATTGAGCTCGCGGCGTTGAGTCGCGGGGATTTATCGGGTTCATTAACGGGCCCTTAACCTGGAGAGAGGCAGAGATGAAAGCATTGATGCGAGGAATACTGGCCGTGATGGCGCTGACCGTTGCCGCCGGTGTGGTTCAGGCGGCCGGCACCCCGGTCCTGGACCGGGTGATCGAGAGCGGGCAGCTGCGGGTCGGTATGTCCGGCAGCCAGCCGCCGTATAACGTCGTCAGCCGCGACGGCGCGGTCATCGGACTGGAGGTGGACCTGGCCAATCTGATCGCGAGTGGTCTGCACGTGGATCTGAAGATCGTGCGGGCGCCGTTTGGGGATCTGCTGAAATCCATGGAGCAGGGCAAGGTCGATATGGTCATGTCGGGCATGTCGATCACCGCGCGGCGTACGCAGAAGGCCGCGTTTGTCGGCCCCTACATGCTATCGGGCAAATCCATCCTGACCCGCTCGAGCGTCCTCGCCGCGGCCCGCGAGGCGGGTGAGATCGACGACGCCAAGCTGACGCTGGCGGCGTTGAAGAATTCCACCAGCGAGGATTACGTACAAAAGATCATGCCCAAGTCGAAGCTGGTCACCGTGGACGACTATGACGACGCGGTGAAGCTGCTGCTCGACGGTCAGATCGATGCGCTGGTCGCGGATATGGCGATCTGCATGCTGACCATCCTGCGCCACCCGGATGCCGGGCTGTCGACGCTGAAGGAGCCGTTCACCTTCGAGCCCATCGGTATCGCCGTGCCCGCCAACGATCCGCAGTTTTTGAATCTGATCGACAACTTTGTCGATACCGCGGAGAGCATCGGAGCGCTGGAGAAGATGCGCCAGAAGTGGCTGCGGGATTCGGCCTGGGTCATCGCCCTGCCATAACCGCGATTGGCGCCGGAACGAGGCCGGATCCCGTCGGGATCCGGCTTTTTTTTGCGCTTGCAACAAACAAATACTTGCAAAACATAAAGATATCTTTATATTCTACGGAAACCCCCGCAGGCGCAGGTGCCATGGACAAGCTCGAAGATCTTTTGCATGCGTTGAAGGCTGCGGCCGAGCCGACCCGGCTGCGGCTGCTTGCGATCTGCGCCCGCAGCGAGCTGACGGTGAGCGAGATCACCGATATCGTGGGCCAGAGCCAGCCGCGTGTCTCCCGCCATCTGAAGCTGCTGTGCAACGCCGGTCTGCTGATCCGCTATCGGGAGCAGCACTGGGTGTTTTATCGCGTCCCACGGAGTGGGCCTGGCGCCGGTGTCGCGGCGACCTTGCTGGCGCAGCTGCCCGCTGCCGATGTGCAGCTGGAGCTGGACCGGCGTCGGGTCGAATCGGTCCTGCAGCGACGCGCCGAGGCTGCACGGGCACTGGTCGAAGGCGACGGTGCGGGCGCTGCCCGGGTCGAGGATGAAGCCACCGTGGACGCGTTGATCCTGACCTCTCTGCGTGGCGAGGCCATTGGCGAATTGCTCGACATCGGCACCGGCAGCGGCCGTATGCTGCGGCTGTTGGGCGAGGGCGCCGGCCGCGCCGTTGGCATCGATATCTCCCGCGCGATGCTGATGCTGGCCCGGAGCAACCTCCACGCCGCCGGTCTGGATCACCTGTTGGTGCGTGAGGGCAATATGTACCAGCTGCGATTCCCCGACTGCAGCTTTGACACGGTGACCATCGATCAGGTCTTGTTCGAGGCGGAACAGCCGGGGCAGGTGTTGCGCGAGGCGGCGCGGGTGCTGCGCCCCGGCGGCCGTCTGCTGCTGGTGGAATTCCTGACCGCCGACACGGCCGCCGATACGCCGGCGCAGGCGGATGATTGTGTCGCCATCGACCGTCGCCTTGTCGACGGCTGGTTCGACGATGCTGGCCTGGCGCTGGAGCACTGGCAGCAGCTGCCTGGTCATCCCTATCCCGTTTTCCTGTCGGTCGCCCGGCGGGAACCCCGCGACAAACGAGTCGCGGCCTGATCGCTTGCGGAGCCCGTCATGACTGCACGCACACGCGTTTCCTTCGAGTTCTTCCCGCCGGCTACCGACGAGATGGCCGAGCGTCTGTGGCGCTCGGTGCAGCGGCTGGCGCCGCTGGATCCAGAGTTCGTGTCCGTCACCTACGGCGCCGACGGCTCCACCCGCGAGCGCACCCACAAGGTGGTGGAGCGTATCGTGCGCGAGACCGGTCTGGTCTGTGCGCCGCATCTGACCTGTGTCGGCGCGCCGAAGGAGCAGGTGCTGGACATCGCCCGGGACTATGCGCGCATGGGTATCCGCAATATTGTGGCGCTGCGCGGCGACCCGCCCGCCGCTACCAGCTGTTATCAACCGCATGCGGAAGGCTTCGCCTATGCCGCCGATCTGGTGCAGGGTCTGAAGACGGTTGCAGATTTCGATATAAGCGTCGCGGCCTATCCGGAGGTCCATCCGGAAGCCAGTTCGCCGCTGAGTGACCTGGAAAATCTGAAACGCAAGATCGACGCCGGCGCCAGCCGCGCGGTGACCCAGTTCTTCTTTGACAACGATCGCTTTCTGCGCTTCCGCGACCTGTGTGCGACCGCCGGCATCACGGTCCCGATCGTACCGGGCATCCTGCCGATAACGCGTTTCCCCCAGTTGCTCAGGTTCGCCGAGCGCTGTGGCACCACCGTCCCCGACTGGTTGCGGGCGCGATTCGAGGGTCTCGACGACGATGCGGACACCCGTCGCATGATCGCTGCCAGCGTTGCCATCGATCAGGTGCAGTCGCTGCGCCGGCACGGGGTCGAGGACTTCCACTTCTATACGCTAAACCGCTGCGAGCTGAGCTTCGCGATCTGCCACAGCCTGGGTCTGCGGCCGGCGCCGGCGGCGAAGAGCGCCTGAGCCGGTGACCCGATGAGCCACAGCGTACGCCAACAGCTCGGTGACCTGATCGCCCGGCGCATCCTGCTGCTGGACGGCGCTATGGGCACCATGATCCAGGCCCATGAGCTGGAGGAAGCCGATTTCCGTGGCGAGCGGTTTGCCGACTGGGAACAGGATCTCCAGGGCAACAACGATCTGCTGGCCCTGACCCAGCCGGATCTGATCCGCGAGATCCATCGCAAATATCTGGCCGCTGGCGCGGACATCGTCGAGACCAACACCTTTAACGCCACCGCCATCAGCCAGGCCGATTACGGTCTCGGATCCATCGCGTACGAGCTCAATCTGGCGGCGGCGAAGCTGGCCCGCGAGGCCGCCGATGAATTCAGCGGCGCCGACCGGCCGCGCTTTGTCGCCGGCGTGCTGGGGCCGACCAACCGCACCGCATCGATTTCGCCGGACGTCAGCGACCCGGGTAGCCGCAACGTGCGTTTTGCCGAGCTGGCTGAAGCCTACCGCGACGCAGCCAGGGGTCTGCTGGACGGCGGCAGCGACATCCTGCTGGTGGAGACGGTGTTTGACACCCTGAATGCCAAGGCGGCGCTGTTCGCGATCAGCGGCCTGCTCGAGGAGTTGGGTCGCGATGTGCCGCTGATGATCTCCGGTACCATCACTGATGCCTCCGGGCGTACGCTGTCGGGCCAGACCACCGAGGCATTCTGGAACTCGGTGCGCCACGCGCAACCGCTGGTGATCGGGCTCAACTGTGCTCTCGGTGCCGATCAGCTGCGTCCCTATGTGGCGGAACTCTCGCGTATCGCCGATGTGGCGGTCAGCGCCCATCCCAACGCCGGCCTGCCCAATGCATTTGGCGAATATGACCAGACTGCCGAGGAGATGGCCGAGATCATGGAGGAGTTCGCCAGCGCCGGTCTGGTCAACCTGGTTGGCGGTTGCTGCGGCACCACGCCGGAGCATATCCGGGTCCTCGCCGAGGCGATGGACGGACAGGCGCCGAGACAGATTCCGGATATACCACGTCGCTGCCGTTTGTCGGGTCTCGAGGCGCTCAACATCGGTCCGGACGACCTGTTCGTCAACGTCGGCGAGCGCACCAACGTGACCGGCTCGGCACGCTTCCGCAAGCTGATCGAAGCGGATGATTATCCGGCGGCGCTGGAAGTCGCGCGCCAGCAGGTCGAGAGCGGCGCACAGATCGTCGACGTCAACATGGACGAGGGCATGCTGGATTCGGTCGCGGCGATGCAGCGCTTCCTCGATCTGCTGGCGGCGGAGCCGGACATCGCCCGCGTGCCGGTGATGATCGATTCCTCACGCTGGGAGGTGATCGAGACCGGGCTGCGCTGCGTGCAGGGTAAACCGGTGGTGAATTCCATCAGCCTCAAGGAAGGTGAGGCCGCGTTTGTCGAACAAGCTACGCTGGCGCGGCGCTACGGCGCCGCGATTATCGTGATGGCGTTTGACGAACAGGGACAGGCCGAGAACCTCGAGCGCCGTATCGAGATCTGCGATCGCGCCTATCGCATCCTCACCGACACCGTGGACTTCCCGGCCGAGGATATTATTTTCGATCCGAATATCTTTGCGGTCGCCACCGGCATCGAGGCGCACAACCGCTACGGTCTCGATTTCATCGAGGCGACGGCGGCGATCAAGCAACGCCTGCCCCATGCCCTGATCAGTGGCGGCGTCAGCAACGTCTCGTTTTCATTCCGCGGCAATAACGCGGTGCGCGAAGCCATGCACGCGGTTTTTCTGTACCACGCCATCCGCGCCGGTATGGATATGGGCATCGTCAACGCCGGCCAGCTCGCGATCTACGAGGAAATCCCGGCCGGGCTCCTCGCGGCCGTGGAGGACGTGATTCTCGCGCGCCGGTCCGACGCCACCGACCGCCTGCTGGACATCGCCACACGCTATCAGGGCCAGGGTGGCACCGAGCGCCAGGTCGACGATGCCTGGCGCCAGCTGCCGGTAGCCGAGCGTCTGACTCATGCACTGGTCAAGGGCATCGAAGACTATGCGGTGGAGGACGCCGAGGAAGCCCGCCAGCTGGCCACCCGCACCCTGGACGTGATCGAGGGTCCGCTGATGGATGGCATGAACGTGGTCGGCGATCTTTTCGGTGAAGGCAAGATGTTCCTGCCGCAGGTGGTCAAGTCAGCGCGGGTGATGAAGAAAGCGGTCGCGCATCTGGTGCCCTTTATCGAAGCCGAGTCCAGCGGCGAGGCGCGCGCCAGGGGCAAGGTGTTGATGGCCACGGTCAAGGGCGATGTCCACGACATCGGCAAGAACATCGTCGGCGTGGTGCTCCAATGCAACAACTTCGAGGTCATCGATCTCGGCGTGATGGTGCCCGGGCAGAAGATCCTCGATACCGCGGTCGCCGAGGGTGTCGACATCATCGGATTGTCCGGTCTGATCACACCGTCGCTCGACGAGATGGTCCGGGTCGCCGCCGAGATGGAACGCCGTGGCCTGAACCTGCCGCTGCTGATCGGCGGCGCCACGACCTCGCCGGCGCATACCGCGGTCAAGATCGATCCCGCCTATTCCGGCCCGGTGCTCTATGTCAAAGACGCCTCGCGCTCGGTCGGCGTGGTGCAAAAACTGATCAGCGAGGATGATGGCGCGGCGTTTATCGCCGATATCAAGCGCGACAACGCGCACAAACGGGAACTGCATCAGCGACCCCGGGCCAAGGCACCGGTGCTGTCGCTGGAAGAGGCGCGGGCCAATGCCGTGGGGATCGAATGGAGCGACTACGAGCCGCCGGCACCGGCACGCCCGCAGCGGCAGGTGTTCGAGGATTATCCGCTGGCGGAGCTGGTCGACTACATCGACTGGATGCCGTTCTTTAACGCCTGGCAATTCTCGGGACGCTTTCCGGATCTGCTGCACGCACCGGCCACCGCCGACGCCGCCAGCGCGCTATACCGTGATGCACGCCGGATGCTGGACCAGGTCGTCGACGAATCATGGCTGACCGCGCGCGGTGTCATCGGCTTCTTCCCGGCCGCCGCCGACGGTGATGATGTGGTGGTGTTCGCCGACGACGAGCGGCGCAAGATAAGCGAGCGCCTGTGCTTCCTGCGCGAGCAGCGGGGCAAGGCGGCGGGCAAGCCCAGCCTGTGTCTGGCCGACTTTGTCGCACCGGCGGCGAGCGGACGGCGCGACTGGGTCGGCGCCTTCGCGGTGACCACCGGTCTTGGCATCGACGAACACGTGAAACGTTTCGAGGCGGCCCACGACGACTACAATGCGATCCTGTTGAAGGCGCTGGCCGATCGCCTGGCCGAGGCCGCAGCCGAACGTATGCACGAGCGCGTGCGGCGCGAGTTCTGGGGCTATGCGTCGGAGGAGTCACTGGACAACGACGCGCTGATCCGCGAGCGTTATCGCGGCATCCGCCCGGCGCCCGGCTATCCCGCCTGTCCCGACCATACGCAAAAAGAGATACTGTGGCGGCTGCTGGACGTGGAGGCCGGGATCGGCATGCGTCTGACCGAGAGCTTCGCCATGTGGCCGGCGGCGGCGGTCAGCGGGTTCTACTTTGCTCATCCGGACGCCCGCTATTTTGCGGTCGGCAAGATCGGTCGCGATCAGGTCGAGGATTACGCTCGGCGCAGCGGCACCAGCTTCGCCGAAGCGGAGCGCTGGCTCGGCCCCAATCTCGGCTATCCTGCGGACGCTGCCTGACGACCCGGGGCCGCTTGATTCGCGCTCGCGACCGCGCGAGACTCGGATTATCTCGCTCCAGGACATTCCCATGACCCAGTTCATCATCAGCGGCAGCCACCGGCTCGCCGAGGTCCGTTATGAGATCCGTGGCCGGCTCGCCCGTCGGGCGCTGGAACTCGAGAAGATGGGCTATGAGATCATCGCGCTGAATATCGGCAACCCGGGGCTGTTCGGTTATCGCAC
>Ga0209456_10001887_pt1 | contig 10018 bp, 8 predicted proteins | sample COG_11_FD_184755 | JGI IMG/M metagenome (GOLD analysis project Ga0209456, IMG submission 184755) | Pelagic marine sediment microbial communities from the LTER site Helgoland, North Sea, for post-phytoplankton bloom and carbon turnover... | ecosystem: Environmental > Aquatic > Marine > Neritic...
CTGAGTGGGGTTGCAGGTGCCATGGTTCTGGCCAGCCATGTGAACGCGCAAGCCCTGGGTATTTCCCCCGGTGCCATCATTTTTTTTGCCGTCCTCGCCGCTCTGGCAGTCTCCCTTATTTGCGGTTTTATCAATGGACTCGTCATTACCGCGGTCGGGGTACCGGCTATCATCGCCACTTTGGGTACGAACGGTCTGTTTATCGGAGCCGCCATAATTTTAACCGAAGGGCATGGCGTTCGGGGATTTCCTGAAGAATTTCTGTTCATAGGGAGCGGGACCATACTGGAAATACCAATGCCGTTGATTATCTTTATCACTGTGGCATTGATGGTCTCCCTCATGCTAAAGAGAAGTTCCCAGGGATTTAAAATGTATATGCTGGGTTCAAGCCCCCTTGCATCCAGATTTTCCGGCATAAATATAAACCGGGTTCTTATCAAAACCTATCTCTTATCAGGACTAATGGCTGGGATTTCGGCGATTATCATTATTTCACGTGTAAATTCGATGAGACCCGGTTATGGATATGCTTATTTGCTTCTGGGGGTTTTAATTGCCATTCTGGGAGGAACGAATCCGGAGGGCGGGCGCGGCGGTGTACTGGGACTTTGTATGGCTATCGTCATATTGCAAGTATTGCAAAGTGGACTGAATATTCTCGGTTTTAACCCTTTCTACAAGAAATTTATCTGGGGCCTGATACTTATTCTCGTCATGGTGATTAACTATTTGCGGGGAAATGGCTGGCTCTTGAGGAATCTGGTCAAAAAAATTATTTCCTAAAGCGATCGGTTCAAGGTTTGACAGCCTCCACTTCCAGCCTGACCATGTCCACGTGGACCAGATCTTCTTTATCCGGCGGGTGCTGCACCAGGTAGGCGTCTAATATAGCCTCGATAAACGCTTCCTTCATCTGCTCGGGAATCATTGACAGGTATGGTAACCAGGTGCTCCTGATCCAACCGGCAAAACCATCTTTGCCTTTGTGTTTCATGTCTTTAGGAATTAACTCCACACGGCGGGGTTTGAACCCGGCCTGGGTTAGCCATCGCTGGTACTCGTCAACACCATAAAATCCATAAGGAAAAAGGAAATCGGCGAAAAAGGGCGACCACTTGGTTGTTATCATCAATTCATCCAATATTTGGGTTATCTCATGGGCATTTCCTCTGCCGCCCATCTGAAACAGCAGACGTCCGCCTTTTTTCAAAGCTTTCCCGACCCGGTGCAACATCCGCAAATGGTCTTTAATCCAATGAAGTGCGGCATTGGAAAAGGCCACATCGAACCATTCCACATATTCCATATCCCGGACATCAAGAAATTCGTACATCAGATGAGGCCCATTCGCATTGGCATGGTGACGAACAGCAAGCTCGATCATTTCCGGAGAGCTGTCAATTCCGACCACCCGGCCCTCCGGAAGCTGAGCCGCAATTGCGGCGGTAGCCTTTCCGTCTCCGCAGCCAATGTCGAGCACCGTCTCATTGCCGCGTAGATGCAGCTTCTCGGTTAGTTCGCAGGCCCATTTAAATTGTTCGGCGGAATGTTGTGCATAATCTGCGGCATTCCATCGGTAATTTCTTTCAGACATGACGGCCCTTCTTCGTTCAAAATCGGAGTTATAACCCATTAAAAGGTAATTTAAAGGTTGCCAACAGTTCTTGAAAGTCTCGGCCTTGGAGTAATGGAGTACTGGAGTGTTGAAAAAAAAGACATCAATCCTTTCGTCAGTACTCCAATACTTTAGTACTCCAATACTCCGAAATTAGTTGAAATTGAAAGCTACTACGGTGGATTACCATTTTTGGGTTATAGATCCGTTTAAAAATATTAGCCAAATATAGTTGGCAATCCGGGCTCGAATTCGACCGGAGTCAACCACCGAGCAACCGGTTCGGCAGATAGGTGACCAGCTCAGGTAATAGGATCAGTACCAGGATCGTTAGCAAAATGGGTAACAGAAAGGGGACCAGCGCCCAGACGACGTCTTCGAAGGTCTGATTGGTGATTCCAACGAGGACATAGATCACATTTCCGAAAGGCGGGGTGATCACCCCAACCGAGAGCGATATGACCATCAGCACACCGAAAAACAGAGGATCGACGCCAACGACCTTAACCATCGGCGCCATGATCGGCGTGAAAATGAGCACGGACTCGATAACCGACATAAAGCAGCCGACAATCAGGAAAAAGAACATCAGGATGATGAGCAGTATTGTGGAGTTGGTGGTTACCTGGACAATACCCTCGGCTAGGGTCAACGGTATTTGCAGTCTGACCAGGAGCCAGCCATAAAGACCGGCGACCGAAATTATGAATAAAATGATGGCGGTAAACTCTATCGTGTGCCTAAAGATATCGAGAAGATCTTTCCAGCTGACATCCCGGTAGATGACCATGCCAAGAATGATGGCGTATATGCTGGCGACCGCTCCCGATTCGGTCGGTGTGAAAATACCGGACCAAATACCGCCGACGATAATCAGGGGTGTCATCAGCGATAAAAAGGCTTTTTTTGACAGTCCGGCAATCTCCCTAAACGGCGGCCTTGGCATCAACGGCATTGTCACACGGTAAGACAGAACAACCGTCATTATCATCAGGGCGCCACCGAGAATGATACCGGGGATCAGACCGCCGATAAATAGGCCACCGACACTGACATCCGAGAGCCACCCGTATATCACCATCGCCACGCTGGGCGGTATTATCGGGCCAATAACCGAAGAGGCTCCGGTGATGCCGGTGCTGAATTTTAAAGGATACCCCTGATCCTGCATGGCCCTGATCTCCAAGGCGCCCAGCCCGGCCGCATCTGCCACGGCCGTCCCTGACATGCCGGCGAAGATCATGCTGGCCAGAACGTTTACATGTCCCAGTCCTCCTCTGAGGTGTCCTACCAGGGAGTTGGCAAACCTGAAAATACGCGGTGTAACGCTGCCCTTGTTCATCACGTTGGCGGCTAAAATAAAGAAAGGCACGGCCAGCAATGGAAAGTTGTTGACACCGTGCATCATTTTTAAGGGCAGCAAGGTTATGGGAATGCTCAATAAATCGTTTTCCAGCCAGAGCACTGCCAAGCAGGTTAAACCGATGGAGGCACACACCGGAATACCTACCAGAAATAGGACGATGAGAAGGCCTATGAAGAAGATCAGAGTAAACATATGGGTTTTCCTTAATCCCCAAACCGCTCTTATGAAACTTCACGAGGCCAAAAAGCGAACCGCAGAATATCGAATATCGAATATCGAACCGCAGAATTTCGAAGGATCGTTTCGCTGCGCTCAATCTTTTTATAAAATAGATAGAATACATTCCTTCGACATTCGACATTCGATATTCATGATTCGATATTCGCTTTTTATAAACTCCATATAGCTAAAGTTTCTTTCTCAATTAGACTTACCGCTTTTCAGGCCAATCGATCAATGGTTATGGGCCAGTTTTAAAATCGTCTCTTTCATCATTCGTACGTGGAAGATGACGATGCCGCTTGCACCCACGAAAAGGCCCAGGTAAAAATAACTGATACTTATTTCCAAAGCAGTGGTTTTGGCCGGATATTGGATGATCATTATGGAGACGGTGCCGAACCAGACGCAGAGTATGAAGATTCCGGTCAGGGCCTCGCTGAGAAGCTGTAAGACCAGCCGGGCTCGGCCTGAAAGCCGACGAGGTACAATGTTTATAACGATGTGGGCCTTGCGAAACCAGGCCGAGGCCGAGCCAAGGAACACGGTCCAAACACAAAAAAAGCGCGAGGATTCTTCGGCCCAAGTGGTGGGGATATGAATGATATTGCGGGTGACCACTTCCAAAAGAACGCAAGCCATCATGGCTAAAAAGGCGGATAGCGCTCCGATATCGTAAAACCGAACCAAACGCGACACCATCAATATCTCCCAGTCAATACAGCCGATCAATGCGGTCGACCCCCCGCCTGAGCGGGCTCATTAATTGTGGACAGGCGGTCGCCGGATGGCAGATAGGGGTACTATTCGCAGATCCTCTTGATTTCAGCGGACACTTCCGGGGCCAGCTTGCCGATGGCTTTTTCAATGGCCGGCATGGCCTTTGTTCGGATGGCGTTGATATCAGGCGTGATAAACTCCATCCCTTTATTTTGAAGCTCGGTTCTGTAGAATGCGTCTTTTTCATCCTCTACCTTATCACCGTAGGCCCGCGCTTCGGCCACCGCTTCGCGGATAATTTTCTGGTCTGCGGGCGCAAGCTTGTCGAACCAAGCCTTGCTGGCCACCCAATGCCAGGGGAAATAAACATGGCCGGTCAGAATGATGTACTTCTGAACCTCCCACAGCATCCGGGAGTAAGGTGATACCAGGCTGTTTTCATGGGCATCGACCTGGCCGGTCTTCATTGCAAGGTAGATTTCCGGCGCCGGGATGACGGTGGGCAATGCGCCGAGCTCCTGCCAGACGTCAACCCAAATGGGAATCGCCGGCAAACGCATCTTCAGACCTTCTATGTCATCCGGCCCCAAGATCCTGCGATTTGAGGTCATGTGCCGGGCGGCGCGCTTCTGAGGTCCAAAGTCCAAAACGCCGCCTTTTTCCTCCGCCAATTGAGCAATTTTCTTGCCCATGGGGCCTTCGAGATAGGTCTTCACACATTCCCAAGTCGGCAGATAGAAGGGAATCGTGATGGGGTCGTACTGTTTGGCGAACATGGTCCGGAATATACCGCCTGTAAGCGCCATTTGTGTCTGGCCGATCTTCATCAGTTCGAGCACGGCCTTCTCCTTTCCTAATTGGCCGCTCATGAAGATCTTGACACTCATCCGGCCGCCGGAGTTCTTCTCGACAATCTCCTTGAATTTATTGATGCTGGCCTCTTCCGAGCCGCCGGGCTTCATTGTACAATTGACATCGATACTAACATCTGCCGCCGGCAGATTCCCGCACATGAAGATAATCGCAAATACGCCAACAAATCCAAAAACGATTTTCTTACCCATTGGTGGCCTCCTTTTTGTTGATTCGGTATTTAGCTTCAAAAGCTCGCACTTCAGGAAAGCCGATGAGGTCATTAAACTCCTCAAAGTTCGTCATTTCCCCAACGATGGCCTGGGTTGTCCCCTTTTCTCTGAGTACTTTCATTGCGCGTTGCATGGCCTTGGTTGCAGCCAGCAGACACGAGACTGCAAAAGCAACCAGTTTAAAGCCCATCTCATTTAACTCCGCTGCCGTAAGAAGCGGTGTTTGTCCGCCTTCAATCATGTTGGCCATTGCAGGCCTGTCAAAGCTGTTGGCCACGATCTTCAATTCGTCTTCAGTTTGCGGTGATTCAATGAAGATGACATCGGCGCCCGCCTTTTCATACATCTTTCCCCTTCGGATGGCCTCATTAAGACCCAATACCGAGCGCGCATCCGTTCGCGCGATGATCAGAAAATCATCACTACGCCTGGATTCAACGGCAGCTTCGATTTTCAGGGCCATTTCGCGGGTATCAATGAGTCTTTTGCCCTCGGTGTGGCCGCATTTTTTGGGAATTTCCTGGTCCTCAAGCTGGATGGCGGATGCGCCTGCCCATTCAAACGCCTGCACAGTTCGCCTGACATTGATGACGCCGCCATAACCCGTATCACCATCTGCCAGCAGGGGTACGTTGATCGCCCCTGCCATATTCTGAACCCTCTCTGCGATCTCGGAAAGCGTCATGAGTCCTGCATCCGGCAGCCCCAGATGAGAAGCAGATTGTCCAAATCCGGATAAGTAGACCGCTTCGAAGCCTGCTCTCTCTATGACCTTCGCGGAGACCATGTCAAAGGCGGCCGGTGCCACCAGGATGCTGTCCCTGGCCAGCCGTTCATTCAGACTGATATCGGGCATATCTCAAGTTCTCCCCATTCCCTAAATATACTTGACAACCAGATCGCCTATCTCCCTGGTGCCGATACCCATTTTTCCGGCTTCCATGCTTTTCAGGTGATTTGCAATGGTTTTCGTTACGGCTTTTTCTACGATACCGGCAGCTTCTTCCTCCCCCAAAAAATTCAACATCATATGCCCGGCCATGATGGCGGCAAGGGGGTTGATCAGGTTTTTTCCCGTATACTTAGGTGCGGAGCCCCCAATGGGCTCAAATATGGCGGTACCCTGGGGGTTTATGTTTCCTCCCGCAGCAACTCCCATCCCCCCCTGGATCATGGCGCCAAGGTCGGTAATTATATCCCCGAACATGTTGTCGGTGACAATGACATCAAACCATTCCGGGTTCTTCACCATCCACATGCAGATGGCATCGACATGGGCATAATCCTTTTCGACATCCGGATAGTCAGCCCCCAATTCTTGGAAAACCCTCTCCCACAGGTCAAAGGCATAGGTAAGAACATTGGTTTTGCCGCATAATGTCAGTTTTTTTCTTGTATTTCTTGTTTGGCAGAATTCATAGGCATAACGCAAACACCTCTCCACCCCTTTACGGGTATTGATGGATTCCTGTACCGCGATCTCATCCGGAGTGCCTTTTTTTAAAAAACCTCCGGAACCCGCGTAGAGTCCTTCCGTGTTTTCCCTCACAACGATGAAATCAATCTCTTCCGGCCCCTTATCCTTCAAAGGCGTTGCGATACCCGGATAAAGCTTCACGGGGCGAAGATTTATATATAAATCCAGAGCGAATCTCAGATTCAATAGAATGCCTTTTTCCAAGATACCGGGTTTTACATCCGGATGACCGATAGCCCCCAGATAGACTGCGTCCAATTGAGTAAACTCCTTGATGGCGGAATCCGGCAATGTTTCCCCGGTCCGCAAGTACCTTTCGCCGCCGAAGTCATAATGAACCAGGTCGTACTTGATACCCATTTTAAGGGCAACTGCTTCGAGCACCTTCAGACCCTCTGCGACGACTTCCGGTCCCGTCCCATCCCCAGGAACCACACCAATCTGATACGTTTTTTCCATCTATTCCCTCCTTATAAATTTTAAATTTCGGATTTTAGAATTTAGGTTTAAGATCTGCCTCTCTCCGAGCTGCAGGCGTTACGAGTCGGAGGACGGCGGAGCAATTTAATCTCAATTCATAAGCCGCCGGCATCGATCAGGTTTACACCATGAAGTATGTCCTTGCGGTAACGGTAGAGCCTCTTAAATTCTCATACCGCCAAGGCGGGGTGGCTTATGAATTGAGTTATAGATCAAAGCGATACAATAAATTCTCAATCCAAGCATTTTTGCACACAGACAGGCCAAATTGTCAACAAAGAATCAGACGCCGCTGAGGGCAGACGCATTTGGAAGTGAGCGGGTTGGGGAATGATAAGATAACATTTTCCTCCCCCGATAAAACTCATATGAGATCACCCTGAGACGCCCTAAATTCATTTACTCGTTTAATGGCACAGCTTGAAATTTCTCCCGGTAGGAAGTCCATGCAATCTCATTTTCCCAAATCTTTACCGTCAAAGCGGTTAAATTCTTCGCTATAATTTTACCCGAGATAGCCTTTAGAAAAATTCTACAAAAATGCTCGATACTGGGGTTCAGGTCTTTGAACTCTGGCAGGTTGTTTAAGGTTTGGTCTTTATAATAATCGACGAGACCCTCCAGATTGGTCTCAAGGTCCACAATGTCGACGATATATCCATGCCGATCAAGTTCCGGGGCTTCCAGCAGAACCTCCACACGGTAGTGATGAGCGTGCAGCTGATTCTCCAGGCCCCAGTCTCCTCCGACAAGATAATGTGAGGCAATGAAGTCTCTTTGGACGGCAAGTGTATACATTTAATCTTTTTCCGGCTTTTCCGGCTCGGATGATGTCTCAGCTGTTTCAGGTTTCTTCAAGATATCTGACGCGTCTTTCACAATGCCTTCCACTTGACTGCCGGCCAATAGAAATGCATACTTATTTGCCGAGGAAATGGCCGGTTGTTCCGAATCTTTCTCTTCGGTTTTGGCAAATACGGAAAGGCTGTATTCCTGGGTGCCTTTGAGCTCAATGGTGATCATGGGGGAAGTAAACGCTTCTTTGCCACGGTTTTCGATGAATGTTTGGCAGCGCAGGTTGGATAGCGTGTTGAGGAGTCTGTTCAACGCGGCGTCATCTCCAGTCCGGCCATCCGGAGTTTGCCATACGGTCTTTTGGGCCGGAGGAGATGCGCTTTCTTTTTTATCAGCGCTGGGCGATTCTTCTTTTTCGGGCAGCTGGGAGCGGTTCAATGTAAAAGACTGTTGCTCTTGGGTGACCTTGATCTCCTGAATGTCGGAGGGGGCGTACGCCAATATGATCTTGTCCCTGAGATCGTCCACGGTGGTATCAAACGTGTCTCTGAAATTTCCCCGGGCATGAAAGACCCTGTCATCACCAGCCGTTTTCACGAAGGTGTGGCGAAATGATGAGGCGCTTTTACCCACATCAATGTCTCGCTTTAAACTGTCTCCCTGCCAGGCTTTGACGTTTACCTTTGCTTTGTCGGATAGATCGTAAAGATTATAATTTTTAGATTCCGAAACCAACGCCGTCAAGGTGAATTTCTCGATATTGTCCAGCATATTTTTGAGTTTGGCGGCATCGGTTGGATACTCCTTGGGTGCAATAAACCAGCTGTCATCTTTTTTCTTGAGATCGATGATGGTGTTGCCTTTGGAGATCTGAAGTCTGGTGATATCTTTTTGGGAAACTTGCGGTACTTCGGGCAGTTCGTAAAGGGTTCGGTCGTCGCGGCGCATGAGCAGATACACCGACAATGCGATAATGATAACGGCCAGTATGATGTATTCTTTTTTAAACTTCATCCTTACTCCCTAACTTTCCAGTTTGGTAAATTTTTAATTCCCCCATGCGTGCGATCCACTTTGATTTCTCCCTAAACTGAGCGGTTCCAGGTTCAGGGTTCAAGGTTCAAAGGTTATAACCAATGAATACAGCTTACAATATTAATCGAAATCTGGAATACCCGACATAGCCCAGGGTGTGTAGTGGAGTTATAAACAAATGAAGACACGATCCCTTTGATACGAGCTGTCTATGTTTTTTCAACCCGGAACGTTGAACCTTGAACCTCTCAACCTAGGTTTCCAAACATCATCTGAATATGTTTTTTGCGGGAGTGCCGCCGAAACCAGACCCCCAGCCCGAATATGACCACCAGTATCGGAAGACCGGCGATATTAAACGCTTTAACGAATGTCTTGGTGGCTGCCTGAGTGTCCTCCAAGGGGTTGAAACGCTGCTCTTTGCCGCGCATGACCGCAATGTTTTCCCGACCATTGAGATAATCAATGACATTCATAACAAAGGTGGCATTGGAACTTTGGCCTTCGGCGTCCAATACGTTATTTTTCAGCATATCAGCGGAGGCCATCAAAAAGATCTTGCCAGGTTTACCTTTGGATAGAAATTGCCCGCTACGTTCAATTTTCGAAAGGTCGATACCGGAAGGTTTTTCAGCAGGTTTCGACTCAGATTCCTTTTCAGCCTTTTCATCTTTATCCGATTCTTTTTCGTCGATCTCTTTTACCGGCAATGGTTTACCGTCAAAATAACTGGGGAATTCTCCTTCGATGAGATAGGCCAGCGGGTAGCTCTGCATCTCCTCCGATGATGGCGGCGGTTTTAGAAACATGGGATTTAAGTTGATCCGGTCGCGCATTTGCCAGGATTTTTGCGAGGACGCGATCAGTTTATATGGGGTCAGAGCGTTTTTCTTGATATTCTCAGAATTTAACTCCAACGGTGAAATCTTTATGGCTACCAGCACTTTAATATTTTTCATGAAATCCAGGTCTTTATTGATGAAACGGTTTTTGATCAGCGGCGCATAGTAAATCGGCTGGTCACCGCCGCCAAACTGGGCCGGCATCTGTTGGCGAAAACAGTTCTCATCCAGCACAAAGGATTGCTGTATACGGATGCCATAATGGGCCAGCAGTTTTTCAAGCCCGGTATCCAAAGGGATAAACATCGGCGGTTGCCCGGGATTCATGCCCTGCTGTCCGCCGGGCATAACTTCGTTAAAGCGATCCAGGACAAGGGCCAG
>Ga0209456_10001888_pt1 | contig 10016 bp, 10 predicted proteins | sample COG_11_FD_184755 | JGI IMG/M metagenome (GOLD analysis project Ga0209456, IMG submission 184755) | Pelagic marine sediment microbial communities from the LTER site Helgoland, North Sea, for post-phytoplankton bloom and carbon turnover... | ecosystem: Environmental > Aquatic > Marine > Neritic...
GTGGGGGCGGTGAAAGGCTATTACACCACCGCGGACGGCAAGATGCTGTCGATGCCGTTCAACAGCTCAACACCGGTGCTTTTCTACAACAAGGATGCCTTCAAGAAAGCAGGGCTCGATCCCGACAAACCGCCCAAGACCTGGCCCGAGGTAGGCGAAGTTGCCAAAAAGCTGGTCGATTCCGGCGCCGTTAAATACGGATTTTCCACCTGCTGGCCATCCTGGGTCCAAATCGAGAACTTCGGCCCCTGGCACAACCTTCCCATTGGCACCAAGGGCAACGGTTTTGAAGGCCTCGATACCGAGTTTCTCATCAATGCCCCGCCGTACGTGAAGCACATCCAGCAGCTGGCCGACTGGCAGAAGGACAAAATCTTCATCTATGCCGGGCGCGGGGACGACGCCAATCCCATGTTCCCAGCCGGCGATCTCGGGATGATGACGCAGTCCTCGGCCGCTCATGCCGGTTACTTAGCAAACTCCAATTTCGAGTTCGGCGTCTCCAATCTGCCCTACTGGCCGGATGCAGAGGGTGCACCCCTGAACACCATCATCGGTGGGGCCAGTCTGTGGGTTTTTCAGGGCCATACGGCCGAGGAATACCAGGCCGTGGCGGCGTTTTTCAGCTTCCTGTCGCTGCCCATGGTTCAGGCTTACTGGCATGAGAATACGGGCTATGTGCCGATTACCACCGCCGCCATGGACATGATGAAGGACCTCGGCTTCTACAAGAGAAATGCGGGCCGTGACCTGCCCATCATGCAGTTAAACGGCTACGGCAAGCCGGCGACAGCATACTCCAAGGGGCTGCGCTTCGGCAGCTTTCTCCAGGAGCGGGTGATTATCGAAGAGGAGATGGAGAACGTCTTCTCCGGCAAGAAGACCGCCCAGCAAGCACTTGACGATGCGGTAAAACGCGCCAATGTCCTGTTGCGCAGGTTTGAGAAGGCCAACAAGTAACAACTTAATTACCGTTCTTTGCGAACGGCTGAGGGACCGCACCCGTCGGCGCGGCCCCTCAGATTTTCTTTCCCGAGGTTTTCGCCATGGAAAAGCGAGTTGTTTTTGGGCACCCGGTCCTTCCGTACCTTCTGGTGGCACCGCAGATCGCAGTGACGCTAATCTTTTTCATCTGGCCGGCATCCCAGGCCCTGTTTCAATCAGTATTGCGGCAGGATCCGTTCGGTCTTAGAACCGAGTTTATCTGGTTTGAAAATTTCATAGAACTTTTTACGACTCCCGCGTATATGGATTCGATAAAGGTGACGGTTGTGTTCAGCTTCTCGGTGGCGATACTGGCACTGACTGTTGCGCTATACCTCGCGGTCCAGGCAGACCGTGTGATAAGGGGCGGCATGGCGTACAAAACTTTGCTGATCTGGCCCTATGCAGTGGCACCTGCGGTTGCCGCCGTGCTGTGGCTGTTTATGTTCAGCCCTACGCTTGGCATTATCACTTACACGCTGGAAGTATTAGGCTACGACTGGAACCACAAACTTAATGGTACCGAGGCGATGATGCTGGTTGTCGTCGCATCTTCCTGGAGACAGATCAGCTACAATTTCCTTTTCTTCCTGGCCGGTATGTTTGCAATCCCCAAATCTTTGATTGAGGCCTCCGCCATCGACGGTGCCGGACCGGCTAAGCGGTTCTGGACCATCGTCTTTCCGCTGCTGATGCCGACCACATTTTTCCTCCTGGTGATGAACATGATTTACGCCTTCTTCGATACATTTGGCGTCATCCATATGATAAGCGAGGGGGGACCGGCCGGGGCCACCATGATTATGGTCTACAAGGTCTACGAAGACGGTTTCCGGGCCCTGGATCTGGGCGGCTCGTCCGCGCAGTCGGTGGTGTTGATGGCCATTGTGATCGCGCTTACCGTGGTGCAGTTTCGCTACATCGAGAGAAAAGTGGAATATTAAAAAAGGAGAGTTGCTGATGGTTGAGAATCGTCCCTGGGTGACTTATCTGACACATGTAATGCTCGTTGTGGGCGTATTGATCATGGCTTTTCCAATATATCTGACATTCGTGGCCTCAACCCACACCCTGCCGGAGCTCCTGGATAGACCGATGCCGGTGTTACCCGGTAGCCATTTTATTGAGAACTACTCCACGGCTCTCACTTCCGGAGTCAAGGAATTAGGGGTGTCGGTCGGCAGGATGATGTTCAACAGCCTGATCATGGCTCTGGGCATCACCTGTGGTAAAATCTTCATTTCCCTGCTGGCGGCCTTTGCCATCGTCTATTTCAAGTTTCGTTTCAGGATGTTTTTCTTTTGGCTCATTTTCTTTACACTCATGTTGCCGGTGGAAGTGCGTATCATACCGACCTACAAGGTGGTCGCGGATCTGGGGATGCTCGACAATTATGTCGGGCTGACGCTGCCGTTGATCGCATCGGCCACCGCCACCTTTCTTTTCCGGCAGGTGTTCCTGGCCGTACCGGACGAACTGGCCGAGGCGGCACGCATTGACGGGGCCAGCCCGGTGCGCTTTTTTCTCGACATCCTGGTACCGATGACGCGCACCAACATGGCGGCCATGTTCGTCATTCTGTTTATCTACGGCTGGAACCAATATCTCTGGCCATTGCTGATTACCACCGATGAGAGCATGTACACCATCATCATCGGCATCAACCGCATGCTGGCGGTTGGCGATGATTTCGCTGAATGGCAGGTTATCATGGCGACCACGATGCTGGCCATGCTTCCGCCCGTCGTTGTCGTTGTATCTATGCAAAAGTTATTTGTTAAAGGGCTGACTGAAACCGAGAAATAATCGGAGGTTTAAAGAAATGGCCGAAGTATTAATGAAAGGTGTCAAGAAATCATTCGGCAAAGTCGAAGTTGTCCATGGGGTTGATTGTCATATGGAAGATGGTGAGTTTATCGTCATCGTTGGACCCAGCGGCTGCGGCAAATCAACGGTGCTCAGGATGATCGCCGGGCTCGAAAGAATCACCAAGGGCGAGATTTCCATCGGCGGGCGAGTGGTCAACAACCTGGAACCGGCGGAGCGGGATATCGCTATGGTATTCCAGAACTATGCCCTCTACCCCCACATGTCGGTCTATAAAAACATGGCCTACGGGCTCAAGATTCGCCGCATGCCGAAATTTGAAATCGAGGAAAGAGTCCAAAAGGCAGCAAAAATCCTGGAACTATCCGAATTCTTGAACCGTAAGCCCAGACAACTTTCAGGAGGCCAGCGCCAGCGCGTCGCCATGGGGCGGGCCATCGTGCGCGAGCCCAAAGTTTTCCTGTTCGACGAACCCCTCTCCAATCTCGACGCCAAGCTCAGGGTGCAGATGCGTCTCGAGATCAGGCGGCTCCAAAAAAGGCTCGGGATCACCAGCGTCTACGTCACCCATGACCAGGTCGAAGCCATGACCCTCGGCCACCGCCTGCTGGTCATGAACAATGGCAACATGGAACAGATCGGTACGCCGATTGATCTCTATGAGCGGCCCAGGACGGTCTTCGTCGCCGGATTCATCGGCTCTCCGGCCATGAACTTCCTCACCGCCGGCATCAGCGCCGACGGAACCAGCGTAAAGTTAACAAGCGACGAGAGTCTGCTCTTGCCTGAGGAATTTTCCAAGTATGGCGGACGTGAAGTCACGCTAGGCCTGCGCCCCGAACATCTTATCGTGAATGAAAAGGATGGTCACATCAAATTTAAGGTCGAAATGGTTGAGGAGCTGGGAGCCGACTCCCTTGTTCATGGATACTTCGGGTCCGAAAATACAATTCTTGCTATTCGCGTTCCGGGTACAATGAAGATCAAGGCGGATATGAACCTGCAACTTACCTGTGAACTGCAGAATTTGCATCTCTTCGATCCCGAGAGCGGCAATCGCCTCGAAGTTTAAAAGTATTTGTTAAGGGATCAGTGGAAACTGAGAGTTAAAGAAGGAGTCATGCTTCTAACCGTCAATCACATAGAGCTTCTGGGTGCCGATACCCAAGTTTACGGCCGCTTCGCCGAAGATAAAACCTTATCAACCCTACGACTCTCCGATGTACAGCAGTTGGATAAAAACACAAAACTGCCCCTGACGGTGCCCCCCCAAAAAATACATTTATTCGATAGGGAAACAGGGGAGCGCATCGGGAAATAACTTCCCTATTCAATTGCGGTGCCTTACGGCGCGTAATCCCAGCGCTCGAGATGGTCTTTTCGCATTTTGTCTTTTTCTGCTGCGCTGGCACCCCAGTTGCCTTTATATATTGACCCCTCCCAATCGCCATACTGAGGATTCGGGAACACAATGAACTTCCTGCCCCACTCATCCTTTATTTTATCAACCTCCGCCGAGCGTTCGACAACCGGTTTTTTACGGAACACGCTAAGAAAATCATTGAGGTTATCTCCCAGCAGAAGGGCAATCTCATAGTCCTGGGCCACGATATCCCGGCGCGGCTGCTTGTCGCTGGTTTTAGTTTTCAGTAGAAGATGCTGTTTGTCCGCATAGGGGATGCCCAGCTCCTTCATTCGCTTTTCGGTACCTTCATAAAAGTCCATTTGGATATTGCTGATATAAAAAATTACGACGCCTTTTTCTTTGGCGTAATTTAGAAATTCAATCGCACCCGGCATAGGGTTGGTCTGACGGGATGCTATCCAGGGACCCCAGGTCTCGGAAGAATATCCAAAATCTTGACCAACGAGCCACGCCTGATATGCCGAATTGTCAAAAACGACTTCATCGATATCGACGCTAATAGCCACGGGTTTGGAACCCGAATAGGTTGCCAGAAAGTTATCGAGGTTCATCCGGGCCAGGTTATAAGCCTGATAACTTATGGCACGGAATTCAGCCGAGGTCTGCACCCAACTGATTGCCAAAACGGACTGTTCATTCAGATCCTTGGTGGTATACGCACAGCCAGTCAGAAGGCCCACGGCAACGATCACCATCACAGCCAATTTGAATCTTCCTTTGTTACCTTTGATCTTTTTCATTGAATTTCCTCCTTTCTTTTTGGTTGGGTGTCCACAAAATTTTATGTATGAACACTCAGAATGCACGGAGGCTCTGAGCGGTGAAAACTCTCTCGTGTTGATAATTAATGCTGCTAAACAAACTATTGGCGGGCAACCTGAGATGTCAGTAAAGATTAGAAGAATTTCGCACATTATAGTTTTATGTTTACTATAATGCAATCAACTTTCAATAGTTTTGGAAGCATCGCCGCAAAAGCTTATTTAAAATCTTTTTTTTACTGCTGCATAATCATGCGAATGTGATAATGTGTCGCAAAATGCAATCCCAATGATATTTCCAGACAATTGGTGCCTATTCCCTAACGTTGCAACACTGGGGTATTGTCTTGCGAATGGGTGGTAACTTGCACTATGATACCCAGAACGACGAAGATGGTGTAGACCGCACCTTGGATTCACTAGAAAATTATCGCGGGCAAAAGATGTCAATCTTGGAATCCGAACGACATTTGCCGATTTCGGGCAGACCATTGCCGATATCTTTGGTGCGGGAACTTTAACTCATGGGGAAAGTTTTTAAAAGATATTGTTTATGAATGAAAAGGTCATCAAAGCCGTAGAAGCATTAAAAGTCCATATTGATTATCAGCCAAAAATTGGAATCATACTGGGCAGCGGTCTTGACGGGTTGGCTGCTGAAATTCAAAATTCAGTCAGAATCAAGTTTGAGGACATCCCCGATTTCCCCATATCTTCAGTCGATGGTCATCGCGGAGAAGTTGTATGCGGCGACCTTTGCGGCGTAAGCCTTTTCGCACTTTCGGGAAGAGTGCACTACTATGAGGGCTACACCATGCAGCAGGTCACATTCCCAATTCGGGTCATGGCAGCATTTGGGGTAACCACCATTATTGTTACTAATTCTGTCGGCGCCATCAATAAAACCTACAAACCCGGAGATATTGTGATGATCAGCGATCACATCAATCTGATGGGCGACAATCCCTTGTTAGGATCAAATGAATTTGTGGATTTGACAGAGGCCTACAGTAGCGGATTAAGAAATCTGACCCAAGAAACAGCAGACAAACTCGGCATTGCGCTCCCGTCGGGAGTATATGTGGGGTGTAGCGGGCCGTGTTATGAAACTCCCGCTGAAATCAAAGCCATGCGCCGCATGGGCGGCGACCTGGTGGGCATGTCCACCGTACCGGAAGTGATCATGGCAAACAGCCTGGGGATGAAGGTGTTAGGGCTTTCCGTGATCACCAATATGGCGGCCGGGATGAGTGCCAAACCGCTTTCACATCAAGACGTAATTGAGACCTCTAAGAAGGCATCACCCAAATTCAGCGCCTTGGTGAAGGGGGTTATCGAACAGCTATAAAGGAAATGAATTTCCATGAATAAAATATTAAAAGAAATGTCTTTTAGCTCCCCTTGGATCATAGCCCATCGGGGATTTAAAAAAAAATACCCGGAAAACACCCTGATTGCGTTTCAGGCATCGATGGATGCGGGTGTACCGATGATCGAGCTGGATGTGACCCTGAGCCGCGACCGCAAGCTGGTGGTCATCCACGATGAGACCCTGGAACGTACAACCAACGGACACGGATCGGTCCATGACCATACCCTTGAGGAACTGAAGCAATTGGATGCCGGAAGCTGGTTTGATTCCGATTTTGCGGATGAACGCTTGCCGGAATTGGGTGAGGTTTTGGATCTGGTGGACGGCCAAGTGATCACCAACATCGAAATCAAATCCAATGCTTATGAACCCCATCATCCAGCCGATGCCATCGAGAAACAGGTTGTTGATCTGGTAAAACAAAAGAAGGCCCTGGATGCGGTCCTGATTTCCAGTTTTAAGACCGAAATTCTTATGCAGGTTTTTGAAATCGCGGAAAGACCGGCGCTGGCGCTGATTTCCTCAGATCCGGCCGAGGGCCAAACCATCAAACTATGCCAAGACATAAACGCATTTTCCTGGCATCCCGATCATCGAATTCTAACAGGAAGCCAGGTGAAAAAAATGCATGCCGCCGGTCTCAAGGTATTTCCATACACGGTCGACACATTGGAAGACTATTTGAAGATGACGGCCATGAATGTCGACGGTGTGATTACCAATGATCCGGCAGCGGTCCAAAAGTGGTCTATCGCCCGATAGGCACCCCTGGCAAGGTGATCCAAGGATAAATATTCAGAATTTTAAAGGAAAGGCAAAAGCATACCAGGTAAAACAGGTGCTTATGGCTATACAAAAATTGGAGGGCGATCATGCCTCTTAAAAATGACCGTTATACATATCGGGTAACCTGGTCGGAAGATGATAACGAATATGTTGGATTGTGTGCAGAATTTCCAAGCTTGAGTTGGTTAGCTAAAACTCCGGAAGCGGCTTTAAAAGGTATAAGAAGTGATTTTATTTCAACAGAATCTGCAGGACAATTTCACCGACCAGCGTTTGCCCAATGTGGACGGTTGCGGCAATTTCCTTGTAATTTTCGACAACCAGACGATTTTCTGATCGGATGGTAATGCAGGTGTTGAGAGGTATTTTATCAATATGAAAGTGAGCTTTTTTGATTCCTACCAGCCAGCCCCTGGCTTCTCCTTGCGGTCCGCCGGTTTTCATCTTTTCATTCCAACCGATACAAACCCCTGCGGTCTGGGCCGCCAGTTCAACGAGTAAGATGGCGCACACACCATCGCCCGATAAAAGCGGCCAGCTCTCATTTACCGTGGCTCGGCAAACAGCATGCTCCTGATCAACAGAGACAATAGTGTCGATCAATTTCAGGCGCTCGCGGTGGGGAATCAGGTTTTCGATATCTTCTATCATGTTCATCTTTTGATATAGCCGCAAAAAGGCACAAAATGCACAATAATAAAACTCCAGGACTTATAAATTCAATGTGTTACAATAAATATTGTATTCCATGATAATTCAAGATATTAAAGGTTCTCTACAACAATTCGGGGGGACTGTAAAGCCTGCGGTTCGCCCTTGATGCTGATAATAATGATGAGGCAGCACCATGAAAGTCAAGGAAATACCCCAGGATGATATCAAAACCTTCAGGGGTTTTGGCACCAAAGCGCTGTATGCCCTGGATGAAAACGGCCAGTACACCAGAACCCCTACCAGCGGTTGGGAGGTGGAAGAGGTGGTGCTGCGCGACGTGGTCGATGATTTCGCAAAATTGGCGGAACAAGCAAAAACCAGGGTGTTTAGAGGTGAAACCTCTCCCATCGAATATTATATGAACAAAAATTATATGGACCTGCCCGCCCTGGCCCGGGGAATGGGGCTTGCCAGATGGAGGATCAAACGCCATTTTAATCCAAATGTATTCAATAAGTTAAACCAAAAAATGCTTCAGCGTTATGCAAATTTCTTTAACATGGATATCCATACGCTAAAAAATATTAAGGAGAATTTCTGACTTGGACATTATCCGTAATTTTGAGCACCAGCATTTTGCCCATTGTGAAAGCGGCATCATGTCAACCCTGCTAAAATATAAAGGACTGGAACTATCAGAACCCATGATTTTCGGCCTGGCCGGCGCCATCTGCTTTGCATATTTGCCGTTTCTCAAAATGGGCAACATGCCCCTGGTTTCCTATCGCATGTTTCCCGGACATATCATTAAAAATATCCCCCGGCGGCTGGGCGTCGAATACTTCCGCAAGACCTATAAGAACCAGGATCAGGCCATGGCGGAGCTGGATGAATATTTAACCAATCGCCGGCTGGTCGGCCTGCAGACCTCGGCCTATTTTACCACCTATTTTCCGCCGGAAATGAGATTCCAGTTTAATGCTCACAACATTATCATTATCGGCAAAGAGGGCGATGAATATCTGGTGAGCGACCCGGTTTTTGATCACATCGAAAGAATAAAGGCAGCTGACTTAAAAAAGGCCCGCTTCGCCAAAGGGTTAAGCGCACCCAAAGGCCTGGTTCACTATCCGGTCAAGTGTCCGAAACGCATTGATCTGGAGAAACTTATTAAAAGATCGATTAAAAAAACGGTTCACATGATGCTCTACGCACCGCTTCCATGGATCGGCACAAAAGGGATCAACCATTTATCCCGGCATATTCTGAAGCTCTCGCGTAAACAGAATTCCAAATATACGCGGCATTTTCTGGGAAACGTCGTGCGCATGCAGGAAGAAATCGGAACCGGCGGCGGTGGATTCCGGTTTATGTATGCTGCCTTTTTGCAGGAGGCGCATAAAACGCTAAACCTGCCGGTATTAAAAGAGGCTTCAGAAAGGATGACCCAAGCAGGTGACCAGTGGCGCATGTTTGCCATGGAATGCGCCAATATAGTAAAAAACAGGGAAGCCAAAGTCGATCTACCTGAAATTGCACAATTTTTAAGGCGCTGTGGTAATAGCGAAAAACGGGTTTATAGGATGTTGAAAACAGTAAAGTAAAATATTTCAAGTTGTGCGGATAGATAAGCATCGGAATTTTAAACAAAATACATATTCACCGCAAAGGCGCAAAGAACGCAAAGGCTTAATTGTTTTTTGTTTTCCGGTCATAGTTAGGTTCTGCAAAGGCGTGATAACCATTCTATTTTAAATATTTTAGAGGTTGGCCACCGGAAAACAAAAAACATCTCTGCGTCCTTCGCGGCTCTGCGGTGAAAACAGTTTGATCTCAATATTTTTCAACGACAAGAATCACAAACTGCCCGCGAAAATCTACATTGATGTTTACCAGGATGGCGTCCTCGTAACGTTCCAGAAACCCGCTGATCCCGCAGGCGGTGATGGAATCAAAATAACCATACTCACTGATATAGTCAAACTCACCGTCATGGTGCACGGCCTGGCTGAGGGCGGCTTTTTGACCGGGGTCGATTAACGTACCATAGGACAATATTACCGGTCGCTTAAAACGCTGACGTTTAAGCCATCGCGCGGTTTGGTTTAGACTGCCAAACGATTCAATCGCCGCTATCTCGCCCAGGGCATCACTATTGTCGGCTTTAATCAACAGCCAGCAGCTGCCCTCGATCATCTCATAATCA
>Ga0209456_10001889_pt1 | contig 10015 bp, 12 predicted proteins | sample COG_11_FD_184755 | JGI IMG/M metagenome (GOLD analysis project Ga0209456, IMG submission 184755) | Pelagic marine sediment microbial communities from the LTER site Helgoland, North Sea, for post-phytoplankton bloom and carbon turnover... | ecosystem: Environmental > Aquatic > Marine > Neritic...
CCACCGGGAGTCACGCCGATCTGCTGACCCAGGGGGGCATCTATGCGCGTCTCGCGGATCTGCAATTCGGCGAAGGCGACCGGGTCCGGAATGCCGCCAGCGCCTAGCTCGCGCGGCGTCCGCCAAACAGCAAAATCCCGGTCAACAACAACAGCTGGATCATGGCCTGCACTGCCGGCTGCATCTCTCTGTACACGATCGAGGCCGCCAGCTCGCCAGCGCTGATCACCGCCAATAGCAGCAGCGCAAAACTGCGTGTCCCGGTCCGCAACAAGGCCAGCGCACCCGCGACCTGCACGGCGCCAAGCACATAGACCGGCCATGCGGGCCAGGCCAGAACCGCCAGCCGCAGCATCACCAGATCCGGGGCACCCAGCAGATAGACGCCGCCGCCGGCGAACACCACCGCGGCGGCGACGGCCAAGACCTCCACCGCCATCGACGCTCGGCCGGCGCCGTCGTTCAAGGCGCGACGGCCTGGTCAAAGATGTGCGCGACCTGTCGTTCGGCCCAGCTCACCATGCGCGGATTCTGCATAAAGCCGCAATGCCCACCGCGTTCCGTGACGGTAATCGTCAGCGCATCAGGCCGGGCCAGCCGTTCGATGTCGCTGGAAGGGATGACCGGATCGTCGCGGGAGGTGATCAGATGGGACGGCACCTGCAATGATGCAAGCACATCCCCGGTCAGCGCATAACCTGTGAGATAGGTATCCAGGTCCGCGAAGCCCGAGTAACGCTCGACAAAAAACTCGGTCATAGCGGTCAGGGTCTTGAGCTCATCGATCTGGCTGAAATCGTACAGTTCCGGGAAGCACTGGGCCTTGCGCAGCAGTGAACGTCGCCATTTGCGGATGAAGTAGGTCCGGTATGGCGCCCAGCCGCTCTCGAGGGCCTGCAGCGTATGGGCCGGTTCCAGCACTGGGCACACGGCGACGATCTGGCGCAGATCGATCCCCGCGGCCGGTGCGCGTACACCGACTCTGAGCGCGAAATTGCCGCCCAGCGAGAAGCCACCCAACAGCAACGGCACATCCGGAAACATGGATCCGACGCGGGCCACCGCCGCCACCACTTCGTCGATGCGGTTCGAATGGAACAGCTCGGGATTCAGATGATGGCTAGGGCCGTGGTCGCGCAGATTGAGGCGGAACACGTCGAACCCGTGCTCACGCAGATAATGGGCGGTGGACAGCTGATAGAGCGAATCAGAGCTGCCCTCCCAGCCGTGGATCAGTAGTGCCAGACCACGCGGCGGTCCCGCCTCGGCGCGGCTGCGCGGCGAAAAATATCCGTGCAGACGGATCCCGTCTCCGCAGTCCACCAGCACGTCGGTGGAACTGCGCATCAGATCCCTGACCCGGCGCTCGACCAGCGGCCGACGCAGCGGCAGGCTGGCCAGCACCGATTGCACGTGCCTCCCGGCCATCAGCAGGGGCGGCGCAAACGGTTCCAGGCCGGGCTCGCCGGCAGTCGATTCCATCACGGTTTTCAGTCCTTGTGCCGGCCGGCGCCTGGCTCAGCCATGACGCTTGCGTGGGGTGGGCTCGAGCTCGACGATATCGCCGAACATCTTCTGCGCCGCGCGCTCGGTGCTCCAGTAGAACACGCCGGGCATCAGTCGCTTGAAGTGATACGCGAGCCGCGCCTCGTTGTGCGCGAAAACAAACAGCTCGTCCTTTTCCATAGCGCGATAGACCGCATCCGCCACATCGTCCGCATCCAGTTGTGAGCGTTGCATCAGCTTGTCGGCCATCTCCCTGACGCCGCTCTTCGGGCCCCGGTAGGACTCCATCAGATTGGTGGCGAAGAACGAAGGGCAGACCACGGTGACACCGATGCCGAACCGGCGTACTTCATTACGCAGCGTTTCTGACAACGCGATCATCCCTGCCTTGGCCACATTGTAACTGGCCATCCCCGGCGACTGCACGATACCCGCTGCCGATGCCACGTTGATCACATAACCCGAGCCCTGCTTTTGCATCATCGGCAGGAATCCCCGGCACATACGCACCGCACCCAGCAGATTGGTGTCGATCATCCACGACCAGTCTTCCATCGAGGTATCGGTCACGGTGCCGGCCGCGGCCACACCGGCATTGTTGACCAGCACGTCGAGACCGCGCCAGGCCTTTTTTACCGCAGCCACTGTCTCATTGACGCTGGTGTCAGAGGTGATGTCGCAATGGATCACGAGCGCCTTACCGCCTGCAGCCACAATCTCGTCCACGGTCTCCGCAGCCCGCTCATCGTTGACGTCGGCCACCGCGACCCGCGCGCCTTCGCTGGCGAAACGCAAGGCCATGGCGCGGCCCAGGCCGCTGGCCGATCCGGTGATCAATACCCGCTGTGTTTTTGCGCTCATCAGATGTCCATGGCGAAAGAAAGGAGAGATAATGCACGATTCACCCATGTTGGCAAGGCGGCACCGGCTCTTTTCACACCCCGAGGTACCCTTCCTATGGTCATCCGCTCCGGCCCGCGGGCCAGACAATGCCGAGTCCCCAGATGACCGTCATCTATCTGATCCGTCACGGACAGGCCGCTTTCGGCGCCCGGGAATACGACCGGCTCTCGCCGATCGGCGAACGCCAGGCGCGGATCGTCGGGCACCACATGCGGCGTTGTCTGCCGCAGCTGGATGGCCTGTGTTCGGGCGGCATGGTGCGCCAGGATCGCACCGCGGAGATCGCGCGCGAGGCCATGGGCAAGGCGCCGCCGCCGTTACGCACCGTCCCCGCTTTCGCCGAATACGATCACGTCGCCCTGTTCAAGGCCTATCTGCCATCCTTCCTCGCCAGTCCTGACGTCGAGGTGGCGAGCCTCGAGGAACTGATGGCCGACAGCAAGATGCTGGAGCGGGCCTTGCGGCATGTGCTCGCAAGCTGGGTCAATGAGATGCCCAACGAAGGCGCACCGGTGCTGTCCTGGACGGAATTCTGCCGGCGTGCCGCGGATGCGATGGAGCAATTGCTTGTTGCCCACCGGCCCAGGGCGCGGCTGGCCGTGTTCACCTCCGGCGGGATTATCACCGCGCTGCTGCGTAAGCTGCTCGATCTGTCACAGCGGAGCGCGCTCGGGCTCACGGTGAGTCTGTACAATGCGTCCGTCACGCAGTTGTATTTCCCGCAACAAGGTCCCGTCGGCGAAGGACTGCTCATGGGCTACAACAACATTACCCATCTGGAGATGACCGCAGACCGTGACCTGATCACGTTCCGCTAAATACCATGGACTTCTCAGTCGATTCGAAAATCCAGAGCACCCTGGCCGGGATTCGCAGCTTTGTCGAAACGCAGCTGGTGCCGCTGGAACCGCTGCTGCTCGCGGCCCGCTGGGATGAGTTGGGACCCGCGCTCGAAGCACAACGCCAGGCCGTACGCGAACATGGGTGGTGGGCGCCCAACCTGCCGGTGGCCGCCGGCGGCGGGGGCGCCGATCTGGTGGAGCTGGGCCTGTGGTCAGAGGAACTGGGCCGATCGCCATTGGGTCACTACGTATTCGGTTGCCAGGCGCCGGACGCGGGTAACGCGGAGCTGCTGCTGCTTCACGGCAGCGATGCGCAGAAGCGCCGCTATCTGGATCCACTGGCGGCCGGGCGGACGCGCAGCTGTTTTTGCATGACCGAACCGGAATTCGCCGGTTCCAACCCGGTGCAGATGGGTACGCGGGCGATCCGCGACGGCAATGACTACGTGATCGACGGCCACAAATGGTTTGCGACCGCCGCCGACGGCGCCGCTTTCGCCATCGTGATGGCGGTCACCGAAGCGGAGGCCTCCCGTTACGAACGCGCCAGCATGATCCTGGTGGACTGCGACAACCCGGGTTTCCATCTGCTCAGGAACATCCCGGTGATGGGGCACGGCGGTGATGGCTACTTCAGTCACGGCGAGGTCCGTTTTGAGCAGTGTCGCGTGCCGGCGTCGAATTTGCTCGGCCAGCCCGGTGCGGGTTTTGTCATGGCGCAGGAACGGCTGGGCCCCGGCCGTATCCATCACTGCATGCGCTGGCTTGGTATCTGCCGCCGCGCGCTGGAGATGATGTGCGATTACGCGCTGACCCGTGAGTTGTCGCCGGAGCGTCCGCTGGCATCGCAGCAGATCGTACAGGCCTGGATCGCCGAATCCAGCGCGGAGCTCCACGCCGCCAGAGCGCTGGTGCTGGAGGCGGCGTGGCGGATCGAAAAACACGGCTTCAAGGCAGCCCGTGATCATATTTCCATGATCAAGTTTCTCACCGCCAACACGCTACAACGCATCGTCGATCGCGCCGTCCAGGTCCACGGGGCGCTCGGCGTCACCGATGACACAGTGCTGGCATTCTGGTACCGGGAGGAACGCGCCGCGCGTATCTATGACGGCCCGGATGAAGTGCACAAGCTGTCTCTCGCCCGGCATCTGCTAAAAGCCCGGCAGGGACGGGGCTGAACCGTGGCCGCGATGCAGGAAACGGCCCGGCCGCGGCCGGGTGAGGAGCTGGACCCCGTCCGGGTACGTGATTTTCTCGCCCAGGCCCTGCCCGCATACTCGGGTCAGCCCGAAATCCGGCAGTTTCCGGGCGGCGCCTCCAATCTGACCTATCTGATCAAGATCGATGATCAGGAGCTGGTGCTGCGCCGCCCGCCCTTCGGCACCAAGGCCCGCAGCGCCCACGACATGGAGCGCGAATACCAGGTGCTGAGCCGTCTGCACAGCGTATTCCCCTACAGCCCGCGGCCATTGGCGCTGTGTGAAGATCCGGCAGTGCTCGGCGAGCCGTTCTACGTGATGGAACGGCTCCGCGGGACGATACTGCGGCGGGATCTGCCGACGGGGCTGACGCTGACTCCGGCGTCCGCCCGCGCGTTGTGCGAGAACCTGATCGACGTACAACTCGAGCTGCACCAGGTCGACTTTGTGCAGGCGGGACTAGCAGACCTGGGCCGCCCGGACGGCTATGTCGAGCGGCAGGTCGGCGGCTGGAGCAAACGCTATCGCGCGGCACGCACCGACGATGTGCCTGACGACGAAGCATTGATGGGTTGGCTGGCCGACAATATGCCGCAAGATTGCAGCGGCGCAGCCATCATCCATAACGACTACAAGTTCGACAACGTGGTACTGAAAGACGATGGTGATGGCCTGCGCATCCATGGCGTGCTGGACTGGGAGATGGCCACGCTCGGGGATCCGTGGATGGATCTGGGATGCTCGCTGGCCTACTGGATCGAGGCCGGGGATCCGGCGCCGCTGCAGTCGGTGCGCATGATGCCGACGCATCTTCCAGGGATGATGCGCCGGAGCGAGATCGTCGACTACTACGCAGCGCGATCCGGTCACGATCCCGGCCGTTTCGATTTTTATTACGCTTTCGGTCTGTTCCGGCTCGCGGTAATCGTGCAACAGATCTATTACCGCTATACCCACGGCCAGACATCCGACCCGCGCTTTGCCGGTTTCGGCCAGCTGGGCGCCATTCTTTCCGCCAACGCCGAGGCCGTCGCTGCCGGCCGACGCGACGTCTAGAGGGGCCAGATCGATATGCAGGAATCGAGCGTGATGGATTTCAACGACAAGGTGGTCATGGTCACCGGCGCCAGCCGTGGCATCGGCGAGTCCGCGGCCAGGTTGTTCGCCGCCCGTGGCGGCCATGTCATCGTATCCAGTCGCAAGACGGAATCGGTGGAAGCCGTCGCCGCCTCGATCAGGGATGCGGGCGGCAAGGCGACCGCGTTGGCCTGTCACGTCGGCGATGCAGATGCGGTCGAGACCGCATTCGCCACTATCGCCGCGGATTTCGGTCGTCTCGATGTGCTGGTCAACAACGCCGCCACCAACCCGCACTTCGGCCATATCGCGGAGACCCCGCTCGCCATGGTGGACAAGACCGTCGAGGTGAACATCCGCGGCTATTTCCACATGTCGCAAAAAGCCGCGCTGATGATGAAGGAACAAGGCGGCGGCGCAATCGTCAACACCTCGTCGATCAACGGCGTGCGGCCGGGTCCGTATCAGGGCATCTATTCCATCACCAAAGCCGCCGTGATCAGCATGACCCAGGCCTTCGCCAAGGAATGTGCCGCCTGGAGCGTCCGCGTCAATGCGGTCCTGCCCGGATTGACCGATACCCGCTTCGCCGCTGCACTGACCCAAAACGAGCAAATGTTGAACATGATCCTGCCGCTGATCCCGCTGCACCGGGTTGCCGACCCGGACGAGATCGCGCCGGCGATCGTGTTCCTGGCCTCGGATGATGCGTCCTACATCACCGGCGCGGCGCTGCCGGTCGACGGCGGCTTCCTCGCCTGATCGATGTCCCGCTTGCTGGCCATCACCCGCGCCGTCAGTCCCGGTATCGCCCGCTGCGAGCTGGCATTCGCCCGGCGACGACCGATCGACCATCAGCGCGCCACCGTACAACATGCGGCCTATGAAGCCGCTCTGCGCGATGCCGGCTGCGCGGTGGAGCGCCTGCCTGCCGCGGATGAGCACCCGGACGGTGTGTTTGTGGAAGACACGGCTGTGGTGCTGGATGAGATCGCGGTGATCACGCGCCCGGGCGCAGTATCGCGCCGGGGCGAGACCGCAACCACGGCGCGTGCGTTGGCGCGCCATCGACCGCTGGCCGAAATCAGCGCCCCCGGGATCCTCGATGGCGGTGATGTTCTGGTCTCGGGCAAGACCCTGTTTGTGGGCCGCTCCGGTCGCACCAACGCGGAGGGTTTCGATCAACTCCGATCGATCGTGGCGCCATTGGGCTACCGTGCCGTCGACGTTGAGGTCCGGCATTGCCTGCACCTGAAGACGGCGGCGACCCTGATCGACGAGAACCTGATCTTGCTCGACGAACAACGGATCGACCGTAGCGTATTCGACGGTCATCACACGACGGCCGTCGCCCCGGGTGAGGCCGAGGCCGCCAACGCGGTGCGGGTCGACGGCCGGGTGTTGCTCAGCGCGGCAGGTCCGCACACCGGGGAACGACTGGCCGCGCGCGGTATCGAAGTGATCATGGTCGAGAATGATGAACTGGCCAGGGCGGAAGGCGGTCTCAGCTGTTGCAGCCTGATACTCTGCCTGACAGCCTGAGCGGAGCGCTGATGAAAACAAAACTCGAGCAAATCGAGCCCTATAACAGTCTCGCCTTCAGCGAGTCCGCCGCGTCGCCCGACGAGGTCACGATGACGCTGCCGCTGGCCGGGAACCGCAACGACAAGGGCACGGTGTTTGGCGGCAGTATCTATTCCGCCATGGTGCTGGCGGCATGGCGTCTGTGTGAGGAACGGGCCGCCGCCCAGGGATGGGGGGGCGATGTCTTCGTCAAGGACTCCTCGATCAGCTATCTGCGGCCGGCGCGGTCGGACATGCGCGTGCGCGCAACGCTGGATGCGCCACCGGCCGCAACCCGGCGCGGCAATATCGCCTTTGACGCCAGCATCGAAGCCGTCGACGCAGACGGCAAAGTGTGTGCCAATATGCAGGCCTCGTTCCGACTGCTGGATGAGAAGCAAAACGATGCGTGAAGAGAGAGGAAGGATGATCCGAGGGCTTGATTCGAGATCCGCGCGCTGGTCCATGCTGGCGGCGCTGGCGCTGCTGGCCGCCTGCGGTCAGCCGGAGGCACCGCCGCCAGCGTCCGGTGATGACGCGATGCCAAAGCTGCCGGCCGAGTTGGCCGAGATCGAGGCCGCCGCGCGCGAGTTCCCTGTCATCGAGGGCGAGGAACAGGTCGGCGACGCGCAATTGAGCTATCGCGCCTACGTCGACGGTGACCGGCCACGCTTTGTCGAAGAGGTGGTGAACGGGGAATACAGCGCCACCCGCGATCGATATTATTTTGCCGAGGGCCGGCTGATTTATTTCCATCGCGAGGGCAGCCAGCTGATCGCGATGCCGCCGGATCCGCCCGGTCTCGGCGACGTGGTGATGTTCGTGTCCTTCGACGACACCGGCCGCCCCGGCGGGCAGCAGAAGCGCCTCAAGGGTCGACCCGCCGAGATCGAGCCGTTTGAAATTACTGCGATCTCCAACCGTGCCATCCAACTGGCCCGGGAAGTCCGCCTGCGGCAACGCGAACCACTGGACGAAGGTGAAATGGAAGGCTACCTGGTGATGGGTGAACCGTTGACGACCTTCCAGCCTTGCGGCGATCCGAAGATCTACTGGGTGGATGCGGCTGCGGCCGACATGAGCGGCCTGCGGGCCGATTACGATCGCACCGTGAGCCAGCCAATGGAGCCGTTATACGTCCGTATCAAGGGAGAATTCGGCGAGCGGATCATGACCGGGATCGCATCCAACTACCCGGCCGTGCTGCACGTCGACTCGCACTCCATCATCAGCCGGCGGGAACAGCGCGACTGTCCCTGATGAGCAGTAGAGCTGCCCGCGAGGCCTGCGCAAAACCGGCCCAACCGGTGCCCGCGCCGTGGCGGCTGGAGGGGAGTGGTCTGATCCTGCTGCTGAAGTCGCCGGCGGCTACGCCTGATCCGCGCTGGCATGCCATACCTGACACAGATGAACTGGCGCGCCCTGGCATCGGGCTGCTTATGTTTGTCGACTACTGGCGCTCCGAGGTGGGTCCTTATCGGGAACTGTTGTTTATCCCGGGTCGGTTCCAGTGGGGTGACCGGCGCTTTTTGTCGGTGACCCGTATCCTGGTTAGTACCAGGGAGAGCGTGGCCGGCGGGCGGGCGAACTGGGGTATCCCGAAAGAGCTGGCCGAATTCCGTCTCAGCGGCGAGCCCGGTGGCTTGCTGGATCTGAGCGTCAGTCAGGGCGGCCAGCCGGTTGCGGACATCGCCTGGCGGGGAAAGGGTCCCGCACTGCCAGTGACCACCGCTTTTGTGCCCGCAGCGCTGCGCACGCTGGTCCAGGTCCTCGACGGGAAACAATTTCGGCTGGCGCCCTCGGCCAGCGGCCGCATCAGCGCGGCTCGTCTGGATCGTCTTGAGACCAACCCGGCGCTGTTTCCGGCTCTCGATCCGCGCCGGGTCCTGACCGCACTCTCAGTGCCGCGCTTTGAGATGACCTTTCCGGCGGCGCATATCAGTCCTTGTCACCGATGAGCTCATAGCTATCGAGGGTAAGTCTGGCGCGGAGTTTGCCGTTTTTGTGCTGCTCGATACGCACCAGCTGATAGTCCAGCTCGGGCGCCGCCCACACCGTATAGGTCGGGTCATCCACCGCGGCATACTCCAGACGCCGGGCGCTGAATTTGCCGAGGCGGGTGTCCACGTCTTCAAAGCCGAGATCACGGACCTCGATCTCCTTGATCCGCCCCTTGCCGTCGACGATGTAATAGCGCTCGCGCAGCTGGTCGTGACTGAGGTCATGGGCCAGCACGTAGCGGAAGGTAAGCAGGTCGACGATGGGTCCGTCCGCCCGCACCCGCTTTTCCTTCCCGCGGAAGATGGACACGACCTCGCCGTCGGACTCGAAATGGGTCTTTATGTCCTTGTCGTCGTCGCTGAATTTGTCGCGCTTCTCGTAATCCAGCGGCTCGACCCCGGCCGCGGTGACGCGGAAACGGCTCTTCTCGACGACGTTGCCACCAAACAGCGACGCCCAGCTGCGCGTGTGTATGTCGGATGCGAACGCATACTCGCCGTCTCCGACTTTCTTCAGGACAATATCCACCTGCACCGGGATCAGCTTGATCAGGGCCTTGTACTCGGCCCGATAGGGCGTCACCGCCGCTGCCGGCACCGACAGCAACAACATCAGCACGGCCGCCACCACGCAATGTATCTTGTTCACAGATACTTTGATGCCAGGGACAGCTGTTTGGTTCACGACTCGCGCAAGGCCCGGCGCAGAATCTTGCCGACGTTGGTCTTCGGCAACTCGTCACGGAGCTCGACCTTGCGCGGGATCTTGTACGGCGTCAGGTTTTCGCGGCAGTGAGCAATGAGGTCCTCCACCTCCAGACTGGCGCCAGGCTGCGCGACCACGAATAGCTTTACCGCCTCACCGGACTTTTCGTCAGGCACACCGATACAGGCGGCTTCCAGGACGCCCGGATGCTGGGTC
>Ga0209456_10001892_pt1 | contig 10010 bp, 11 predicted proteins | sample COG_11_FD_184755 | JGI IMG/M metagenome (GOLD analysis project Ga0209456, IMG submission 184755) | Pelagic marine sediment microbial communities from the LTER site Helgoland, North Sea, for post-phytoplankton bloom and carbon turnover... | ecosystem: Environmental > Aquatic > Marine > Neritic...
AGACTACGACGCCGAAACAGGCCGATGGACCACCAAGGACCCCATCCGTTTCCAGGGCGGTGATCCGAATCTGTACGGGTATGCGCTGGGCGATCCGATTAATCTATTCGATCCCAGTGGTAGGATATTCAATCTCGCTGCAGCTGGCGCAGGAGCGGTGTTGGGTGCTGCATTTGGGGCCGCAAATGCGGCTATAGCAGGTGGTGATGTATTGGCAGGCACTCTTGTTGGAGGTACAACAGGAGCATTAGCGGGATTTACGTTTGGTGCAACATTATCTGGCCAATTGGTTGGAGGTGCTTTTATAGGTTTGGGGAGTGATTTAGTAAATCAGTCTATTAACAATCGTGATAAGTGCGGCAACGTATCGTTTAAGATCCTTCAAGCAATTAATTCTGGTATTACAGGGGCTGTGGGAGGGTCTTTCAGCGCCTTACTTTCAAGGTATGGTGGAGCTGGACCTGGATCGACGGCAATAGGAGCTGGGGCTCTTACGGGTGGGTTGTCTGGTTTAAGCGCAGCTGGCAGTTAAGTGGAAGTTGAATCAAGTTCTATTGACTGGCGTTGATGAATACGTTGTTAAAATATGTACTCATTAGTAACTAGTCACGTAAAAATGGATCTTCTGCAAAATTTGCGAGTAAGTTTAACTGGAATAGGCATGAAGGCTATAGAAAATCAATAATAGGTCATTCATTAAGGGGTGTTGTTATCTGGGTGTTACTTTGATCACTCAAAATTGTTCGTACCAAGGAGGAATAAGGGAGGCGCTTAATCAGCGCGTCCCCTCTCCCGCCGGGAGAGGGCCAGGGAGAGGGGGCAAATAATGAAAACTTTGGCAAAGAAGTTGCGCCAACAGGCTACCGATGCTGAACGTATGCTATGGAAATATTTACGTGCTCATCGAATGGCAGGCTACAAGTTCCGGCGTCAGGTTGTAATTGAGCCGTATATTGTCGATTTCGTGTGCCTGGAAGCAAGGTTGATAGTGGAAGCCGATGGTGGACAGCACCTGGAGCAGGTGGAAGACGATTTAAAGAGAAGCGTATTTCTCGAATCTCTGGGTTATACCGTGATACGGTTTTGGAATCATGAAATACTGGGTGACATCCATACCGTACTTGAGCGGATACACGGCTCTTTGATTGAAGTCCCCTCTCCCCAGCCCTCTCCCGGAGGGAGAGGGGGCAAGGTCTGAGACAACCCACATATCCTGCGGAAGAGCCAAAAATTAATCTGATAAGGTTAGGATGACTTATAAGGATGACTGTTTACTCACAAAGAATGTTGTATATCACTCACATGTGGCTTTTGGTCATTGGGAGGGTTCTGGCGGTAACATTTTTAGTGTCTTTCGTACTAAAAATAATTATTGCGCTAGCTACTGGACATTTGGTATCGAAGGGCATTCCTTCCTATATAACTATTCCATTTGTTCTATGGATGGTGTCAATTGCTTTGGCAGTTATGATAGCCATTAAATTAAAATGCGATGTATGCGGAAAACGCCCTACAGTTACTTGGCACGCAACACAGAAAGTTAATTCCACACGGGATACGAATACTCAAAAGTTTATCGAATTTTTCTACGCGCCCGAGCTTAGAGATAAGAAATTTAAATGCGTTCACTGCGGTTCAGAGTTTCTATTAGGAAATCTGCCCCATAGTCCATAAGGATAGGGAGCTCCTGACCACGATTACTATGTCAGTGCGACTGCGGTTCCAGAAAAATCACCACCCGGTTGTTTTTTTCGGCGACCTCATTCCAGGCCTGTGCCATTGTTGCTTCCGATTTGTCCGGGTATGCATGCAGCGGATCTGTGCGTGAAGCTGCAATCACTTCCATCGCCAGCGGGCCTTCGTTCAACAGCGGCGTACTGTTTACGAAGTTGGCGAAACCCAGTGACTGGTGGGCGGCAGGTAAATCGGTTGGTTGTACCGGGTTGCCGACAAACTCGCATTGGTCAACTGTAAGCTCCGGAGAGGGCAGGCGGAAACCGGATTCCTGGTTGCCCAGCAGGCAGAATTCTCCAGCGTGGGTTTCGAGTATTATTTTCCCTGCATAGCCGCTATCGGAGAGTTTGAGCAGCAGTTGTTCGACTATATCGGCACGCTGCTTGTCGAGGGCGATTTCATTGTAGGGGTATAGCAGTTCCTGATTGATTGCCCAGCCGGCCATTTGCCAGGTCTTGTTTAGCATATCCACAGTTTCCGCCTGGAGGGCTTCCAGGTTGCCTATTGCCTGTTCTGCGGTTTGCTGACTTGAAGCCTGAACATCATTGGCTGTCGAAATGTGGACGACATCTTTTTCATGCTGTTTGTGGATGGAAAAGTTCCAGGCCATGGAGATGAACAGTAATGCGATCAGGAGAACTGTAGGCACTATGGATGGTGTTTGAGCCGGAGGCAGTTCCTGTTTGACGGCGTCCAGTTTTTCATCCAGTTCCTTGTTCAGCCGGTTGCTGGTCTGCTGCGAAACAGTATCCATGCTGAGCAGCATGTCCTTGCGAATCTCCACACGCTGTTCTTCGAGCAGACTGCGTATATGAGTGTCGAGTTGCCCGGAATCCAGACCGCTGGAAGAGCTTTGCATGCCCGGTTCCATGAAGGGTGTTACCGGGGGAGGCGTGATGCTGCGCATTTTAACGTCGTCGGCGCGTTCGGAGGCATCTTCTTCAGTCATCGGCCGAACTTCGGAGCGTCGCTCTTTCACCAATCCGATTTTTCGAAGCGACTCGAACAACTCTGCAGGAGCAACGGTTTTTGGCAGAACACCGACAGCGCCCAGGGCGCGAGCCTGCCCCAGGTACAGGTCGCCGCCTTTCGAGGTGTACATCATAACCGGGATGGTGGCGGTTTCCGGGTTGTTCTTGATGGCCTTTACGGCTTCGAAGCCATTCATGCCCGGCATCATGTGATCCATGAAGATGACATCGGGACGCTGGTGGATGAGAAAATCCAGCGCCTGGCCGGCGGACTCAACGGCATCGACAGAAAGATCGTGTTTTTCCAGCATGCGCCTTAGTACCAGGCGAGCTGATTTGGAATCGTCAACGACTAATGCGCGTTTTTGTTTCGACATCGTTGTCCCATGGAAAGTGGCCACGGAAGACACGGAAAAATCAGTGGCTTCCCCGGGTATGTCTTTGATCCATATGAATACCGTTAACGGTCGATACAGTATTTCCTGAACTTTCTCCGTTGATGCCCGGACCGGTCTTCACACCAATCATAGTGTATTCCCGGCCTTCCGTGTATGACCTGGCTACCCCCGCCAGGCAAAGAATGCTTTCAGCGCCTGATACAGGTATTCGCTATCCCTGGCGCCGGCCAGTTCGCGAATCGAGTGCATGGCAAATGTAGCGACGCCGATATCGAGGGTGCGGACCCCGATATTGCTGGCGGTGAGGGGGCCGATGGTGCTGCCGCATGCCATATCACTGCGAGCCACGAACGACTGAACTGGCACGTCGGACTGCTCACAAAGCAGGCGGAACAGACCGGCTGTTTCGCTGGTGGTTGCATAACGCTGATTGGCATTGGTTTTTATCACTGGTCCCTGGTTGAGCAGGGGACCATGATTGGCATCGTGTTTGTCTGCATAGTTCGGGTGGATGCCGTGGGCATTGTCGGCCGAAATCAACCAGGAGCGGTTGATGCAACGCGCCATCGATTCAGGTTCAGGGCAGATACGCTCCAGTACCGACTTCAGAAAAGGGCCGTCGGCGCCACCGGCCGAGGCGCTGCCGACTTCTTCATGATCATTGCAGATCAGGAGTTTTGGCTGACCGCCGGTGGAATCCAGCAGGGCCTTTAAGCCGATAAAGCAGCTCAGCAGGTTATCCAGTCTCGCGCTGGCAATGAATTCCTGGTTCAGGCCGATCAATGCAGGTGGCTGACAATCATAGAGCGACAGCTCAAAGTCCAGCACCGCTTCGATATCCAGATCCGCGTCCTGCTGTTTCGCCAGTTCGAGCAATAATTTATTGAAATCGACGGCTGAGTCTTCGTCGCTCCGCATCAGCACGGGTGGCAGATGCTGCTGGGCGTTGATGTTGCGTGATTTGTTGGCTTCCCGGTCGAGGTGGATCGCCAGGCTGGGGATTACAGCGACCGGTGCGTCGAAGTTGATCAGGCAGTTACCCAGTTGCTGTTTCGAGTCCTGATAGGTGATGCGTCCGGCAATGGATAAATCGCGGTCAAACCAGGGGTTGAGCAACGCGCCGCCGTAAACTTCCACACCGAGCTGGTAGTAGCCCTGTTGCAGGGTGCGCGGTTGTGGTTTTATGTGCAGGCACGGACTGTCGGTGTGTGCACCCACCATGCGCAAGCCGGTTTCCGCCGCTTCGCTGTCGCCGAGCGTGAAAGCGAGTATTGATGAATCATTGCGTATAACCAGGTAACGACCTTGTGGTTCCAGTTTCCAGCGTTCGGATTCCTTGAGTCGAATAAAACCCGCCGTCTGCAGTTGACGGCGCAGTTCCTCGGTGGCGTGGAACGGGGTGGGTGAATTTGCAATAAAACGGAAAAGCTGCTGGTTGAGAGATGTATTTGCCATGTAACAGTAACAAGATTCCAATTGGGTTCAGACTGCAATGGTACCTGCTTAAACTCCCGGTTGCCCCGCCCCGATCGATCAGCCCTGAATTCAGCCTCGGAAATAAATACTATAAATTTCCGTGCCTTCCATTCGGGTCAGACAGTAACATTAATGTGGGGGCGGGCAGGTGGTTGCTTGTCGCAGCGATTTTTGTTTTCACGCCGGTTTTCCAGTGCGCGTCGGTCGTGCTTGCTGCGGGTATCGAGTATGACCGGCACCTGTTTCTTGCGGCGGTCACTACCCTGACGCCGTTCGTTTTGTCGTCGGTCTTTGAGGGGGCGGCGGCTGCCGGGTTCAGGGCGTCCGTCGATGCGGGCTGAATGGGTGGCCGGGTAGGGTGGTACCGGGTCGACAGCCGGCGTCGCGGCCGGCAGCCGATTGTGGGCTTTCAGGCGTTGGATACCGCCATCTTCTGAAACGAGTTTTAACCACTGCATATCTTAAGTATATAGCGCCTTATCGATGAAATCCTGAATATGTTCAGGCCTTCCTGTGCAGCTTGACGACATTATCGCTCTTTTCCAGTGGTTCCGGTTTGCTGAAGTGGTAGCCCTGGGCAAAGTCGACGCCGATCTCGCGTAGCTGATCGGCGATGGCCCTGTTTTCGACGAACTCGGCGATAGTGCGTATGCTCAGGGTATGTCCGACCTGGTGGATCGCCTCGACGATGGCCCGGTTCATCGGGTCGCTATTCATGTCCTTGACGAAGCTTCCGTCGATCTTGAGGAAGTCAACCGGCAGGTTTTTCAGATAACCAAAAGAACTCAGGCCACTGCCGAAGTCGTCCAGAGAAAAGCGGCAGCCCAGCTTTTTCAATGAATGAATCATACGGCTGGCATTTTCCAGGTTGAATACCGCGGCAGTCTCCGTGACCTCAAAACAGAGTTGTGCCGTTTTGACCTGGTGCTCGCCGATTTTCTGTTTAATGTACTCGGGTAACTCATCGTCGTTCAGCGAATTACCCGACAGGTTAATGGAGTAGATGCCGTTATCACTGCTGTTCCGGGTTTTGCGCAAATATTGGAATGCCGAATCGATCACCCAGCGATCCAGTGCATTTATCAGATTGTAGCGCTCCGCCGCAGGAATGAAGGCACCCGGTTGCACAATGCTGCCGTCCTCGCTGCGCATCCGTAGCAGTAATTCGTAGTGGGGTGTTTTTTCATCCTGTTTGAGTGTAGTAATCGCCTGTCTGAACAGGATGAAGCGACTTTCTTCCAGCGCTTCCTTGATACGCGATACCCAGTGCATTTCACTGTGACGTTCTCCGAGGTCGATGTCACTGTCCTCGTAGATGTGTATCCGGTTGCGCCCGGATTCTTTGGCAACATAACAGGCGACGTCGGCAGCGCTGAGGATGAAGGATGCGTTCTGGGTTTCACGCTGAATCGGAACCATGCCGATACTGGCGCCGACATTGAAGCGTCTGTCTTCCCAGCGGAAAGTGAATGCGCCAATAGCCTGTAACAGCTGGTTGGCGATTTGCCGGGCCTTGTCGAGGCTGACGTCTTCCAGCAGGATGCCGAATTCATCACCGCCCAGACGGGCGAGTGAAGCATTGGTTGGAACCTGGGTACGTAAGGTACGGCTCAATTGTTTAAGCATCTGATCGCCGGCAACGTGACCACAGGTATCGTTAACCACTTTGAACTGGTCAAGGTCCAGATATAACAGCGCGTGTGCCTGCCGACTGTTGCCCGCCATGCTGGTCAGCAGGTTGGCGAGTCGATCGGAAAATTCATTGCGGTTGGCGAGGCCGGTGAGAATGTCGTGGGTTGCCTGCCAGGTCATCTGGTGGGCCATGCGCCGTTCACGGGTGACATCATGGAATACCAGCACGGTGCCGATGATGTTGCTGTCACGATCAAAGATCGGTGCGGCGGAATTTTCGATGTTGAATTCCTGCCCGTTGCGATTGATCAGCACACATTGTTCGGTATGGGTGGCGCCCTTGCCGCTGCGCAGGCTGATATCTGCGGGACTTTCTATGCGGTGTCGTGTGGTTTCATCGATCAGCGGCAATATCTCGGTCAGTGGATAACCCTGGGCTTCTTCATGGCTCCAGGCGGTGACGGTTTCAGCCACCGGATTCATGTAATCGACGCGCCCTTCAGCATCAGTGGTGATCACGCCGTCACCGATCGAATGCAGGGTGACCAGAGCGCGTTCGCGCTCCTGGTATAAAGCCTCTTCGGCACGGCGGTGATCGGCGTGATCGCGTGATTTGCGCAGTTCGCGTTCAATAGCAGGGACCAGGCGGGCCAGGTTGTCTTTGATGATGTAGTCGTTTGCGCCTGTGCGCATCGCTTCTACAGCGGTTTCCTCACCCACCGTGCCGGACACCAGGATGAAGGGGATATTGGCGTCGTACTCACGCAGTATGTGCAGAGCCTTGAGGCCGCTGAAACCCGGCATCGCGTAGTCGGATATAACGATCTGCCAGTCCAGTCTCTGCAGGGCCTTGAGTAATGTTTCCTCATTATCCACCCGAACATAGTCGGGCTCATAGCCGGCACGTCGCAGTCTCACCAGCACCAGTTGTGCATCGTCGTCATTATCTTCGACTATCAGGAGGCGTAATGGCGTACTCATCGGCGCAACTCTTCTGTCAGCTTCCCTTCATCCATTGCGTGTTCTCTGTTCGACAAGACGCTTTCGTGGTGTTAACAGGTCCCGGTTAAATCACGTGTTGGCAGCCCGCTGCCAGTGCCCGGACTTGCCCCCCAGCTTTTCCAGCAGCCGTACCCGTTCAATCGTCATGCCGCGATCAACCGCTTTGCACATGTCGTAGACAGTTAACAGCGTTACCTGTACCGCCGTCAGCGCTTCCATCTCAACGCCCGTTTGGCCGCGTGTTTCAACGCTGACGCGGCAGTGTACGGCCGGAGGCGCGGACTCGGTTTCCAGTTCGACCTCAACCCGCGTGAGGGCCAGCGGATGGCACAGCGGAATGAGGTCGGCTGTCTTTTTAGCGGCCATGATGCCGGCGACCCGCGCCACACCCAGTACGTCACCTTTCTTGTGGTCACCCTGCCGGATGTGTGCCAGGGTGCCCGCCTGCATGTGGATTCTGCCTTCGGCGACCGCCCGGCGCGCGGACGTCTCTTTTTCTCCGACGTCAACCATATGGGCATCGCCGGCGGCGTTGAAATGTGTTAAATCGCTCATGTAAACAGCCCGGCAGGCGCTCTCTTCCTGTGTACTCGTGGTAAACTGTAAAGGCAGTATTTCTGCAAGTTTTATCTGGATTTAGCACTAACTATAGGTGTGTATCACGTGTGACGCAATGTGGGTAGGTTAAATGCGCATTCAAGTTCGTTTTTTTGCCGCGTTGAGGGAGCGGGTGGGGATCTCGGAAAGAGCGATTTCAGTGCCTGAAAATACCACCGTGGCTCAGGTCTGGGCGCTGGTTGTCGAGGATAAATCTTTGCCGGACAATGTGTTAGCGGCAAAAAATATGGAGTATGTCGATACCGCCACGCCGGTCGCAGAGGGTGATGAGATTGCCTTTTTCCCTCCGGTAACAGGAGGTGCTCCATGACGGTGGAAATCCTCGACAGCGCCTTCGATCCCTGGCATTACCTGGCTGAATACCGGAATAAAGGGGCGCAACGGAGCGGGCAGTTTGGCGCCACGGCAGTGTTTGTCGGCACCATGCGTGATTTTAACCAGGATGAGCCGGTACAGGGCATGGTGCTGGAGCATTACCCCGGTATGACAGAAGGCCACCTGGAAAAAATCAGCCGGGAGGCTGTCCGGCGCTGGGATCTGATCGACAGTCTGATCGTCCACCGGGTCGGTGAGTTGCTGCCCGGCGAGCCGATTGTGCTGGTGGCCGTATGGTCAGCGCATCGCCAGGCGGCTTTCGAGGCCAGCCGCTACTTAATGGAGGAGTTGAAATCCAAAGCGCCGTTCTGGAAAAAAGAGCAGCTCGAGGCGGGGGCTCGCTGGGTGGAGCGCAATACACCCGGGTGAAGCGGGTATCGGCGCAGGCAAGACTGTTTCTTGATTAAATCGCGGTCTCCTGACCGCGATCATGTTTTTTTCAGGATGCCGCCAGCTGATCCTCCGCTACGTTCACAACCACATCCCTCAATTCAAACTCCATTCTCTCCAGGTCGCCCAGCACGTAAGTGGCCGGTGCGGCGACACCACCCACCGTACCGGGATTGACGACCCAGGTCGTGCCGCCCTTGATGTTGCCGACAGTTTCTATTTTCGCTTCGTGGTCGTGTCCGCAGCACACCAGATCATAGTCACCGGTGGTGGCCATGGCTTTGGCGTAATGGGGGTAATGCACCAGGAAAATTCTGCATCCACCCAGTTCAAGAGCTGCATCCTGACCGTAAAAGGTGATCAGATTGCCGGGTTTGTTGGCAATGCGCGCCATCATGTACAGGTCGCCGGTATTGTTACCGTAGATGACGTGAACGGGCAGGCCGACAGATTTCAGCACGCTCAGGGTGCTGGGGGCGACGACATCGCCACAGTGCAGCACGGCTTCGGCGCCTTGTTGTTTTGCGGCGCGCACGGCGGCTTCCAGCAGGGGCCGGTGGTCGTGGCTGTCGGACACAATGCAGATTTTCATCGAAGCTAGAAATGCGGCTTTTCCGGGGCATTTTTGAACATTTCCACGCTGGCCAGGATTTCCTGTTTGGCTTCGTCCATACCGGCCCAGCCTTCTACGCGCACCCATTTGCCTTCGTCGAGGTCCTTGTAGTGTTCAAAGAAGTGCGCGATTTGATCAAGGATCGCGGGTGAAAGGTCACGGAAATCCTGCACATTGCGATAGGCCTTGCACAACTTGTCGATCGGTACCGCAAGAACTTTGGCATCGTCGCCGGATTCATCCGTCATCTTCAGCACGCCGATCGGGCGACAGCGCACTACCGAGCCGCTGATCAGGGGCACTGGAGTCAAAACCAGGACGTCCACCGGGTCGCCATCGTTCGATAACGTGTGGGGAACATAACCGTAATTGCATGGATAATGCATCGCCGTTGTCATGAATCGGTCGACGAACATGGCGCCGCTATCCTTGTCGACCTCGTATTTGACGGGGTCGGAGTGGGCCGGAATTTCGACAATGACATAGATATCGTTAGGGCAGTCGATACCGGAACAGACGCGATCGAGACTCATTGCTGGTCTCCAATGATGAAACGGGCCGTTCATTATATCGACCCTGTAATTGGAAAGCCTGATTTATTTTGATACTTACAGGTTTGGTTGGCTCCTTGTCTAACCGGGATTCGGTTTCAGCGCTGTTTCGTTAAGCCGTTTTGAAATCAAGTAACGCCATATTTACAGAACTGATTACGATTGTAATGGACCGAAAGCAGGCACTTCAGGCGCTGAAAAAAATGACGAATCAATGTTCCATGATGAATTACTGCTTGAAGCAAAAGAC
>Ga0209456_10001894_pt1 | contig 10001 bp, 8 predicted proteins | sample COG_11_FD_184755 | JGI IMG/M metagenome (GOLD analysis project Ga0209456, IMG submission 184755) | Pelagic marine sediment microbial communities from the LTER site Helgoland, North Sea, for post-phytoplankton bloom and carbon turnover... | ecosystem: Environmental > Aquatic > Marine > Neritic...
CTCCACCATGCGATCACCGAGCGAGCGCAAGCCGCGAAGCTTGTCGTCGAGCACTTTGCCGAAGTCGTCGGCCACTCGCGCCATGTAAGCCTGCAGGAGTGTCTCCTTGTTCGGGAAGTACCGGTAGAGGGTCGCTCGAGAGCAGCCGGCAGCTTCGGCGATCTTGCCCATGCGGGCACCGCGGATCCCGTCACCCGCGAACACCTCGCGAGCTGCTTCGAGGATACGGTCGACCGCCAGCTCTTGGCGTTCTTCATTGAGCCAGTCGGCCGTCGTGCTCATCAGTCGGGTTGGGCGCTACATTGCGCACGCGGTGGCGAGGTCGCCCCGGCACGGATCGAACGTGGGGACGCAGTGTTCAGCTCGACACTCCTGACAGGGGACACTGAACGGCTCGCTCGCGCACTCCAGCGTACAGTTTTCGCGGGTGCAATCGGTCGTTTCGCCGTAGCAATCCGCGCAGTCTTTGCTCACATTCAGGGGCGGGTCCTGGAGGCACTGGGAAGTTTCCTCGGGATCCCCCGCGGCAGCGACTGCGCAGTCTCGGACCTCGATATCGAACTGCTCATCGCAGACGATCGACAGGTCGTCCTCGTTGACGCAGGCATCCACCTCCGTGCCGCCGTTGCCGCCGTCACCGCCATTGCCGCCATTGCCACCGGTGCCGTTCCCGTCGTCGCTGCACCCAAACGCTGCGGCCGCAAGAGACACCCCAAGAATCAACATCAAGTTACGAACCATACAGACCTCCCCGTACGCAGTAGGTACCAAGCGGCCTCGGCCCGCGCAAGAAGCCTGTCCGGGTTTCCTCACTCCTAGCCGGCTCCTTCGGAAAGCGGGCAAACCCGTCCCTCGTTAAAGAAGACCGGCGCCAACGATTCGCTGGCGCCGGTACCTTCTGTTTAGGAAACAGGGGCTTAGCCGTTACCGCCGCCGCCGCCGTTACCGCCGCCACCGCCGTTACCGCCGCCGCCGCCGTTACCGTCGCCACCGCCACTGCCGCCGCTGCCGCAATCGACCGCGCCCTTGCAGACGTCAAACGCGGGGGTGCAGTTTTCGTCCCGGCAGGCCTCGCAAGCTTCGTCTTCCCGATCCGCCCCGCAATTGCCGGTGTCAGCGCCCAGACAGTTGTCGACGACACACTCGGTCACATCGCCGTAGCAACTCGCGCAATTCGCGCTCAGACCTGCGTCCGTCACGAGACACGCGGCGGTATCCGCGCCCTGTCCGCCAGCGTCAGTAGCGCAGGCGGTGACCGTGGCATCAAATTCTGAATCGCAAACCGCCGCGGTATCCGCAGCGTTGGTGCAGGCACCCGTCGAGCCGCCGGTGCCGCCCGTGCCTTTGGTTTCCTCGCTGCAGCCAAACGCTGCCACCGCAAGAGACACTCCAAGAATCATCATCAAGTTACGAATCATGTTATCCACCTCCCCTTAGTAGGTTCCGAGATCAGTAGCCTTTTCGGGGAGCTCACGCATGCTGAACGGTCATTCGGCGGCCTCGCCCGCGCAGAAGTGCAAGGTTTCGGCAGAGAGCTCCACAGCGGCCGAGATCATACCGTCGAGGACCTACTCCCATGCAAAAAACGCGACGAAAGAAGCCCGTCCGTCCGGCGCAAATATATGAAATGCTTATGAATTTTTCCTTGTGGGAGATTGCGCTCGTGTACTCAGAGGGAGCTGTCTTTCAGGACGGCGGGGATGAGCATCATACGGAAAAGCTTGCGCATGCCTTCTTCGTCGGTGGCGACCTGGCTCGGGGCATTGAGATAGGTCCAGAGCATCCGGAGCAACCATTCGATCAGCATCTCCGGGTCGATGTCGTCGCGGAGGAGACCCTGTGCTTTTGCGTTGGCGAACATCGGTTGCAGGACGTTGACACCGATCTGGACGAGACCTGTCGAGCCAAGCAACAGATTCCCCGAGGCGCGGGAATCGAGCGAGGTGACCAGCGACGCAAACACAGGCCGGTTCGGGAGCTCGCGAAGAGTGAATAGGAGCCCCTCGACTAACCAGTCAGAGATGGTGTTGAACCGTGAGAGATAACTGATCGCTTCGCTGGCAAGAGCTGACGATTGGCGCGAAGCAACGCCGAGCAAGAGTGCATCGCGGTTCTCGAAGTAGCGATACACCGTGGCGCGGGACATCCCAGCTGACCGCGCGACGTCTTCCATCGAGGTCTTCTGTGGGCCGAACTGCTCGAGGCAGCCCTCGGCGGAGTCCAAGAGCCGTTCACGAACGGGTCTTTCCTTGGTATCGTTTGAAGCTGCAGCTACCCCGGTGCTGGATGACATTTGATACAAATAACAGAATGTGTCTTATGTGTCAAACGGGAAATCGCCGGCTGCCGTCGCGAGGGATTCGCGTGCTTATTCTCCGGATGATCTCGGGCCAATAGGCTGTATCTATGGCCAAGAGAGGCTTGCCGGAGTTCATGAGCGCGACGGAGATATCACGTTCCGGATCGGCCCAAGCAAGGATGTTGCTCAGCCCCACGTGGCCGAAGGCCTTGCCGCAGCGAAAGCCGTAGAGGCCGACCGGCTCGGTGCCAAGCATGAATCCCATCGAGTAAGACATCGGTAACAAGATCATCCGATCGACTTGCCCGAGCGTTTGCGGCTCGACTGCCCTATGCACGGTCGACTCGGTGAACACCCGGGTGCCTTCGATCGCGCCTCCCGCAAGCAGGAGCTCGAAGAAGCGGCAGATGTCGTCAGGTGTTCCGAAGAGGTTTGCGGAAGGAATGATGCTCATGCGGAACCGCGGATCGTTCGAGAGCTCGACCAGCTCTTCGACCGAAATGCCGAGGGACCTTTTGAAGATGTCCTTGAGCGGCCAGAGCAATTTCGGACCCGTGCAGGCGTCGATTGCCGCCTCGTCGAGCCTGTCTTCCGGCAACCCGTAATTGAAGTGGGTCATATTGAGAGGCTCGGAGATCTCCGCCTGGAGAAACTCGCGAATGCCAACGCCGGTTACACGTTTGATGATCTCCGCAAAGACGAAGCCGCTCGTGACCGCGTGATACGCGGGAACCGTTCCCGGTTTGTGCGTCGGTTTCAGATCGTGGATCATCTCCAAGATCGCTTGTGGATCCTTCAACAGGTCGAGGTCGGCAACTTCGGGAGGAGAAGCCGGGATGCCACCGCGGTGGGTGAGCAGATCGCGGATCGTGATTCGCTGTTTCCGGTTTCGGGCGAACTCCGGAATGAACGTCGCCACCGGTTCATCGACGTGGAGCTGCTCGCGCTGAGCCAAGAGGTGAATGAGCATCGCGGTGACAGCCTTCGAACCGGAGAAGAAATTGAAGAGCGTCTTCGGCGTCGCCGGTACCAGCGGTGTGCCCTCGGGGTCCTTGGGTGAGTTTCCCCTTGCGTGCCCGATCGTGCGATCGAGGATCACCTTGCCACGTCTACGGATACACAGGCCTAACGCCGGATGGAACCCCGTCCTGTAGAAGTCCACGACCCCGTTCCAAATCGACTCGATGTCGCTCCGAGTGAGCCCGACCGAACGCGGTTCAACCTCGGGTGCACCGTATGCGGTGACCTCATCGGGGTCGAAGACACGGGCTCGTCTCGAACTCAGGCCACGTATTTCCAAGCGCCTCACGACCACCCCTCCAAACCATTAACCCTGAGAAAAAAAGGACTGTCCCCTTTTTCTGAGGATGGCACAGTTGACATATTTTGTCTTATGTGCCAAACGGGGCAGGTGATTTGCCGATCGGGGTTAGCGCAGATAAGGAGCCGGACCATGCACTCTCTTTCTTACACCCATCTTGGGCCTGTTCGTTTCGCTTTCTTCTTGCCGGCATTGATAGCCGCATCCGTCGCGGGTTGTAACAGCAGCGCGTGTCCCGACGGCTCCACTGACCCGGCTTGCACCCAACGCTTCGAGCCGATTCGCGAAGCGACGCCGATTCCTCGACAGACCCCGGAGGAGCTCGGCATCGAGCCGTTTGTCGTGGGTGACGGCGTGGCGACGCCGATGGCCTCACTCGAAATCCCAGCGCATCCGTATCTCGACAACGGCGGCGACTCGCGCGTCCACAACGACCACTACAATTCGGCTGCGTACAACCGCGAGGGCCCGGTCGGACCGGCCATCGACATCACGACGCACCTATTGGGCACCCCGGCGGGCGTCTGCGCGATGTTGACGATGCTCGAGAACGGGTACGTGATCGGAACCTGCCTCGTTTCCAAGGGCGGCAGTGGCGTCCAAGTCATGCTCACGATGTTCGACAACCTGAACCTCGACGTCGTCGCGGAGTACGACCTCGGCCTCCGGCCCTTCGTTCCTAACTCGGCGGGCGGTGCCTACTTCAGCCTGGATGGTGAAGAGAACATCATCGTCGGCCCGGCGACGAACAGGCTCGAGCAGTATCACATCGAGGTCATGGACGGCTCGCCTCAGTTCGTGCAGGACTACGCCAAAGAGGTCCCGGGGCTTGCCCCCGCCATGGAAACCACGGACCCGATGCTGCAGGACACCGTGGTCGACTACGAGGGTAGAATCTGGTTCATGATCACCGACGGGCGCGTGGGCTACTACGACCGCGAGACAGACACGATCGAGATGACCGACCTCGAGCGAGAGCTCGAGAACTCGATGGTCGTCGACGATCGCGGAGTGTACTTCGTGATGGTCGGCGCAACGGCGCGCGTTTCGGCAGACGCGGAAGGCAGAGTGCGAGTCGATTGGGAGCAGCCCTACGACATCGGCTCCGGAAGTGGCCTCTTGGCAGGCTCGGGCAGCAGCCCGACACTACTTGGAACCCGCGACGACCTCTTTTCCTTCGTCGACAACGCTGACAATCAGGTCAACCTGCTCGTCTTGGATCGCGAAGACGGCAGTACGAAGTGCCAAGTCCCGTTGTTCACGGAGGGTGAGAGTGCCACTGAGAACACCGTCATCGGCTATGACGATGACATCGTCGTCGTGAACAACTCCGGCTTCGAGGGAGCGTTCGCTCCAGCTCGGACGATCAACCCCGGGCTAGAGCGCTATGAGGTGCTCCGCGACGGAGACGACAATGTCACCGGCTGCCGAAATGTCTGGAAGAATGAGACCTCTTTCGGTAACAGCGCGCAGGTGGGCACCCAGAGCGGTGTCATCTGGGGCTGGGGCGCCGACCCCGACGTCCCCGACCAGGACCTCTTTTATCTCACGGCCACGAGCTGGGAGACAGGCGAAGAGATCTTCCGCACATACATCGGTGACGGCAAGTCGTTCGATCCGATCGCAGGTCAGGTGCACATCCACCCCGATGGAACGCTCTACATCGGCTGCCTTCACGGTGTCGTGGCGATGCGCGACCCCCTACCCTAAGGAGTTGAGCCAGCCCGCGAAGTCGGTTCGCCGAATCGCGGCAACGGAACGCGCAAGGATCACCTCGAGCACTTCATCCATGTCGGTCATGGTGCCGAGACCGAGCGACACCACGGACGTCATTAGGGTCTGAAATGCATATGCGCGGTACTGCGCCCAGGCTTCTTCCTCGGAAAGCGCGACGCTGTGCCGACGGAGCTCGGCGACGTAGTGCGCGATGAGCGCGCGCTCGTTTGCCGCGAGCGCGTCTTCCTTCATCGAGTTGATCAAGAAGTATTGCACGTCGCGAATGCCTTTCGCCCATTGTGCCGCCTGCCAATCGAGCATGCCCATGCGGTCGCCAGTCACGAAGAAGTTCCCGAGGTGACTGTCACCGTGAATCAGCGTGAGCGGTTCGCTGTACCAGTACGCCATCAGAGAATCCCAGTTGGAAAGCGCTTCTCGATAGAGCCCAACCATGTCCCTTGGAAACAGCTCGGGCGCCTTGCGATGGCATGGGCCAATGGCCGCGTTGCTCAGCATCGGATTGAGGGCCTGCGAGTTGGGCGAGCGGAAAGGATGGAGCTCGAGTGGAAGAATGGCTTCGCGTTGATCGACGCTCCAGCCATCGAACGCAGCGTGCAGCGCCGCGAACGCGGACAGACATCGTTTGGCTTGCTCGACGCTTGCCCCGGCGATCATGTCCGGGTTGGTGAAGAGTTGTAAGTCGCCTGCAGCGTTGAGATCCTCCAGGATCAACACGAAGCGCGAGCCCTGGTCCGCAACCACGTACGCATCGGGCACCCGAATCGGCACATGCGGCGCGGCGTGGCGATAGAAGTGGCATTCATTTCGCCAGATGCCGAGCAAATTACAGAAGAGCCGAGTCCAAAGTTGAGCCGATGGAAGCTTGACGAACAAAGTGGAGGGCAAGGTCGAGCCCGACTCGACGCGGATCACGGCATTGTTGCAGTTGCTGCTGATCGACTTGATGTCGAGAAGCTCGACGGACGCAACCTCGGCGCCTGCGGCTAGGCTCGTGCCGTGCTCTTGAAGAAGTCGGTTGATCGACTCCGGTTTGGCCGCCGATGCCGGATACAGGGGCAACGCACCGGCTACATGCTCGGCAACGGCGTCGTAGCCGATGCGGTTGGAGTCAGCGAGGACCCGGCTAACCAGGCGAACAGTGGAGATCAACCCCATAGAAGCTCCGCAACCCGGTCGCCTGGTTTTCTGATCTCATCGACGGTCACGACCGTTCGCTTTCTAGTACTGAACAGAGAACCCCAAAGAAAACCAGTACGTGAGTACCCGATAGTCGCCAGCGCAGCCAGTGCGGACGACCTGGTCCCGCGAGCAGACGTCGACGGTGTCGTTCGTCCCTGGAACCGTAGCGGGAGACGAGTTCGCCGCGAGGTCATCGCTGATATTGTCTCCACCGAACGCGAACGACCCGGTCAAGTCGAGCATGTACTTGTCTTCGATAGTCGGATTGTTCCGGTCATTCCAATAGAAGCCAAGTCCTGAGCTTAGGTACCCGCCGAGCCCGCTCGGCGGAGTGAAATTCTGCGCCCAGATCTCCGTGGTAGCCGATTCCGAGATCGCTGCGCCGCCACGAACGGCAAGGAGCGGGTTGATCCGATACTCGGCACCCAACTTGACGGACCAGGCGGTCTTCCATCCAAAGGGAACGACGATAGAGAAGTCGGGCACAACTCCGTTTGGATCCGTGGTGCTGACGGTCTGGTTCTTGTTCCCCGTCTTGTCGGCGCCGTGAAACTGGAGGCGGCTCTCGAGCGCAAACAGAAGCTTGGTCGTAGGTGCCCAAGAGACGCCGAACTGAATCGCGTGTGGGATGTACCAATCAGCAGTGGCATCGAGCTCCAGAGCGCTGCCTCCGAGGTCTGCATTCGTCGTTCCGGTCATCTTGATCTTCGAGTACATGCGGTACATCACACCGATGCTGACCGTCCGGTGAGGCTTGTATGTCAGGCCGAAACGCGGCGATGGAAAGCCCACGCCGCCGAGGTTGTTCTTGACCCGCCCGTAACCGAATCCTCCAAGTGCCGCGAGCGTATTCTGATACAGGTCGGCGATCTGCTTGGAGAAAGGGAGCCGTAGTGCAACGCCCAACCAGAACTGATCGGTCACGCGAAACGAGGTGCCTGCCGCAAACTCGCCCACGAAGAACGTGACGTCGAGGTCTTGCGGCGCGCCGTTGGTGCAGGTCGCCGGATCGGTATCGGGCACACCGTCGACAACTTGGTCGCCGTCGACACAGGTGACGTCGTCAAACGAAGAGCCGTAGCCGGTCTCGATGTAGAGCCCCGCAACGAAGACCACACGCGGCGCGATCCGTCCGCCGATGAAGCCGGACGGCATCGGCCCGTATCCGACGCCCGAATCGGACCTCGTATTGGGGCCTTGCACGGGCGCCCTCTGGTTCACGAACAGGTTCGAGAAGTTGAAAGTGAAGCCAAGCTTGTCGATCCCCTCCATGTTCGCCGGGTTGAGAGCCAACGCCGCCGGTCGCTCGAGGTACGAAGTGCCCGTGATCCCCATCGCGATGCTTCGGGAGTCGTAGGCGGTTGGTTCTGGATTCGCGCTCGCGGACAGCGGTGTGAGCGCGGCTGCAGCAAGGCAGGCGATGAAGAGTCTGTGGTTCACGGTCGCGTCCTTCGTGGTCTCGAAGCCGCGCGAGAAGAGACCACGCTGCTCGGATCGTGAGACACGTAACAAAAGTTGTATTATGTGTCAAGCGCGGCTACGAGCGTTTTTCAGCAACCCGCTGGCGGTCGTGATCTCAACGTTCTCGACCCGGTGACGATCGGACCCGATGGCACCGCGTACGTTGGAACGAAGAACGGCCTGATGGCCATCCGGGACGGTGGCTCGCCCGATGACAGCAAGAAGCCCAAGAAGGACAAATAACACCGGACCGGGCAGGGGCTGCCGAACCAGATGGAAGCCATCGGCGCCAGCTTCGAGAAGCGTGAGCCCCGCTTTCAGGATCCGAGCGAGTGAAGACGGGGACTCAGGTGCGCATCCTGTTGCTACGGCACGCGACGGAGGATGTTCGCTGGCGCGAATCGCGTGTGATCAATCTCATTCCTCGTTGCCAATCGCGTTCGGGCCTTCGAGCTCTTGCTCGCTAGGAATGGTTATGTTCAACGGCCAACCAGGTTTGGGTTGCTTCGCTTCGAGTTCATCGCCTCCGAGCTCATCCCCCTCGTCGAGCCAGATCTCCTCGTCTTCCTCCTCGTTCTCTGCCATGTCCTCGTTCTTTTCGGACCATGCAACGATCGTTGCGGAGCATGGGTCGAGCTCGAACAGACCTTCGGGCGCTCTGCGAATGTGGCCACTGTGGAGCCAGGCCGTGATGAACTGCTGGCTCATGGGGAGGTGATGGAACCGTACGCCTACGGCGCCGTCTTCGATGCCCATGACGTCCACCGGGATCTTTAGGCCCGCCATCGCTGGTGACATCTCGTTCCAGCTCAAGATGGCTCGTGCACGCGTCCCGATGAATTCTTCGTACTTCAGCGACTCAGCAACAGGGTCACAGTCGTCTGCAATACGACGCGAGGCCACTCCGCCGTCGGACCCGTGGCGATTCGCGGTCGAGGGAAGCGCTTTGTATTCTGGGGCTGCCCAAGCGCCCGACGGTTCGCTGCCCTGTTCTTCGGCCGCGTCATCGGACCCGCGCCGTGACCAGGTGGCTGCCACTACAATCCCAAGCGCAACGAGGCCGACTACGATCCAACGACGCGATTGCCCAGCGCTTGCCATGCGCGGATGGTGTCCGGTCGCAAACTGCCCTGCAAGCTTGGCGGGGCCTAACGGGCTCGGCGCCAACTTCACCAGCCTCGCCCGGGATGAGCTCATCAGGCCCTTGAGATCATTGCACAATCCAAAAAAATACAAATTTCGTATTTTGTTTCTTGCGTCCCCGGCTGAAACATGAGACATGTCATGCTTCTTGTTTCAGCCGGGCAACTCGATCACCCTAGTCGCTGAACGCCTCTTCAGAACTCCAACACCCCCAACGGAGAATCCCAATGTCAGAACCAAAACCGCCGCAGGACCAACAGCCTTATCGGCGCATCATCAAGCAGCTCGCCGGCACGCTACTGATCGGTGCGGCTGGCCTAGCCCTGGTTGCCACCGCCGTTCCGTTCGAAGCAGCAGCCAAACCAGGAGGCGGCAATGGCCTCGACCCAGACGTCGAAGACATGAAAGAAGCCTTCGAGAACTGGGTCGGCGCGGTCGAGGACATGACTTCTCTGTTCGTCGCGGCCGACACGTTCACTCAGGACGAGGCGCATTCGGTTGGCGCCTACGACCTGATCACCGGTTTCATCCAGAGTAACAACCGAGCGAACATGGGATCGAGCGGCGCCGGGCGAGGGCGTCCTCGGTTTGCCGGCTTCGACGATCCCGACACCCGCATCGGCGTCGATAACCCCGATACTCAATACATGGGCGCGATCGTCGACAACTCGGACTGCAGTCAGATCTGGCGCGTCTGGGGCAACCGAGGCAACACCGTCGACTTCATCCTCACGACGTTCGATACCAGTGCGGGTACCGGCGGCGGCCCGACCCTCGAGGACGAGGACATGGTCAACATGAACGGAGATCCTCTTCAGCTGAACGAGGACTGGGAAGCCTATGCTGCTTGCCAGGAGATCA
>Ga0209456_10001897_pt1 | contig 9999 bp, 8 predicted proteins | sample COG_11_FD_184755 | JGI IMG/M metagenome (GOLD analysis project Ga0209456, IMG submission 184755) | Pelagic marine sediment microbial communities from the LTER site Helgoland, North Sea, for post-phytoplankton bloom and carbon turnover... | ecosystem: Environmental > Aquatic > Marine > Neritic...
TGCTGGTTCTTTAGGGATATTGGGTGATTTACAATCTGTGTTTAACCAAGACATAGACAGACTCAGGGAGCAGGGCAAAGAGCTGCCAACTACCGCAGACCTGGGAGAAAAGTTCGGTGCAGACTTCTCAACTCCCGGTGGTATGTTGGGTATGGTAGGTGCGCCCGATCCGGGAGATATTGCAAGGTTAGGTGGAAAGGGTTTATTGGCAATGACCCTGTTCCACGGTACACCGCACAGGTTTGATAAGTTCGCACTGGACAAGATAGGCACGGGTGAGGGTGCACAAGCATTCGGACACGGGCTGTACTTTGCTGAGAGTCCGGGGGTGGCTAAGAGTTATGCAAAAGCTCTCGCAAGGACTGAGAAAATAGATATTCCGAAAAAGGATTGGGATAAAGTATCGGAAATCATGCGTCGGAATAATATATCTGGTGATACTGTAACTGATAATGATTATGACTTTTTGCGTGAACTGAGGACTAATAACAAGTTATCAGATGCCGATGACCTTGCCATTGATGAGATACAGCGCCGCGCTTTTGACAAGGTTAGCCACCTCTACGAAGTAGACATCCCTGATGAAACCATAGGCAAGATGCTTGACTGGGATAAGCCGCTGAGTGAGCAGCCTGAGAGTGTGCGGAAGGCGTTATTTAAGGTGGATGCCTTTAAGGGTTCTATAGATGACGTTGCTGATATTCGTCAGAATATATATGGCGATAAAAAATGGTACTTAGTAGATTCTAATGGAGAGTGGGCTACTAAGGGGTTTGATACCAAAAAAGATGCGATGTCGGCGACAGCAACCGATGTCAATGCGCGAATACAAGACCTATTAAAAGGACAAGATGATCCAACTGTGGCGCAGCTTTATAGGCAATTATCAAATAAGTTAGGCGGTCAAGAAAATGCATCAAACATTCTCAGAGAAGCAGGCATCCCCGGCATCCGTTTCCTTGATGGCTCAAGTCGTGGTGGTAAGAAGTCGTACATGGTTGAAGTAACGCAAGCCGCTGAAGATGGTGGGTACACAGAATTTGTGCATTACCCAAGCAAGCAGGCGGCAGAGAGGGCCGCAAAAGAATCTGGTGGAAAGGTTGTCGAGCGTGAAGGCACCCGTAACATAGTAGTATTCAACCCTGACGACATTACGCAGGTTAAACGTGATGGTGAGGTTGTTCACAAGAAGGGGGAGAGCAAGACCTTCTTTCAGGAGGAAGCCCTGACTGAGTATCTGGTCCGACAGGTCGAGGAGGTGCAGGATTTCGGTGATTTGACCATCACTGAGGACAAAACTGTGCAGGGAACTGGCCAAACTGTTAAAGTCTCGCAAGCCGCATCGACGAAATTTGACCGCGCAGTGAAGCGCAGAAATGTCGCAAAACAGCTCATGGATTGCATAAGTGCCTGATAACACTATCACTTTTGAGGAGCTTCAAATTCTCGCCAAAGAGGGCGCAGAAATCGAATTTGACCGCCGTCCTCTGCAAATCGACCGTTTGGGTGAGCTGATCGAGAAGATCGAACTGGTGGTAGCGGCTCAGGAAGCGCGTAGCCAAGCCGATCTGGCCCGCTCCAAGACACAACTCGAGGTGCTGGCCACCTTGCAATCGTTAATCAAATCTCAGTCAGGGGCCAATAAATTGCCTCCGCTGGACCTATCCCCGCTGCGCGAGCTGATCGCAGACATACAGGCCGCCAATGAGCATCGCGCTCGGGTGGCCTATTCGTTTGACGTAAAGCGCACCGGGCAGGGCTACATTGACGAGATCGTCGCCACGCCTGTCGGACAAACCCTGAACTGATGCCTGCTCCGTACATAAACTGGTTGGCCAGCTACCCGAAATCGGGCAATACCTGGGTGCGGGCGTTCCTCGAGGTCTACGATCGGGGCGAGCTGGACATCAACCGCATGGAGGTGGTGATGGGCGATGAGCGCATTTACTACTTTCAGGCGGTCACGGCACAGCCGTATCACACGATGGACCTGTACCAGTGGGCGCTGATCCGGCCAGCGGCTTTGAATATGTACCTGCACATGAACCCGCGCATGGACAAGGTGATACTGAAAACCCACAACGCCTATGCCTCTGTGGGGGAGGTGCCGATATTCCCGCCACTGATCTCCGGGCCGTCAGTGTATTTGATTCGCAACCCGATCGACGTTATTCCGAGCTTTGCCCGGCACACCGGCAATGATGCGGGCGAGATGGTGATGATGATGCAGGACAATCGCCACGCCTTCGCCAGCAACCAAGAGAAAAACACCATGATCGGGTTTCTCTCGTCGTGGATAAACCACGTCAACGCCTGGACACAGGCGCCGGATACCATCGTGATCCGCTACGAGGACATGCTGGACAATCCGTACTACTGGTTCGTGGAGATTCTGAACCAGTTTGGCTACGAGGTTCAAAAACAAAAGGTTTTGGACACCATCGAGGCAGTGAGTCTCGACAAGCTGCAGGCGATGGAGCAGGAGCACGGTTTCAAGGAAGTGGGTAAGAACGACGTGTTTTTCGGCGGCACCAAGGAAAAACTGAATCCAGCACAAATCAGTAAAGTAGTTGAAGTTTTCGGCTCAGTGATGAGCGAACACGGTTATTTAGACAAGGAAGTTAAAGATGGCAGCTATAACTGACACAGACGCCTCCATTGATGGCAGTGGCAATATACGGTGGGCCAGCAACAACACCACCAAGCACACGGTGCTGGAATTTATCCAGTGGTTGCAAAAGCTCCAAGACGACGGTCAGGCGGCAAATGACGATCTGCTCGACATCACGGTAGATACGCCGTTCGAGCGGTCCACGGACCAGATTGTGACGCTCAACAGCCCGTTCAACATTGACGATAATTTCGCCAATCACCTTTACGATGGCTCGGTATCGCAGACCGAGAACAGTCAGGAGACCTTGTACTCCGGGCTGCGGGTCATTGGTCCGGTGGAAGCGGGTACGGAGTACATGATCCTGCAGGACGGCAAGCTGCTGGATGGCTGGTGGGGTACTGGCGTCAACGCCGAAGCCGCACCGTCACTGGTATTTTCTCGTCACCTGGTTAAGTCGATTGATTCCGGTGCTTATATTGACGGCCAGAGAATTACGGTACTTGCCCGAGAGTTGGGCGATCAGTTCCGGCGCTTCCCGGCGACATTGGGTACGGGTAACGCGGTGGCAGCCATTGGTAACGGTGGCGATCTCTTTAACACCTCGTCTGATGCCACGCTGGCAGGCTACTTCGGCACGATCACCAATACCGAGGGATTCCAGGACATCGACATCGAGGCGACCGGCACCACCTACGAGTTCTTTTCTCAGTGGGTGGATGGTGGCCAGACGACCAACGATGTCTACGAGTACACCAAGTGGATTCAGCACCGTGCGTCATTGCTCGCTTCAGCCAGCAAGACGGCGACGGGTGAATGGCTGACGGTCGATAATGCGACGACTCAGGGCATTGCGCAGGAGTTTAACGCGCCGGCAAACCTTGAGTTACTGGTGGGTGTGCAAGTCACGTTGAGGTTCCAGGGTACAAGGGCCAGTCACACCGGCAATGTCTATGCCGAGTTGTACCTGTCCGACGACGCCACTCCCGCAAAACCGAGTACGTTATTGGGTCGATCCGAGAACATCCCCATCACGCGGATTCAGAATAGCTCGACGGGTGAAACGGTACTGTTCCAGTTCAACATGCTGGATCCTTCCGATGGTACGGACCAGAGAGACACGCTGGATATGACGGCTGCTGAAGGGTATTTCATTGCCATCCGGCACGATGAAGGTACGGCGACCGAGTACATTGAGATTGACGGCGACACCACCTCAGCGGACCCAGGATCAGCCACCTACAACGGCGCTACCTGGACTGGCAATGCCACCACAGCATTTGGATTGGAGGTTTATTCCTCGCCGGTTATCCACGGCGTTCCGGGCGATCGGTTCGAGGGCATTTCAGTTGAAGTTGGCTTTGACGCAGAAACCGGCAACGTGCAGGAAACCAAGGCAATCACGGACCCGTATGCACTGTGGGGTACAGAATTTACCTACGGTACGTTAGTGGGCGGCCCGTTCTTCCCCGGTGAAAGGGCGCAGATATGGACAACCTCGGGCAAGGTGACGTGGGTAGGTGGTTGCACGATCCTGTATGACGATGCTGTTGACCAGTTGATTATCGCGCAGGACACGGTGAGTTCGCTGGCCAATACCTACTACATTGAAGGGCTGGTATCTGGTGCCAACTGTCTCGTCAACGACGCTGGTATCGCGGACAACGACAAGTCTGGTGGTACAGGATTGGTGCTGGCGAAAGACGACAACGGCACCTCGGGTGAGGTCTACCTGCAGGTTCTATCAGGTGTTTCGCCCGTGAATGACTCGATCATTTACTCGTCCAGCACACCATTGTCGAACTTCATTACATCCACGGCCACGATCAACTCAAGAACGATCAGCCCTGAGTTCCTGGGAACCTCGACGGGCTCCAACATCATTGGTGCGTATGGGCAATGCTTCTTCCCCGATGATGTGGGCTCCAGTGATACGTTCTTTGATCTCTCCGACACGCAAAGAACGCCACCAAACAACCAGACATTTACCGTGTCTGGGCTGGTAGCGAAAGAGGATCGGGTACTGGTGGGGCCACGCTCGGCAGGCGCGTTGAACAAGGCGCAGGCCGCAACGGATGTCAACCTCACAACGACTCATGCAACGGTGAACACCAGCAGCAACCTGTTTGCTGGAACACCGGCTAGTGGCACGATCCGGGTTGAACTGGACTCTGGCATTTACAGGCGGGTGCGGTATCAGTCTTTGGCGGGTGGTGCAGCAACCAATGTGGACTACACGATCCTGGCTGATGACACCTTTACCAGTGTGGCGACGGGTACGGAGAACATTACCGTAACGACGCATAACTTCGTGACCAGCGACAAGGTGCGACTGACCACTAGCGGGACACTTCCGGCAACTTTAGCGACTGGCACGGACTACTTTGTTATCAACGTCAGTGCTAACGCCATTCAGCTTGCCACCACCAATGCGTTTGCGATCGACGGTACGCCGGTTGATCTGACCACTGCAGGAACGGGTACACACACGATTATCCCGCAGCAGTTCGATGGCACTGGTATCGAGATGGATGACTTCACAGCCGACAACGCCACGCAGCCAGCCAATGTGTTCCTCAGCTACATCGACCAACTGGCAAGAGCAGCCACGGAGCAGTATGCGGCGGTTTACACGACGCCGGTTGATCTGTTTGTGCGGGTCAGGGACGGTGGCGCCACGCCAATCAAGACGTTTGAGGCGACAACGGCACAGTTCCTCGGGACAGCTCAGACCCAGGCCGCAGTGCGAACCAATGACTTCTGATGACAGACGACATGAAAAGCTGTGGGGATTGCCACGAGTGCTGTTCCCTGCCGGCTATCAGGCCGCTAGTAAAACCGGACTTCACCAGATGTCCTAATCTTGGTGAGCATGATGGCTGCACGATATACAAGGATCGTCCGATTCCTTGTCGTGCTTTCAACTGTCTGTGGCGGGTCAATAAGGTCATGGACTGGCAACTCAGGCCAGACCGTTGCGGCGTCATGTTTGAGTTATTTCCGACCGAGAAAACCGTCATTGCCCTGATGCGGCCAGAAGCCAAGTGGAAGGAGGGTCCGGTCAAGCAACTCATTGATCGTATGGTGGGTGATGGTTACGTGGTGTGGATGATCCGCAAGCAGGACGGTGTGAAGGAGCGCAACCTGCTATTGCCGAAAGGCGTGACCGAGAAAACGGCTGAAGCAAGAGCCGTCAAGATCGGTCAGCGCATCACCTTCGATGAGAATGCGGCGTGACGGCCCCATCGTACACGGAAGATTTAACCGACCTGAATCTGGCGGAATCAACGACCGGGTGGGCAGAGTCCACGGTAACGGCGTGGAAGGACGGTGGTGCTGCTACTACCGACACGGACTACCCGTTCATTCAAGGCACGGTCGCCATATCTCAGCAGGCCACCAAGAACACCTACGCTTCACTGCTCTATAACAACGGCTCTGGCATCACAATCCCTACTGATGGTGCGATTCTTGTCTGGCAGGTATTTTCATCGCCAACTGCCATTCAAAATACGGCCACTGGTGGTCAGATGGTGCTGGTTGGTAGTGGCCTGGCAGACTTCAAGGCGTGGTATGTAGGCGGCTCTGACACCAGACGTAATCCGTATGGTGGTTGGGACAACTTTGCGGTCAACCCGGCCGAGTCCGCGCAGACAACCGTCGGCACGGTTGGCACTCCAACAAACCAGTATGTCGGAGCTGCGGTAAACCTTTCGACCGGCATTGGTAAGGGTAATCCGCACGCCGTTGACGCAATTCGTTACGGGCGAGGCTCGTCCATCTACGAGTTTGGTGATGGCACCAGTGGTTACTGCACGTTTGCTGGATTTTCGACGGAGAACGACTACAACGACGCCACCAATGGGTATCACCGTTGGGGTTTAATGCAGGCGGTTGACGGTGGCTATCTCTACAAGGGCAAGATGACGCTCGGCACTGTCACGAATGCCGTGGATTTTCGTGACTCTGATGTCAACATTAACATTGATGACACACCGTATTGCACGGCCAATTTCAACACCATTGAGATTAACAATGCATCCTCGAGGGTGGATTGGACTAACATCAAGCTGACCGCTCTTGGAACGCAGTCTCCTGGGCGGCTGGTAACGAATGCGAACGCGGATCTGAATTGGGACGCCTGCCAGTTTACGGGCATGGGTGAGTTCGAGTTCGGCGGCACTACCTCAGTATGCACAAACGCGATCTGGAGTAGTTGTGGGCTGGTCAACAACACCGGGGTCCGCGTAGACCTGTCCGGTAGCCAGATTCTCACGTCTACTGTAGCGGCCGACGAGGGTGCGCTGTACTGGAATGTTTCTACTAACCCGGAAACCTATACCGATGGCTGCAGCTTCAGCAAAGGCACCAATGCGCATCATGCGATCCGGTTTGGTACAGCAGCCACCGGCAATATGACACTGGATACGTGTGCGTTTGATGATTTCAGCGCCACTGACAGCACCAATGACTCGACGTTCCGCTTTGACGCTACCACTGGATCGTTGACGCTCAGCCTCAGCGGTTGCTCCGTGGACGGTGGCGGCGCTACCGAGGGCAATATCGGGGTGGATTCAGCGGGTATTACGGTCACGCTGTCGATCGACCCGCTGACGACACAGCTCAACGTCAAGGACGACGAAGGCAATAACGAGCAGGACGTTAAAGTCTGGCTGGCTGCCTCGAGTGCGGCTGGCGACTTGCCTTACAATCAAGCGATTACCTCGATTACGCAAGCGGCGGGTTCGCCGTGGACCAGGACCGTTACGTTCACAGCAGCGCACGGACTGGTGGATAATGACTATCTCAAGCTAAGCGGCATTACCAATGCGACCGGGGATAACAGCGGCGCGTTTCAGGTGACGTTCTCCAGCACTACGGTTGTGACCTATACCGCCGCGGACTCTGGCGAGACGACATTTACCGGCACGATCACTGGTACGGGCGGCATTCTCTATGGGGATACCGATGCCAGCGGCAATATATCCCGCGCTAGAACATGGGGTGCAGATCAGCCTTACAAGGGGCAGGCGAGGAAATCAACATCATCGCCGCGCTTCAAGACCATTGAGCTTGAGGGCTCGATCTCATCTACCGTCAACACAAACATCAACAGGAGATTGGTCCTTGACGAATAATGCCAAAAAGATCGCAGAAGAAATCGAAGATGTCGCTGAGGGTATCAAGCGTATCGAGGTCGTGGAATTGCCGCCAAAGATCAAGTGGGGCAAGAAGTTCCTGGCGTGGGATGACGAGAAAAAGATCTCGTACCTCACCAAGTTTGCCGAGGCCATGAACCACGCGGCTGATGTCATTCAGAAGGAGCGTGATGATCTTGGGAGGCTGGCCGAGAAAAAGGAGGAACAGATCATGCAGATGCAGTCCATGCTGGACGCCAACAACGACATGCTGCAGTCCGAAGTGACGCAGATGAACGAGTACCGGCAGGAAGTAAATACCAACATCGCCAAACTCAACGCACGTATTCGGGAGTTGGAGCTTGGCGATCTCGGTTGATTACACTGGTGCGAGGTTTTGCATCAACGTGCCGCAGGCTGACCTGACGCTGGTCAGTGGCACGCTGTATACGCACGACACCGATGCGTTCTGGTCGGAGATAAAGGCATGGGAAGCCAGCGAGATCGGTATTGTGTTCGAGGATATGCAGTCGCATAACGCGGCGTACACGGTATTCGGTATTACCTATGCGCCGAAAGTGGAGATCCTGAACGAAACCAACTCCAGCAATGTTGACTTGTACCAAGTGTGCTACATCCCTGACACGGCGTACTCCGTGAGGCTGGAAGGCTCCAACAACAACATCGCGGACATTCAGAATACGATCTTAAAGAACACCACGACACAGGTGATTCCGGGCAACGCCGCGGGATTGATTGGCAATGCCAAGATTGACGAGATTCACGGTGGCGTACAGCGCAAGATCTGGGTCGATACGACATTGGGCACGGATGGTTCCGGCTATCAGGGGAGCCCGCACAACAACTTTACCTCAGCGATTGATAACGCCGAGGCGAACGGCATCACGGACATTGTATTGCTGGCCGATGCGACCGCAGATCGGCAGTTGAAAAACTTTATCTTTGAGGGCATAGGCTCGCCGGTTCTGACGCTGAACGGTCAGGACTTCAAGGGCAGCAAGCTAATTGATATAGAACTTGAAGGGACGATGGTTTCGACCGGGGAGATCCATGCGGTTGACTGCATCCTGAGAAATAACGTAACGGGCATATACGGCCGCTTCGATCGTTGCGGGCTGGCTGGCGATATAGTCCTGAAAACCGCGTCAGACAGCGATTTCGTGGGCTGTTACTCGACAATCAGTGGCTTATCAAGACCGTCTATCAGTGCCAATGGTGGCGCTTGCGATGTCTCGATTCGTGGCTTCCAGGGTGGGCTCACGGTGAAAGGCATGACCGATGCCAGCGGCACCATGTCGGTTGGCATGGCGCAGGGGCGCTTGAATGCTGACGCCACCAATACGGCCGGCACCATTTCAGTACGCGGTCGCGGTGACTTCACGGACAACACGGCTGGTGCGACGGTCGATACGAGCGGCTTCCTCGAGGTGGGCAAGGTTGACGAGATGCACATACGTCAAGACCTGAACGCCGCCAAGCAGCAGAAATACGCGGACGATGGCTCTGTTATCAGTAACGATGACTTTACGCTGACCAAGACGGATAACGGAGATGGCACCTTCGATGTGGTTAAATCGTGAATACTGGCGAAAGCCTGTTTACTCAGGGATGGGTGGACAATGCTGGACCGGAACTTTTTACCGTTGGATGGATTGACAGTGAAGCTGTAGTACCGCCGGTCATTACACCGGAGCCCGTTTATCCGCCGGGCATGGGGCCGGAGGAACGGCTCAGGCATAAACGGATTTTGCAGGAGGACGAGATGATAATGGCCGTGATACTCGCCTTCCTGAACATTAAGGACAACTGATGGCCCTGAAAGACTGCATGCGAAAGGTGGGCAAGGCGCTGAATCCTGGTGATAAGGCGAAGCTCAACCAGTTCCTCGAGGATGGCATGTCTGATGAGGAGGCGGTGAAGGCGCTGCAGGCTGAGATCAACACAGAGATTGTGGACGTTGCCACTGTCGCCAAGAAGGAAGGCGTGGAGGTAGCGACCAAGCCGAGCCAGTTGGCCGAGATCAAGTCGTTCCGCGAGGCTCAGTTAAAGTCTCTGCGCGACAAGCTGAGGAAAAGTCGGCAGCAGTCCGATGCGCTGGCTCAACAGTCCGATGAGAAATCCCGCGCCAAGCTGCGCGAGGTGCTGGTGGAGGAGGCTGGCTTACTGGATCAGATCGAGGAACTGACCGGCAAGCGAGGCAAGGGCAGTCGGTACTTCCAGGGCAAGCGG
>Ga0209456_10001898_pt1 | contig 9998 bp, 9 predicted proteins | sample COG_11_FD_184755 | JGI IMG/M metagenome (GOLD analysis project Ga0209456, IMG submission 184755) | Pelagic marine sediment microbial communities from the LTER site Helgoland, North Sea, for post-phytoplankton bloom and carbon turnover... | ecosystem: Environmental > Aquatic > Marine > Neritic...
GTCAACACGCGACTGAGTCGGCGCGCGCCACTCAGCTCCGGCGTCACTTCGCACAATACGATGCTGGATGACGCGAGGCTCGTATACGCGGAAGCGGCGCGAGAAACATTGACCCTTGGTGAGTATGCCGACGCGAACGGCGATGCAGTACGTGTATTGCTGAGTCATTGCGACAACGATGCGAGCCGTGTGGAGACGTTGCTGACGACGATGCTCGCGCGACGCGACCAATGGTTGCCGGTGACCGGGTCCGGGCAGGTCGAAGATGCGGAAGAACTCAGGAGTGCGCTGCAACGGGGCCTGGGCCAATTGGTTGAACATTTCCTCGCCGCAGCAGAACGCGCCTTGCCGGAAGGTGAACGAGACGAATTGATCGCCTGTTTGCGTTACGCGGGAGAACGCAGAGCCGAACACGACGTCGGTGAGGATATCGTCGCATGGCGCGAAGTGATCGCGATGCCCCCGCCGTCGGCGGATTCGCTGGCCGCGTGGCGGGGCATGGCCAACATGCTGCTGACGAAAGGCAGGCCGCCCAAGTGGCGTAGCAGGATCACCGTGAGGGAAGGCTTCCCGACCGGCACCGGCGAAGCCAGCGAAATGAAGCGTCGCGTCGGGGAATTGCTCGCGCGCTGCGGAAATGCCGACGCATTTCGCGCCGCACTCGGCGTCGTCGGAGGCCTGCCCAACCCGGTGTACTCGGATGCGCAATGGTCAATCATCGCGTCGTTGTGGCGGGTTCTGCCGTTGACCGTTGCGATCCTGCGCGACCTGTTTGCCCGGCGCGGTGAGACGGACTACGCCGAGGTGGCGCGCGAGGCATTGGACGCCCTCGGCGGAGACGATGCCGCAAGTGAGCTCCGGCTCGCGCTGGACTACCAGGTCAAGCACATCCTGCTCGACGAGTATCAGGACACATCGCAATCGCAGTACGAATTTATCCGCCGATTGACCGAGGGCTGGGAGAGCGAACCCGATCGGAGTCTGTTCGTCGTCGGGGATCCGATGCAATCGATCTACCGTTTCAGGGAAGCCGAGGTCGGGCTGTTCCTCGATACCTGCGATCGCGGCATCGGCGGACTCAAGCTCGAATTCCTCCAACTGACCACAAACTTTCGTTCCAGCGCGGCGGTCATCGAGTGGTTCAACACCGCGTTCGCCGACGTTTTTCCACAGGACGACGACTTGAGTTCCGGCGCCATCAGTTTCACGGCCAGCGTCGCGTATGACGAGACATCTGCGGATGCCGGCGTGACCTGGCATCCGGTACCCGGGGGGCTGCCGGAGTTCGAAGCCGGACGCGTCGTCGGCTTGGTCCGCGCAGCACTGGACGGCCGGCCCGACGAGACCGTCGGAGTGCTGGTTCGCAGCCGCCGACATGCCGTGGCGATTGCGAGCCGGTTGCGCGCAGAGAATATCGACTACGCAGCAACCGGTCTCGAGAACCTGCATGAACAGCCGCTGGTTCAGGACCTGCTCGCCCTGACGCGCGCCGTCGTTCATCTCGGCGACCGACTCGCGTGGCTCGCGTGCCTCAGGGCCCCTTGGTGTGGGCTGACGCTCGTCGATCTTCACGCGATTGCCTACGCTGATCACGACCAATGCATCTGGTCGCTGATCGAAAACGACACCGTCGTCGCGCGTCTGACCGAAGACGGTCAGCTGCGACTGAAGCGTTTTCGAACAATTATCGCGGCAGCGCTGGCCCGGCGCGGCGCCATCTCTCTGCGTGACCTCGTCGAGTGTGTGTGGCTCCGACTCGGCGGACCCGCGACCGTCATCGACGATGCGGACCTCGAGCAGGCCGACCTGTTTTTCCGCTTCCTGGATTCTCTGGAGCCCGTTGCCGACCTGGCCGACGGGGGCGAGTTGCTGGATCGTCTCGGCGAGGTGAGGATCGATCGTAACGGCACGGACCCGCGCGTGCAGATCCTGACGATGCACAAGGCGAAAGGCCTCGAGTTCGATACGGTCATACTGCCCGGCCTGGGGCTGGCGACCCGCTCTGGCGACAAACCGCTGCTGCTATTCGATGAGATCGTTCGGCCGGGCGCGCCGACGGGCCTGGTCGTTGCACCGATCAAGGCGAGTGATCGATCGACGGACCCGCTGTACGAACTGCTGTGGCGATTCGAAACGGAGCGCGACCGTTTCGAGCAACAGCGGCTGTTGTATGTCGCGACGACCCGTGCGCGACGCCGCCTGCATCTTTTCGCCCAGTTGACGCTGAACGACGATGAGGAGAACAGTCCGCGCCCGCCGGCGTCGAACACTTTACTCGCGCGCTTGTGGCCGGTGGCGGAACGCGAGATCGATCCGTGCTCGGTCGATCTGCCGGTGACCGAGTCACGCGGCAGCGGAAGGCGTCCACCGGTTTGGCGTGAGGCGCCGCTGCGCAGGTTGCCAGCGGATTGGCTGGCTCCAAGCGCGCTTTCGCCACTGGGCATGGTCAACAATGCCCGGAATACGGACACGGACACGACGGTCGAGTTCGACTGGGCTTCGCAATGGGCGAAACATGTGGGTTCCGTCGTGCACCGGTGGCTGCAGCAAATTGCAGAGGAGGGCGTCGAATCGTGGAATCGAGAGCGCCTGGCTCAGCATGAACCTGGGCTGCGGCTGATGCTCAGGCGCCTCGGCGTCGGAGCTGAAGACCTCGCGGGCGCGACGCAACGAACGCTGGCGGCATTGCGCAATACCCTGGCCGACGAACGCGGCCGATGGATTTTGTCGTCAATACATCCAGAGGCCGCAAATGAGGTGCCAATGACAACGTCCGAAGACGATTGCTATGCAAATCATGTCGTGGACCGTACGTTCGTCACCGATGATGGAACCCGCTGGATCGTCGACTACAAGACCAGTTCGCACCAGGGCAGCGATATCGGTGCGTTCCTGGATTCCGAGTCAGACAGGTATCGGTCGCAGTTGCGACGCTATCGGGACGCGTTCACGGCTACCGAGGAGCGATCGATCAGGACCGCGCTTTATTTCCCGTTATTGCAGGTGTTTCACGAAGTCGATTGCGATCCATAACCCGGTTTCGCGGGGTGTCGTCACAACGATCCGGTCATCTCGAATTCGTGACTGCCGTCGGGCAGCTTCGGACCGGCCAGCATGAGCCCCTGGGTGAGTTCGGGTGGCGCATCGGGGCGCGCCTTCAGTCGCGCCTGGATTGCGTAGTCTTGCGGCGGCGTCAGTCGCAACTCGCCGACCACCTCCAGGGGCCCGCCGCTGTCAGTCAGCATGCCGGGAATGACGCCGTCTTCCGCGACCTCGGCGATGTCGAACTCGAGGCCATAGCTGCCCGTGCTTCCACCGGGTATGCCGAGCATGCTGAAGGGCAGGCGGCCGACACCGACGGTGCCGATGAACCTGGTTGGCCATCGATCTTCGACCTCCAGCTCCGCAATGTCGACCGACAATTCACCGCCGCTGCCACGCATATTCAATTGACGCACCACGGGGGCCAGCGGGCCGGCGGCGCGCAAGTCGCGGACGCGAAGCGCACCGGTAATCCCGGCGGCGATATCGCCGCGCACGAAACCGGTTTCCCATTTCGCGTCGACCGACAGCGACAGCCGCCCGATGAGCAGCGATAAAGCATGCAACTCCCAGCTGACGTCCCGGAGCTGGAAACCAGCGATCACGACCGATTGAGCGGTGCCGCTCCAGAGCGTTCCGGACGTAGCGGAAATGCTGATCGACTCCTCGGGCAGAACCGCGCTCATCATTCGCGCCGGCACCAGCGCCAGGGCGAATACAAAGAAGCCGGCCACGCCGACGGCGATCAGTAAATTGCGTTGCCTCATTCGGTCAGGCGCCGGCGCGACCGAGCGTCAGGTTGCAGTTGACCCGGCCGGCGGCTGATGCCATATCGATATTTGCCGACGTCACGGCAATGCCGTGTTGATTCTGCAGGCCCTGCAGCCACGTGATCAGTGTGTCAAACGGGGCATTTTCGAATCTTAGTCTGATGCTGCTCGTGCCGTCGGGCTGATTGCGCTTCAGATGCTGCGCGAGGCCGGAACCGCGCGTGCTCTGATCGACGACGAGGACGAGCGATTGCGAGCTGTTGGCTCCGCCGGTCTGCGCGCCACCCTGTTGCGGGCCCAGTCGCGCTGCGACGTCGCTCAACTCTGCGAGCAACTCGCGCTTGTCGGTGACGAGTTCGTGGCTGCGCTTGCTCTGGTTCACGATCGGGCGCACGCCCAGCAACACGATCAACGTGAATAACGCCAGGCCGCCCGCAATCATGACGAGCGTACGCTCTCGCGGATCCAATTGTTCGAACCATTCCTTCAACTTGTGTTGCTCGACCTCATGCTTCGGGGCTGCGGATCTGGATCCGCCCGCGCACCTTGTCGCCTTCCGGGTTGGCGGACTGAATCTCCGCTTCCAGCGAGCCACTCTTGACGATTTCCTTCTGAATCGAATCAAGCGCTTCAACGTTGGGTGCCGTCACCCGTAGCTCCATGACGCCGCTGCGATAGTTGACCGTCTCCAGGCGAGCATCGCCTTTGTCCTTACCCGCAACGGCGCCGGCAACCACCATCAGGGTATCGAGGAACTCGGTCGCGCTGCCGCCGGCATCCCCCTGTCCCAAACCCCGCAACTTGCTCTGCAACAACGCGCGCGGGTCACGAACTTCCTGGACCTCGGGAAACGTAAAGCGAATTGCCTGTTCGATTGCCGTATCGAGATTCGCAGCTTGCTGATTGAGGCTGATGATCTCGAAAATCTTGACGCCAACGAGCACCAGCACGAGGCACGCCGCCAGGACCGCCGCGCCGCGCCAGGCAGACCAGTAGACACCCAGGTTCGAGCGGGGCGCATAGCGCCCCTGCAGCAAGTTGATACCAGGTTCCGCGACGATCTGCGAAGCAAGTCGTGGCAACGCGCCGTCACTCAGGATGCGAATATCGAACGATGCGGCTCGCGGCTGCAGACCGTCGAGCAGTGCCTCGGTCTGTGCATCAGCCTGCGCTTCCTCGGTGACATAAACGAGCAGATTGACCGGCTGAGCCGGCTCCGCGTCGGCGCCGGCAGGCTCACGCGCCCGGAACCATAAATCCAGCATCGTCTCAGCGCCGCCGAGATCCGCGACGGCGATCGATCCGTCGGCATCGCGCAAAGTCAGTGTGTCGCCGTCGATTAACAGTGTCGTTGTATTCGGGATCGCGCTGACGGCATCGCTATCGGCGTAGATTAATGCCGGGTCGATACCGGCTGCGGCGAACAGTTCGAGGCAGGCTTCGATTTCGAGTCGCTCGACGATCGCGACCGGGAGCTGATCTTCGGCATCGCGTTTGCCGACGGCGAAATGCAATTCCTCGACATCGGTTGCTAGCTGGTCTTCCATTGCAAACGGCAACGCCTGGAGAATCTTCGCCGCACCGCGGACGGGAATATCCACGGTCGTACGCAACACGCCCGCACCGGAAATCAGTACGATGACCTTGCTTTCGCCCACGGCCTCTGCGGCCATCATCGGGTCGCCATGCCCCGGTTCGCCAATGACCGCGCCGGTCGAATCCACCGTGACCCATTCGACCTGGTCGGTAGCGCCTTCACGGAAGCGTAGTACGAGAAAATCAGCCATCGGTGCGATCTGTAAATTGCCAGCTATGCGACGCGCTATTTCGTATCGAAATATCGCAGGCTCGTCGTTACGACCCCGTTGCTGTCACGATGCAACAGACTGTACATAGTGAGTTGCGAGGTGCCAAGGGTGACCAGGACCTTAAGCTGAAAGAAATTTGACGCAACATCAAGGTATTTGTTCGTAAATTCGGCCTCAACGATGCCCTCGGCATCGTCCATGAAGGCGTTGGCGCCGGATCCGGTCAGAAGGTTGCAATAGGGGCGATTCGCCTGCAGAGCCTCCGCATCGGCCGCCCCGGAATCCTTGGCGAACGAAACGAGTACCGGAGCCCCCGCCGAATTGACGTTGATCTTCTCGCCCGGAGGCAGTGCGGATACGTATCGTTCCAGTGCCTTGTACAGTTCGGGACCCGGATCTTTGGGGTCGATAAAGCCGTCGATCGCAAGCAACTCGGACGTCGTCGTAAACCAGGTATTGGCCGCGCGATAGGGCGGCAATCTGGATGTATACGCGTTGTCCTCGGCGCCGCCAAATTCTTCCGTCTGATTCGGGTCAATCCAGTCAACCACGCGTGGTGCGAGTTCACGAGGAATTTCCAATGCGTCCAGCAGGTTGCCGAACTGGTTGACGACGACTTCGTCCTTACGTCCGCCCGGCACCAGGTTGTTCAGGTTGAAGCGTCCCTGCATGTCGCTGAGGCTGCCGCGGACCGTGCCGCCTTCGAAAGGCAATGTCATCTCGGTATCCCAGCCCTCGCCGGGATAGTCGCAGAACTCGTTCTGCTCCCGATCATCCTCGAAGTCCCTGCGCAGCGCCTCGATCGCCATGATCTCCGCACCGAGCGCGAACTCTGTCGCCTGGGCATGTAGCAACTGCGATTCGCTACGTCGTATGTCGAGGTGCAATTCCCATGCGAGATCCGCCGCCAGCATCGTCGCCAGCACGACGACGAGCAGCGCCGTGACCGCGGCGATTCCTCGCTGCCGCTGGCCGCCTGCGATGCGTGCGTCAGTCATCACAGCAGGTCCACGACTCTTTCGATCTCGCCCCAGGAAGCGAGTTCGAAGCGGATGCGCACCGCACGCGGAAACACGAAACTGGTCGAGTTGATCTCGCTCAGCGGCGGCCACTGCGTGCTCCACTGCGATGCATTGTCGAGATACTCGATCTCTACGTTGACGACGCCGTCGAGAATTTCCTCGGAACGCGGCTCGGTGCCAAGTGGGAAGTCCATGACCGGCCAGTACTCGCGAATGAGGGTCTCGTCTTCAATTCGATATTGGACGCGTTGCAGAGTGCCGCGCGGTGCGGGCACGGGATTGCGCCAGCCGCCGCGACTCAACCGCACGATGCGACCGTCGAGGGAATCCGTCACCAGCGGCGGCTCGGTGCTGCGCCCCAGCAGGTCGCGCACGTGCCGAGGATTCAGTTGCGCGAAATCCTGGGTCAGCATCCTGACTGCCCGTTGCAATTGACCCAGCCGGACCATCTGCTCCCTGGCGAGCGTTTGCTGCTGCACGATCGTATTGAGGCCGCCCAGCGCGAGCATGCTGATCACACCGAAGATAGACATCGCGACCAGGAGTTCGATCAGCGTGAACCCGCCGACTGATGCGCCGCACGCCGAAGATTCGGCCCCTCGCATCACTGTGGCGCCTCGCTTTCATAATCGACGTTCGGGTCGAGGGGTTCGTACCCGTCGCCGAAGCGGCGCACGGCGTCGTTCTCTCCCGTCGCCTGAGGCTGCGGTAGAAAGCCGATGACCGTGGCGACCGTATTATCGGAATCGTCCGCAAAACCGACCGTCACGTCGAGTCGGCGCATGGACATATCGGGAATCTTGGATACCTTGATCGTGTAGAGCCATTCGGCCCCGGCCATTTCAATGACGTCATCGCGTTCGCCGGCGTCCGGATACTCGCCGTTGACCCGCATCTCGGTGATGCGATCGACGGCGATCCACGTGGCCAGAGTCTTATCACGCAACAGGGACGTCGCGCCGAGCATCTGGTTCAACGAACTGAAGACGCCAATCAGACCGAGGCTGATGATGGCCATGGCGACCAGCACTTCGAGCAGCGTGAAGCCCGTTTGGATATCACGATACTGCCGCGCCGAACTCACGGTGCCGCCTCGGCGATTTCGGCGCTGCCGTCGATGTCGAATTCGATCGTGGTACCGGCGTTCGAGAACTCACGTCGAATCAACACCGTGAACGGACTCATATCCCCACTGGAATACACCATTACCTGCGGGTTGTAGATATTTTTCGGCGGCTCATCCTCGTCGTCTTCGGCCAGGCGTGGCTTCTCATCCGTCTCGGCCAGCTTTAGAACAATGTCACGACCGTCGATCTGCAGTTCGAACAGCAGATCTTGCGGCAACCGGCGCGGACCCAGTAACGACGAAGCATCGAGCAATGCCCATTCCGACTGATCAGGAGTCTCTTCATCGTGGTATTCAACGAAGTCTTCGTAGAATGCTGAAAACTCATAGCCATCTTTGAAGAAGCGCAAGCCGATCTCGCGGCCCTGGATCACGGCTTCTTCGCGGGCAAGGTCGATCAGCGCGACAAGACGGCTGGCTTCCTTATCCAGCTCCCGGTCACCGCCGATCACGCCGACGGACAGCGTGAACATGGTGGCCAGGACACCAATGATGAAGACGACGACCAGGACTTCGAGCAGCGAGAAACCAGCGTGATAGCGACGCTGGAGCGACGCACGACGAGTCGCTTCCGTGCGTCTGGATAGAGTCCGGGGGAGGGCGCTCAACGGGCTCCATCCAGGATCTGGCGAGCCTCCGTCTGGTGCGCGTTGCCCGCGCTCGTTACTGCAGCGACCAGTTACCGATGTCGGTATCAAGCCCTTCTCCGCCTTGCTGGCCGTCCCGCCCCAGCGTGTAGACGTCGAACTCGCCCTGGTTGCCCGGATGCAGATAGACATACTGCCGATCCCACGGGTCTTTTGGCAACCGCTCCAGATAGCCACCGGCGGGCCAGCGTGCGTTCGGATCCTGCGGCGGGGTGACCAGCGCTTCGAGACCCTGTTCAGTATCGGGGTAGCGGAAATTATCCAGCCGGTAAAGTTTCAACGCGCTCTCAATGGCGCGCAGATCCTGCTGGACCTTGACGATCTGCGCGTCATCGATACGGTTGATGACGTTGGGCGCGATCAGCGCCGCAAGAATACCGAGGATCACGACGACCACCATGATCTCGATCAACGTGAAACCAGCAGTGCGCCGGGGGCGCGCTTGAGAGGATCTGGATACCATGAAAACAACCCGTATTTCTGACATGATGCGCCGCATCTTGAGCCGCCTGCGTTGTGGGGCCTGACGTCGGCGCACGCCACCTTACCATAGCAGGCAACCCGTCAACGTGAAAAAGGACCGCATATTGTCAACGTCGATCCCGCCGGCCGTGCGGCCCTGGGTGATGCTGGCCCTGGCTCTCGCGGTCATTCAGGCGATCCCGGATGCATCAGCATGGCTTCGCTATGACCGTGCAGGCGTCGAGCAAGGCGAACTGTGGCGAATCCTGACGGCGAACTTCATTCACCTCGGCTGGGGTCACCTGGTGCTGAACGCGGCCGGACTTCTTGCGATCGCATGGCTATTCGCAGAAGACTACTCGCTCGGCGAGTGGATCGTCGTGCTCCTCGTTTGCTCGGTCGTCACCAGCCTGGGCCTGTATCTGCTGAATCCCGAGATCCACTGGTGCGTCGGCATGTCGGGGGCATTGCACGGACTGTTCGTCGCCGGCGCTGTGGCGTTGCTGTTCGACGAGCCGCGGCTGGGGGTCGGCCTGCTGCTCGGCGTAGCCGTAAAGATTGCTTACGAACAGTTCGCCGGCGCCATGCCGTTCTCGGAGGGTATCGTCGGAGGGGCGGTCGTCACCGACGCGCACCTGTGGGGCGCACTCGGGGGACTCGCCGCGGCGCTCGGCGTGCGTCTATGGCGCAGCAAAAACCGACGGTTATAATGCGGCTCAGCATTCAATCTCGCTCTTGCAGGAATACACAATCGTCACAACCATGAAGGCTCCGTCGGAACTCTTTTCGCTCGCCGGGCAGGTCGTGCTCGTGACCGGTGCGTCGCGCGGCATCGGCGCGGCGATCTCGGACATGCTTGGCGCCGCCGGTGCAAACGTCGTCGGCACGGCCACGAGCCAGGCGGGCGCGGATACCATCAGCCAACGGTTCAATGGAGGCGGCATTAACGGGCGCGGCGCGGTACTGGACGTTCGGGAACCGGAATCGATCGACGCACTGATCAAGGACATCTCCGCCAACGAGGGACCCGTGACGGTGCTGATCAATAATGCGGGCATCACGCGCGACAACCTGATGATGCGGATGAAAGACGAGGAATGGGAAGACATTATTCAAACGAA
>Ga0209456_10001899_pt1 | contig 9996 bp, 8 predicted proteins | sample COG_11_FD_184755 | JGI IMG/M metagenome (GOLD analysis project Ga0209456, IMG submission 184755) | Pelagic marine sediment microbial communities from the LTER site Helgoland, North Sea, for post-phytoplankton bloom and carbon turnover... | ecosystem: Environmental > Aquatic > Marine > Neritic...
CCGCATTACTACTACCCGACCGATCACGGCTGGCAGTTCGAAGGCGCGCTCGAGGCACTCATGCACACGATCGGAATGTTCGATCGCAAAGGCCCGCTAACAACCGAAGGCTTCGAAGGCTCCGGCGCCGACTGGCTCGAGCAGTACAAGAAGTACATCGAGGACGGCGCAACCGTGGTGTCGAATCCGCACAAGGTGTACGGGCCGGAAACGAACGACCTGGTCCTGCAGCTCAGAAAGCGCGGCATCGACAAGGTCATCCTTGGCGGGATGTCCGCGAACCTCTGCACCGAATCGCATATGCGCGAGTTGATCGAGCAGGGATTCGAGGTTGCTGTGGTAAGTGACGCAACGGCCGCCGCCATCGTCGAGGAAGGCAACGGCTACGAATCAGCGCTCGTGAACTTCCGCTTTATCGCCAATACCGTCTGGACGACCGAAGTAGCCGTGCAGAAGATTAATGAACCAGGAGAATCCAAGTGAAAAACAGAATTTTCGAGCAGGCACCTACACTGCTATTAATGCTTGCGCTGAGCTTGAGCGTCATCGACTCAGCTGCGAGGGCCGATAATGCACCGGGCGTTTCGTATAGAACCGTAGCGATCGAAGGCGTCGACATCTTCTATCGCGAAGCCGGCGACCCGGATCGTCCGACACTGTTATTGCTGCATGGTTTCCCGACGTCGTCGCACATGTTCCGCGACCTCATTACGGAGCTCGCTGACGAGTTTCACCTCGTGGCGCCTGATTACCCGGGTTACGGCTTCAGCTCGATGCCTGCTGTCGACGAATTCGACTACTCGTTCGACAATGTGGCGCGAATCATGGAGCAGTTCATCGATACCATCGGTCTTGATCGATACAGCCTGTACCTGATGGATTACGGCGCCCCGATCGGTTTCCGCATCGCGACGAACCGGCCCGAGCGTGTCGACACGCTGATCGTGCAGAACGGCAACGCGTATATCGAGGGTATCGACAACAACTTCTGGGAGCCTATCCGCGCCTACTGGAAGGATCGCGACGCTGTCAACAAAGGCCTGGACAATGACTGGTGGATCAACGTCAAGAACGCCTACCATCAGCCGGAAATGGTGAATGAGGATGCCCTGCGCTTCCTGCTGACGCTGGGCGCAACGAAATGGCAATACACGAACGGTGTACCGAACGTCGAGGCCGTCAGTCCCGATACCTGGGGCCACGTGCAACCGTTGCTCGATCGGGATGGCAACCAGGATATTCAACTCCAGATGTTCTACAGCTACGGCAGCAATCCGCCGCTGTACCCCGATTGGCAGCAGTACCTTCGGGAGAAGCAGCCGCCCACGCTGATCGTCTGGGGCGAACACGACGAGATCTTCCCCGCAGCTGGCGCGGAGCCTTACAAGCGCGACCTCGAGAATCTCGAGTATCACTTACTGGACACGGGACACTTCGCTCTGGAAACGCACGGCCAGGAGATCGCGGACCTCATGCGCGATTTCCTGAACCGCCAGCTTGAATCCCCCCTGGCAGCCAATTGAGGCTGCGTTGATGGCGGCCGCATTGGCGCGGCCGCCACTTTTTTGAGGACAGGAATATGGCTCACCAGTTTGCGGAAATCATGTTCACCGACAGGGTCAGGGAGGCACAGGAAGCCTACGGGTCCAGGACCCGGCTGGAGCGCTTTACAGCGATGGCCGGTCCGAACGACGCGCTCACCGAGCGGGAAGCCGACTTCATTGCGCAGCGCGATAGCTTCTACATGGCCACCGTCAACGAGGACGGCTGGCCGTACGTACAGCACCGCGGCGGCCCGCCGGGTTTCCTGCGGGTCCTGGGACCGACGCGGCTTGCCTATGCCGACTTTCGCGGCAATACGCAGTTGGTCAGTGTCGGCAATGTGTCGACCAATGACCGGGTATCGCTGATCCTGATGGACTATCCGAATCGTCGCCGACTCAAGATTCTCGGTCATATGCGTGTCGTAAACAGAGACGACGCCCCGGCGTCGGACATCGCTGCCGTAGAGCTCGGCGACTATCGTGCGCAGGTAGAGCGAGTCGTAATCATCGACGTTGCGGCATTTGACTGGAACTGCCCACAACACATAACGCCGCGCTACACGGAATCGGAACTGACCTCAGTGATGCCGGATTTCGCCTGGCCTGCGCAAGATCGATAATTACGCGGCTATTGACGGGCCCACATCCCATACGCCTGAGGCGGCCACGCTGCGCGCGAAGTCGGCAAAGTCGGCTGGCGGGCGACCCAGGGCGCGCTGCACTCCATCGCAGACGAAAGCGTTGCGCCCGTCGAGCACCGTGTCGAACAGATAGTCCAACAGCCAGGCAATGTCTTCCGGGGCGCCGGACTCAGCGATCGCGCTTGCGAAGGCTTCCTTCGGTATCTCGATGAAATTCACCTCTCGACCGGCTGCTCGGGAAATCTCCGCTGCCACCTCGATGAATGTCAGCATCCGCGGGCCCGTGACCTCGTAGATCTCGCCGTCATGGCCTTCCTCGGTCAGGGCGGCGACCGCGACGTCCGCGATGTCGTCGACGTCGACGAACGGCTCCGGGACGTTTCCGGCCGGAAGCGTTATCGCGCCGTCCAGCACCATGCCGAGGAACTCGCCTTCGGAGAAGTTCTGGTTGAACCAGCTGGCACGCACGACCGTCCATTCAACGCCGGACTCCTGAACGATCCGTTCGCAGAGCTGCGCTTCTTCCTCACCGCGCCCTGACAAGAGGACCAGGCGTTCGACGCCCTGCTCCACGGCCTTGCCAACGAATTCACGAATCGAGTCGGTAGCGCCCGGGATCGCGAGATCGGGGGCATAGGTGATGTAGACGGCCTTGACTCCGTCGAGCACGGCATCCCAGGTGCTCTGTTCGTTCCAGTCGAACGAAGGGTTGGCCGAACGGGATGCTATACGGGTAGCGACGCCCCGGTCGTTCAATCGTTCCGCGACTCGACGTCCTGTCTTGCCCGTGCCGCCCAGAACCAGGGTCAGTTCTCGTATCTCATTGGTGTCGATAGTGTTGCTGTACATGGGCCTCTCCTTAGTGGTGTGTTTTGAAACTGTTCAGATCAGGTAACAGCGCGAACAGGCAGGCTGCCCCGATCGCGATCTCGACGACTGCAGCTTCGACAAGGCCGCTGTGGGGCATGCCGTCGACGGCAATGCTTGCGAATCGCGACAGTCCGTACGACAGATAGACTGCGGCTGCCGTGACAAGCGACGTCGTTGTCAGCTGTGAGCGAAATACGCCCGCCAGCATCAATAGTCCCGCCACGAGCAACATGCCGGCAGGCGCCTTCAATTCGTTGGTCAGGTTCGTATTACCGGTGACCTCGATTTCGTACACCGCGTAGAACGCATCCGGCGCGAAAAGAATCGTCACTGCGATGCCCGTTGCGATGAGCCCGCTGAACGACAGCAGCAACTTGCGGGTCACCAGGTTCCTCAAACTCAGTAATTTCATTGCTTCATCCTCGATAAACTTGACACTGTGTCAATTGACACTGTGTCAACCTTAAGGCACACTTGACACCATGTCAAGAAAAAATACCGATACGCGCGAAAAGATCCTGGCCGCCACCGTCCGCATGCTCGAAGAGCACGGCGGCAAAGGCGTCCGCATGGGGGACATCGCGAAGGAAACGGGCATATCGCGCCAAGCCGTCTACCTGCACTTCGCGTCGCGAACGGACCTGTTGGTCGCCGCCATTCGATACACGGGCGATATGCTCGACGTCGACAAACGGCTCGCCCCTTCACGAGCCGCGACCTCCGGAACCGAGCGGCTGGAGCTCTACATCGAGTTCTGGGGCAACTACATTCCGGAGATCTACGGGCTCGCCAAGGCCTTAATGATGGCGCAGGATACGGATGAAGCCGCGGCGGCGGCATGGAAAGATCGCATGCTGGCCATGCGTGACGGCTGCAGGGCGGCGATCGACGCACTGCATGCGGACGGCGAACTCGCCGAGGGATGGACGCGAAAGAAAGCAACAGATGCGCTTTGGACTATGCTGCTGGTGCCGAACTGGGAGAACCTTACCGTCGAATGCGGCTGGTCGAAGAATGAGTACATCCGCAGGATGACGATCCAGGCTCGATCGACGTTCGTACAGCAAGCCAACGGCTAGCCGGTGCGACCTCCCTTCCTCGTGTTAGGATTTTGAGCTGCACATCGAGGTGACCGACCGATGAAAGACAACGAGAACTGGCAAAGCACAGCCTGCATCCTCTGCTCGATCAACTGTGGCATCAAGGTGCAGACCGACGGCGATCGGCATATCACCAAGATCATCGGTGACAAGGAACACCCGATATCGCAGGGCTACGTTTGCGAGAAGGCGCAGCGTCTCGACTACTACCAGAACGGCGCAGACCGGCTGACGTCGCCGATGCGGCGCAAGGCCGACGGGACTTACGAGGCCGTCGACTGGGATACCGCGATTGCCGAGATCACGGAGCGCATGGTTGCGGTCCGCGATCAGCACGGCGGCGACAAGATCCTCTATTACGGCGGTGGCGGCCAGGGTAATCACCTGGGCGGCGCTTACGTCGACGCGTGGCTGAAGGCGCTTGGCGTCCGTTACCGTTCCAATGCGCTGGCGCAGGAGAAAACGGGCGAATTCTGGGTAGCCGGCAAGATGCTGGGAGTCGGCGCACATGGCGATTTCGAGCACTGCGAAGTGGCCGTATTCCTCGGCAAGAACCCGTGGCAGTCTCACGGATTTGCGCGGGCCCGCGCGGTCATCCAGCAGATCGCAAAGGACCCCGATCGTTGCCTGATCGTCATCGATCCCAGGCGCAGCGAAACCGCCGATAAAGCCGACTACCACCTGGCCGTGAAACCGGGAACCGACGCCTGGCTAATGGCAGCCATGGTCGGCCTGCTCGTGCAGGAAGGCTGGGTCGACCAGGAATGGATGGCGCAGCATACGACGGGGTTCGAGGATATCTTGCCGACGCTGATGAACATCGATGTCAGCGAGTGCGCCGGGATCTGCGATATCGACGAAGAATTGCTGCGCACGATCACGAGGCGCATCGCCGATGCGAAGAGCGTATCGTTCTTCGAGGACCTCGGCGTACAGATGTCGATCCACTCGACGCTGGTCAGTTATCTCGAGCGCCTGGTATGGCTGACGACGGGCAACTACGGTCGCGAAGGCACTGCGAACGCGTTCGTACCGTTCTTATCCCTCGGCAAAGCGAGCAAGGGTCAGTTAGGTGGCGGCGGCGGCGAGATCAAGCGCGTGAGCCCGGTGGCGGGCGCCAAGATCATTACAGGCCTGATTCCCTGCAACGTCATTCCCGAGGAGATACTCACCGATCACCCGAATCGGTACCGGGCCATGATCATCCAGAGTGGCAACCCGGTGCATTCTCTCGCCGACAGCCAGCGCATGCGCGAGGCGATTCGCTCGCTGCAGTTCTCTGTCGCCATCGACGTGGCGATGACCGAAACCGCCCGCGAAGTCGACTACATACTGCCCGCGACCAGCCAGTTCGAGAAGGCCGAAGCGACTTTCTTCAACCTCGAGTTCCCGGACAACGTATTTCATTTGCGACAGCCACTGTTTCGACCGCTGGAAGGCTCACTCGATGAATCCGAGATTGCAGCGCGCTTGCTGGAGGCGATGGGCGAGCTGGGTGAGAAAGACTATCGAGCATTGAGGCTGGCCGCAAAGACGGGTTTAACCGGTTTTGCGACCGCATTTCTTGCACGGATGGCCGTAAGACCGAAACTCATGAAATACGTGGCGCCGATCCTGTTCCGGACCCTGGGGCCCACATTGCCACGAGGCATGCAAATGGCGGCCGTTGTGTGGGGCCTGTGCCTTTCCTACGTCCAGAGTTTCCCGGGACCCGCGAAACGCGCCGGGTTCGGCGGGCCGTTACCCATCGCCGCGAACCGCCTGTTCAAGGCAATTATCAGCTCGCCGTCAGGCGTCATTTACGCGCGCAGCACCTACGAGGAAAGCCGCCTGGCGATTCGGCGCGCCGGTAATCGCATCAACCTCAATATTCCCGAGATGATTGCGGAGCTGCCCAGGGCGTTGAGTGAAAGACCTGCCAGGGACACCGCGTACCCGTTCGTGCTTTCAGCCGGAGAGCGCCGCACTGACACCGCGAACACGGCCATTCGCAGCACCGACTGGCATTCGAAAGGGCTGTATGGGGCACTTCGCGTCAGTCCGGATGACGCGGCATCGATCGGCTGCGAAACGGGTGACACCGTGCGACTGACGACGAAGCGCGCCAGTGCCGAGGTCGTGGTCGAGGTCAGCGAGATGATGTCGAGGGGGCACATTTCCCTGCCTAACGGCACCGGCATCGATTACACCGATGCCGCTGGCGCGAGTCATCGCAGAGGAGTGGCACCGAACGAGCTCACCGACGCTTCCAGCCGCGATTTCCTCGCGGGCACACCGTGGCACAAGCACATTCCGGCCCGGCTGGAAAAAACCGGCTAGCGAATAGAGCCGGCCGCCCTTTCAGCGCGCGGAACGCGCAATATCGACAGCCTCAGCCGCGAGTGCGGTGATCGCATCGAAGTTGCCGGCGGCAATGGCATCGGCCGGTGTCAACCAGCTGCCGCCGCAGGCGAGTACGGCCGGAACGGCCAGGAAGTCGGCCAGGTTCTCCGGGCTCACTCCGCCCGTCGGCATGAATCGCATGGTCCGGAAAACGCTCGACAAGGTTTTGAGTGCGGGCACACCGCCGGCGATCGACGCGGGAAAAAACTTGACGGTGTCCAGGCCGAGATTAAACGCGCGCTGGATTTCGCTGGGCGTCACGATGCCCGGATAAATCGGTACGCCCCGCTCCCTGGCCAAACCGACAACGCCGTCGTCGAGACCGGGTGAGACGATGAACCTGGCGCCGTGATCGAGCGCAGCGCTCGCCTGGTCGGCACTCAAGACCGTGCCGGCGCCCGCGACCACCTCCGGAATCTCGTCGGCGACCGCCTGCAGACACTCGAGTGCGCGGTCGGTGCGAAACACGACTTCGACGACCTTGAGTCCGCCCGCGGCCAGTGCCCGGGACGTGTTGACGGCGATGGCCGGGTCGTCGGCCTGCACGAGCGGTACGACCGGGCAATTGGTGAGCAGTTCATTGATATCCATCGACGTCCCCATCGTGTGTCATGAGTTCACGGAATCTTATACTCGAAATGTGATCCTGCTTGTAGCGCAGCAGCGAAAAAAAACGGCGGCGCATCGAGCGCCGCCGTTCATCTTCCCTGAGTCAGCACGCGTTAGCGACTAGCCAGCACCTTGTCGCCCTGGGAATGGGCGACATCGAAGCGATCGAGCATCATCACCTTGGTCCATGCATCGACAAAGTCACTGACGAACTTCTGTTCGCCGCCATTCTCTGCATAGACTTCCGCGATGGCACGCAGCTCCGCGTGCGATCCGAAGATCAGGTCGGCCGGAGTGGCCGTCCATTTCATCTCGCCCGTAACGCGATCACGACCTTCGTAGATGCCTGCAGTCTTCGACGACTTCGTCCACATCGTCGACATGCTGAGCAGGTTCACGAAGAAGTCGTTGCTCAACGCACCGGGCTGGTCGGTGAACACACCATGCTCGGCGCCACCCGAGTTCGCATCAAGGGCACGCATGCCGCCGACCAGGACGGTCATCTCGGGCGGGGTCAGCGTCAGCTGATCGGCCTTCTCGACCAGCATCTCGGCCGGTGAACGGTAGTTCGCTTCGCCGAAGTAGTTGCGGAAACCATCCGCGGACGGCTTGAGCACAGCGAACGATTCGACATCGGTCTGTGCCTGCGTTGCATCGGTGCGTCCCGGCGTGAAAGGTACCTGCACGTCGTGCCCGGCTTCCTTAGCTGCTGCCTCGATAGCTGCAGCTCCGCCCAGGACGACCAGGTCGGCGAGCGATACCTGCTTGCCGCCACGCTGCTTGCGGTTGAAGTCCTTCTGGATACGCTCCAGGCGCTTCAACACTTTCGCCAGTTCGTCGGGATCGTTGACGTCCCAGTCGACCTGCGGCGCCAGGCGTATGCGCGCGCCGTTCGCGCCACCGCGCATATCCGTGCCACGGAACGTCGAGGCAGAGGCCCACGCGGTCCTGACGAGTGCCGATACGCCAAGCTTCGAGTCGAGAATTTCGGCCTTCAGCTTCGCGACGTCACCTGCGTCGATCAGCTCATGATCGACAGCGGGCACGGGATCCTGCCAGAGCAGTTCCTCGGCCGGAATTTCCGTGCCCACGTAGCGGGCGCGCGGACCCATGTCACGGTGCGTCAGCTTGAACCACGCTTTGGCAAAGGCAAGCGCATACTCGTCAGGATTCTCGAGCCAGCGCTCAGTGATCTTGCGGTACTCGGGGTCAAACTTGAGCGCCAGGTCCGTCGTAAACATGATCGGCGCATGCCGCTTCGTGTCATCGTGAGCGTCCGGTACGAGCGTCGACGCAGCCCCTTTCGCCGGCACCCACTGAGTCGCACCTGCAGGGCTCTTCGTCTTCACCCAATCGTAGGTGTAGAGGTTCACGAGATAGCTGTTGGTCCATTGAACCGGGTTGACTGTCCAGGCACCTTCCAGGCCGCTCGTAATCGTGTCAGCACCGCTACCGCTGCGGCACTTGTTCGTCCAGCCGAAGCCTTGCTCTTCGATGTCTGCGGCTGCGGGCTCGGGACCCGTGCAGTCCGCCGGAGAGGCGGCGCCGTGCGCCTTACCGAACGTGTGTCCGCCGGCGATAAGCGCCGCGGTCTCTTCGTCGTTCATCGCCATGCGTCCGAAGGTGTCGCGAATGTCCTTGGCCGCCAGCAGCGGATCCGGGTTGCCGTTCGGGCCTTCCGGATTCACATAGATCAGGCCCATCTGCACGGCAGCAAGCGGCTTGGCCAGCTTCCTGTCGCCGCTGTAACGCTCATCAGCGAGAAACTTATTCTCGGGACCCCAGTAGACGAGATCCGCTTCCCAGTCGTCCTCGCGGCCACCGGCAAAGCCGAAAGTCTTGAAGCCCATGGATTCCAGGGCCACGTTTCCGGTCAGGACCATCAAGTCGGCCCAGGAAACGCTGCGGCCGTATTTCTGCTTGACCGGCCAGAGCAGGCGTCGTGCCTTGTCCAGGTTCGCATTGTCGGGCCAGCTGTTCAGCGGCTCGAAACGCAGCTGACCGCCAGCGGCGCCGCCGCGGCCATCAAGCGTGCGATAGGTGCCCGCAGCGTGCCAGGCCATGCGGATGAAGAACGGCCCGTAATGACCGTAGTCCGCCGGCCACCAATCCTGCGAATCGGTCATGACCGCCGTGATATCGCTCTTCAATTCATCGAGATCAACGGCTGCAAACGCCTCGGCGTAGTTGAAGTCTCCGCCCATCGGGTCGGATTCAATGCCGTGATCGCGCAAAGGGCTGAGGTCGAGGTTCTCGGGCCACCAGAACTGGTTCGACTTCGGCTCACCCTGTGCAAAAGCTGAGTTCGATGCCACAAGTGGTAACGTCACCACGGCTAATGCAACGAGAAAGGTTATCATTTGTCTACGCATAGGAATTCTCCGTTGGAGTAAGAGACATCGCGTCCGGGAAACAGATTAGACCTTATTTGTGCCATCGAATCGAACGAATAATTCGATTAGAACAAACGATAAAATCGATTAGAAAATATTCCGTTGATTCCGACAGCTAATCAATGAGATCAAGTTGAAGGCGCTCAACCATGAAACTGCGTAGCTATTTGCATCGGGTCGGATTTCGAGGCCGCGTGCGACCATCCAAGGACACGTTGGCGCGACTACTTCGATGCCACGTCCTGAGCGTGCCGTTCGAGAATCTCGACGTCCAGCTCGGTAAGCCCGTCACTATGGGCGCCGAAGCCGCCTTCGACAAGATCGTCGGACGCGGTCGCGGCGGTTGGTGCTACGAGCAGAACGGGCTATTCGGTTGGGCCTTGTCCGAAGCAGGATTCGACGTGACACGCGTTGCCGCGGCGGTGTGCCGCGACGAGCGCGGCGCCGACGCCCTGGC
>Ga0209456_10001900_pt1 | contig 9990 bp, 8 predicted proteins | sample COG_11_FD_184755 | JGI IMG/M metagenome (GOLD analysis project Ga0209456, IMG submission 184755) | Pelagic marine sediment microbial communities from the LTER site Helgoland, North Sea, for post-phytoplankton bloom and carbon turnover... | ecosystem: Environmental > Aquatic > Marine > Neritic...
AGAAGTTGAGCACGACCTGCAGTCCATCAAAGATACCAACCGGATCGAGGTGACGGGCGGCCGTCCCCGGCAGATTCGGGTAGAATTGGATCCCGAGGCCCTGGCAGCCAGGCGCACGGCACCCCTGGAGGTGGCCTGGTCCTTTGATATCTCCAATACGCTGCTCCCGGCCGGTGACCTTCAGGTCCTGGATCAAAACATCGTGGTCGAGGCCGGGGATTTCTTCCGTTCGGCCGCTGAACTCAAAAAATTGGTGGTCAATGTGGTTGATGGTGTTCCCGTCTATCTCGATGATGTGGCCCGTATCAGCGATGGACCCGCCGAGCCGACCCGCTATACCTGGTTTGGATTTGGTCCGGCTTCTGATTTTCAGCCGGAGCACTCTGGTATCTACCCGGCAGTGGCCGTATCCATCGCCAAGCAAAAGGGCGCCAATGCCGTCCGGGTGGCCAACGAGGTGGAAGATTACTTTGCCAAGCTGAAGCAGGATATTTTTCCGCCCGAAGTCAACTACCGCATTATTCGAAACTACGGCCGGACCGCCGATGAGAAAATCAACAACCTGGTATCGAGCCTTCTGGTGGCGGTCCTTACCGTCACCATATTTATCGGAATTTTTCTGGGCTGGCGGGCTGCGCTGGTGGTGGGTCTGGCTGTACCGATCTGCTACGGGATTACGCTGGTCCTCGATATGTTTGCGGGTTACACCATCAACCGCGTGACTTTGTTTGCCCTCATCCTGTCGCTGGGATTGCTGGTCGACGACCCCATCACAGGGGTGGATAACATTGAGCGCTATATGCGGATGGGAAAGCACCCCCGCCGCCGCGGCATCATCCTGGCTATCGGAGAAATACGGGGGGCCTTGATCATGTCCACCATTGCCATCATCCTGGCCTTTGCACCCCTGTATTTTATTACCGGAATGATGGGGCCTTACATGGCGCCGATGGCGTTCAATGTCCCGGTCAGTGTTATGGCCAGCACCCTGGTGGCGTTTCTGGTAACCCCCTGGCTGGCCTTCAAACTGCTTAAACCGTCACAGCGGCAGACCGCGCCCGAGGTCACCGGCACAGGATTGTACCGCGGCTATGCTTTTCTATTAAAACCGCTGCTTCACACCCGGCGGCGATCGTGGCTATTTCTGACTGTTGTCTTACTTCTTTTCTGCGTTTCGATGGTATTGCCCGCCCTGCGGCTGGTACCTCTCAAGCTGCTGCCCTATGACAACAAAGATGAGTTCCAGGTCGTCGTCGACATGCCCGAAAACACCACCCTGGAGCGAACCCAGGGAGCGGTAAGTACCTTAAATGCTTATTTGAGCCGGGTGCCGGAAGTAAGGGACTACACGGCGTTTGTGGGAGAGCCGTCACCGATGGATTTTAACGGTATGGTGCGACACTACTACCTGCGCCGCGGCGCTCACACCGCCGATATCCGGGTAACTCTGGCTGAACGTCAGCGCCGCTCCCAGCAGTCCCATGCCATTTTGCTGCGCATCCGGCGTGACCTGGAGGCCATCGCCAAAACTTTCAATGCCCGCATCAAGCTGGTTGAAGTGCCACCGGGACCGCCGGTGATTTCAACGGTGGCCGTGGAGCTTTACGGTTCCAAGGCCACACCGTATTCTGCCCTGCAGCAGGCAGCCGGGGTTTTAGAGGCGCGTTTGAAGCAAGAACCGTTTGTCGTAGACGTCGACACCTCCGTTGAAGACGACCGGCAAAAAATCATCTTTATCCCGGACAGGGAAAAAGCAGCCTTGTCCGGAATTGGGGTTCGGGACATTGCCGAGACCATTCATCTGGCCAACGACGGCCTGATCGCCGGATATATGCAGATTCCCAGCGAAGTCAGCCCGTTGCCGGTGGTATTGCGGCTGCCTTTTGAGATTCGCAGCTCACCCCATGCCCTCTCGGCTCTACGCATCAAAGGAAGGCCGGGAATTCTGAAGATCCGCGAAAAATCCGGGCTGCGGGATGCCCCCCGGCCAATGGTGTCTTTAGCCGAGCTTGGTGAAATGCGGTGGTCCGTGCAGGACAAGGCCATCTACCACAAGAATCTCAGACCGGTCGTATATGTATTTGCCGAGGGCGCCGGCCGGTCACCGGCTGAAATCGTGCTTGATGTCGTCAGCGACATGGGCCGGGACGCCACCCTCGCACAACCGGTGCCGTTAAAAGGGCGCACCTATTTTACCCCCGGCAGCGGCCTGCCGTGGACGCTGCCCGAGGGCATTCGGGCGGCGTGGAACGGGGAGGGTGAGTGGGAGATAACATTGCGTGTTTTCCGGGACCTGGGAATTGCCTTTGGTGTCGCTTTGCTGGGTATATTTCTGGTCTTACGTATTCAAACGGGTTTATCCGCCATTACCGGTATCATCATGCTGGCCATACCCTTGTCCGTTATCGGCATCATGCCGGGTTTCTGGCTGTTGAATCAGATCGGTGACCGGGTGGTGGACGGATTTTCAAATCCAATCCTCTTTACAGCCACCGCCATGATCGGCATGATCGCACTGGCCGGAATTGTGGTTCGCAACTCCTTGATTCTGATTGAATTCATTCACATGGCCCTGCGCGAGGGGAAAAATTTGCAGGAGGCCCTGCTGCAGGCCGGGGCTGTGCGCATGCGTCCGATATTTCTGACAGCCGGAACTACCTTGCTCGGTAACATGGTGATCACCCTGGACCCGATCTTCAATGGTTTGGCCTGGGCCATCATATTTGGTATTGCCGCCTCCACCCTGTTTACGCTGCTTGTGATTCCGGTGATTTACAGTCTGGTATACGCCGACCAACCGGGGCACGGACTACCTTTAAGGAGGGATAACGAAGCGTGAAAGCGTCAATGAAAATTCTGGGAATTGTCATTGCCCTGGTGCTGCTGGCCGGTATCATGGCCTATCTTGCTGGATTTTTTGAAAAAAAGATTCCAGTTGATTTCAGCGGCGTGGCACCGGCATCCGATAGCGGTCGGGTTGTTGCCGTGGAAGTTACCTCCCAGCCTTTAATCGAGCAGGCGGCCGGAACCCTGCGGGCCAAAGTCGAGACGGTTATTTCCCCCTTAATTTCGGCCACTATTTCATCCATTGCCGTTTGGGCCGGTGATGAGGTCAAGGCCGGTGATGTGCTGGTGATTCTCGATGCGCGGGAGCTGCAGGCCCGGGTTGATCAGGTCCACCAGACGGTTGTCGCTGCCGGAGCCAGATTGGCCCAGACTGAAAAAGACCTGGCGCGTGTCCGGCGCATTATGAAGGCTGATCCCGGAGCTGTTTCCAAGGCCGAGCGTGACCGCTTGCAGACTGCATTGAGTACCGCCCGGGCGGTACATGTGCGTTTACAGAGCCAGAAGGATGAGGCTCGAACCGCGCTTAGCTACAGCAAGCTGACGGCACCGATCGCCGGCCGTATCGTCGAACGCCTGGCAGACCCCGGCGACACCGCCCGGCCGGGGGATTCCCTGCTGCGCATGTATGATCCTGTCACCCTCCGGCTGGAAGCCAGTGTAAGGGAATCGGTGGCTTCAAAGCTGGCCAAAGGTCAATCGCTGGTTGCCGAAATTGATGCACTGAAGAAGCGCTATCCGGTGGTGGTTGATGAAATAGTGCCATCAGCGGATCCCGGCTCGCGCTCGTTTCTGGTCAAAGTAAGCCTGAGCGATGGCGCCGGTCTTTATCCGGGAATGTTCGGCCGCCTGATGATTCCTATCGGGCAAAGCGATAAAGTATTCATACCCCTTGAGGCCGTGACCCGTGTGGGGCAGCTCGATTTTGTCGTCGTAAAGACCCAACAGGGAGCGGTTCGTCGCTATGTGCGTCTGGGTGAACGCAGCCCGGACGTGGGCGTTGAGATTATCAGCGGCCTAGCGGCCGGCGATCAGATTCTCATCAGCTATTAGTAAATGTATTGTTACCCGAGGCTATACCAGAACGTGTAAGGCGAAACAAAAAAGTTCATAGCCTAGAGCTCATAGCTCATAGAAAAATGTTTTCAATCCGCTAGACTATCAGCTATGAGCTACCAGCTAATTTGCACGGTGATCATTCATTGAGTATTTTGGGTGAGATATCTTCTATCTGGTTCTGTGTCGTAACTGTTCCTTTGACGCGTTCTATATTCAACTCACCGGTTCCCGGGCTACGAATTAATACATTGCCCGTTATGTCATTTATGTCAATTTCGCCTGATTCGTCCGTCACGGTCACATTGCCATTAACATATTGAATTGAAATTTTTCCGGAGCTGTCTGTCACTCTAACATCGCCTCCGACTTTGTTGACGTCGATATCCCCGGAGCCATCTTTTACCTCGACATTTCCCTGAATATCTTCCAATATGATTTTACCGGAACCATCCGCCACTCTGACATTGCCGACCACCTTTTCAACCGTAATGCGGCCGGAGTCATCCTTGATATCCAGATGACCTGAGACGTATTGAATGTGAATCGGACCGGAGCCGTCATCAATAAAAAGGTCGACTCCCTTGGGGATTTCGATGGTTAGGTTAATCCGTGCATTCACCGAATGGAAGAAGGTTCGTTGCAGGTCACTTTTTAAAATGGCACGGGAGCCTTGGCGGTCAAGCCTTAAATCAAGATATTTTTCAGCAAATTCCTGGTCATCAATTTTAATTTTGTCTTCGACTTCGATTTCGGCGAACACCTTGATGGTGTTTTGCCATTCGGCGTTGATAATATACAGGGAACCGGCCCCACAGTAGACCCTCAGCTCGTAAATATCCCCGGCGGGCAACGCCAACTGTATGGTTTGTGCGAATGTTGAACTCAATGCCAAAAGAGGCAGAAGGAGGATGATAGCAATCGCTGAAATTTTCATGGCAACCTCTGTGTTTAAGGGGGGGTGGATGGTAGATCCAACAGATGTCTATCAGGTATTTTGAATTGACGTCAAGAATTATTGAAAAAAGCGGGTGGGTGTCCTGCAACTTAAATCAGGGCTTCATTTTGGGGTTTTCGTCTCCGCCGTTGAGAAGTAGTAATCGATGATCGCACGGACCATTTCCGTAGAGCGCGTGCCAAGTATTTTTCCATGAACCGTCAGGACGCTGACACATATACTGCCGGCCCCGTTCGGCGATATGGCAAATGCGGTTACCCAGTCATATTTGAATCGATCCATGCGGTCGTTAATCGTACCTGTTTTGGCACCCAGATCAAAGTTTTTGAATCTCTTTTTGCGCCGTAGTTTGCGAAATGCCGTGCGAACGGTTCCATATCTGACGGTATCCTGCATAAGAATTTTTAAATCCCGTGCCGTTTGCCGATTTACGGAAGCCGTCATAGCCGGCTCGGGCGCTTGATAGATGACCTTATTCGATTCGTTTCGAATCAAGTCCACCAGCCTTGGCGTCGGCATGTATCCTTTGTTGACGGCTACCGCCGATAGCAAGGCTGCATGCAGGGGTGAGATCAGCGTATCCTTGTTAAATCCAGAGGCGATTTCGGCCAGACCGAAGTCATCCGCCGGGACTTCCACTCGACTGACAGCCACCGGCAGGTCAAAGGCAATGGGGCGGTTGAAAAAAAATTTATCTGCATACAGGATCAGTTTGTTCTGCCCGAGATCATAAATGCCGATTTTACCGAAAACGGCATTATTTGACAGCGCAAAGGCTTTTCTGAATTTGATTTGGGTGGTCCAGCGGTCCTTTTTCGTTTTTAACTGGGATTTGTAAAGGGTGTGTTTGCTGCCTCGGTAATAAAGGCTCTGGTCTATGGAAAAATCGGCGCCCTCAAGGGCGGCAGCGGCGGTTACGATTTTGAATAGACTGGCAGCCGGAAAATCTGCTTGGAGACAAAGATTATCCGGATGGCCGTTGGCGTCGTAGTTGACCATGGACAGCAAACGTCCGTCATCGGGATCCATCACGACAACTGCCGACTGTTGGGTTCGGGAACGCTTCAGCGTTTTGAAGATATACTTTTGAAGCTTGGTGTAAATTCCCGTGCTGATAAAATACCGCCGGCCGTCTGCATTCAGAATTATAGGTTCTGAAAGTTTAGCGGAATCCTTGGCCAGACCGTTAAATGATGCTTTCAAGTCTATCCTGGTTGGTGGTTCTGTGCGCAGGTTGCCTTGCATTTTGACCGGTGGCGGCTCCGCGCCAGACAGTCGCATATGGTCCGACAGCCAGATGGCTAAAAAAACGAGCACGACGACAACCGCGGATGTCAGACCCGCGATTATTAAAAAGGCCGGCGTTTTTTTTAGAAAATGTCTACGCCGGGCGGCTTTTTGGAGGGATGCCTGATATTTTTGCCATTTAGATGAATGCGAAGGTTTATAGATCATTTCGTATTAGGTCAAATTCATGATTTTTTCGGGGCAATATAAAGATTTTGCTTGGCAGTGTCAAATAAAAAGGGGGCGTTACCCCCCGCTCTTTGTATTTACTTGTATGAGCAGGCACTGAATCCAAATGACCTATGGTCTATATGCCTGGGCGCCGGCTGAATTTTTTAAATGATTGCATTTTTTGCTCTTAGGTTTTATCATAGCCTTAAAAATAAAGGTCTGAAGGCTAAAAACGAAATGTATTCCTCCGATATAAAAAAATGCGCCCGGCAGATTGTTAAAGAATACTTGAACCAGATTCTGGCCGGTACCTACCAGGTCCCCTCCCTGGAGGAGATGCAGCATTTTCTTGAAGATAATTTTGATCATTCCTTTGATGACTACCAAATCACTCAAAAGATTAAGCGATCGCACCCGACCTGGAACAACGATTCGGTGATGGGTGAACTGGAAAGGCAGAAAAGACACTACGAAAATGAACTCCGGGTGAATCTAAGAATTGCGGCTCTGAATACCATCGAGGAGATAGAAAACCTGATTATGAGTCTAAATAACGCCATCCGGGAGTGGAAAGTATTATACCTATAGGGAGTGAAAGTTGAGGCCAATGACACCCCTAAGCCGACAATCCAGAATCAGCATTAAACGAAATACAACCATAACGATTTTCGTATTTGTGCTTTGTGGGATCCTCTATTTGGCTGGATGTTCAACCAAAAACAGCGGCAGTTTGAAGCACAGCAGAGATGTGGCCCAGGCCTTTGAAACCTATCATATTTTTCCGGATCATCGCTATTATTATCTGAATCAGGAAAACAATCCTTATGCGGTCGTGGCCATCAAATCCAGCTACCGGATTAACAGTGTCATGTGGCGGGAGTTTGATCCGAAATCGGGTAAGCTGGAAAAAATCGTTGGCCTCGTCAAAGATTTTTCGGGAGTTTCCTCTTTTACCTATGGATCCTACCTTCGTGACGCCCAGGGCACTAAAATCGGATACTGGTACTCCAAGCTGCGGATGGCAGGCATTGAGGTTGACAATGAGACCCGGCAGGTTTCTATCAATACCGATACGCCATGGTTGCGAGATGATGACAGGGTTCGCGGACCGGGGGTCGGCTTCGGGATCGGTTCGGGGGGCAGCGGTATCGGAATTCAGTTCTGAAATTCCGTATTTCTGAGCATCATTATGGAAAGCAGTATCAATCCGGTGCCATGTTGCGGCATTTTTGTTCGAGTTGATCCTTGATACTATTGAGCATTGTTTCCGACAGGGGTCGTGGCTTTATATGCTCGAACAGGGAGGCAAATTGCCCGGGGTTGACCACCGGGATCCCGTCGGCAGATGTTCTTTTTACCACCCAGCCGGGAAGGGTAACGATGGCCCTGACCGCTATCGGCTCTCCGGTAACAGCGGCAAGCCATTTGGACAGCCAGGCAGCTTGCTCTTCGGCCTGTTCAATCGTTTCGAAATCGGTTGTGTCAGCGTAGGTTAACATCCGGCCGTCATAGGTCACAGTGGCCTCTTGGCTGCTTTTGCGGGCAGCACCTTTTGAACGGGTCCTGGTTTCAACAGCAAAGACCCCCTTTGATCCCACAATAATATGATCGATGTTAAAGGTATCGGCGGGAAAATCATGGTACACCCGATATCCATGGAGCATGAGCTGGTTGAGCTCTTGTCCGACAGCCAGTTCGCCCTCATAGCCCAGCCGGATGCGTTTGCGTTGGGATAACAACTGAACCAGGTTAAAGATCAGATAGGCGATTAATGCAAGGCATATGATCGAAGAAATCCAGATCACTGTCAGCGACGGCTGCTCTGCCTGAAAATAAGAATACGAGATAAGGGTCGAATAAACAATGAGCGGCAGGATAATGACATAAATCAGATATAAATTGATTTGTTCATTTAAGTTGTCCAGGCGCCTCAGCAGTGAACCACCGGGTATTCGGAGCAAATTTTGTTTAAATGACGGACGCAGCGATTTCAAACGGATACGTCTTCGAAACACATTCATCGCGGCCAGCATAATGAAAAGGATCCCGCAAATTAAAACCACCGGAAGATAGACCAAAAATTTATCCAAAATGAATCCTTTTCTGATAATAAATTTTTAAAAAGCCGATTTAAAGAAATGACCTTCTGACTCACAGCATAATCATCGCGGCCGGAAAAACCCAGCAGCAGATCGGTTTTTGTTTATAAACGATTAATATTATTAACTTTAATAAAATAGCATGAAACTGTATCAAAATCAAGTTTGGGGTCGTATGTTTTCGGATAGGGTCAGGAGCTTGGTCGGCACCGGGTGCCGGAATTGGTGAAATACGTGATCGTATTTACGAATCGATGGACTAAGTCAGGAATGTCAAAAACAGGATGACAAACAGCCAGAAAGAACAGGAGATGGCAAGTTCTCTAATTATTTCATCGACCAGTGTCAAATTTCCACCTTCATACCAATAAGCGATGAGCCCTTCTGCGTCACCGGCTGTTTTTGGAATTTTTTTAAGCGATGTTAATTAATATCGGCAATTAATCGATAAACTTTAGCACTTTATGCGCAAAGGAGAGGGAGCGGTGGACGGCAGAGTGCACAGAGACATACGTCCCGGATTGACCGTTGATATAGTCCTGAAAAAGGATCAGGGCACCGGAAGGCTGACACGGGGAGTTGTCAGGGATATTTTGACAAAATCGGGCAATCATCCCCACGGCATCAAAGTTCGCCTTATAGACAGGCAGGTGGGCAGGGTTAAGAAAATCATCAACTAGGGCCCTTTGGATACGGCTTTATCAAGAGGTTATTCCGTCAGCAGGCGGCGTGCGGTCCAGAAATACTTACCCCAGTAATAAGGGTCAATCCTGGAAATGGTGACGCCTTTGGATTTGGAAGCATGCATAAACTCCGCATTGCTTAAATAGATCCCCACGTGGCGCGGATAGGAAGGTGGTTTGAAAAATACCAGATCGCCGGCCTGAAGATCGGATTTTTTTACCGGCCGGCCGAGCGTCGCCTGCGCTTTGGTTGTCCGGGGCAACTCCATCTCAAAACTACTATTATAAACGGCTTTTACAAACCCGGAACAGTCTATACCGCTGCGACTGCTGCCACCTAGACGGTGACGCGTTCCCTGCCACCGTTGGTATTCTGCCTCCAGCAGCTTTTGTACTTCAGATGAGGCTGTATCTAGTTTGCGTCCGGGAGTACGATTCACTTCCTGCCAACCAACATCACTTTCTTTTGGCTGGTGGGCACAGGACACCATCATAATTAGCGTTACGACCGCGATGATGCCCGGCCAGATCTTTAACGCACGCGTGCTGTTAGTTTTAATTTCAGCTCCCATATACAGCCACTCCAATAATTTTGAGTTTTTTACCGCATGCCAGAATGATTTTCCGGATTAAGGGATTACGGAGCATTTTTTTTGACAATCACTATATCTGCCATACAGTTTCACAATGATGTAGCAAAATTCGCACCAAACTTTAATACTTTCTAATTTTCTTTAATTTTCAGGAGATTATTGAAAAATCTAAAACTGTAAAACCATCAAGGCGCCAATATATTGAATACCGATGTCAAAAAAAATACGCTAGATTTAATTCGGCGGTATTTTCTGATAAGAATAATTGACAACTATTCAGTTTTGCTAGATATTCAGAT